>Ga0207962_1000007_pt1 | contig 67265 bp, 59 predicted proteins | sample Knorr_S15_td_AAI_FD_185603 | JGI IMG/M metagenome (GOLD analysis project Ga0207962, IMG submission 185603) | Marine microbial communities from Southern Atlantic Ocean transect - Knorr_S15_td_AAIW_ad_750m_LV_A (SPAdes) (version 2) | ecosystem: Environmental > Aquatic > Marine > Oceanic | place... | reverse complement strand
GTAGCACCGGATTTATTGCTCTTTTCTAATGTCGAAGCACTTACCAGAACTTCGCTACCGGTAGCAGAAATAATCTGAGCATAGATATGCTTCGGCGAACGGAACACGCAAAGACGATTCATCCGAAGTTCGTTTATCTTTGCTCTTCCGCGCTTCGCTCTGCGCAAGCGTGCAGTTTTCTTAGCACTCATACCTTAAGCCCTATTTCTTCTTCGCTTCTTTTCTGTACACATGTTCATCAACGTAGCGAATCCCCTTACCTTTATACGGCTCGGGTGGACGAAACTCACGGATCTCCGCCGCCACTTGGCCAACTAGCTGTTTGTCAGTACCGGAGATCACAATTTCAGTCTGCGAAGGAGTTTCAGCTGTAATTCCTTCGGGCAATTCATAATCTATAGGATGGGAAAATCCAACAGTTAGATTAATTTTTTTCCCTTGGGCCTTCGCACGATAACCAACGCCCTGTAGTTCCAGTTTTTTTTGGAAACCTTCAGTAACTCCCACAACCATATTATTAATGAGCGAACGGAAGGTGCCCGCTATAGCGCTTGCTTCACGAGAATCATCCTTTGCCAAAACCTTAAGCTCCTCGCCATCCTGCGCAACCGCCACTAGGTTATGCAAGGGTAAAATTAGGTTCCCCTTGTTTCCTTTAACCGAGATCTGCGAATCGGTTAATGTTGTTTCAACCCCTTTTGGTACGGTTACTGGGGCATTTGCTATTCTGGACATTGTTTTATCACTCTTTCCTAATTTTTTAGTACACCTTTAGAAAACGGTGCAAAGTACCTCACCACCAATACCGGCAGCCTCTGCCTGTTTGTCAGTCATCAAACCCTTGTTAGTGGAAAGAATAGTGATACCCAATCCGGCTCGATTTTTCGGTAAATTGTCTGCTCCCTTGTAGTCTCGCAAACCCGGTCGGCTGCCTCTCTTGATCTCTTCGATAACAGGCTTACCTTTAAGGTATTTAAGGTTAACGCTGAGAACCGGCTTGCCGTCATCTTCATTGGTGGTGTAACTGGTTATATAGCCCTCATCCTCCAGCACCTTGCTGATAGCCACCTTAATCTTGGAAGACGGGCAGCTTACCGTGGGTAATTTTGCCATTTGTGCGTTGCGAATACGGGTCAAAAAATCTGCAATAGGATCTGACATGCTCATATACCTTCTCCCAACTACCAACTGGCTTTGGTCAAGCCAGGCACGTCTCCGCGCATTGCAACTTCACGCAGTTTGTTACGACAAAGACCAAATTTCCGATAAACACCATGAGCTCGACCCGTGATCCTGCAGCGACGTTGCTGGCGAACTGGACTAGAATCCCGTGGAAGTTTCTGTAACTTCACATGAGATTCCCATTTTTCGTCATCAGTCGCATTTACGTCTTTCAAAATGGCTTTCAGCGCTGCACGCCTATCCGCGTACTTTTGAACAGTACGTTCACGCTTTTTTTCTCTGGCAATTATTGAAGATTTGGCCATATCAAGATTCCTCTTTATTCTTTTCAGCAGACGCTTCTTGTTTCAGCGAATCTATTGATTCCACCTCTGCAGCTTCAGCGGGGATTGCTTCGGTAGCCTTCTCCGCGACTGGTGCTTCTTCTTCCTCTGATTCTGTTGAATCAACCTCTGGAGCTTCTACTGAGTCTTCTTCGGAAGCTTCCTTCTCAGCTGGCACTTCTTGTACCGCTGATTCTGTTGAATCAACCTCTGGAGCTTCTACTGAGTCTTCTTCAGAAGCTTCCTTCTCAGTTGTCACTTCTTGTACCGGTGCTTCCTGTTTTGACCTTGTTTGATCAATTACTGTAGACATTGCGCGGAAAGGAAAACGCATCGCTGTTAACAGTGCGCGGCCCTCCTTATCATTTTGTGCTGTTGTGGTAATAGTTATATCCAAACCACGCAGCTTATCGATCTTGTCGTAATCAATCTCGGGAAAGATGATTTGCTCAGTGACTCCCATGGCGAAATTACCCCGACCATCAAAAGACTTAGGGCTCAATCCCCGGAAGTCCCTTATTCGTGGAATGGCAATCCCAACTAACCTTTCTAAAAATTCATACATTCGTTCACCGCGCAGCGTAACCTTGCATCCGATGGGCCAGCCTTCTCGAATCTTGAATCCAGCAATACTTTTGCGTGCTTTGGTAATAACAACTTTCTGGCCACTGATCAATTCCAGGTCATTCGTTGCATTCTCCAAAATTTTCTTGTCCGCAACGGCTTCGCCGAGACCCATATTAAGAACCACCTTGGAGACTTTTGGAACACGCATTCTATTTTTAAACCCGAATTCCTGGGACAATGCAGGTATTACTTCATTTTGATAAAATTGTTTAAGCTGAACCATGATTGGCAACCACCAGTACTTAATCTATGTCCTGACCATTTGATTTAAAGACGCGCTTCTTTGCCCCATCGCCCAGCAATTCAACGCCAACCCGATCTGCCTTATTTTCAGTCGCATTGAAAATAGCTACATTCGATATGTGCAATGGAGCCTCTTTCTCGACAATGCCTCCAGGCTGACCTAGGTTCGGATTCGGCCGAGTATGCCGCTTTACCATATTTAGACCTGCAACAATTAACTTGTTATTGCCCACAATGCGGGAAATAGTTCCACGCTTACCCTTGTCCTTACCGGCGAGAACAATTACTTCATCATCTTGTCTTAACTTATTCATTTCAAAAATTCTCTTGTCTCTATAGCTGCTTCGACAATAATTAAAGCACTTCAGGCGCAAGTGAAATAATTCGCATGAATTTCTCCGTCCGAAGCTCTCTCGTTACGGGACCGAATACGCGCGTACCTATTGGAGCCTCCTGGTTGTCCAGCAGGATAGCCGCATTATCATCGAATCGAATCACGGACCCGTCTCCCCGACGCACACCTTTCTTGGTCCGAACAACTAGCGCAGTTAATACCTGACCTTTCTTTACCTTGCCACGCGGAATAGCTTCCTTAACGGTAACTTTGATAATGTCGCCGATACGCGCATATCGGCGATGGGAACCACCCAGAACCTTGATACACATTACGCGTCTGGCGCCGCTATTGTCGGCTACATCTAAGTAAGACTGCACTTGAATCATCGATTCACTCCGTCGCTTATTCGCCTCACGAATAAATTCTTATTCCTAATCCTGCACTGCCCGATCATCTATGGAAATCAGAGTCCAGCTCTTGGTCTTAGATATTGGACGAGTTTCACTAATGGTTACCTCATCACCCGGCAAGCATTCGTTGTTTGCATCATGCGCATGAACCTTGGTTGATCGCTTAATAATCTTGCCATAAACCGGATGTTTAACTCGACGCTCGACTAGCACCACAATCGATTTATCCATTTTATTGCTGACAACCTTGCCAGACGCCGTACGCGCTCGTTTTTCTTGGCCTTGTTGTTTTTCTTGAATCTCAGTGTCCGACATAGTTAGCCTTCACTTTGTTCTTTTTCTGTAATAATTGTTTTTACACGCGAAATATCTTTTCTCGCTTCACCGACAAGATGAGTTTGACCGAGTTGCCCCGTGCTCTTCTGCATACGGTTATTAAATTGGTCCTTGTATAGTTCCTTGAGCTGCGCCTGCAACTCTTCTACCGATTTTTCTCGCAATTCATCTGATTTCATCGAACTACCTTCGCTTTTGTATTCCGCTAAACATCACTATAACCAGCATCGCTTTTTTAACCATTATCCTGTTGATAAAAGCTTGGCACTCTTTATTTGGTCAACTCTCTTATTACATCACTGTACGCTTAACAAATACTGTTTCGAATGGAAGTTTGGCTGAAGCCAACGAGAAAGCTTCCCGTGCAAGGTCTTCATCAACCCCCTCTATTTCGAACATAATGCGGCCAGGTTGAATTTGGGCAACCCAATACTCAACATTTCCTTTACCTTTACCCTGGCGCACTTCTAGTGGCTTCTGTGTAATCGGCTTATCAGGGAAAACCCGGATCCATATTTTACCACCACGCTTCACTCGCCGTGTCATCGCACGACGTGCTGCCTCAATTTGACGCGCTGTGAGTCGACCACGCGAAACAGCTTTTAAACCATACTCACCAAAATCCACTTTACTACCGCGATGTGACAGGCCCCGGTTACGGCCTTTCATCATCTTACGGAATTTTGTTCGTTTGGGTTGTAACACGACGTTCTTCCTCTAATTGGCGGCAGTCTGCTTAGACTCATTTGCTTCGTGGAGGTCTAAAATTTCGCCTTTAAATATCCAAACTTTCACTCCAATAATCCCGTAGGTAGTGGTGGCTTCCGAGGTCGCGTAGTCGATATCTGCGCGCAAGGTATGCAGCGGTACTCGACCCTCGCGATACCACTCAGAACGTGCAATCTCCACACCTCCTAAACGACCACCGACCTGAACTTTAATACCCTCAGCACCTTGCCGCATCGCATTCTGCACGGCGCGCTTCATTGCGCGACGAAACATCACTCGGCGCTGAAGTTGCTGAGCCACACTGTCGGCAACAAGTTGCGCGTCCAGGTCAGGCTTGCGAATTTCCTCGATGTTGATTTGTACGGGAATGTCCATTTTCTTTGTCAATATCCGCCGCAGAGCTTCAACATCCTCGCCCTTCTTGCCGATCACAATACCCGGTCGAGCGGTGTAGATGGTTATCTTGGCCGTTTGTGCGGGTCGTTCGATATCGACTCTAGAAACCGAGGCGTTGGCAAGATGCTTCTTGACGAAATCTCTTACCTGTAAATCAACCAACAAATTTTCGGCATAGTCCCGTCCTTCAGCAAACCATACCGAACTATGTTTTTTGACAATTCCAAGGCGGATACCTGTAGGATGTACTTTTTGACCCATCCGAATCTCCTAGCTATCAGCGACCGTAATCGTTATATGACATGAACGCTTCAAGATACGATCAGCGCGACCCTTCGCTCTTGGCATAGTGCGTTTCATCGTCATACCTTCATCAACACAAATCGTTGATATCTTCAATTCATCCACGTCCGCACCTTCATTATGTTCAGCATTTGCAATCGCGGTGTTTAATACCTTCTTTATAATGGCGGCACCTTTTTTTGAGCTGTAGGTCAACAGCTCTAGGGCTTCTTCAACTCCTTTGCCTCGCACCTGATCGGCTACCAACCTAGCCTTCTGTGCCGAGAGGCGAGCACCCCTTAATTTCGCTATCACTACCATTTAGCGCACCTTCTTATCCGCGACATGACCTCGATAGGTTCGTGTAGAGGAAAATTCGCCCAGTTTGTGGCCTACCATATCCTCGCTGACGAAAACTGGAACATGTTGCCGCCCATTATGCACCGCGATAGTCAACCCAATCATGTCTGGGGAAATCATGGAACGACGCGACCAAGTTTTAATTGGTCGCTTGTCATTTTTCTCAACCGCGTCCTGCACTTTCTTCATCAAGTGGAAATCAATGAACGGGCCTTTTTTTAGTGAACGTGGCACAAATTTATTCCTTTATCCCTTATCTTTATTTACGACTTGAATTTCGACGGCGAACTATCATGTTGTCAGTTCGCTTGTTTGCTCTGGTCTTGTAACCCTTGGTTGGAGTGCCCCAAGGTGACACCGGGTGGCGACCACCAGAGGTACGTCCTTCACCACCCCCATGAGGGTGATCAACCGGATTCATGGCAACACCTCGAACGGTCGGTCTCACTCCTCGCCAGCGCTTGGCGCCAGCTTTGCCCAGAGAACGCAGAGAATGCTCTGAATTGGAAACTTCACCGAGGGTGGCGCGACAGCTACTCAAAACCTTGCGCATCTCGCCGGAACGCAGCCTAAGTGTTGCGTAATCTCCTTCACGAGCAACTAGCTGTAAAGAAGTACCTGCACTTCGCGCAATCTGAGCACCTTTGCCTGGCTTCATCTCAACACAATGTAGCGTGCTACCCAGCGGAATGTTTCTCAGGGGCAGGCAGTTTCCAACCTTTATAGGAACTTCTTCGCCCGACACAAGAGTATCTCCCTCGGCCACCTTGGCCGGCGCAATAATATATTTGCGCTCACCATCAGCGTATAGCAGCAAGGCAATGTTTGCTGAACGATTAGGATCGTATTCCAGTCGTTCAATCTTTGCCTCGATATCATCCTTGTTACGTTTGAAATCTATAATACGATACCTCTGTTTATGACCACCGCCCTGATGACGTCGCGTAATGCGCCCTTTGTTGTTTCTGCCGCCTGTCTTTGTCTTAGACGCTGTCAAAGGTGCACAAGGCCCACCTTTATGAAGATCTGGGTTCACAACTTTAACGACGAAACGGCGTCCCGGAGAAGTCGGCTTACATTTAACTACTGGCATGGCTGCATCCTCTGTCCCAGATTACCCGATATCCGCAAAATCAATTTCATGGCCCGTCTCCAATCGTACATAAGCCTTCTTCCAGCTTAGCTTGCGGCGAGTCCTACCCTTAACATTTTTCTTAACCTTTCCTTTTACATTCAATACTTGGAGATCATCGACTACCACATTGAAAATAGATTCCACTGCTTCCTTGATCTCAAGCTTGGTAGCATTCTTCGCTACCCTAAAGGCATATTGATTGTCATTTTCACCCATAAGGGTAGTTTTCTCAGAAACATGAGGGCCAATAATTACCGTATACATCCGTTCAAGGTTCATGACAGTATTTCCTCTACTTTCTTAAGCGCGGGAACTGTGATCAACACTTTTTCGAACCCAATGAGGCTCACCGGATCGAGCCCTGAGACATCCAGTGCATCAACTTTGTGTAGGTTTCTTGCCGCAAGGTAAAGGTTTTGTTGCACTTGATCAGAAATAATTAGTACGTTGTCTAGTCCGAATTCTTTAAGCTTGTTTACCAAGTCTTTTGTTTTGTGGGATTCGACTGTGAATTCGTTAACGACAATCAGTCGTTCTTGTCGGATCAGTTCTGAGAGAATACATTGCATCGCTCCGCGGTACATTTTCTTATTCAGTTTCTTGCTGTAATCCTGGGGCTTGGCTGCAAACGTAACACCACCGCTACGCCAGATAGGACTACGAATAGTCCCGGCACGAGCGCGGCCTGTTCCCTTCTGCCGCCAAGGCTTGCGTCCACCACCGCGCACTTCAGAACGAGTTTTTTGCTTAACGGTACCTTGTCGAGTACCCGCCATATAGGTAACTACCATTTGGTGTACCAGCGGCTCGTTATATTCCCGGCTGAAAGATTTGTCCGAAAGTGAGATTTTTTCCTTGCCCGTCTTCTTTCCAGGCAGTGCTAGAGCTAATTCCATGGCTCAGTCACCCCTTTGCCTTGACCGCTGGGCGGACGACAACTTTAGATCCAGTTGCTCCAGGCACCGCTCCTTTAATGAGAATAAGATTGTTCTCAAGATCAATTCTGACTACTTCTAGTGACTGGGTGGTCTTTTTCTGGTTACCCATCTGGCCAGCCATCTTTTTCCCTTTCCACACCTTGCCAGGTGTCTGACATTGACCTATCGAACCCGGAGCTCGGTGTGAAAGAGAATTACCGTGTGTGGCATCCTGCATTTGGAAATTGTGGCGTTTCACGCTTCCCTGGAAACCCTTACCTTTTGAGGTACCAGTCACATCTACTTTTTGGCCAACCTCAAAAAGGTCAACCTTGATCTCACTGCCTAGCTCTATTTCTGTGGTGTCCTCGTTCTCGGTACGGAATTCCCAGAGACCTTCGCCAGCTTCGGTATTTGCCTTGGCAAAGTGACCAACCGCTGCCTTGGCAACATGGGAAGCCTTGCGGGAACCAGTGGTGACCTGTACCGCACTGTAGCCATCCCTTTTTGGAGTTTTAATTTGTGTAACTCGGTTTGGCTGAACTTCGACAACCGTAACCGGCACCGAATTGCCTTCTTCAGTGAAAATGCGGGTCATACCGCTCTTTCGACCGATTAATCCTAGTGACATTGTTATAAACCTCATCGTGCAGGGGGCTATTACCCGCTGTGGCCGCTGACGCGTTGCACTTATGCGCTTTCCCGATATGGAAAACAAGATATTTCAGTGCACCAAAACTTTATAAAAAAGGGCAAGGAGGACTGATCACTCTATTGCCTGGTTATTTTTTTTAACGAGTTACTGCAGGCTGATTTGCACTTCCACGCCTGCCGCCAGATCAAGTTTCATCAAGGCATCAACTGTCTTTTCAGTCGGTTCGACAATATCCAGCAACCGCTTATGGGTACGAATCTCATACTGATCTCGAGCATCCTTATTTACATGCGGCGAAATCAAAACAGTAAATCGCTCTTTATTTGTTGGCAGCGGAATAGGTCCTTTAACTTGAGCTCCGGTGCGCTTGGCTGTATCTACGATTTCTTGGGTAGATTGATCAATCAACCGATGATCGAATGCCTTAAGCCGGATTCTTATTCGCTGATTCTTCATCTATATAAAACTCAAAAAACTATTATATATTAATAAGTTAACGCTAATCTTTTTGGCGTTCAATTTTTAAACGCCAAAAAGGATGCGAATTTTATAGGCCGTACTGTCTTTAGTCAAGGAAAAAAGACCCTCAAGCCCGCATATTTTGTGGCCTTGAGCGATTTTCGTCTAGGCGTAAAATTTATCTTAAAAGCCGTAATTTTTTGAGAAATTGAGAGAATTCCTATATATCTCGATTTTTCCTCCACCACAGCCTTTTCTTCTTATTAACTTACTTAAATATTATTGATAATGCCTTCAGCAATGTTGCTCGGCACTTCAGCGTATTTATCAAATTCCATCGTGTAAGTCGCACGACCCTGGGTGGCGGAACGTAAATCGGTTGCGTATCCAAACATTTCTGATAGCGGAACTTCGGCAGTTATTACCTTCCCCATAGCACTATCTTCCATGCCTTGTACCAAGCCCCGTCGACGATTCAGGTCACCCATCACATCACCCATGTATTGTTCGGGGGTAACCACTTCCACAGCCATTACCGGTTCCAGTAACGCCGGATCAGCTTCCAACGCACCTTTTCTTAGCGCTAGTGAACCGGCAATCTTGAACGCCATTTCGCTAGAATCCACATCGTGGAATGAACCATCATATAGCGTAACTTTCATAGCTAGTAGCGGATAACCTGCTAGGCACCCGTTCTGCATCTGTTCATGTACGCCTTTGTCCACCGCAGGAATATATTCCTTAGGTATAACACCACCGACAATTTTATTGACGAATTCATAATCTGCATCCACGGGCAGTGGTTCGAGGCGCAACCAGACGTGACCGTACTGGCCGCGACCACCAGATTGTTTGACGTGCTTGCCCTCAATCTCGACCGTCTTACGAATGGTTTCCCGATAAGCCACCTGTGGCTTACCAATGTTTGCTTCAACGGAAAATTCGCGCCTCATCCTGTCTACTAGTACGTCAAGGTGAAGTTCTCCCATTCCCGAAATAATTGTCTGTCCGGATTCTTCATCAGTTTCAACCCGGAAAGACGGGTCCTCTTGCGCCAGCTTACCTAGAGCTATACCCATCTTTTCCTGGTCTGCTTTGCTCTTTGGTTCTACAGCAACCGAAATTACTGGCGCTGGAAAATCCATCTTTTCCAACGTAACGATATTGTCCTTATCACAGAGTGTTTCACCGGTAGTTACATCCTTGAGACCAATCGCAGCTGCTATATCACCAGCTAGTACTTCCTTGATCTCTTCCCGTGAGTTGGAGTGCATTTGCACCATCCGTCCCACTCGCTCTTTCTTATGCTTGAGGGGATTGTATACTGTGTCGCCCGAATTCAGTTTACCGGAATAGACTCGGAAAAATGTTAACGTTCCAACGTAAGGGTCAGTGGCAATCTTAAAAGCCAGCGAAGCAAACGATGCTTCGTCGTCCGCTTCGCAGGTAGTCAGTGTGCCGTCTTCCTTAGCGCCTTCGATTGCCTTTACTTCTGTAGGTGCAGGCATGTAATCCACTACCGCATCCAGTAGGGCTTGCACCCCCTTGTTCTTGAAAGCTGAGCCACATAAAACTGGCACGATTTCGTTGGCTAGTGCGCGCTCACGAATTCCTCTCATAATGTCTTCTTCACTTAAGTCATCATTTTCAAGGTACCTCTCCATGACCTCTTCATTGGCTTCGGCGGCGGCCTCAACCATCTTTGCACGCCATTCGTCACTTAGCACCTTCATTTCTTCTGGAATACCGGTGTATTCAAAAGTGGTGCCTTGATCTTCTTCATTCCAGATAATTGACTTCATCTTCACCAAGTCGATAACACCTTTGAAGCCATCTTCCTCCCCGATGGCCAATTGCAAGGGTACAGCATTAGCTCCCAATCTCTCTTTCATCTGAATGACAACCTTCAGAAAATCGGCGCCGGCTCGGTCCATCTTGTTGACAAATACCATACGAGGTACTTCATACCGGTTGGCCTGACGCCACACGGTTTCTGTCTGCGGTTGCACGCCAGAAGCAGCACAAAGTACAACTACGGCTCCATCAAGTACTCGTAGTGACCGCTCAACCTCGATAGTAAAGTCCACGTGACCCGGTGTATCGATGATGTTAATACGGTGCTCATCATACTGATTGTCCATACCATTCCAGAAACAGGTCGTTGCAGCAGAAGTGATAGTAATTCCTCGCTCTTGTTCCTGTTCCATCCAGTCCATAACCGCCGCACCATCGTGTACCTCACCTATCTTGTGTGAAATACCAGTATAAAAAAGAACACGTTCAGTGGTCGTCGTCTTACCAGCATCTACGTGCGCAGCAATCCCTATATTGCGATAGCGGTCTAGGGGGTGTTTTCTAGCCACAGCTTTACCCTCAAATAAAATTCAATTAAAAACGATAATGTGAAAATGCGCGGTTGGCTTCCGCCATACGATGCACGTCTTCGCGCTTCTTAACGGCACTTCCGCGGCCTTCTGAAGCGTCTGATATTTCGCCTGCAAGTCGCAACGCCATGGATTTTTCACCACGGGCACGTGAATGTTCTACGAGCCAACGCATGGCTAGCGCGTTGCGGCGTTCAGCACGAACTTCGATTGGCACCTGGTAAGTGGCTCCACCAACCCGGCGAGACTTAACCTCAACCATGGGTGCAATGCTTTCCAGAGCTTTTTCGAATACTTCCAAGGGATCGGAACCAGATTTTTCAGCAACGATATCAAGAGCCCCGTAGACGATCTTTTCGGCAATGGACTTCTTGCCATCGACCATAACGTGGTTCATGAACTTTGCTAGGACTTTACTTCCGAATTTAGGATCTGGCAGAACTTCACGTTTTGCCACGACTCTTCTTCTAGGCATAATCGACCTCTATGTTTATTCAGGTTAATCCAGGATTTCTTACCAATAACATAACATTGGCAATTACCCAGCCTTACTCACCCTCATCATTTTTTTAAGAACCTTGATGAGTCGCACAATCCGTGTGCGTGTAATTGGCTCTAAAACTGTAACAACTGCTTATTTAGCCCGCTTAGCTCCATACTTGGAGCGACCTTGCTTACGTTCAGATACACCGGAGGTATCGAGACAGCCACGGATGGTGTGGTAACGCACACCAGGTAGGTCTTTCACTCGACCACCGCGAATTAGAACAACTGAGTGTTCTTGCAGATTGTGGCCTTCACCACCAATATAAGAAGTTACTTCGTAGCCGTTAACCAGTCGCACACGACAGACTTTCCTCAGCGCAGAGTTAGGCTTCTTTGGTGTGGTTGTATAGACCCTAGTGCAGACACCGCGCTTCTGTGGCGAACGCTGCAGAGCAGGCACGTCACTCTTGGTAACCTTGCTTTTTCGGGGTTTGCGGACTAACTGGTTAATCGTTGCCATAAATTTATTTAAGCCCCTTCTTCGTGGTCGATCATCAGCCCTGACAGGCTTGCATTGGAACTACCCAGACGACTTCTAAAAGGATGCGAGAGTTTAATGATCTCGCAACTTCCAGTCAACAGTTTCCGCGCCTAGAACCAGCGAAATTCCTAGGTTTCAGACCCCTCACTAAGCGCCTCGCTAAGCGCGGCTTCAAGTTCGCTCGCGGTTATAGCATCCAGATTCGCTTCCTCAGCGTAGGCTTTCTTGCGGGCTTCGTGGTAAGCAAGACCGGTTCCAGCAGGAATTAATCTCCCCACGACTACGTTTTCCTTCAGGCCCCTCAAAAAATCTCTCTTCCCAGTAACTGCGGCTTCAGTGAGCACTCGGGTTGTTTCCTGGAAAGATGCGGCAGAAATAAAGGATTCTGTTGCAAGTGATGCCTTGGTAATACCCAGCAACATGCGTTCGAACTTGGCCGATTCCTTGCCATCCTCCACTAACTGCTCGTTAATTTCCAAAATTTGAGTGTAGGTGAGCTGTTCTCCCCTGATCAGGTTGGAATCACCAGGTTTAGTAATCTCGACCTTACGCAGCATCTGGCGAACAATGACTTCGATATGCTTATCGTTGATCCGCACACCTTGGAGTCGATAGACATCCTGGACTTCATTTACGATGTACTGCGCCAAAGGCTCGACACCCTTCAGGCGGAGAATATCGTGTGGTGCCGGAGGTCCCTCCGATACCACTTCTCCTTTCTCAATGTGCTCCCCTTCGAAAACCGTCATGGTGCGCCATTTCGGAATTAGAGTTTCATAATGATCCGATCCGTCTATCGGATTAACACCATCTTTCGGTGTAATGACTAATCTGCGCTTTCCCTTGGTTTCCTTGCCGAAACTAACAGTACCAGAAATTTCAGCGAGGATTGCCGGTTCCTTAGGCTTACGGGCCTCAAATAGATCTGCAACCCGCGGCAGACCGCCAGTGATATCACGAGTTTTTGACCCTTCCTGAGGAATCCGGGCAATGACGTCACCGATCTTCAGGGTCGCACCATCTTTCAAACCAATAATGGCATTCGCCGGCAAGAAATAATGAGCCGGTACGTTTGTCCCTGGCAAACAGACTTCCTTACCTTTTTTGTCCACAACGTTCACAGCAGGTCGAAGCTCCTTAGCAGAAGAGGCTCGTTCAGCCGGATCGATCACGGAAATACTAGATAGCCCAGTAATCTCGTCAGTCTGTTCACGAACAGTAATCCCCTCTTCCATCGCTTCAAAGGCCACCTTGCCGGCGACCTCAGAAACGATCGGGTGAGTGTGTGGGTCCCAAGTCGCTACGATATCACCAGCGTTAACCTCAGCTTTTTTCCCCAGAGTAATTACAGCACCATAAGGTAACTTGTAGCGCTCCCTTTCTCTTCCATTCGTATCGTTTACTAATAATTCCCCAGATCGAGAAACTACGACTAACTCACCCTTGGTGTGCTCCACCGTCTTCATGTTATGTAGATGAACACTGCCGCTATTCTTCACCTGAATACTGTCAGAAGCTGTTGCTCGTGATGCTGCACCACCGATGTGGAAGGTGCGCATTGTCAACTGAGTACCTGGTTCACCAATGGATTGAGCAGCTATAACGCCAACTGCCTCACCCACGTTTGCTAGATGGCCACGAGCCAGATCCCTTCCATAACATTGGCTACAAATTCCAAAACGGGTTTCACACGTTATCGGGGAACGCACATAGACTTCGTCAACACCACTAGTTTCCAGTGCATCCACCACGCGCTCATTAATCATGGTGCCAGCATGAGCGATTACCTCACTACTACTTTCATCCAGCACGTCGGTCGCCAGTACTCGACCCAACACACGATCACCCAAAGGTGCGATGATGTCGCCCCCTTCGATTATGGGAGTCATGGTCAAACCCTGTTCGGTGCCACAATCCTGTCCGGTAATGACCAGATCCTGTGAAATATCTACTAGACGACGAGTCAGGTAACCAGAGTTTGCAGTCTTCAAGGCTGTATCTGCCAAACCCTTGCGAGCACCATGAGTAGAAGTAAAGTACTGGGATACGTTCAAGCCCTCACGAAAATTAGCAGTAATCGGTGTTTCGATGATGGAACCGTCCGGTCGCGCCATCAAACCACGCATACCGGCCAGCTGCCTTATTTGCGCAGGGGAGCCTCTAGCGCCAGAGTCTGCGTAAACGTAGACTGAGTTGAATGATTCCTGGATCTCTTCTTCTCCTTCCTTGTTAACGACAATCTCACTTGAAAGCCCTTCCATCATGGACTTTGCCACAATGTCGTTGGCTCGCGACCAAATATCTATGACTTTGTTGTACTTCTCACCCTGAGTTACTAGGCCAGAAGCGAACTGGTTCTCTATCTCTTCCACTTCAGAATTAGCCTGATTTATGATCGCTGCCTTTTCTTTCGGAATGACAAAATCATTGACTCCGATGGATGATCCGGAACGGGTCGAAAATTGATATCCCGTATACATTAACTGGTCAGCGAAAATGACTGTTTCCTTCAAACCCACATTTCGGTAACAGGCATTCAGAATTTGGGAGATAGGCTTCTTCGCCATCTTCTGGTTCACCATAGAGAAAGGGAGACCTTCCGGTACAATGTTAAAGAGCAATACCCGGCCTACGGTGGTATCCACTATCTCAGTTTTAGTCTCGTTTTCGGCATCATCTCTAAAAGTAACATCAGTGATGCGAACCTTGATTCGAGCTTGCAAGTCAGCTTGTTGAGTGTCGTAGGCTCGCTGTACTTCTTTGGCATCGGCAAAGACCATGCCCTCGCCCTTTGCATTGACGCGTTCGCGGGTCATGTAGTACAGACCCAGCACCACGTCCTGAGAAGGTACTATGATAGGTTCGCCGTTGGCTGGCGCCAATATGTTGTTGGTTGACATCATTAGTGTACGGGCTTCCAGCTGTGCCTCCAGGGTCAGTGGCACGTGAACCGCCATCTGGTCACCGTCAAAATCCGCGTTATAAGCCGCGCATACCAAAGGATGTAACTGAATCGCCTTACCTTCGATCAGAACAGGCTCAAATGCTTGAATACCGAGACGGTGCAACGTGGGAGCACGGTTCAGTAGCACTGGGTGTTCACGAATTACATCAGCGAGAATATCCCAGACCTCTGCTGTCTCTCTCTCCACCATCTTCTTTGCGGCTTTAATAGTGGTAGCAAGACCCCGGCGTTCCAGTTTGCCGAAGATAAAGGGTTTAAACAATTCAAGTGCCATCTTCTTGGGTAGCCCACATTGGTGCAGCTTCAAGGTAGGCCCGACCACAATGACCGAACGACCAGAATAATCTACGCGCTTGCCCAGCAAGTTCTGACGAAAACGACCTTGCTTGCCCTTGATCATATCGGCCAGCGACTTCAGTGGCCGTTTATTTGAACCGGTAATTGCTCGACCCCGTCGTCCATTGTCTAGCAGAGCGTCAACTGCTTCTTGCAGCATACGCTTCTCATTTCGCACGATTATGTCCGGAGCATTGAGGTCCAGTAATCGCTTCAGTCGGTTGTTACGGTTAATCACTCGGCGATACAAATCGTTAAGATCAGAAGTTGCGAATCGACCTCCGTCGAGTGGCACCAGCGGTCGGAGATCCGGTGGCAGTACCGGTAAAACCGTCATGACCATCCACTGGGGCTTATTCCCAGAATGGACAAAAGCTTCCAATAGTTTCAGTCGCTTGGACAGCTTCTTCAGCTTAGTTTCTGAGTTGGTAACTGGGATCTCTTCGCGTAATCGAAAAACTTCAGCATCGACATCCATATCTTTCATCAAAGCTTGAACGGCTTCAGCGCCCATTTTTGCCTCAAATTCATCGGGCCATTTGTCCATTGCTTCGTAGTACAACTCATCGTTAAGTAACTGGCCTTTCTCCAGGTCTGTCATTCCTGGATCCGTTACTACGAAAGATTCGAAGTAGAGAATGCGCTCGATGTCACGCAGCGTCATGTCCAGCAACAAACCAATCCGCGACGGCAAACTCTTGAGAAACCAGATATGCGCTACCGGGCTGGCCAACTCTATATGGCCCATACGGTCGCGGCGTACCTTGCTCAACGCAACCTCTACACCGCACTTCTCGCAGATTACACCGCGGTGCTTAAGCCGCTTGTACTTACCACACAGACATTCGTAATCTTTTACAGGACCAAATATTTTGGCGCAAAACAAGCCGTCTCGTTCAGGCTTGAAGGTCCTATAGTTGATTGTTTCTGGCTTTTTTACCTCTCCAAACGACCAAGCCCGGATCATTTCGGGAGAGGCTAACCCAATTCGAATTGAATCAAACTCATCTGACGGTGATTGAGACTTAAGTAACCCTAATAGGTCTTTCATTCTGTTTCCTCCGCTTGACCTGTAAAAAAATGGTCAAGCTTTTAACCCTCATTAATTCTTCGTTAACAGACTCGTAATTAAATAACTAGGAACAACTTACTTACTGACATCCAGTTCCATATCAATTGCTAAGGATCTGATCTCTTTAACCAGTACGTTAAACGACTCCGGCATTCCCGGTTCCATTCGATGATCTCCATCGACGATGTTCTTATACATTTTGGTGCGTCCCGCAACATCATCTGACTTAACGGTTAACATTTCTTGCAACGTATAAGCAGCACCGTAGGCTTCCAGTGCCCACACTTCCATTTCTCCGAAGCGCTGGCCACCAAACTGGGCTTTACCACCCAGGGGCTGTTGAGTTACAAGGCTATAGGACCCAGTTGAACGCGCATGCATCTTGTCATCAACCAAATGGTTCAGTTTAAGCATGTACATGATGCCAACTGTCACCAACTGATCAAACGCATATCCAGTTCGACCATCAAAGAGTTTGACCTGACCACTCTCATCCATATTGGCTAGTTTTAACATTTCCTTGATTTCAATTTCAGCAGCCCCATCAAAAACTGGTGTAGCCATTGGCACACCATCACGCAAATTTTCTGCCAATTCCAAGACTTCTTCTTCAGTCAATCCTCGGATGTTCTCCGTACGTTTACCTACCTTGTTATAAACCTCGGTTATGAAACGTTTGATTTCAGCAATTTTCTTCTGAGCATCTATTAACTCTCCAATTTTTTCGCCAAGCCCCTTAGCGGCAGCTCCCAAGTGAGTTTCGAGGACCTGTCCGACGTTCATACGAGATGGTACTCCCAATGGATTTAACACAATATCCACCGTCTCACCATTCTCATCATAAGGCATGTCTTCCACCGGCATAATCACAGAGATGACGCCCTTGTTACCGTGACGACCTGCCATCTTGTCGCCCGGTTGGATGCGGCGCCTTATTGCAAGGTAAATCTTGACAATTTTGAGTACGCCAGGGGCCAGGTCGTCGCCCTGAGTAAGTTTCTTCTTTTTGTCTTCAAAGCGTTCATCCAGTTCCTGCCGTCTTTCCTTGAGCTGCTCTTCGGCGCGTTGCAGCTGCTTATTCAACTTATCGTTGGACATCCGAAGCTTGAACCAGTCGTCGCGCGGTAAATTGCTTAAGTAATCATCAGTTACTTTTTGACCCTTTCTTAGTTTTGGACCGCCGGCAATCACCTTACCAATTAAGGCTTTGTGTAACCTCTCAAAGGTGGCACCTTCCACTATCCGATACTCGTCATCGATATCCTTGCGCACCTTAGCCAGTTGCAATCCTTCGATCTCGACGGCACGCTCGTCTTTATCAAGACCGTCTCTGGTAAATACTTGCACATCGATAACAGTACCTTTCACACTGGTTGGTACACGCAAGGAGGTGTCTTTAACATCCGAAGCTTTCTCGCCAAAGATAGCTCGAAGCAGTTTCTCTTCTGGAGTTAGCTGCGTCTCACCTTTCGGTGTTACCTTACCAACTAGAATGTCACCAGCCCCAACTTCAGCCCCGATGTAGACAATTCCAGATTCGTCGAGCTTACCGAGAGCGCCCTCACCGACGTTTGGAATATCAGCTGTTATTTCTTCCGAACCCAGCTTGGTGTCTCGAGCTACACAGGTGAGTTCCTGAATGTGGATCGTGGTGAACCGCTCTTCTTTAACTACGCGCTCAGAAATCAAGATTGAGTCTTCAAAGTTGTAACCATTCCAGGGCATGAAGGCGATGCGCATATTCTGGCCCAAAGCCAACTCCCCCATATCGATTGACGGGCCATCTGCAAGAATGTCATTGCGGGTAACCGCGTCTCCTTCTTTAACCAGCGGGCGTTGACTAATACAGGTATTCTGATTGGAGCGGGTGTACTTGGTCAGGTTGTAAATATCCACACCCGCTTCACCAGCATCTGTCTCTTCGTCGTTAACTCGAACGATTATTCGCGCGGCGTCCACACTTTCAATCACACCGCCACGATCCGCTACCTCACAGACCCCTGAATCACTAGCTACATTACGCTCCATCCCGGTCCCCACTAACGGTTTCTCGGTTTTCAGCGTAGGGACTGCTTGGCGCTGCATATTGGATCCCATGAGAGCGCGATTTGCATCATCGTGCTCAAGAAATGGGATTAAAGCGGCGGCAACTGATACCATCTGTTGTGGTGCAACATCCATGTAATCAACTTCTTCACGAAGCTTCAGCGTGGTTTCACCCTTGTATCTCACCGTTACTAGGTTGTCGACGAATCCACGCTTCTTATCAAGCGCTGCGCTAGCTTGAGCGATGACGAAATCGCTCTCATCTATCGCTGACAGATAATGAATTTCATCGCTTACCTTGTTCTTGACCACTTTGCGATAGGGGCTTTCAAGAAAACCATAGCTGTTAGTGCGCGCATAGGTTGCCAAGGAATTAATTAGACCAATATTCGGACCTTCCGGTGTCTCAATCGGACAGACTCGACCGTAGTGGGTCGGGTGCACGTCTCGTACTTCAAACCCCGCCCGTTCGCGCGTGAGACCACCGGGTCCAAGTGCCGAAACACGACGTTTATGGGTGACCTCAGAAAGCGGATTGTTTTGATCCATGAACTGCGATAATTGGCTGGAACCGAAGAATTCCTTTATGGCCGCTGCCACGGGTTTTGCATTAATCATGTCTTGGGGCATCAAACCTTCGGAATCGGCCATACTTAAGCGCTCTTTTACAGCACGCTCGACCCGCACCAGTCCTACTCGGAACTGGTTCTCGGCCATTTCGCCTACCGAACGAACTCGCCGATTGCCCAAGTGGTCGATATCATCCACTGAACCAAACCCGTTTCTAATTCCCACTAAGGTCTTAACTACATCAACTATATCCTCGGCAACCAGTACTGAGGCACCCACAGTTTCAGGCCGTCCCAGTCGACGATTAAACTTCATGCGCCCAACGGCAGAAAGGTCATATCGGTCAGGCGAAAAGAACAGATTGGAGAACAAATTCTCGGCGGACTCTTTAGTAGGTGGTTCACCAGGACGCATCATGCGATAGATCTCTACCATCGCCTCTAGTTTTGAAGTGGTGTTATCAACATTTAGGGTATCGGAGATAAATGGGCCACAATCAAGATCGTTGGTATAAATGGTCTGGAATTTTGTCACGCCTTGTTCTACAAATTCGGCAATCAGCTCCTCTGTCAGTTCCGCGTTACATGGGAACATGACTTCCCCGGTTTCTTCATTAATGATGTCCGCTGCCAGAGAAGATCCGATAAGGAAATCGTTGCTCACCTTAAGCTCTTTTAGCTTTGCGGTTTCCATCAGCCGAATGTGCCGACTAGTGATCCGGCGGCCCTCCTCGATGAGGAGCTTGCCCTTCTTGTCTTCAACCTGGAACGTTAGGACTTCACCCCGTAATCGCGACGGAACTAATTGAAGCGATATTGTCGGCTCCTTGCCTTTGGAAACTTTAAAAGAGTTGCTTTCATAGAACATCCCCAATATTTCCTCAGAGCTATATCCTAAAGCTCTAAGCAGAATCGTTGCTGGTAATTTACGACGGCGGTCAATACGTACATAAACCATATCCTTGGGGTCGAACTCAAAATCCAACCAAGATCCACGATAAGGAATAACGCGAGCTGAATAAAGCAACTTGCCCGAGCTATGAGTCTTACCCCGATCATGATCAAAGAACACACCAGGCGATCTATGTAGTTGTGATACGACTACGCGTTCAGTTCCATTAATCACAAAGGTGCCAGACTCTGTCATGAGCGGAATCTCACCCATGTACACTTCCTGTTCTTTAATATCCTTAATAGTCTGGGTGGTGGACTCTTTATCATAGAGAATCAACCGAACTTTTACCCTGAGGGAGACGGAATATGTAGAACCTCTCAACTGACATTCTTTTACATCAAAAGTGGGTTTCCCAAGGTCGTAACTGACGTATTCCAGCAATGCTTTTCCGGAATAACTCACAATAGGGAACACAGATTTGAACGCAGCATGTAGGCCTTGATCCAAGCGCTCCTCGACAGTAGTGCCGGCCTGAGTAAACTGTCGATAAGAATCGATCTGGATTGATAACAAGTACGGGATATCCATCGCACTTGGCAGTTTTCCAAAATTCTTACGGATACGCTTTTTCTCTGTATACGAATAGACCATTTTGTGTTCCTGGCTTTATGTGCCCTAAGTATTTATTGTTAGCAGATTAGTTCTGCAATCCCTGGCTCCCGATAACACTTGTTTGTAGTTTTTACCGGCAATCAAGGTAAAGCGGATATAAATCCTTTCAACTAAAAATTAAACATAAGCCCGCACCAAGTGTGTACAACACACTCGGCGCAGGTTGTTTTATTGTTGTCGCTTGTTACTTAAGCTCAACGGTAGCGCCAGCTTCTTCGAGAGCTTTCTTGGCTTCTTCCGCTTCTGTTTTTGGAGCTCCTTCCTTGAGAGTTGAGGGTGCACCATCAACCATATCCTTAGCCTCTTTTAGTCCAAGGCCGGTGATAGTTCGAACAGCTTTAATAACGTTTACTTTCTTATCTCCTGTAGCTGCAAGCACAATATCGAACTCGCTTTTTTCTTCTGCCGGTGCAGCTTCGGCAGCGGCGGCCACTGGAGCTGCCGCAACGGCTGTTGCCGCTGAAACACCAAACTTCTCTTCCATCGCTTCCACGAGTTGAACCACGTCCATAACTGACATGTCAGCAATTGCGTCTAAAACTTCTTCTTTAGATAGAGCCATGACTCTTATCTCCTACTTAATAAATTGTATAAACTAAAACGGTTAAGGAATTAAGCTGCTTCCTGTTTCTGGTCACGTACAGCAGCTACTGTACGTGTCACCTTCGACGGAACTTCGTTCATCGTGCGGGCAAGCTTGGTTACCGGCGCCAGTACTACGCTCATCAGAATAGATCTCGCTTGATCGAGCGTTGGCAACTTGGCCAACACATCTATCTGGGCGGCCTCCATCAACTTGCCTCCTATAGACAGCGCCTTGATTTCGAATTCATCGTTCTCTTTTGCAAAATCCTTTAACACCCGTGCAGGAGCCCCGGGGTCTTCCTGGGAGAGAGCGAGAATTGTAGGCCCAGTCAGTACTTCTCGAATACACTCTAACTCAGTGCCTGCAACTGCTTTCTTCAGCAGCGTGTTGCGAACAACCCGCAGATAAACCTTGTTCTCCCTTGCATTCTTGCGAAGTGCCGTCATGTCAGCGACGTCAACGCCACGATAGTCAGCCAGCACGGCTGACAGGGCGCCACTAGCAGCCTTATTGACTTCCGAAACAATCTGTTTCTTATCCTCAATATTTATAGCCACTTATTAACTCCTTAGTTCACGACTGTCGCCAGTCGCACGCGAGGACACTTTATTGCGGCAAAGTGCCCATTTATATTAGGTGATAAGAATCCGGTAATGCATATCCAGATTAGGTTTCACCATCTGCGTAGGAAATTAAGAAACAGAAATCTGTTTCTCCTACGGTCTTTGATAGCTTCGGCAAAATGAATTACCAAAACCGCAAAGTCTTTAAGAAAACAACAGCATTGTTCCCTGTAATCCTTTTTTGTATTAATCCCCCAAAGAGGATTGATCGATTAACAAACCAGGGCCCATACTAGACGACAGCACAACCTTCTTTATGTAGACTCCCTTGGCCGCAGAAGGTTTAGCCTTTCTCAGATCCACCAATAGTGCCTCGAGATTAGATTTTACTGCCGCGCCATCGAAGCCAACCTTGCCAATGCCCCCATGAACAATCCCATTTTTATCTGTTCGATAGCGAACTTGCCCTGCTTTTGCATTCTTAACTGCCGTTTCCACATCCGTGGTTACCGTTCCCATTTTCGGGTTAGGCATTAATCCACGTGGCCCCAGCACCGTGCCTAGCTTTCCAACGACACGCATTGAGTCTGGTGTGGCTATGACAACGTCAAAATTTATGTTGCCCCCTTGGACCGACTCGGCCAAGTCCTCGAAACCGACCAAGTCCGCACCAGCGATCTTAGCCTTCTCAGCATTTTCACCCTGAGCGAATACGGCCACTCGAACTTCTTTGCCGGTGCCCGCCGGCAGTATTGTCGAGCCACGCACTACCTGATCAGACTTGCGTGGATCAATACCGAGATTAATTGAAACGTCGATTGATTCCTTAAATTTTGGTGAAGCAAATTCTGAAATCAATAAAACTGCTTCTTCTATGGAGTAGTTCTTGCCTGATTCAATCTTTTCAGCTATTTGCTTTCGTTTCTTGGATAGTTTTGCCATCTCACTCTACCCCTTCAACTTCCAGCCCGGCGCTACGCGCACTGCCTGCTAACGTGCGAACTGCTGCGTCCATATCAGCCGCAGTGAGGTCAGGCATTTTCTGATTTGCTATTTCCTCTAACTGAGCCCGATTCACCTTCCCAACCTTGTCCGTATTAGGTTGACCACTCCCCTTTTCAACACCAGCAGCTTTACGCAGTAGCACAGCAGCCGGAGGTGTCTTGGTGATGAATGTGAAACTGCGATCGGCATATACTGTAATTACTACCGGGATCGGTAGACCAGGCTCTATGCTTTGCGTATGTGCATTGAATGCCTTACAAAACTCCATGATGTTGACACCATGTTGGCCGAGAGCCGGTCCAACTGGGGGGCTAGGATTAGCCTTTCCTGCTCCAACCTGCAGCTTTATATAAGCGAGCACTTTTTTAGCCATTACAAATCTCCTTGGGTTCAAACGTTTGACCGGTTTATAACCAACCGTTCCAACTCCCCGGCGCTATCAATTCTCTAAATAAATTGAATATCGACTTTAAACGCTGACAACACTAGCAGTGCTTTATCAACGCTCCCAAATTAATTCAGCTCTTCTCGACCTGCCCAAACTCCAGTTCAACAGGTGTTGATCGGCCAAAAATCAATACTGCTACCCGCAAACGACTCTTTTCATAATTGACTTCTTCTACAGTACCAGTGAAGTCATTAAACGGACCATCGGTAACACGAACCATTTCACCTGGTTCATAGATGGTCTTGTGAGTAGGGGATTCTTCACTATCTTCCATTCGTTGAAGAATCTGGTTTGCTTCCTTATCCGTAATTGGAGCCGGCTTCTCTGCCGTTCCACCAATGAAACCCATCACTCTTGGCGTTTCTTTCACCAAGTGCCATGTATCATCATTTAATTCCATATGGACGAGCACATACCCCGGGAAAAATTTCCGTTCACTCCTACGCTTCTGCCCAGCGCGCATTTCCAAAACCTCTTCGGTGGGAACCATGACATCATCGAATTGATCTTCCATTCCTGAAAAGCTGACTCTCTCTTTCAGAGCTTGCATTACTTTTTTCTCATAGCCCGAGTAAGCATGGACCACGTACCAGCGCTTAGTCATTACTTTTCTTTACCTGATAATAGATGAAATACCCAAGTTCAATAGCCAATCTAGTAGCATGAGAATTAGAGCCACGATAATGATTACAATCAATACTACGATGGTGGTCTGCGTTGTTTCCTGTCTTGTTGGCCAAACCACCTTACGTATTTCAACCCTTGCTTCTAGACACAAATTAATAAAGGCTCGACCCCTTTGGGTTTGCGACGCGACCCATCCAGCCGCACCAGCAGCCACAAGTAGAGCTATTGTCCTTATCAACAACGAACCAGCAGAAAAATAAGAATTCGCGTAAACTCCGGCAGCCACGATTACAAGGACTATCGCCCACTTCATCAAATCTAGCTTACTGTCTTCACCAACTATCTTTTCTGATTTTTCTGACATGAGTATTCTTTAACATTCGCTGTATTTGCCTGGCTCTAAATGGCAGGCCAGGAGGGAATCGAACCCCCAACCTGCGGTTTTGGAGACCGCTGCTCTGCCAATTGAGCTACTGGCCTTAAATTTCTTCTCGCAGTAACTGCGAGGTCCGCTACTATAATTAAGAGACCCTTTTTGATCGGTAACTACTCGTGCAAGCTTTCCACATAAAAAGATCTGTTACTTACTCTTGTGGCTGTTTTGCTCACAGCTAAAATCATCGAACAATCAAAATAGTTTCTTTTTGAGAATAAAAATCTATCCCCTGTTTAAAGACGACTAAGCCAGCGCACCTTTTTAAGGTGTACTGGCTCAAGAAATCTCGGTATCGAAATCAGTCGATGATCTTACTTACCACACCAGCCCCTACAGTCCTGCCGCCTTCGCGGATGGCAAATCTGAGGCCTTCATCCATTGCTATCGGGGAAATAAGTGACACTACCATCTTCACATTATCACCCGGCATAACCATCTCAACACCTTCAGGTAATTCCACACTTCCAGTTACGTCAGTGGTTCGGAAGTAAAATTGCGGACGATAGCCTTTGAAGAAAGGAGTATGGCGCCCGCCTTCGTCCTTGCTTAAAATATAGACTTCAGCCTCGAAGTCGGTATGTGGCGTGATTGAGCCAGGTGCGGCCAGTACTTGACCTCGTTCAACATCTTCACGTTTGGTACCGCGTAGCAGAACACCCACGTTCTCACCCGCACGGCCCTCATCTAAAAGCTTCCTGAACATTTCAACTCCGGTGCAGGTGGTTTTTTCAGTATCCTTGATACCCACAATCTCGATTTCTTCACTTACCTTGATGATGCCACGCTCAACACGTCCGGTTACCACGGTCCCCCGACCGGAAATGGAGAACACGTCTTCAATCGGCATCAGGAAAGGCTTCTCAATATCACGCTCCGGTTCAGGAATATAGCTATCCAGTGTCTCAATCAGCTTTTGCACTGACGAGATGCCGATATCAGAAGCATCTCCTTCCAATGCCTTTAATGCAGAACCAATGACAATCGGGGTGTCGTCACCTGGGAACTCGTACCGGTCTAAAAGCTCCCGGATTTCCATCTCAACCAGCTCCAGCAACTCCTCATCATCAACCATGTCTGCTTTGTTTACATACACTACGATGTAAGGCACGCCTACCTGGCGAGACAACAGAATATGCTCCCGCGTTTGGGGCATCGGACCATCCGCTGCAGATACCACCAGGATCGCACCATCCATCTGCGCCGCACCAGTAATCATGTTCTTCACATAATCGGCATGGCCCGGACAATCCACATGAGCATAGTGACGGTTCGGTGAATCATACTCAACGTGAGACGTCGCAATCGTAATACCTCGCTCCTTCTCTTCCGGGGCGTTATCTATCTGATCAAAATCCTTGAACTCCCCACCATGAGCTTCCGCACACACCTTCGTTAGCGCAGCCGTCAACGTCGTCTTACCATGGTCTACGTGACCTATAGTACCTACGTTTACGTGTACCTTTGTTCTTTCAAATTTTTCCTTCGCCATTATCTACTGCCCCTACTTTTCTTATCTCAGATCAAGTTGAAGTCAATTCCAATGTCGCTGTTCTTATAATTATATTACATATAAAGAAGCAACAACGCATTTTTAGCCCCACGGGCTACTAAAATTCTTTCAAATTCCTACGTATCTGGTGCTCACACCCGGAGTTGAACCGGGGACCTCTTCATTACCAATGAAGTGCTCTACCGCCTGAGCTATGCGAGCCATATCTGGAGCGGGTAGCGGGAATCGAACCCGCGTCATCAGCTTGGAAGGCTGGGGTTCTACCTCTGAACTATACCCGCTTGCAAGAAACACCACCGCCACCAGCCATTCCTAGTTTCTAGATGGTGGAGGGGGGTGGATTCGAACCACCGAAGCTTGCGCGTCAGATTTACAGTCTGATCCCTTTGGCCACTCGGGAACCCCTCCCACAAGATCTCCCAAGGTCCAAATTCCCTGGCTCTCTCACTCAGGAGCGGCATTTTATGGGAATTGGGTAGCTTGTGCAATCGTTTCACGGAGATTTTCTGTGCGTACCAAATCGGGCCGATGCCCCGACAAATCAAGCCATTCGGCGGTTTCGCCCAAGCTCGAATTTGCTAGTCCGAGGTATACCCCAGTTTCACCACACGAACATGGAATTTCGTTGATTCACGGATAATATCCAAATTCTAAGGCAAACAATCGTATAGCCCCTGTCTCACTGCGATCTTTAAACAAGCTCAGAGCGGTGCCCTGCATTTCAGCGCTACTCGTCGCCCTCTGTATTAAGTGGACAAACGATGGCTAGCCCGTCCAGCACTAGACTAGATACCACCTCTTTGTTATCAAAAAGAATATGCTGGTCAAGCAATTCGGCATCGCCACCACTAAGGAACAGTTTCACCCCCGGGTTCTGTTCAGATACCGACTGGAGCACCTCTTTTACTAGAGATAAAAGTGCGGCCAGGTTACCGTTAATCACCGCCTCTTCCGTAGAATGACCAGGTGCCGGCGAAGCAATATACAACTCTTTTGATAAATGAATCCCAGTGTTAGCTTCCAAGCTGGTGGCCATTAACTCGAGCCCTGGCAATATGTATCCCCCCTGGTGTTGTCCGTCTTTAGCGAGAATATCTAACGTTAAAGCGGTACCTCCGTCCACAATAACACTACTGCCATTGGCAAGTTGATATGCAGCTACCATTGCAAGCCAACGATCGATTCCTAGCCGTGATAGATCTTCATAGTGATTGGTAACCCCAGCGCAACTTCGCTCTACAACGGCCTCCTGTGGTTCGATACCCCAAGCGCGCTCACACCATTTACAAATGCTGCCCGCGAAAGTCTTGTCTCGCACACTACAAAATCGAACAGCTTCTGGCCTGAAGCCCAGCAAGTTCGTTTCTAAATCTTGAAGGCCTGCCACCTCACCTTTCTTTGACGCTGCCCCTTTTTTTGGATCAAAGGCACGCCATTTGATCCGCGAATTTCCAATATCAAGTTCCAGAATCATCACTCGAAGCCTTACTAAATTTTACGCAAAGAAGGAAATATTTCTCCACCGGTTATCAGTTCCCGACGGTTCCACAACTGCAGGATCAGCGCACCAGATTCATCGACCCCCATTGATTTACCAACCTTCCGAGCATTCCCCGTTTGGATGACAATATCTTGATTCACGCAGCAATCATAGGAATTCCATACCTCGGAAAAAGGCCTGAATCCCTGATCTTCGAAAATCAATATATTCTCCATCAGCAGATTTGCGATTTCCGCTGCCATAATCGAATCGTCGGGACGGTGGCCAATGATTGAACGTACGTCAGTTACCGGCCTTCCTATGGAACGCTTTTCTTCGTCTGACAGCGAAAGATTTATTCCTATTCCGAATACAACATCATTGGTTGCAGTGCCAACATGCAACTCAAGGAGCACTCCTGCTAATTTCTGCTCTTCAAATAACACATCGTTAGGCCATTTAAGGTGCAATCCATTAACACCCGCTGATTCCAGTGCATTCAGTACACTGATAGCACTAATTAAGCTGAGACTCTGGATAGTCTCAACACTATCGAACGATCGAGTGAGGGACAAATAGATGCCGCTCCCGGAAGGACTCAACCAGCAACGGCCTCTTCGCCCTCTTCCAGCAGATTGGGCTTCTGCAACAATTAGCCGGGTAGCTGGCTTTCTGGACTTTATTTGCCTTAGCGATTCGAGATTAGTTGAATCAAGTTCATCGAACACCTGGATGTCGTCGATATGAGAGAAAGCATGGACTGTCAACGCATCCTGGATGATTTGTTTGTCCATAACGTGTTACCAGATACCTTTTTGTGTATTTAAGATTTTCTGCACCATAAAATTTTTTACACAAAAAAGGAGCCGGCATTTCGTGCTTAGCACAAATACTGGCTCCTTTTTTTCAATCAGGGCTAGTGTACCCTGATAACAATCAACTAGGACTATTCATTTGGAGAGGAAATCGATGATTGTGAGTCGCTTTCAGGCTCTTCGCCCCGACGAAATTTTGAAACCGCCGCCCAAGATTCCAAGATAATAAATACCGCAGACACCATAACGGCAACTTGAATAGCCACAAGGATCCATTGGCCTCTGCTCACGTAATCCATCACATACCAAACGCTTGCCCAAATAGCCATCAATAAGATAAAAATCATCGGCGTTAACAGATATCTGGCAGGTCGTCCTAATTTGATTAAATACACCGACAACACAATTAAAGTCATGCTCGCGAGTATTTGGTTTGTCGCACCAAATACCGGCCATATAAGCGTGCCTCCATCCCCAGGATAATTGCCATTTGAAACCCCGAACGCCAGCAACAAACAAGCTCCTACAGCTACCAAGGTAGAAATATAGTTATTCTTCAAAGGACTTATTTCATAAATATTTCCCCATTCCTGGATTATATAGCGCGTCAATCTAAGACCTGCGTCCATGGTAGTTCCCGCGAACAACACGACCATCACGGCTAACATGGTTTGGGAAAAGCTCTGGCTAAAACCCCAACCATTGGAAATAAGTAAAGCTCCTCCTGTAATAAATCCACCATCTGCCGGACCTCCAGACAAGCTAGGGTAAAGTTCATTCCAACCTCCTGCTGCTGTTGCTGCATATAAAGACCCTGTCACAGCAACAATCGTTATCAAAGCAAGAGAACCCTCTCCCAGTGCGCCTAGATAACCGACAAATCGCGCATCTTTCTCATTATTGAGTTGTTTCGCGCTCGTTCCGGAGGATACGATTCCATGAAATCCAGATAGAGCACCGCATGCTATTGTCACGAAGAGTATTGGCCACAATGGTGGTGTGCCCTCTACCACGTCGTTAAACATAGGAGCAGCGACATTTGGCATTGTTAATAAAACAGCCGAATAGAGCACGATCAAGCCGAGTACTAGTTGCGCCCCATTTATGTAGTCGCGTGGCTGGAGCAATAACCAAACCGGAAGCATCGAAGCGATACCGGCATAGACATATAATAAAATAATCCAATTCCCCCGTTCACCAAGCCCAAATATATCCCCTGGTAGAGCCATTGGCGTATTACTGCCTATGTAAATAGTGAAATAAAGAATCGCTACTCCAATAATAGAGATCAGCAAAAGGTTAAACTTCCTGCGAATAAGAACGCCAATAGCTATTGCTACCGGAATCGCTGCCCAGGCTGGAAATACAGACTCAGGATAGATGACCATGTCATTCGCGATAATTGTTCCGAACATCGCATTAACCAGCACAAGCAGAAGAAAAATGATCACCATCATTACAGAACGAACGCGAGTGCTAACAATACTTTCAGACAAAGCTCCAATGGACTTGGCATCGTGCCTATTACTCGCCCACAAAGCTCCGAAATCATGCACGCCTGCGAAAAAAATCGACCCTAGGGTTACCCACAAAAGGGCAGGAGCCCAACCCCAATAAACTGCTATCGCCGGACCGACGATGGGCGCCGCCCCTGCCACCGCTGTAAAATGAGAGCCCCAAAGTACAAATTTATTCGTTGGAACAAAATCAACACCATCCTCAAATCGATGGGCTGGCGTTTGGTAATTCGGATCTAATTGATAAATTTTTTCGGCGATGAATTTAGAATATACAAACCAACCGAAACAAAAACCAACTAGCCCAAACAGGACGATAAGGATCGAGGACATAAAGAAGATCTCCCGAATTATTATTATGAATTCTTAGCAATGCATCATAGCAAGTTAGAGACTGACGAGACAATGCGATAGAAAACGTAAAAATCCGGAAAAACCCGTACTTTCAGGAAGTCCACATACAAAAAACCCAGACGCTGGGAAGCGGCTGGGCTTCTCTTCCACCCACCAAATTCTCTAGTTAGTCGGTTCGGCCGAGTGGTAGGTCCAGTATCCGATAAACATCTCGTCCCAGCTTTGCAAACCAAAGGTCAACTCCTTGCTCGGATCAGGATTGGCGGGATTGTACTCGGAATTGTCGAAGGTTCCTGTGACGTGAACCATAGTACCCGCTGGCAAATTGACCGGTTCCTCAAGCGCGTATGTTGGTTGCCATGCGTAACTGTAATTCGGGACGCTTAGCAATTCCGTAATGGAGCCATCAGGCAGCTCAGCACTGAGCTTCATATCCTTCCCTCTGAAGTGCATATGCGGCCGCAAACCGGTAACCACAACATCTTCCGCAAAGACATATTCGGCCGAAGCAGCATGATTTCCAGCAAAAGGAGGTATTCGAAACATGCCGGAAACTGATTCCGTGAAATTTTCGTAAGCAGGTGGGTCATCATGCATGTAAAGGCCAAGAAGAGTTTCGTCGACAGTAGCCCTACCATTTGGCGTGTAGTGGAACTGCATGGAAAGGTTGTACCCTTGTGGTATATAGACCCCAGTGTTTTGAGGGAAAGCTATCGCATCCACTTTACCAGGAGCGTAGCCTTCCAGGAATCGTGTGCTCGCATTGACCGCGACCGGTGACTCTTCCTGCACTGCTTCTCTTGGTGCGGTCACATAACTGAGCAAGTGATGAAGCACAGCCTCATCTCCAGCTATGTACTGCACCGCTCGGACCCATTTGTCTTCTTCGAATGGCAGTTCCACTTCTATATTTATGTAGTCCAGCACGCCGGTCGCTGGAATTTCGTGCACGGGGGCCTTGACGATGAAGTCCGGCTCACCAAGTTGCCATTCACGCCGATCAGGAAACTGAAGCTCGGTCAACGGATCTATATCAGCCCCACCCCTGGGTGCCCCGGCGTCAATCCAGTGCACTAGTCTTTGTAAATCTAAATCGGATATATAACGGGCGTTACTGAAGTGGCCTATGTAGGGATCGACCTGTGTCGGTGGCATGCGTTTTGTAAGCAGGACTTCACGAATCATTGGAGACCAACCCTGTAACATCAAATGGCTGTCCATCGCAAAAGGACCAATACCACCTTCGCGATGGCAGGAAGCGCATTGCTCAGCGATTATTGGCGCAATTTCGGTGGCATAATCCGGAGTTATCGCAAGGTGTGATTCGCGCATTGAAAAGTTAAGTTCGCAACCGGCCGATTCTGTAATGATGGTATTATCGGTGGTTCCGGCTATCTCATTGGCCAAGGATTGGGCTGCTGATTCCAGCGCCACTCCACGATAGATCAGCGTTAACCGTTCAGGATCCAGAATAGCAACTTCACCCGCTCTAGTTAGACGCAGTGTTTCCGTGACAAGCTGACCATTGTCTATTAGTAAGGGTAAATCGAGCCCGTGCCGTGCTTTGGTAGCACGAATTGTTTGAATATCGGCTTCGCCGGAAGAATCTATTAAACCAAAGGCAACACCTTGATCTGACCAATCCCTCTGCAATGATTTCAGTTGGCCAACAGCGGTGTCGATCGAAGCGCAGCGATTGTCAAAGGACATCAGCACCAGGGCTTCCCTGTTCCTATAACGACTGAGTTGATGAAAGGCACCGTCACTATCCAGTAAGGCAAAATCACCGATTCTATCGGGCAATGCATATGTAAAGGATGTTAGCGTAATAGCAAGTGCAGCAATTACCAGATCGCGTAGCTTGTCCATGGTTGAAAACTCCTAGAACGTGAGGGACTCAGGCAATTCTAAACCAAAGTCTGAAAAATGGCACAACAAATGATTAATGTTTGAAATAATCATGCAACGGATCAGCCGGATAGCGCTTAGCTCATGGCTCAACACGCTTCCTAGTTTTATGGTACGAAAAGTAGCCAATGAACATCTCGTCCCAGCTCTGAGCGCCACCACGAACAGTGGCATCAGGATCTGGATTACCAAGGTTGTATTGCGAATTATCAAAGGCTCCTTCAATCACAACACGAGAACCAGCTGGGAACAGCATAGGTTGTGACAGCCGGTAGGAGGGTTGCCAGGCAAAATTGTAGTCAGGTACATTGATAATGTCATCTCGGGTCCCATCCGGGTAAATCACACTAAACCGCATGGACTTACCACGATAATGCATGTGCGGACGCAATCCGTGTAGCATAACTTCTTCGTCGAATACATGGGACGCACTCATGCGATGTTCGGAAACTCTAGGAGGAATCACAAGATTACGGCCGCCATGACTGAGCGAATAAGTCGAATAGTGAAACTCGGGCTCCTTTTCTGCGAAATACAGACCTAGCAGGGTTCTGTCCAAAGTTTCCTTACCGAAGGTTGTGTAGTGCAAAGACATCTGGACAGCGGACCCTTTGGGCACTAGCACGCCAGCGTTTTCTGGATAAGTGACCACGGTATCCTTACCCGGTGCATAACCTTCAAGGAATTCCCGGTAACTGTCATTTTCACCTTCAATGATTTCTTGATCGTAATCTGCCGGTACGATGAAACTCAGCAGATGATGAAGTGCGCGGCGATCGCCCGGCAGATGTTGCACGGACTTGACCCATAAATCCTTCTGGAAAGGTAAATTTATCGTTACATTTTCATAATCGAGCACACCGGTAGCCGGCACAACAAAGGCTGGAACCTCAACAATATAATCAGGTTCTCCAAGACGCCAATCCGAATCGCTCGATTCCATTAGCGTTAAAGGATCTGTTTTGCTTTCTCCGCGCGGAGCCCCAGCATTTATCCAGTGAATCAAGGTTTGTTGTTCGTCTGACTTAATGTAACCGGCATTAGTGAAATGATTTATGCTCGGGTCAACTTGGGCAGGAGGCATACGTTTGGTCAGGATGACTTCCTTCATCATGGCCGACCACCCAAGCACCATCATGTGAGAATCCATAGCAAATGGCGCAACACCCCCTTTAGTATGACAATTTGTGCATCTGGCTTGCAGGATCGGTGCAACTTCGGTGGCATAATCTGGTGCTTTTTTGCTATGGATGTCACGAGCCGGAAATGCTAAATCACATCCAATGGCCGCAGTCGTCACGACCTCATCAAAACTATCAAGATCTCCTGCGACAATCTTGGACAAAGTCTCGGCCAGAACCGAGCTGCCGGGGCGCCCTTCAATACCGAGCTGTGGCTGAGCGCGCAACGGATCGATATCCAGACCTCCTCGATAAAGCATCTGGTAACGGTTCGGCTCAAGAACGACTACTTGCCCCGCTTTGCTTAGACCAAGACTTTCGGCTACCAGTTGACTATCGTCCAGCAGAATCGGCAATTCGAAGTTATACAATTCATCCATGCGCCGTACATCGTCCAGGTCATCTTCGGCAGCCGAATCGATTGCCAGTAAGGTAATCCCCTGTCGCTCCCAGGTAGTTCTGAGCAATCGATACTTAGGGAGTTTGTTGATGTTTTCCTCACACCTAGATGCGACTGAGATGATGACCACAGCTCTGCTATCGCCATACTTGCGAAGCTGATGATAGGCCCCTTCGTGGTCGAGCAAAGCAAAGTTCCCCACTCGTTCGGAAGCCAAACTAATCTGAATTGTGATCAGTGCAAGCAAGCCCAGCAATGACTTCCAACTAATCCGCTTCATTAATTATATTCCTTTACACCTAAAAGGCTGAACGGGGACTCAACCCAGACACTTAATTATTATTGCCCGCAGCTTAGCCTAATAGCTGAGTAAAGGTTATTTATACTGGCAGGCATTTGTAACAAATTGAAACCATATAGGTGAAATATACCTGAAATAAACGCTGTAAATTCAATAGATTAACCTTATTTTACACAAACAGCAGCGCAGCAGAATGCCGGGCTGAAAAGCTACTTGAGCACATCTAGCAGCCAGTAATTAATTTATAGGTCATTAAGACTGGTTTTCCACCTTCGATTTCTGAGGGAACTTGTAGATAGAGAAACTCTCAATTAGCGAGAATTTGCGGAATAATTCGTACATACCCCAGAGGGCACCGCAGATTATAATGAGTAGCATGCCCCAACGCATCAATGAAGCAAAGAACAGCGCATCAAAGATTGGCACTTGGAATTGGTATTGAACTAATTGATCCCCTCGTTCCAGCATCCAGTGCCATGCGCTGTGAGCCAGTAATGCCGAAAGTAATATTCCGCCAATGCGTTCCCAGACGAAATACTTGAATAACAGATTAAGCAATGGAATTACCAGGATCAGAATTACTAGTTGTCCAATCTCTACTCCGACATTGAACGCCAGCAACGAGGAGAACAAGTGTCCACCAGCAAACTGAAGTGTATCGCTGAATAAGAAGGAAAAACCGAACCCATGCACAAGCCCAAAACCAAATGTGACGATCCATCGATGTTCCAGCCTGGCACCCACAATGTTTTCAAATGCCATGTAAATAATCGACAGAGCAATCAGGGTTTCTATCAAAGGTGGAAACCAAAGCACATTGGGAGCGACTCCAAACGCAGAACCAATCAATGTGATGGAATGTGCGATAGTAAAAGATGTAACAACAGGAATTAATGCTCGAACACTGCGCAGAGGGATTACTAGACAAAACAGGAATAGAAGATGATCTATACCTTCGAGGATATGCATGAACCCCATACTGATAAAGCGCAGCGTTGCCTGATGCCAGCGGGGATCCAGTTCCACCACGCCGGGGTTGCCGAGATAATTAAAAACACGTTCACCCCCATCGGGAACCAGAAATCGTAGCACCGTGGTAGTCTGATCTGAAAGTGTGCCCAATTGCGGATCGACTGAGAAATCAGATTGATCAGACTGAATCGAATAAGTTACCAGCACATCTAGCAATCCCTGACGCCAAAACAGGTTGATACTGTCATCCAATGCCGGGCTTCGGATATTCGCAAGTGCTTCTTCGTAGCTGGTGAAGGAGCGATTAGAAGGAAGAGAAACCCGTGTTTGCCGAAGCTCTTTTTCCGTGAGTTCGACACCATTTTCATAAAAATGCAGGGATTCAGTGATGTAGACTCGTGCCGCATCGTCAAGCGCAAATTCAGCCTCGGTAAACTGCAGATACCCCGGACCACGAAGTGGGAAACTGATTTCGCCAAACGCTTCCATGGGCACCCGTAGTAGGGCGGTTAACTGATTTCCCTCCGGTTTGACAAATGCATATACAGTGACACGAGACGGAATATCATGCGCCATTGATAGAGTCGGTACGCAAAGGAGTAGGACGAGCACCCAGTTACGGGGCGAAAACCCACTATTTATCGTACTATACAAAGCCGAAAAAATTCTCATAATTTATAATTATTATTCATTGATATCAATAATTTGCATAGCTTTTAGGTGTTGTAATACGCACGTATTTGTGACTAAAAGCCGCACCGTGAATTAGCTGTTACAAATTCTTGCAAGTGGAACTTTGAATAAATTGGATGTGAGTATACTGTCTACAAATAAGACAGTATACTCAACGTCCGCTCTAAGAGTTAGTCGCCCAGTGGGCATATTCAGAGCCCTGCTGGGCTTTACCTACGGGCTTTAAGAGGAGAATAAAAATGACAAAGATTAAGGTATTGATAGGAGTAGCCCTGGTCGCTGCATTGGTTGCGCTAGGTGTAGGGCAAACCAAATTACAGGAACCGGCTGTTGCTGCTAACAATGATGTCATGGCCCCCCACTTTTTAGTCGATCCCCTGTGGCCAAAACCCCTGCCAAATCACTGGATTCAAGGCAACACCATTGGTGTAGACGTCGACGAGAGGGACCACATCTTTGCGGTTCACAGAAATACCGAATCGCAGTTCATGCGAATTCAGGAAATTGGCCTTTATTCAGGTGTGGCTGAATGCTGCACTCCGGCGCCCCCGATCCTAGAGTTCGATTTAGAGGGTAACCTGATCAATGCTTGGGGCGGCCCCGTAGAAGGTGCACCATATATATGGCCTGAGTCCAACCACGGTATCGAAGTTGCACCGAACGGTGACGTCTGGATCGGAGGTAATGGTGGCCCCGACTCCCACGTATTGGTATTCAGTCGTGATGGTGAATACGTTCGTACGATAGGTGTGTCCGGTCAATCGGTAGACAGCAACAGCGAGACTCACTTTGGTCGAGTAGCAGAAATTGCTATCGATGCAGCAAACAATGAAGCCTACTTCGCTGATGGTTATGCCCATAAGCGAGTGGCTGTTGTAGACGTTGCTACCGGTGCCTTCAAACGATACTGGGGTGCTTATGGTAATCGTCCCGATGACGACGCCGATGTGACTTATACACCTGGCGAACCTGGCCCTCAGCAATTTCGCGGCCCGGTACACTGTGCCGAACCATCTAATGATGGTCTGGTCTATGTATGCGACCGTGGTGCTGACAGAGTTCAAATATTCCGCCCAGACGGTACTTACGTGAGTGAACACATTTACAATCCCGCCACCCTTGCTCAGGGCTCTACCTGGGATATAGCTTTCTCGCCTGATGAAGATCAGGAATTCATTTACCTGGCTGATGGTCAGAATTTCAAGATCTCCATTATCGATCGCGAGTCTATGGAAGTTCTGTACACTTTCGGAGATGGTGGTAGACAGCCTGGACTGTTCTTCGCTCCTCACAGTATTGCTACCGACTCTCAGGGTAACATCTACACCACTGAGACTTATGAAGGTAAGCGAATTCAAAAGTTCCTTTACCAAGGTATGCAACCTGTTACTGTTCGCGATCGCGCGCCGACCTGGCCAGCAGACGAACTGTAAGGATTAGATCGTTAGTAAAAACCCGATCTCTCTCTGAGAGGTCGGGTTTTTTCATTTTGGCGCAACTCCGTTTAATTCATCGCAATTCCACGTCCGATTGCTTATGGAGGGTTTCTTTCTATTTTTGCAGTTTTCTTTTCTAGCTCTTCTGTTCCTATGGTTTCAAATTGGTGCTAAGTTCAATTTCCAGGTAGTAGTTTCATTCACTCAAAAGGAAACGACTATGAGTAAAATAAGAAAAACTTTTCTAGCCGGCTTTATCGCTCTAACACTCTTTACAGTTCTCAACATTTCTCAAGAGCGCATGGAACAATCTGCTCTGGCCGTTAACAACGACCGTATGGCTCCACAATTCGAGGTCGATCCTTATTGGCCACAACCTCTGGCGAACAAGTGGTTACTGGGCCGTACGATAGGAATTGCCATTGATGAACGTGACCACCTGTTCGTGGTGCACCGCGATCAAGACAGCATGTTCATGAGCCAAGAGCTAGGCCTAGACTTGGGCAGAGCCGAGTGTTGCACGGCTGCACCTCCAATTCTGGAATTCGATAGCGATGGGAACCTTATAAATGCCTGGGGTGGTCCTGGCGAGGGTTACACTTGGCCGGAATCAAACCATGGAATCGAGGTCGCTCCGGATGGCAATGTCTGGATCGGGGGCAATGGCAGCGGTGACTCCCACGTACTGGTGTTTACCCGTGATGGTGAGTTCGTTCGCGAGATCGGCATTCCAGGCGAACCGATAAATAGCCTTAGCACTTCCTCCTTCGGACGTGTGGCAGAGATCGCAATCGATGAATCAGCCGGGGAAGCCTATTTCGCTGATGGTTATGGTAACAAACGAGTAGCCGTTGTTGATGTGGCAACGGGCTCCTTTAAGCGATTCTGGGGAGCCTACGGCAATACTCCAACGGATGACCGCGTTGTTTACGATCCCAACGAACCGCTACCTCAACAATTTGTAGGACCCGTTCACTGTGCCGAGCCTTCCAATGATGGACTCATCTATGTCTGCGATCGGGGGGCAGACCGTATCCAAGTCTTCAGACCGGATGGCTCTTTTGTTAAGGAAGGACAAGTAGCACCTTTAACTTTAGCTGGAACAACATGGGATATCGCATTCTCCCCTGATGAAGCGCAAGAATTTATTTACGTCGCCGATGGCGCCAACTTTAAGGTGCATATACTCGATAGGGATTCACTTGAAGTGCTAGCAGAATTTGGGGACGGTGGTCGCCAACCTGGACTGTTCTTTGGTACACACAGTATCGTGACGGATTCACAGGGTAACATCTACACCACCGAAACTTATGAGGGAAAACGGGTACAGAAATTTCTATACCGAGGTATGCGGCCTCTCAGCGATCATCGCACTGGCGCGCCCTGGCCTGCCGAAGAGCGGCATTAGCCGCGTTCTATATCACCCAAAGCTCGATCCCAGGCTTTGGGTGATTCCTGTGGAATCACTGTTACAAAAGCTTGGTTTTGCCGATAATTTGAGGCTAACTTCTTTTCGTTTTTGCCAATGCCTTGTTGTAATTAAAACAGTATTTCGAAAATGCGGCAAATACGCCCACCTTGCGTACTCATGTTTCTTTTCTGGTTTAGATAGGTTCATTTCTATATAAATTTCAGCTTCTCTTGAACCAACCGAGCGTGTCAATTATTCTCGGCAATCAATTAAACTTCTGAGATTTACTTCATCATGAACATTCGCCCGCTGATACTTTTCTGTTTTATTTACAGCAGTTTCCCTTTTCTAGCAGCAGAAGATGTAACTGTCGACTACCGATACCTTGGAAACCACAATACGGATTTCAGCAATATCCGTGTTTCTCTTTCAATCGGAGAAATTACCGATGGCAGAAATACGGATGATCCCAAACTTATTACTGAAGACTATCTTGCTGAGAACCCGCTGACGGACATCGTTCGAGATGCTCTTATCCAGGGGTTCGAACATGGCGGCGCTATGTTAGTTCCTGATAGTGGAGACATGAAACTAGTCGGTCGCATCAACAGTTCCGAAGCACAGGTTGTTGATCGAGAGGGAGTAGCATCGATACAACTGACCATTCGCACCAACGTGCAGTTACAGGGCCGCGGCAGAACAATCTGGGAAACAACACTCTTTGGTCGCGGAGTCGTTCCAGCTAGCGACGGAATAGTTGCAGCGGTGCATGGGTCGATGGACCGCATGATTCGCGAACTGGTTAGCGACGATTACTTTCTGATCGAACTTAATTAGTTATTTTATTAACCTTGAGCAATTCCATCCACAGATTTTATTTGGTGGGTCCTCTGCAAGATTTTTATGGAAACCCTGATTTCCAAGATAGTCTATCTAGCGGGGGGTTTCCTAAACATGTAGTTTCACAGTGTTCCCCATCTCTAGTAGCAACCCAATAATTGAAAGACCGAGTTCGCTATAGTAAGTGTTCGTTCCGGAAAAAGTCGTAGCCCCGTCGCCTGTTCAATATCATCTATACTTGTGCGCTGCTCACAATGATGCAAATAGATTGGAGAGTCCTGTTCGAGCATAAAGGCGGCGCCAAGCCCTCTGTCCGTGATAATGATCTTAAAGAAAGCATCTGGAACACGATGCGGTGCATCTGCTGGCAAATTAGACACCGTAGGTTCAGTTTTAAAAATCGGACCAGTTAATACGTAAGCTTCCCCTTCCCGATTTACAAGATTTCGTACAGCCCAATCTAGACCATTCCAGGCTCCTTGAGCGAGACCCTTTGTTTGCGCAACAGAATTGGTCAGGTAATTCACTTCATTCCAGTATGGTGTTCCAGCAAAATCCACTATAGGTACATACTGGCTTCTAACCATTCCAACTATTTCAGCTCTCAAAAAATCATTCCCCGTCAACGTATCGGGTACAAAGCTATCTACCCGAGGAAGTCGAGGCAAGCTAGACGCAATACCGATGGAGGCTACAGAAACTTTATATGCAACCCAGTCAGCAGACTTACGGTTTGTGTTATAGGACAATGTATAGATCGGGCGTATTACCAGATGATTTGAGTCACTAGCACCCTCCGGGCAACCCTGATAACAATGGGTGATTTTATAATTCTGGGCCGCTCCATAGCCGGACAAGACCAACCCGCTGAAAGTCAGTAAAAAAAATAGTCCCAAACGAACACAATTAGTGCCCCGATATATCATCATTTTTTATCTTCTTAGTATTCCGACTGTCAGAGTACCCAGCATTCTTTTCAAAATCATTGAAATTAATTGCCAATCCACTGCAGGTCGCAGATTCTGTGATATTCTCTCTGCTCTTTTTCGACTTGGGTTAGTGGCTTTATCTCATGAAAAAATCCATTTTCGCACTAGCTGCTTTAGGATTGACTGCAGTGGCTTTCGCCGACACTACCCTTATTACCAACATTAATGGTTATACCCTCACCAGCAATCGGGAACTGGTTCAATTCTCAGCTTTACAGTTCACCGATGATCGAGTTGATCGTACTTTTACCCGGGCTGAAAACCTGCCAGAAGTGATGGCCAGGACAATAGATGGCGGCGGACAAACGTTAATCCCAGGTCTGATCGACGCCCATGGACACATCCTTAGCTACGGGAGCTTCCTCTTACAAGTCGACCTTGGGGGCAGTTCATCCGAGATGGAAGCGGCACAAAGAGTTGCTGGTTTCTATTCTAATAATGATGAAATGGAATGGATTCAGGGACGAGGATGGAATCAGGTGCTGTGGGAAAGTAACGAATTCCCAAGTGCCGCCAGCTTAGATTTGGTGGTCAGCGATAAGCCAGTCTGGTTGCGTCGAATAGATGGTCACGCAGGGTGGGCGAATACAATGGCCATGGAGCTTGCTGGTGTTAACCGGGATTCCGAAGATCCTACCGGCGGCCAGATAATTCGTGATGAGAATGGCAATCCCACCGGCGTTTTCATAGATACTGCCATGAGCTACATCGCATCACAAATTCCTGCTTCTACGATTGAAGAACTGCAATTAACTCTTTCTACTTCGATGAATAGATTAGCTACCTATGGGCTCACATCTGTGCACGACGCTGGGGCCGGTAGCCAAACAATTGCGGCATATAAGATACTATCCGAAAAAGGCCCCCTACCCATACGTGTCAACGTCATGCTCGCTGCTTCCGATCCACTTTATCTAGATAGGCTCGGGGAAGGATATTTCCGCAGTGATGATGGCACATTGACTATCAACAGTGTAAAAATAGTTGGTGATGGAGCTCTAGGCAGCCGCGGAGCGGCGTTAATCGAAGACTATTCAGACGATTCGGACAATCGCGGATTGCTTCGCTACGATGATGAACGTCTTGAGTTTCTAATGCGGGTTGCTATGAATGCTGGTTTCCAGGTAAATACCCATGCTATTGGCGATCACGCAAATATGAAAGTACTTGATAATTATGAACGGTTAATCGCCGAAACTAGCACTCGAAATTTGCGGCATCGCATCGAGCACGCTCAGATTCTTCGTTACGAAGACATTCTTCGCTTCGCTAAGTTGGGTGTTATACCTTCCATGCAGGCTACCCATGCCACCAGTGACAAGAATATGGCCGAGGACCGAATTGGCGAAGTAAGAATCCAAGGTGCCTATGCCTGGCGCAAACTCATGGAAGCAGATACATTAATCGCCAACGGCTCCGATTTTCCCGTTGAATCCCCAAACCCATTCTGGGGATTGCACGCGTCAGTGACACGGCAAGATCAAAGCAATGAGCCTCTCGGCGGGTGGTTGCCAGGAGAGCGCATGACTCTAGAGGAAGCCTTTGCCAGTTTCACCATCAATGCCGCCTTCGCAGGCCACCAAGAAAATCTGTTAGGAACATTGGAACCCGGCAAGAAAGCAGATTTCATTTTTATCGATCGCGATATTTTTAATTCACCTCAAAGTGAACTATGGCAAACGCAAGTGCTGGAAACCTGGGTAAATGGAGAAAAAATCACCGACTAGGGAATCTCGCAATAAAACGATTCGAACTGGTGAAGACTTATAATCCCGGTCAATAATAGCCCTGAACAGCTGTACCAATGGCTAGCAAAAAAGTTGTCACCTAAGATAAGAATGAGCAGTAATGACAGTAAACTATAAACCTGGCAGGCATTTCCTACAGATTCCTGGCCCCACCAATGTGCCTGAAGGCGTAATCCGGGCCATGGCGCAACCCGTTATCGATCATCGCGGACCGAGTTTTCCGGACCTTACCAAGGGCATTCTAGAAAAACTGAAGCCGGTATTTAATACGACTTCTCAAATCTTTATCTATCCCTCTTCGGGGACCGGTGGGTGGGAATGTGCATTACTGAACGTCCTGTCGCCCGGTGATAAAGTCCTTGCATTCGAAACCGGCCATTTTGCAACCCTTTGGAAGAAGATAGCGGAGCAACTAGACTTGAATGTTCTCTGGATACCAGGTGATTGGCGTCATGGAGCTGATCCCAGTCTACTGGAGGAAAAACTGGGAGAAGACAGCAAACATGAAATAAAAGCAGTGCTCGTCGTTCACAATGAAACATCTACTGGCGTGACCAGCCGAATCCCAAAACTACGGGAGGCGATCGATACTGTGAAGCATCCTGCATTGTTTATGGTGGACACGGTTTCTTCCCTTGCCTGCTCCGAGTTCAAACACGATGACTGGGGCGTAGACGTCACTGTCAGCGCATCACAGAAAGGCCTGATGCTTCCACCTGGTCTTAGTTTTAATGCCGCTAGTGAGAAAGCTTTGGAGAAATCGAAAAACTCCAAATCAAAACACTCGTACTGGCATTGGGACGCAATGATGGAAGACAATGCTCGTGGCTATTTCCCCTACACGCCAGGCACCAATTTGCTCTATGGCCTCGACGAAGCGCTAAACCTGTTGCACGCTGAAGGGATGAACAATGTAATAGCTCGCCACGCGCGCCTTTCGGAGGCAACCCGTATCGCAGTTGCTGGTTGGGGGTTGGAGAACCTCTGTATGAATCCTGAAGAGTACAGCAACTCACTAACGGCTGTAATGGTACCAGAAGGTTATGACGCCGATGCACTGCGAAAGATAATACTGGAGCGCTTTAATATGTCTCTGGGAACCGGGCTTGGAAAATTAAAAGGTGTAGTTTTTAGAATCGGCCACCTTGGTGACTTCAATGAGTTAATGTTAGCGGGTACGCTAAGCGGCGTCGAAATGGGTCTCAGCTTGGCCAACATTCCGCATAAAAAAGGCGGTGTCGATGCAGCAATGGAATTCCTGGCCGCACAATAGCGTGTACGCCAAATAATAACCGAGAAAATTTATGGATCCTTCTACTGCTGTAAGTACTAGCGCAGCTATTTCCCTAGTTGGATTTGCTGTCGTTATTTTCCTGCTTTTATTTCTCATTGCGAAATTGAAATGGCATGTGTTTCCTGCCCTATTAATCCCAATTATTTTGTTCGGAATTATTCCGGGCGTGCAACAAAATAATTTCATAGACGCATTTGAGGCTGGTTTTGGGAATACCCTGGGATCTATCGGTGTTGTTATTGTCCTTGGATCGATCATCGCTGAAGCTCTGAAACACACCGGAGCAATTCAAGTAATAACCAAATCTATGGTAAACCTAGTTGGGAATAAGCGTATGCCGCTTGCCCTGACATTAACCGGATTCATTATAGGCATCGCCATCTTCTCTGATGTCGCTTATGTAATTCTCAACCCCCTCGTGCATTCCGCCGCTAAAACTATGAATGTCAGTATCGCCGTAATGTCCACCGGCCTTGTAGGTGCATTGCAATTAACCCACGCGATCGTCCCGCCTACACCTGGCCCACTCGCCGCAGCGGCTATATTAGGAGCAGATATTGGTAGAACGATTATTTTCGGAGGCATCGCCTGTTTCTTTGGTTCGCTCGCTTGCTGGGCCTGGGGCGTATATTTCGCCGGACCACGGATTAAAACAATGGCAAGCGATGAGTTCGAGGGAGTCAGCATTGATGACTTAGAGGAAGATAGACCGCAAGGGTTACCTAGTACTCTCAGTTCTTATACACCTATTGTTATCCCAATAGTGCTAATAGGCACCCAAAGTGTCGTATCTCTTTTGTTTGAAGAGGGCCATTTTCTTCGAACGCTTTTTCTTTACCTGGGCTGGCCCGTTGTAGCTCTGAGCATCGGCGTCTGGCTGGCCTATCGCAATATCAAAAGTAAAGAGGACAAACAAAAAGCAAAAGACGCCTGGGTTGAATCAGCATTAAAAACGTCAGCAATGATCCTGGTAGTGACAGGTTTGGGTGGATCTCTTAGCGCTATACTGCGAGGGACACCAGCGGTGGATTTTATCGCCACCATGTTTACTGATTATGGACTGCCCACGATTCTGTTGCCATTTGTCATCGGCATCATTGGCAACATGATTACCGGTTCGACGACCGTGGGTGTGATCACTGCTGCTTCTTTGGTTGCTCCCATGCTGGGTAGCCTTGGCCTATCACCGGAAGCTGCCATGCTGTCTGGCGCCAGCGGCTCGGTCATCATCAAGTACGTTAACAGTAGCTACTTCTGGGTATGTACTTCTCTATCGAAACTCAGCGTTCCCGACGCCGTGTTCAGTTACGGCGGCGCTACCTTGGTAGGTGGCATAGTGTCATTCTTTGTGGTTTGCCTGATGTGGACGGTCGGGTTAGTTTAAACGCTCTAACTAACTTTTATGGAAAAGGTCTAAAGATTTAACGCCATTTGCAACACGCGTGCAACATGCAACGCCTGCCTTCCCGTTCCGTGTTCAATCTGACTCCGGCAGCTCGTCCCGTCAGCAACAATAAGTACATCGGTATCGGCTTCCTTCACAGCAGGAAACAAAGACAACGATCCCATCTTCATCGAGATATCGTAGTGTTCTTTTTCATACCCAAAGGAACCTGCCATACCACAGCAACTGGAATCAATTGTTTTTACTTCAAGTTCGGGAATCAGAGCTAGGACTTTCTGTACAGCGCTCATTACATTAAAAGCTTTTTGATGACAATGGCCGTGCAGTAACGCTTTCTTAGATACTATAGGCTTTAGGTCCAGCTGTAACCTCCCCGTTGCATGTTCAGTAGCTAGAAATTCTTCTAGTAGGAAAACATTTTTTGCGAGTTCATCTGTATCATCCCCTGGCATTAACACTTTGTACTCATCACGCAGTGTTAGCAAACAAGATGGTTCTAGTCCTACTATAGGAACGCCTCGTTCTGTGTAAGGCATCAAAGCATCCAACATTCGATTTGCTTCTAGCTTTGCCTCACCTAACAACCCACTGCTGAGGAAGGTACGGCCGCAGCAAAGCGGTCTACCCTTTTTTACCGGCTGAGGATAAATCACGCGGTATCCCGCAGCATTAAGTACCTCGCGAGCAGCGCTGGCGTTTTCCACATCGAAACAGCTATTGAAGGTATCCACAAGTAACACCACCTCCCGCTCACCCTCTGAAACCATGATATCTTCGTCATGGGGCAGAAAGTGGTCGCGTCGCCAATGAGGCAGACGACGCTCACGGCTAAGACCCAACAACCATTCCGAAAGCGTGGCGATACCAGGAATCTTATCCCGCAGGTTTAACAGGAATCCAAGTCGGCGCAGTTTGTGGGCATAGCGTGGTAGATATGCAAACAGACGGTCCCGAACAGACAGACCATGTTTCTGATGGTAGTGGTAGAGAAACTCTACCTTCATCGCTGCCATGTCGACCCCAGTTGGACATTCCCGCTTACAGCCCTTACAGCTCACACAGAGATCCATGGCCTGGTACATGGCATTTGAGGTAAAGCCATCATCTCCAAGCTGCCCTGTGATCGCCAACCGCAGAGTGTTCGCTCTTCCCCTGGTCAGATGTTGTTCATCTTTTGTTGCTCGGTAAGAAGGACACATCGTGCCAACAGAGGCTTTCCGGCACGCTCCATTGTTGTTACACATCTCGATGGCGCGATGAAATCCGCCCCACTCGGACCAATCCAGACTAGTATCCAACGCTATTGGTGAATAAGCAGGCTTAAATCGCATGATTTCCCGATCGTCCATCCTATGAGGATTGACGATTTTACCGGGGTTAAAAAGGTTGGTCGGATCAAAGGCACGTTTCACTTCCTCAAAGTTCTCCACCATGCGTTTCCCGAACATGGGCTCATGAAACTCCGAGCGAGATATTCCGTCTCCATGTTCACCCGAGTGTGAGCCCTTGTATTCGCGTACCATTTCCATGCATTCCTCGGCTATAGAACGCATCTTGGTAGCACCACTCTCTTCTTTCATATTTAAAATTGGTCTCACATGGAGAGTCCCCACCGAAGCATGCGCATAAAATGTGCCGGTTGTCCCATGTTTATCAAAAATATCGGTAAGTCTCCGAGTGTATTCTGCGAGGTCTTCAAGTTGCACCGCACAGTCCTCTATAAACGACACCGGTTTACCGTCACCCTTCATTGACATCATGATATTCAGCCCAGATTTTCTTACTTCCCAGATCGCGTTCTGGAACTCTTTATCAGAGGCTTCTACCACCGAATCCGGAAAACCTAGATCCCCCATCAATTCGACGAGTTGTCTAAGTCTTCGCAATTGCTGGTCGCCATTTTCTCCCGCAAATTCGACCAAAAGCAGTGCTTCTGGTTCTCCCCTCACAAACCTATTTACCGTTGATGCAAAAATAGGAATGTCCCGAGCCAGCTCGATCATAGTGCGATCTATCAGCTCTACCGCATCAGGGTCGAGCTTGACAATATGCTGGGTAGCATCCATAGCTTCGTAAAAAGAGGGGAAGTGGCAAACACCAAGTACTTTCTCTGGTGGAATGGGCTGTAAATCCAGATGTATGCGTTTAAAAAATCCCAACGTTCCCTCAGAGCCAACCAGCAAGCGCCCCATATTTGGCTCTTCTTTAATCAGCTCATCAATGTTGTAGCCACCCACGCGTCTCAGCAATTTCGGAAATCGTGAACGAATCTCAGACGCTTCTCTTTGCCCTAGTTCCAGCATTTTCTGCACCAAGTGCTGGTATGCAAGATTGTCTTCAGGTGGACCGTTAACTGATTTAAAGTGGGCGTGAGTTCCATCGGCCAGCAGAGCCTCGACCGAGCTTACGTTGTGTACCATGTTGCCGTAGCGTATGGAACGGGCTCCACAACTATTGTTACCTGTCATACCTCCCAGAGTTGCACGATTGGCTGTGGATACGTCAACCGGGTAGAACAATCCATGAGGTTTCAGGTATTGATTGAGTTGGTCCAGCACTATTCCGGGCTGCACACAGATGGTTCTTGCAGCCTTGTCGAACTCGATCACTTGATTGAGGTATTTCGTGCTATCTATCAATAAAGCTTCGCCGATAGCTTGGCCATTCTGCGAGGTTCCACTACCCCGTGGGAGCAACGGTACACCCTCTTCGACCGCTATCTGCAGAGCGATTTGCACATCATCTTCGGAGGCCGGAATTACAATACCGACTGGCATTAACTGGTATATAGATGCATCGGTGCTATAGCGACCTCGACTAAAATCATCGAAGAGAATATCGCCCTGCACTTCCTGCTTTAAGCGCATTACCAACTTGCTGTTATCAGTATTCACCATAGAAAAACAAAATATCCAAACAGAAGAAGTTTTATATCATATCCGGGCTACTAATTTGTAAATGCTTGCCTGCTCAAAGTTTTTGATACCTATCTAGATCATTGAAAAGGAGTCTGAGCTCCATTACTCTGCTAAGCGTTGGTAGTGATGAAAAATAAGGCGGATTAAAATCGTGAAAAAGCTAATTTTGTTGTTCATACCGGTAATGCTCATCGCCGGGTCCTTAGATGCTCAAGAGTTTGAACCGGGATTTATTGACCCTTATCCAATAATGCAGGCGGCATCGGAAGCGATTGGTGAGGATAAACTAGAATGTGTGTCGATTTCCGGAACTGCGTATACCGGCATGGTGGGTCAACAACGCCTGAACGGATATGACATTGACTGGCCTAGAGGGGAACCGCTGCGCAACTACACTCGTTTAATCGACTGGCAAAACGTGAGAATGATGGAAATTTTTGAACGGGAACCCGGCAACAATCCTGCCTCGTGGAAATACGGTCTCGGCTGGCAAGGCGGGACCCCGATGCAGAGGGAAACCCACCAAGAATTTATGCTCAACGGCCGCTATGCATGGCATAAGGACGGTATCAATGGTGATCCGATTGCTGCCCAGATTGTCGATGCGGAACGCTGGCAGTTAGACATGTGGCTCACTCCCCACGGTTTCCTGAAAGCAGCCCGGCTTCCAGGAGCTAACCCCAGAGCAACTTGGCGCTGGGAATTGGGAGAAATGGGAAGAGACGGCGCAACCATTAATCCAGAGAAAGTAACAATAGTTTCCATCACAGTAATGGGTAAATATCGTGTAGATGCCACGATCAATTCCCAAAATTTATTACAAAGAATCCACACCTGGGTACCCGACCCAGTGCTAGGTGATACCAATTATGAACATGAGTTTGCGAACAGTGACTACATTGACATAGGGGACGGAATTCGCTTCCCTACTGTCTGGCACCACCACACTGGCTGGGATGATAATTATCAGGCTCAGAGTATTAATGCCGGCCACAATGCATTCGGAGGCACTCAATCCGACATCCAGGCAAACGTGTGTCCCACCGAGTTGCCAGTACCTCAAACCGTTTTAGATGCTGATCTTTCCGAGAGTGTCCTCATTAGTGAGCTTGGCGATGGCATCTACCTGTTTGGTGGCAGTTCCCATAATAGTGTTGTTATAGAGTTTGATAACTACATAGCAGTAGTCGAGGCACCGTTGGACGAGCAACGCAACCTATCGGTAATTGATCAGATCGCGGAAATCATACCAGGCAAGCCGATTCGGTTCCTCGTAAATACACACCAGCACCATGACCACATTGGCGGTCTTCGCGCCTACATGCACATTGGCGCCACTATCATTACACACTGGAAGAACTACGACTTTTACGTGAAGGACGTGTTGAACTATTCACAACGTACCCTGGATCCTGACATGGTTAGCTTATGGCCACCCACAGAGTTGGCCGAAGGCTATCAGTATGAAGTGGTACGCGAAAATTATGTCCTTACAGATGGAGAGCGCAACCTGCAAATTTCCTATGTGCATCCACTTAACCATGTTGAAGGTATGCTTGCGGCATATCTGCCTAAAGAAAAGATGCTAATCGAAGCGGATTTATTTGACGGTCCTTCTCCGTTCAATCTCAATCCCGTTGCTCAAGGGCCCAATCAATCCAATCGGAGCCTTCACAATCACGTGCAAAGACTTGGCCTTGATGTCGAAACTATTGTTCCCATCCACGGGAGGCCTGTTTCATGGAACGAGTTCGAAAGATTAGTTAACTGAATGCCTCACGAATACGTCTGCCCTGCGGGAGTTAGCGCGATCGGGAACATATTGAAATGGCTACTGCAACTTCCGCCAGGCCAATGTAGCCGTAATCCTGCCTTGAGCATCTTTCAGGGATAGTTTCAAAAGCCCATCCTCGAACTCATAGTAACGAACGTTGTCGCCACCTACCCATCCGGGAACCATAGGACTTCCCTCCACATGGTGCACAACTACTCCCTGTTCGACATTAAAGGAAACTTTTCCCCAGTAAGCGAATCCCCCTACGGTACGTTCATTGGAATTTTCAGCACGTCGCGGTAAATCTACCGGCATGCCCAGACCGACCATATTTCCAAAAGCATCATAACTGAGGCGTCCAATGTAATTCATATCCCTTTTTTCACCGCCGGAAGGAAACGTGAAATAACTTACCAGTTCATATTCACCAATAAATTTCTGTCGCACAGTATCAATATCATCAGCCGCTTGCACCGCCGTGTTGGCTAATAAAAACAGCGGCACCAACAGCAATCTTTTTATCATTGTTGAACTCCTCTTGAGATTCGAGTCAATTAATAACCGACAGCGGCCCCATCATCACGCCTTGAGTCGGACGCTCCCAAGAATAAGCCGGCCCCGCGGTCATGAAATACGCCCATGGCCGCCCCCTGTGAATTCCGTTCCGTCACTCGATGTCCACGCTCCGTATACAGCCGGATGGTATCTGGAGACAATGTATTGGTTTCTACACTGGTCGAGTCAGGCAACCATTGATGATGAATACGACCGGCTTCAATCGCCTCGGCTACATTAAATCCATGATCGATCACATTGAGAATAACTTGCATTGTGGTATTGATAATAGTCTTACCACCCGGGCTGCCAGCGGCTAACAATGGCTTACCATTTTGGGCGACAATAGTCGGAGTCATACTAGACAGTGGGCGTTTCTCTGGTGCCACCAAATTGGGAGCGGTACCTATAAGCCCCTGCTCATTAGTAACACCTGGCACCGCGTTAAAATCCCCCAGTTCATTGTTAAGCAGATAGCCTCCTCCTTCCACCACCATCGCAGAGCCGTAACTAAACTCCAGCGTGTAAGTCAGGCTTACCATATTTCCTTCACGATCTACTACGGAAAAATGCGTGGTTTCTTCACTCTCGTATGCTTGTGCAAACTCCGATGGACTACTTTCAGATTTTTTCCCCATGTCGATGGTACCTCTCAGGCTAGCAGCATAGGCCTTGTCCGTTAGCCGTTCAAAAGGTATGGCTTCATTGAAGTCAGGATCTCCTAGGTGTTGGGCGCGATCCGAATACGCTCTGCGCATGGCTTCGGTTAGCACGTGCAAGTATTGGGCAGAGTTGTGCCCCATCGCTGATAGATCGTATCCTTCCAAGATGTTGAGCATTTCAGCCAGAGCTATCCCGCCAGAACTAGGGGGTGGCATGCTGACGATTTCGTAACCACGATAGGTGCTGCGAATCGGTTCTCGCTCCACGGCTTCATATCGGGCAAGATCTTCCTCAGTAATCAGCCCGCCGTTCGCTGACATGAACTCTGCTAGGCGTTGTGCGTTTTCACCTCGGTAAAAACCGTCGTGACCATTTTCTTGAATTAATTCCAAAGTGTAAGCGAGATCTGGTTGGTGCCAAGTATCACCCAATTCGTAGAGTGATCCGTCTTCTTTAAAAAATTTTCTAACCGAAGAAGGGTATTGGGAAAACCGCCTAGCATTTCTGGCAAAACCCGATTGGAGAGAATATGTAATTGGAATTCCCTCTCGAGCAAGCGTTATAGCCGGAGCAATCAGGTCTTGCCACGGCAGGGTACCCAAATCCTGGTGCGCCTTATAGAGACCCGCTACAGTTCCAGGTACTCCGATTGCCAGTGGCCCGAAGTGATTGGAATTATTAGCAACGTTACCGTCCGGTCCCAGATACATCCTTTCGGTAGCAGCAAGCGGAGCCTTCTCCCGAAAATCGAAGGTCGTGGCATGGCCATCTTCACCGTGATAAACCAAGAACCCTCCACCACCAATATTGCCGGCCCCAGGCAATACAACAGCCAGAGCAAAAGCTGTTGCCACTGCCGCATCCACTGCATTGCCGCCCTGTTTGAGAGCTTCCACCCCAACTTCCGATGCCAAACGTGCGGCGCTTGCTACTATCCCATTTTTTACCCTTAAGGGAGTCCGCCCTCCTTCTGAATAAGATGGCGAAACCATCACCAAACATACAAATAAAACGAACCCTCTAAGCATTCCTGGTCGACTCATTAATACAATCTCTAAATGAAACTCTTTTTTTACCCGTTACCCGGCTGCAACAACCTGCTGTCGCTACTGGGCTAAAACTAGTCACCAGTGTATGTCAGCGGGGGTATTGTTAGCAATGGCCGCTTTCCTCCGAGAGCTCCACATATAGGGACTTCAAGACCTCCGTTTTGGAAAATCAGCCGCTCCTTTGGATAATTTCGACCAAGTTGTCATAATCCATTACCTAAAGAAAAAATTCTGACACTTACCTTGTCATTAAATACGTTGAAGTGCTAAGTTTTGCCGAAGGAGAGAAGGCTGTTCGATATCTCTTTTGTTAATTAAACTATATCACCCAATTTGTATGAAGAACCAAACTAATCGAGTCAAGCCTATGGTCAAATCCGTCATTATCAAACTGGTTACTCCAGTCTGGATGCTCTTTCTGCTAGTCGCCTGCGGCGAACCTAATCAATCCGGGTCCTCTGAACCTTCCCAGTCCGACGCTGCTGAAACGGAAGAACAGCTCATTGCTCGAGTTAATACTATTCATCACCGTGTAATCACCCTCGATACCCACGCAGATATAAACACAGAGAATTTTACAGCGACACGAAACTACACTCAGGATCTGGATACCCAAGTGACTCTGCCAAAAATGCAGACCGGTGGACTAGACGTTGCCTGGTTTATTGTCTACACAGGACAAGGTCCTCTGAATTCGGAAGGTTATGAAGCAGCCTATGCCAATGCTATAGACAAGTTTGATGCTATTCATCGCCTAGCTGAAGAAATAGCGCCCGACCAGATCGAAATTGCCTATACCTCGGATGATGTTCGTCGCATTGTGGCCGAGGGCAAAAAAGTAGCAATGATTGGTATTGAGAATGCCTACCCGATTGGATTAAACATGGACCGAATCGAAGATTTTCATACAAGGGGTGGTCGTTACATGTCTCTGGCTCATAACGGTCATAGCCAATTCTCTGATTCCAACACCGGTGAATCCGACATGGACTACCTCCATGGCGGATTGAGTGAAATAGGTTACCAGGCAATTGCCGAAATGAACCGCTTGGGAATTATGATCGACATTTCTCACCCGTCCCGAGACTCAATTATGCAAACAATTGGATTCAGTCGTGCTCCCGTTATTGCTTCTCATTCGGCGGCCCGTACCTTGACCAACCATACCCGCAACCTAGACGATCAAATGCTGTTGGCTTTGAAAGAAAATGGAGGGGTAGTGCAGACCGTTGCTTTTAGCAGTTACGTGAGCGAAGCACGGCGATCATTCATAGAAGAAGGACGTGAAAGATTGCGCAGAAGTGTTGCTGACGAGCTGGATTATAAAATCCTTGACCCTTCTGCTGCTAGTCAACTCAGCGAAGCAGAACGGCAAGAATACGACGCCTTCATGGCCGACATTAATGCTCGTATCGCCCCCAGAGTAAGAACCGAGGTGACGGCTTTGGCTCCGCCCGCTACCGTTTCCGATTTTGTCGACCATATTGACTATCTGGTAGATTTGATTGGCCTAGAACACGTTGGAATAAGCTCCGATTTCGATGGCGGAGGCGGTATCGAGGGTTGGAACGATGCTTCGGAATCTTTAAACGTCACCTTGGAACTAGTAAGGCGCGGTTACACTGAGGTTGAAATAGAAATGATGTGGAGTGGTAATCTATTAAGGGTACTAGATGATGTGCAGCGAATTTCGGCAGAAATCCAAGCAGAAAACCGATAACAGATTTTGTTCAGGAGGCAAGAAAAATATGATCAATAGGTTGCTCACGATTTTAGTGGCTTTCGGATTCATTTTACAAGTGGATGCCGATAATCATGAAAATGGCGGATCTACAATAATGACCAAGGAGGAAGTGGAGTCGACGCTCGAACAGGGATTAAATAATCTTGCCAGTGGTCGCTCGGTTAGCGACATAGTCATGCGACATATCGATGTTGGTGCTGAGAACATGGGAGTCTCGGTCGTTCAGAGAAGCAAGGTTGACCCTCGCGTTACCGAATCAGGTATTGCTCATGTTGATCTAGACGAAATCTATTACATAGTCGCTGGAGAGGGGACAATGGTTACGGGTGGTGAATTCGTGGATAAACAAACTAGCAACAGCTCATTACTGGGGCCAATGGAGCGTGGAGAAATCCATGGAGGCGTTCTTCAGAAAGTGAAGCCAGGTGATATCGCCATCATTCCGAAAGGTATGCCCCACGGTTGGCATGAAATAGAAACTGACAATATCAGTTACATTATTTTCAGGGGAGATCCCAATAAGGTAATGGATATTAAGCAGGATTGATCAGCTGAAACTCCACGGTTTATAAAAGCAGGAATTGCGCTAATTGATCTCCTCATCGTTCCTATAGGTCGTTCCAATTGAGTAAAGCATTATAGACAAAGGCATGGTCATGATGATTGACGTGCCTGTGCATCGGGTTCCAGTTAAACAGCACGATATGTCCATCATCCAGGGGTTTGCTAACGATAGCGGGTTTACCGTCAATGGCGTCCGCTCCTCTAACAATTCCCCCAGAAAGTACTAATGGAGGATTCGGACGGGGCTCTTCTTCGTCTAGGTTTCCAGAACCCTTAGGGGGAGAGTTCTCATCCCCTGAACCTTCATCGAAATCTTTTGCCCCGAACTGTAAAGGGGAGTACCTGCGATCGTAATCCGGCAACGAAAATACCGGTGCATTCCCGCGAAATACATAAGTAAACTCATCGTAACCATAGACTAAGGGTGAGCTATGGTCGGTAACCTTGGCAGTCATAATGGAGCCAGGTGTATTCATTCCTCCCGCATTGATCTTGTTAATGCCTCGCAGAATTCCAGAATCGGTAGCAATAACACCTGCCGACCCGAGAGTTACGAGAGTGCCACCTTCACGCACGAATTCCTCAAAAGCAGCCATGCCTTTAAACCCCATACCCCCGGTTATATCTTCGGAACTTAGTATTTGTCCATGGCTTGGAGATTCTGAACTAGCGGTATACGGCAACGGTGACCATTTAGGATCAATTCCACCAATAATAGTGCCGAGGCTAGTGCCACCACTCATATGGGGAACAAGAATAACGTCGAAGTCACTCAGAAAATCTCCTTCCCTGGCACGATCCTTCGAAAAGAGGGTATAGGGTATCTTCGCCTGATCGAGGCTATAACGCACCCATCCAGCATTCTGAGTTGAAGTCCACGACTGATAGACTCCCACCCGAGGTAGATCTAAGTCATGGATAGCCACCTCTGGCATGACGGCTACGTTGTTCACAATCAATCTAGTTTGTGCAAGCACACTTTCCACTTGTTCACTGCTAACCCGGTCCAGTCTGCGCATGTCTATGAGATAACTTCCGGCCGGATAATCTTCACTTTCTAACTGGAAAGAGTCTTCAGAAACAAACACCTCAACGTCTCCCATTGCAAACCTTGCCGGCCCAAATTCTCGTTGGCCTTTATTGGAAATAATCCAGACTTCTTTTTCCTCAGGCAGTGTGGATGCTGTAAGAAACTCGTCTCTCCGGTTAAACGGCATACCAGTATGCTCGAGCACAGACTCATCATCTATGGGCTTTATATCAACGCCATAAATAAGCCCAAACGTCCAAGAGACATCATCGTAAGGAGGCACTTCTACATCATTGGGAAAACTTTGGTTTTCCAACAAAGTTTTTGCCAAAGGCCCATAGGGCTGATTCAATTTAACGAGTATATCGCCAGGTTTGACCTCGACATCGCCGTAATAACCAGCCAATGTTGCTCGCTGCATTTCAATCGCATGCCGGTGCAAAGCTCCCACCATGTAGTTAGTTGAGTCCGGATCCCTTTGTTCTTGAGGGACCAAATAAGCATAAGGAGCCTCGGCAGCCCCTTGTTCAAGCGCGTCTAAACCTTTCTGGTAATAATTGGACAGAAACATTTCGCCGTTCCTGGCAACCATCTCCAGTGAGGCGATCACGCCCGTTTGCATGTAGTTAGTGTTATTACGCATGGACCAGGTCAGTTTTTCAGGGGGCGGTGCCGCTCTGTACCACTGTCGGCTCGTTACATCTGCGCCAGCAAACCGCGAGTTGCTGATATCACGCTCCATTGTTTCGGAGCTGCCATTGCCAAATGTTTCATAAAATCTGCCCATACTGTTGTGATTGTTGGTAGCCCACAACATATAGCCAGGATACCAGCCGGTGTAGTAACCCCAAGTCCAGACTCCCTCTAAGCCCAAACCACTAAGTCTTGTAATTTCATAATTTGCCAATAATTGCCATTCCCCGATGGTAATAGGGCTAATCCCTTCATTATAGGGTCCAGTGCCACCAGCCACGTAAAGCAGAGGTACCGATTCGTGCAGGTCCAGACTTATGGTTGGTTTCCATTTGTAAACACCATTGACGTAATTTTCCGTTATTGGCTGGCTTATCGATATACCGTCACGATTATTGTCATGATAGGTGTAATGCCCCCAAAATGGCACACTGCGAGGAGGCATATTGAAGTAGTCTGTGTGTCCTTTTATGTTGCGTTTAAACCACTCCACCTGGCGTGTTCTTCCGTCCACTTCAAACACCGGAGTAATCAAAGTGAGTACGTTCTGACGGATCGTAGTGAACGGTTCTCGCGTCTCGACCGCCAACCGATACGCAAGTTCCATTACCATTTCTGGAGGGCCCAGTTCCGGTGAATGCAGACCGGCTGTCATCCAAAAGATCGGCAATGCTTGCTCGATGATAGCTCCCGCCTGTTCCGCATCAGTCAACCGTGGGTCCGATAACGCCTCGAGATAGGAACTGTAAGTATTGATATTCTGAAGATGCTGAGCATCGGCAATTGCTACGACGAGCATGTCCCGACCTTCGAAGCTTTGGCCAAGCTGAAACACTTCAACTCGGTCCGAGGCTTCAGCCAACGCGTTGAAATAATGATAAATTTCATCGACCTGAGTAAGTTCACCAGGGGTGCCAATAGTGTATCCAAGGACATCCCTGGGACTAGGGATTGTAGGGTGTTCCGGCAGTGAATCTACCCAACGGGTCAAATAGGCTTCATTGGTCGTCGCCGCTCGAATCGTCTCCGTCGCGGTCTGGTCTATTGCCAGTTCACCAAGGCTGCCCTGCGAATGGGCGGTACTGCTAAGCACTACCGTAAAATAAAACAGTAAACCGAGTTGCATCTTATTCATTCATGAGCCCTCACCTTTAACCTTGCATAGCATACCTGCGAATTGCGGGGATTGCCTCGATAAGCCTGAATCATGAGGTTTCCCTTGTCCGCCTTCGGTCGAAGCCGTATTTTAATCACATTTGTCAATCACTTTATAGATGTGCCGATTTAAAAAGAATCCGCTCCTACCAACCCATCTGAATTGTATATATTCTGACAGCTGGGTATAACTATTTACACGCAGATTCTGCTTAGCAGGCTGACTTATTAAGAGGTAGTTGTACGTGAAAACAATAAAGCTTAAGTTTCAAGAACGCGATGAAGCGGAAATGCAGTCACGGGCTGAAGCATTTGAGCAACTTATGCTTTCTCGACGAACTGTGAGAGATTTCTCCGATCGATCGGTGCCGAAAGAACTTATAGAAAGTTGTCTGCTCACAGCGAATAGCGCTCCCAGTGGCGCTAACCGACAGCCTTGGCATTTTGTTGTAGTTAGCGACCCGGTAATAAAAAAACAGATTCGTGATGAAGCGGAAGCGGAAGAACGTGAGTTTTATACCGATCGCGCACCGACAGACTGGCTCGACGCTTTGGCACCACTGGGTACCGATGCGAACAAGCCCTTCCTGGAAACAGCGCCCCACCTAATTGTGATATTCGCACAAAAATATCTATTCGATGAAAATGGCAAAAAGTTAAAGAATTATTTCGTGACAGAGTCTGCGAGTATTGCCACCGGATTACTAATTGCCGCTCTCCACAATGCCGGACTTGCCTCACTCACACATACGCCGAGCCCAATGAAATTTCTCAATACAATTTTGGATCGCCCTACCTCCGAGAAACCCCTGATGATACTCGTGGCCGGTTATCCAGAAAAGAATGCCCAAGTGCCGGCCATCTCAAGAAAATCCCTCCAAGAGATAGCGACCTTTCGCTAATGCGAAATAGCGCAATAAAAAAGGCCCGCGTCTTTCGTTGCAGGCCTTCTTGATCAGCATTGATTAATTACTGCTGAGGATTACCAATCGGAGTCCCCGGCTTACGCCATTCACCGTAAGTATATTCTTCGGCGAATTCAGCGCATTTGAATTCCAGCAACTGCATGTCTTCGCGAATATGGCGATACAGTGGGAAGCTGATAGTCCAAGGTTGGGTAAAGGTATTGGGATCGGTAATAGTCGCCGTGTAGTTAATATGGTTAGGACTTGCCGCCGTCCACCGCTCTTCCACCACCATTTGATAGCTGTGATGATTACCGGCACGATCAAACCACGTATCGGGCATCTGTCCGGAAACTCGAACAACCAAGGTATCTCCATCCCAGTGAGCATTGGAGTGCCCCATCCAGGCATCCACCTGAGATTCTAGTTCAGGCTGATCAACATAAAGTATCCGATTTGCCTCAGCGACTTCATAAGCAATCAATATGACATCCCGAGATTGAACAATCTGGAATGGAAAAGGCAGATAGTTGGAACGAGGCACTCCGGGCATATAACAATCGGCCAGCGGGTCCTTGGTAATCGCGTCTATCCGGTTCGCATCACGCTGACGCAAGCTTTGCTCGTTGTAGGGTATACGGCCATCTTCGATAATTCCCAGATCAGCCGGTATAGCTGAAAATGCACCGAACTCTTTTGGATAGGGACCATAAGCCGCTGCATGAGGCTCGATATCGTAGTGAGCATTCGTCATGGCCTGCCAGATTCCGCTTAAGTCAGGCTTGCCATCTGGGGTACGAGGAAACTCATCAAGCTGAGCAAATGCTGTCCCCGAAATTAAAATCAAACATAGTAGTGAAGCTATTTTGTGTGCTGTATTTTTCATTGATAACCTTTTATTAACATCTTGGTCTAAATATACAAACTTTTAGAGTTACAAAGTTCAGACAACAACGGCCCATTCGGGCCGTTTTTTGTTACTTTTTTTATTTCAGTGAACTCCTTCCAAATCGAAGCCCTCTCGCTCACTGACTCGTGCCCCTCTTAACGTGTTCAGCATGCCATAGTTGCCTTCATGACAAGCATATTCATATATTTGCCCTGCCATCTTAATCATTGGCACGATCGCTGTAATTTTGTCGGTGAAGGTTGAAGGATCGTCAATCGTGAATTCATAATCCACCGTGTCGTAGGCAACGCGAGTGAACTTCTCTGTCAGCATCGCATTATAGTTATCACCAGCGGCACCAAAACTCTGACGCATGCCGTTGAAATTCCTGGTTTCCACCACCAAGGTATCACCTTCCCACCAACCCCGAGAATCACCTGACCAAAGACGAATATCGTCGCTTAGTGAAGATTTATCTACCAGCGGAACAATACGTGCATCATGGATCATCTCAGTCATGATCACAGCAGTGTCTTTGCTTTGAATAATTTGCAAATTATTGTTGTAAAGGCTGGGGGTAAAAGGAGGGCCTGAGTTAAATCCAACGATGCACCGTTCTGATAGGCCCCTATCTTCAGGTCCATTCTTCGCGATACCGCCTACAACATAACGAACAGGTCGATCACCAGCTATATCCGGGCCTAGGCCGCCGAATTGGCGTTTGGCGCCTTCGGTAACGGCAGGACTACGACCATTTTCCGGGTAAACGATGTGCGATGTCCTCACCACATCACCCAGTCCAGCAGTCTCAAACCAAAAGTCGTTGTAACCCCCTGGATTATCAGTCGCCTCAGGCGTCGCAGGAAGAGCCACTCTCGCAGCTGCCTCATCAGCAGCTTGCCGCCCTGCCATGATAGCTGCTCTACGTTCCTCAATCTCCTCTGCACTCAGAAATTGCTGTGTACCGTAACGCTGAGGTCTTTGCATAGGCACATCAGAGGAAAAATTCCATACTCCCTGAAGGTCTGGTTGACCCCATTGAGTACGTGGCACTGCATAATCACTATCCGTTTGAGCTCCAGCGACACTACTGAAAGCCGTAAGTATTGAGATTATAAGCAGAAATTTAGATTTCATTGTTCATCTCCGTGGTATGATTTCACCGTCAACGTAACTTAGAGGTTTAGGGAGTAATAATCAATAGAAACGAGACCAAATGCGGATTCGAAGCGACCCAAACCCTGCATGAAGATTAACGTCTCGTGAAGCGAGTCAGCAAACTAGAGGTATCCCAACGGCTTCCTCCTATCCCCTGCACTTCGGCATAAAAGCTGTCCACGAGTTCCGCTACAGGCAGTTGAACACCGTGATTTTTGGCCTCTTCCAAGGCAATCCCGAGATCTTTACGCATCCAGTCGACCGCGAAACCGAACTCGTATTCATCCGCTAGCATGGTCTTGTAGCGATTATCCATCTGCCAGGAACCGGCGGCTCCCTTTGAAATTGTTTCAATCAAATCTTCGCCGTTGAGACCCGTTTTCATCGCGAAATTCAACGCTTCCGCCAATCCTTGTACCACTCCGGCTATACAGATCTGATTGCACATCTTGGCTAACTGCCCATTACCGGCAGGACCCAACAATTTATTGAACTTAGAGTAGGTATCGATAACCGGTTTCGCCTCCTCATATACATCCTGTTCACCACCTATCATCACTGTGAGAGCACCATTTTCTGCTCCAGCTTGGCCTCCCGATACTGGCGCATCGAGAAAATGTTTTCCCTGACCCTTGGCTATCTGATAAAGGTGACGTGCCAACTTGGCAGAAGCCGTGGTGTGATCTATAAGTATGGCGTCATCTTCCATTGGTCCGAGACAGCCGTTATCCCCAAGAATCACTTCAGTGACATCATTATCATTGCCGACGCACACTAGAACAACGTCGCACCCCCGGATAGCTTCTGCTGGCGTAGGGGCCATGTCCCCCTCATATTCATCACACCATTTCCTTGCTTTTGCTTCAGTGCGGTTGTAAACGCACACATCTATACCCGCATTCTTCACGTGGCCAGCCATCGGGTAACCCATGACACCTAATCCTATAAACGCGACCTTCATGTCTTACTCCATCTATTGTTAATTGGTTTCCCCCCGATAAACAGATACACCGCGTGCGAAAGTTTCTGCTATTTTGACATCGGCCAATTGCGCTGGGTCAACTGCAAGCGGATTGGTTTCCAATATCACCAAGTCCGCACGTTTACCTGAGGTAATACTTCCCTTCTCGTCTTCCTCGAAATACTGGTAGGCGGCGCCTTGGGTAATTGCATAAAGCGCTTCCATGACGGTAGCTCGCTGTTCTGGCCCAAGGATATAACCGCTGCGAGTTTGCCGGTTTACAGTTATGGAAACCAAACGCATCATATCCGGTGGCACAATGGGTGAATCATTATGAACAGTGAAAGGAATATCCCGATTTATGGTTGCCCTTACTGGGCTAATGAAACCAGCTCGCTCATCCCCAAAGCTGAGTCGGTGCCAGTCACCCCAGAAAAAGGGATGCGCCGAATAGTAAGACGGAATAATCCCCAGTTCTTTAACCCGATCGAGTTGATCTGCCCTAATAAGCTGTGCATGGATGATGACTGAGCGATGATCAGGAATGGCCTCCCCCTCCACAGCGTCGGCGATGCCATCGATCATCCGCTCAATGGCTTGGTCACCGTTGGCATGTGCCAGGACTGGCACATGCCGCTCTAGCAAATTATCAACTCTCGCCTGATATGCTTCAGGATCGTAACTGGGGTAGGCCACATAATCGGCGTCAACGCCTGGGGGCCCTTCGTTATAAGGTTGTGACATCCATGCCGTGCGGCCCTGAGGCGAGCCATCCAAGATAAATTTAACGCCCCCAATGCGTACACCGCCTACATATTCAGCGTCTTGAGAAACCTGCCCCAGTTCGATATCGCTTAGCGGGTTGCCCATGATGTAAGCAACAATATCTACTGGAAAAGCTTCTTCCCGCGCACGGGCTTTCAGAGCATTCACATAGGCAACGCTAACGTTACTATCCTGAATAGTGGTAATACCATAACTGGAATAAATTTCAGCGGCATCTCTGCGCAACTGCCAGCCTTGCTCTTCGCTGATCAGCGCACCGTATCCAGGCAACAATCCCATTGCTGTTTCTTCCATCACGCCAATCGGTTCATCTGAATCTGATCGGCGACGTATAACACCGCCCTGGGGGGACTGGCTTTCCGCGGTAATTCTGCTCTGTGCCAAGGCCATTGAATTAGCCGCATTAAGATGACCGGAGACATGGCGAATGACGATCGGATGACTTGTTGAGGCTCTATCTAAGTCATCGCGGTTAGGGTGACGTTGTTCAGCCAACAGCGAATCATCATAGCCAAAACCATAAATCAATTGGCCATCGGGAACATCGTTATTCTCAATCCAATTCTGGATAGCAGTTACGATATCGTCAATAGTCTCTACTGCGCCGACTGGCGGCGATGACAAATCGAGTAGCGCAGAGGAAGTGGCTACAGCGCCGAAATGACCGTGAGCATCGATGAATCCCGGCAACAGTGCTCGATCCCCCAACTCTACTAGGCGAGTGGAATCGTCTTGCAATTGTATAATTTCCGCCTGGTCACCAGTAGCCACGATCCTATCGCCACGCACCGCTACAGCAGTAACTTTGGAATTATCCATCGTGATGATGTTGTCACCAAAGAAAATCAGGTCGGCGAATTCGGTTACCTCCCGCTCCACAGGCGAACATGCCGCCAAAATGACACCCATAATTACGAATAACACGATTTTGCACTTGATCATCATTTTCTCTTGTTTCTTCTTAATTTAGGAATAGAACAAAGTGTGCAGGGAAATTGCAGCACGCGCAATGCCGGATTTGATTAACCCCTGTCCTTCGTGCTAACCGGGTTAAAACCCGCTCAGAGGCAGTTGGATCTGTTATCTGATCCATCGTTAAAGACCAAACTGCAACTTCCCGGTGATTTGGAAAAATCCAGCATGGCTACAGATGAAATTGAGCTCTGGAGCGAATGACATTCAGCATCTGACAAGTTGTTGTATGGCAGGAAGGTTAAGCCAGAGTCTTTTGTTTCAATCACTCCCCAGCGAATTGATAGAACAGGGTAGCATTGGCTGATTGTGGTACACCGCCTTCTAGCTTCGGCCTAAAATTTAAATTCTGGATAGAGTTCTCCAGTTCCATCCGGCTAACGGGCTGGCTGAAATTTATCGATAGTAATTCAAGGTCTCTGGGTGAACTAACATCCTTCTTCAACCGCCCTCGGTACCAACGTGATCTCTCTTCCAAACCCTCGAGATTGAAAGAGAACATGGCATATTCTCTATCAGTTTCGGGGGTAACATCTCTGCCATAGCCAACTGGGGCAATAGAATATGGAAACTGCGCAGACCATTGCCGAAAACTGAAACTGGAAACTACCCCGTCAACAGACGGGCCATTCTCGGGGGTATCCAATGTAGCTTGCGCTTGTTCCCAGCTGGATACGAAATTAAGTGCCGGCAGGAGCTTTGGTTCGGCAAAAGCTTGATTGATTTTTCCCTGCTCAATTCCAGCGTCCAGAAACTGCTGATTGGCGCGAGTATAGGACCGAGCTGCTGCCTCGGAATTACCAAATAATACTTGCCAATCACCAAGATATATTTCAGCCATGGCCATTCCCTCGAGATCCGGCTGGTCTCGCCTTTCAAACAAAGCGTATAATTCAGCTAGCTTGTAGAGCCCGGAAAAATATGATGCAGTGCGAGCATCCCTGCGCGTGAGCGCAAGGCCCCTGTTGGAATACCTTCTTAATGAAATACTCGTTTTCCCCTGAGCTTCCACAGCCACAGATTGGAGATATTCCTGCAATACCTGCTTATAGATGAATTCCGGCAAGCGGCTATCTTCAGGTTCCAATGCAAACCGGGACACCCTCACTGCTACTGAATTCAATCGCTCGGCTTGACGAAAGTGGTAACTCTGCAGAGACACGTGGTCACTGGCCACACCCCAGAGATGGATATCTACCAGCTTTAACATGGAATCCAGCAATGACGCACTTATCGTGTTCTCTCTTCGATTGAGCAACCACGTTACGTGCTCCATTAACTCTCGCGCCTCAACCCAATTCCCTTGATTTCCGAAAGTTTCAATGCGTTTTATGATGAAAGGAAACTGACTTTGAGAATACAGGCCTTCACTGACCCGAATGATCTGGATCACTTGATCGAGAACTTCGTGGGCCTCATTATAGAGCCCAACGTCTATTAATTGCTGGCTGAACTGCTCGAGCGGTTCCAGCATACGACGGTCTAGCCTGCCGTAATCAAACTGAAGATTAAGCACTTCAGATCGAATTTCTTCCAACGCCCCTCTGACCTCTTCCGTCGTGAGCCGCTGCGCAGCTGTCGGGCTTATCACCAGCGATGACAGACAAACTGCTGTGCTTATAGACAAAAAAATTCGCATAGAAAATCAATGAACTCGCAGGGAACACTTGTAAAAGTCTTTGAACAGTTCTAAGGCAATTAAAAAGCTAGACTTTCAGACTGATAAGAGACATTTAACCTATCAGAATTGGTACGTCCAGCACAATCTTTCGGATCATAAATTCTCTTTCTCACGCAGCCTTATAACGCTTCGCTCTGCTGGTTGTACTTCATGTATATAATAGCGGCTGACTTTAAAGGAAAGGTATCAGAGATATGTCAAATGACAATAAGCTACTGGTGGTGGAGACTGAGTTTCCCGTGCGGTACGCAGAAACTGATGCAATGGGCATAGTTCACCACGCTAGCTATCTGGTCTACTTTGAAGTAGGTCGCTGCCAATTCATGCGGGACATCGGCAGCGATTATGCCCACATTGAAGCGGATGGCTGCCGGCTACCCGTTACTGAGCTAAAAGTCCGTTTGGTGGGCAGCCTGAGCTTCGGAGAGCGAGTAAAAATACGCACCTGGGTGGAAGAAAACAGGAGTCGCCAATTGACTTTTGCTTACGAAGTAATTCACCCCGACACTGGGGCAATCCTTGTATCCGGCTTCACTAAGCACGTTTGGACTGACAAGCACGGCAATGTGATTCGAGCACCTAAATACTGGAGCAACCTTTTGGAAAAATTGCCTAACTAATGTTATGTGTATCGGGCTCCTTCCCCTAAGCAGAAGGACTCTGTGACTGCAACTCCTGCACCTTGTCATAGAGATAACGGGTTAGCTGGTTTCTTCCGCCCTGCTCTCTTAGCACCTCCCAACTAAGAGGTTGACCAATTTCGACTCGCACGGTCTTACCAAACTTGTTAAGTGCCTCATTAATCAGCAGAGCCGATCGCAGGGGCTCTGCTATATGCGCAGCGACATGGTACTTGCGACTATTCGTACCATGAAAATAAAACGGTACTACTGTCGCCTCTGCAGCCCGGATAATCTTGGCAGCAAAAGTTGTCCAAGGCGCATCTTGGACTCGACCGAACCCAAGCTTATCCGCTGTAGCTACCCCGCCCGATGGGAATATCAGGACCGGTATATCCTTCGAAAGAGATTCCAGAGCCAATTGTTTAGAGCGAATATTGGTCTTGAGCGCTTCCTTGGTCTCCCCAAAATCGATTGGCAGGAAATACGGCGCAAGTTGTCTATCCTGGCATAGCAAAGCATGCAACATGATGCGCAGGTCCCCCCTGGTTTTTGCTGCGAGATCACAAAGCACAACGCCATCTACCACACCGAATGGATGATTCGCCACAAACATTAAAGGGCCTTCCTTGGGGACTGCGTTCAGCTTGCTGTCATCGAACTCGACACGTATGTCAGCTTCCTTTAACGCGTCTTCAAAGAAGGAAAAAATATTGAAATCTTTTTCTTTTAATCGGTAGTAGATCTTTTCAACCTTGTTCCGACCAAGAAGTACTTCCAATGAAGAGGTCAAATATCGGGTAACCCAGGGATCTTCAGGATTTGTATAGGTGAGCCGCGGCGGTTCGCGCAAGTAAGGAAAAAACTGTGGATCCAACTCAGGCAGGCTCATGGCAAATCATTTTAACTTTAGAAACAAGGCTGCTCTGAGGCTCCTGGCAGTACTACCTGATATTTCGATAAACCAAAAGCGCGATTTACTTAAAATTTAGTGCACAATTGGTTAAATGTATCACGCAAAGTTTAGGATTCAAACGCAAATTGCTGTACTCAACTTGTCACAATTGCTTTTTTATCTTCCCTCCTGACAAGAACAATGCCAGGCCAAGCGCTGCAGCCGCCGCAGCAACAGCATAAGGCATAGTATAAAGATCGTTGCTAGTCGCATATACGAATCCTAGAAGCGCAGGCCCGGCAGCAGTACCACATGAAGACATAAGGTTACTGATTGAAAAAATCCGAGCGTAATCACTTACGCCAAATGCGTCTGATATCAAAAGCGGCTGAAGCATCAATAAATTTCCGACACTAAGGCCAAACAACGCGAGCCCACCGCACAGAGTGATGACATTAAAGCCACCCGACAGCAAGCTAAGTGAGAGGGCCTGTAAAACCATCATAGCAATGGAAAACATACGGATGGACATCCGATCAACCAGCCAGCCACCGACTAATCTACCCACGATGCTGGCAATCGGCAAGATAGCAATTGCCAATGCAGTTTGCGCTTCTGTCAAAATCTCCCGAGCCAGCCCATATTGATGAGCAATACCGCCAACCTGGGCCATCATCACGAAAATATAGGCAAGACTAACGCCCCAGAAAAACCTACCCTTCCTAGCCTGCCTGAAAGTTATACCTTTCTGCTGGCTTGCTTCATGTTTTGCGTTAGACGTCACCGTTTTCGTTGTTGCGTCATAAACATCAATTGCTTCCAACCGTGGTTCGTCAATCCTGCCATCGATATTCAATCCCATCGATTCAGGATCGGAGCGAACCCATATCCAGGTTACTGGTACAACACCCACGACATAAACAACACCCAGTATGGGGGCCGCAACGGTGAATCCAAGAGAATCCACCAGCAACACAGATAAAGGGGTAAGGATCACTCCACCTAAAGATAGGCCAGTGGAGGCAGTCGCCAGTGCGATCGCTCTTTTGCGGTGAAACCACCTTGTGATCAAGGTCGTAGCAGGAATTAAGGAGCTCGCAGAAAACCCGATACCAAAAAGCGCATATACTAGGAAGAGTTGCCAGATCGTGCTCACATAAGCTAGCAGGCACAACGAGAGAAAACAGATAAAAGCACCAATACTGATACAGATTCTGGGGTCGTGATCTCGAATCCATTTTGCTACCCATAACCCGGCAATTCCGCCGCTCAGAAAGAAAATTGAAACGGCAGCTGAGGCGGTACTAACATTGAACGCTGGCTGAGCAGCCAGTGCGTTTAGGTAAATTGCATGATTGTAAAAACTCAGACCACTGGTGAAAGTGAGCAGCGTCAGAATTGCTGCGACAATCTTCCATCCATAGTATATCTGCTTGCCATTAGCCTGGTTCATTTTCTGATTCTTCCAGCCATGTATTCCTACTTCGTAAAATAAAAACACCCCCGAAATCGATTTCCTGATTTAGGAGCCAAGATTATTGATCCAACACAAACCGCGCTCAAAACAAACATGCTAAGATAGACTGGCTTCTTTCATGAACTTGTTGAGATAAAAAATCTGTAACAATTTGTAATAAAACAAAGACCTACGAACGCAATTCTGTTTGCTTGGTGACTAGACGCGGGCGAGATTGGCGTTTATGCTAACGTCACTAATAGAGAATATCCAACTACTTAATAATATAGTCTTCCGCAGACCCAGAGAAAATCTGGTTTGCCAAACGGAAATACTACAATTTAAACCCTCTGCAATTGGAGAATCACCCAATGCGAATTAAAAACAAACTTCTCGCTGCGGTTCTTTTCGGACTAACGGCTTTGGTTGCCTTTACTGTTCAGGCACAGTCCTCCGATAACGCTCGTTTCCTTAGCCTATCCCCCCCCGAAGGACTCCCCATTATCCCCGTAATGGAGGGC
>Ga0207962_1000006_pt1 | contig 67646 bp, 55 predicted proteins | sample Knorr_S15_td_AAI_FD_185603 | JGI IMG/M metagenome (GOLD analysis project Ga0207962, IMG submission 185603) | Marine microbial communities from Southern Atlantic Ocean transect - Knorr_S15_td_AAIW_ad_750m_LV_A (SPAdes) (version 2) | ecosystem: Environmental > Aquatic > Marine > Oceanic | place... | reverse complement strand
GTTCGGTGGCATGGGAGAGGATGAGATGCTCGAAAAACTCGAGGGCGGTGGGGATGATAGTCCTCACACTCCTGGGCCTCGAGACTTCGACGCAAAGCCAATTTGGGCGCGTGCGCTCATACTCTCTGCTGGTGTGATCTTCAACATGCTTTTCGCGTTCGGCGCCTTCACCTATATCATCGCGGAGTGGGGTGTTCCTGAGTTAAGCACGACTCGGATAGGTATTGTGCATGATGAATTCCTTCCCCCAGGGACTGAGAGTCTCATGGAGATCTCTGTAGGCAGTCGCTTCGTTCGGATTGGAGAAACGGAAGTCGGTAGTTGGGGCGATGTCGAGCGTGGTCTCTTTGAAGCTCCCCCGGGTCCTATCCAACTTGATCTTGCTGAACCTGATCAATCGGTAGAGATACGGATTCCAGTCACTGAGGCTGAACGTCGTGCTTTGGTCAGATCTGTGGAGAGTTGGATGGAAGCAGGCGTTGGCTCAGTGGTGCCAGGCGGACCGGCTGATGAGGGCGGGTTAGAGCCTGGAGATCGAGTTACTGCTGTTGCAGGTATTGATGTTGAGGGTTGGTTTGAATTCACCAGCGAGATCAGAAGCCGTCCAGGCGAGAGAGTTGAAATCACGCTTCTCCGTGAGGAGCGTGAAATCATTCGTGCTGTCACGCTTGACACTGAGGAAGAGCAGGGCGTTCAGGTGGGGAGGATGGGTGTCACCTCACCAGTTGGGGCACTGAGTTATTCACCAGTGCCACTGACTGAAGCTGTGGTCTATGGATACCGTCAGACCGTCGAAGTAACCGGCATGATGCTAGGCGTTCTGAGGGGTCTTGTGACGGGAGGTATCTCACCGCGTTCGCTTGGGAGCATCATCATGATCGGCGAAGCTTCCGGACAAGCTGCGGCCGCTGGACTAGACTCGTTCCTCAGCTTCATGGCGCTACTCAGTGTGAACCTCGCAATCCTAAATCTCTTACCGATTCCGGTCCTAGACGGGGGTCATCTGGCCTTCCTACTCATCGAAGGAGTTCGAGGTAGACAGCTCAGCTTCGAGACCAGAATGCGCTGGAACCAAGTTGGCTTGCTGATCCTTGTGGGGATTATGGTGATGGCACTTTCGAATGATGTTTTGCGGGTACTTGGCTTCTGAGACCGAGAAGAGAGAGTCCGCCTATCATCACAGGGATCGTTCATCTGAGAGTTAGATGGTGTTGGGAGTCTGCTAAAGAAAAGTAAGCTGATTTGTATTCGACCGGACTCGTAGGTCCTCCACATCCAGAAGCGCTGTGGGGTGATCCTGTTGAGCCACCTCTAGGTGGCCTGTCCAGCCAGCTTTCTCCAGTGCATCCCCAACGACACTTCGGGCAAGATCCGGACGGTTACATTCGCTCGACAAATGAGCGAGCACGATACCGGCAAGTCGGGGATGCATTAGTTCGGTAGCGAGACGAGCAGCTGCCTGATTGGAAAGATGGCCGTGGCTTGAAGCGATCCGTTGTCTTACCGATGCGGGATAAGGACCATTGTGTAGCATGAGTTCGTCGTGGTTCGCTTCTAGGACCAGGAAATCGCACGTCGACAGCTTCTGCCGGAGTTGAGTTGTTGGCCGACCTAGATCCGTGGCAATTCCAAGACGCAGACCACTTGATTCATCGATCAATGCCAATCCTACCGGGTCCGCCGCGTCGTGTATTGTCACGAACGGCTCAACATAGACATCGCCTATAGTAAAGGGCTGTGCGGGATCATATTCGACCACTGTTTCTTTACCCCGTAACAATTGAGAGCAGGCGGTGTGGGTAGACGAAGTCATGTAAATCGGGGAGCCATGGCGTCGAGCAAACACTCCGATACCCTTCGTGTGATCACGATGGTCGTGCGTCACGATGATACCATCAATCAAGTCTGGCTCTACACCTACTGACACCAGGCGTCGAGCTAGATCACGACCACTAAAACCAGCATCAACAAGCAGGCGGGTGTTTCCGGTCGAGACCAAAGTGGAGTTCCCACGACTCCCACTCCCGAGCACAGCTAGCTTCATCTGCTAGTTTGATGTCCTGCTCGGTTAGCATGAGAATTTAGCATAGAGGTCAGTTACTCGGCGAGCCGTTCAGCTGTTCTTTCCCAGGCCTTCACTAGGATCTTAATCACGCCTGGAGTTAGCTCGATCTTCCGACGTGCCATGACCTGTTTTGCAGTTGCCAAGAATTCAGTCAGCCGATACCGCGCCAGATGATCTCCCGAGCCCCAACTGAAGGCAGGTACCTTTGAAGGGGGCATCACATTACCGAAAAGATTACTTCCAGCTCCAACAACAGTCCCTGTATTCAAAGTCATTCCAATACCGGTTTTGACATGGTCACCTAGGAAACAACCCACCTTCATCTGTCCTGTATCGATGTGACCCTCGGGTGTCCAAACCCTAACAGGTCCGTAGTTATTCTTGAGATCAGAATTAGTAGTGAATGCGCCCAAGTTGACCCAGCGGCCAACGAGTGAGTGGCCTATGTATCCGCTATGAGATTTATTGGAAAAACCGATGAATACACTGTCGCTGACCTCGCCATGTAGGCGGCACACGGGGCCGATGGATGAAGTCCCAACCCTACCTCCATGAATGACACTTTTAGGACCGATAAAAAGTGGGCCAGTAAGTCGGGCAGGTCCCTCGACCCGGGTATTTTCAGCCAAGCGGATAGGGCCCTGCCTAGTGTCAAACACTATGCCTGGCTCCACCTCAGCTCCTGAACCTAGGGATACCGGACCATCCCCGATGAGAATTGATCCGTCAGGTACCGAGTGTTGAGGCCACAACATCTCTATATCTATCTGGATTCGAGCAGGATTGCGGGCTAATAGATTCCAGGGGTGCTCTATCATTTCCCCTTTGAGTTCAAGCGTTTTCGAATAGCCTGGATCAATCGAAGGATCTCTCAGTGAAAGCTCTGATGGAAGTTTTGTTCTCGGTGGCAAGACCCATCCCGCGGGTATTCCATTTACCATGATCCAGGTCGGCTCAGTCGGTACCTCGAAATCTTGGAAGTCTGGCGCTGCCCGGCTTGATATCATGATTCGTGTAGTGTCTTCGGGGACATCATCTAAGGAAATAGCTGCGGCACTGCCTGGCTCATCGAATCCAACCAATGCATGGCGTGATAAATGCCCCTGACATTCCATTCCAAAGATGTGCTCAGCTCGCTCTCGAAGGGTCAGGCAACCGAATAAGAGTTCCCCAGCCGGCCGGGTGAGTGAGAAGGGTGCCCACCGACGGGCACGTCTATCTTCAAAGAGGTACAGATTGGTCGGAGTCATCGGGTCACACCTCAAGCTTCTTGAACAGAGTCTTGAGGTCAGAAGCCCGGTCCCGCGGCATAACCAATGTGGCCTCATCCGTGCGAACAACCACAAGATTATCGACTCCGAAGAGAACGACCTGACCGTCTTCTGAGAAGACGATATTGCTTGACCCCTCTCTCACAGCACCATCACCGACCACCACGTTGTGATTCTCATCTGGCACCCTATTCCGAGCCAAGGACTCCCAGCTCCCCATATCATCCCAAGAGAAACTTGCCTGAACGACCCCGACACAGGCAGATCGTTCGAGGACCATCGTATCTACAGGGCCCTCTGGCACGGCATCAAAGAAGGCTTCCGGGCTCTCCTCCAGAAGGGGTAGGCAGGCACCGATCTCTGGGGCATTGACTCTTACTTCATTAAGGAAAGTCGACGCTTTCCATACGAACATTCCAGTGTTCCACAAATAACCTTCCTGCAGGTACCGTTCCGCATTAGCGGCGGTTGGCTTTTCGTGGAATGCTGAAACTGTAGACGCCTCTATCTCACTCTCTAAGGCGATGGCCTCCCCCGGCTGTATGTGGCCATATCCGGTTTCAATCCGGTCCGGCACAGCTCCTATGCAGACCAGGATCTCCCTATTTCGGGCGAGTTCCACTGCGGCGGAGATCGTCCGCTGAAAATCGTCAAGCGGCTCTATCAAATGATCCGAGTGGAGCGAGATCATTACCGCACCAGGGCACTCCCTCTCTATTGACCAAGCTGCCCACGCAAGTGCGGGGCATGTGCCCCTAGCTCGAGGCTCTATCCAATAGACGTCGTCTTCCCACTGTTCGGGGAGGGCTTGAAACGCTGCAGTCAATCGGGCATTGGCTAACAATCGAACTTGGTTTACTGGTACAATCCCCGCACCGCGTCGGAAGGTATCCACGACTAACGGGGAATCGGTTGCGAGCGCCAAGAGTTGTTTGGGGCGATTCGGGGTGCTTGCTGGCCAAAAGCGAGAACCAATCCCCCCCGCAAGGATGACAACGAATAAGTCGTCATCAGAACACTTTGAGGATACCTTGGATTCAGCCAAGTAATTTCTATCGGTTTGAGGATCAGATAAGATAGTCGTCGGAAACTTTCTTTGCTGTTACTCCAATGAGCAGTACACGATGTCATCCGGACTAGGGGGCCTTTCGTAGATCACTGGTATACCCCCTTACCAGTTGGATGAGCTGAGAGGTCCGGTGCTGTTTGCCTCCGTCTCAAAGCCTCTGACTTCTTAGTTTTCAACGGGTGCGATAGGGCTCGTAACGACGAGTTGGGAACCTGCCCGCCGTGGGGGGTAAAGTCAAGTAATTAAAGGGATTTGCGGGGTTGACACCACTATTGTATTTCTGGCAACTTGCCCCAGCTTTTTCTACTCAAGCTAAGGACCAATAACGTGCTACAGCAGCATCAATTCCTTCATGTGATAAAGTTTGTGCGAGCTTCTCTAGTTATAAATGTGGCGGTTCTGGTACTCTTGGCTGCGACTGCTTGCAGTGGTGATCCTTTTGAGATCAGGTGGGATCTTCAGGCGGATACCGTACTGCTCTATTCCCTCGCCCGTCCAGAGATGAATATGGACTCAGGTTTCAATTTCAGACCAGGAACGCTTGGCCCGGTCCGTATTGAGGCTGCGACCGCTACTGGGACTTGGGATATCGCTTTGGATACGCGTGGTGGTGAGCTGGTTCTTCTGCCACCGAGTGCACTTGGTGTGTCCTCGGCAGCCCGATTGGCCGCTATACCGGGTAAGCGACGTGAAGAAGTGGTTGAGGCCCCGGCGGACACCACCCTTTACTCTGTAGATCAGCCTGTACCAGTGCGATCTGGAACCGTGTATGTAATTCGTACGGATCGGGCCCCAGGTGCATTCGGAAGTCGTTGTTTCTACTACGCCAGATTTGAACCCATACAGATAGATGTAGAAAACGGGAACTTGACTTTTGTTTATGACGCGAGTCCGGTGTGTAACAGCCGTCGCTTGATACCGAGGGACTGATGCTTGATATCCGACGTCTCCGTCTCGAACCAGAAGCTGTAAGTGATGCATTAGTTAAGAGGGACCCTGAGTTAGTTCCTATCGTTGAACACGTACTTTTGTTGGATAAGGAGCGTCGTGAGGGGTTGATGGTGGTCAACGAACTGAAGGCCGAGCGGAATACAGCATCCAAACAAGTGGGTGAACTCAAGCGAAAGGGTGAGGACGCCGAAGAACTAGTTGCAACAATGAGGGTTACGGGTGACCGAATCTCTGAGATCGATCACAAAATCCAGACCATCGACCAGAAACTTCAAGATCTTTTACTTACAATCCCGAATACACCACTCGGCGAAGTACCTGAGGGTGGTGAAGATGAGAATAGGACAGAAAAAATATGGGGTGATCCGCCCACATTCGACTTTGAGCCCTTACCACACTGGGAACTAGGAACCAGTCTCGACATCCTTGACCTCACACGTGGCTCTAAGATTAGCGGATCAGGTTTCTCTGTGCTTAAGGGTATGGGTGCCCGACTACAGAGAGGCCTTATCAATTATTTCCTAGACGTGCATACAGGAGAGCACGGGTATACTGAAGTGCGCGTCCCGTACCTGGTTACCCGAGAGACAATGATTGGAACGGGACAATTGCCGAAGTTTGAAGAAGAGTCCTATGTGACCACGCGCGATGATCTTTGGCTTATCCCTACAGCCGAAGTACCGATTACGAACCTCCACAGAGATGAACTCCTTAGTGGGACGGATCTCCCTGTCCGGTATGCTGGGTACTCACCTTGTTTTCGTCGGGAGGCGGGTGCTGCAGGGAAGGACACGAGGGGGCTCTTGCGTATGCACCAATTCGACAAGGTTGAATTGGTGCGGTATGAGCATCCGGAGCGCAGCCGGGAAGCTCTCGAAGAGTTGACTCGTGAGGCCGAAGTTCTACTGGAGCGTCTCGGATTGCATCACCGAAGAATATTGATTTCTAGTGGAGATCTCGGTTTTAGTGGTGCGATGACCTATGACCTAGAGGCTTGGGCGCCTGCGGTTGGTCAGTGGCTAGAAGTCTCAAGCTGTACGACCTTTACGGACTATCAGGCCCGTCGCGCCAACCTGAGATTTCGGCCAAGCCAGTCTGAAAGACCGATGTTTGTGCACACTCTTAATGCTTCTGGCCTAGCGTTGCCGCGCATTATGGCTGCTCTCTTAGAGAGTTATCAGGAGCGTGATGGTACTGTTCGTCTACCCGACGTCCTTCACCCGTATGTCGGGTGTGAGCGACTGACTCCAGAGTAAGCAGTTTCTAGAGGATGGGTCGCGGATACCGGGGCTTGAGGGTTTTCGAACTCCTGGAAGACCGTGAGGGGAGGGTGTTCCAAATCCGCTTGCCTGTCGTCGATGGGTGATTCAGCTTCTCCCCCTCATCTCACTGGCCTGAACACAAACCAGCTTGAGGCGACCTCCCATTTCGAGGGCCCACTACTTGTGTTGGCAGGAGCCGGATCAGGGAAAACACGTGTACTAACAGCGCGTGTATGCCATCTCATCCAAGAATTTGGAATATCCCCTAAGAAAATTCTCACGGTAACCTTCACAAATAAGGCTGCAGGGGAGATGCGGGAACGCATCACGAAGCTTCTTGGCTCCGAGCCCATAGGAATGTGGATGGGAACCTTTCACGCTATGGGAGCCCGTCTTTTAAGAAGACATGCGGATCGTCTCGGTTGGGATCGAAGCTTTAGTATCTTTGATTCCGATCAATCTCTTCGGCTCATTAAGTCGGTTCAAGAAGAATTAGGACTTGATTTGAAGCGCTGGAATCCTAAGGCCATACGTGCGGAGATCAGCAACTCGAAAAATCGGCTTGAGGATGACAAGACGTTCCAGCTAGAGACTCAAAGTGGCTCTGAGCTTTTCATCCGAACGGTGGGCCAAGTTTTTTCTGCGTATCAAGAAGCTCTCCAGGCTCAGGATGCCTTTGACTTCGATGATCTTCTAATGAAGCCGGTAGAACTTCTTGAAGGCCACAGAGACCTCCTAGAGCACTATCGTGGACGTTTCTCTTTCATCTTGGTAGACGAGTACCAGGATACGAATCGTGCCCAGTTTCGTTTCGTGGAGTTATTAGCTCGGGCCCATGGGAACCTCATGGTTGTTGGTGACCCTGACCAATCGATCTACGCCTGGCGTGGAGCGGATGTTCGGAACATCCTCGACTTCGAAACCGCGTTTCCGTCCACGCGTGTAGTGCCCCTCGAGATTAACTACAGATCCAAAGAGTCAATACTCAGCGCAGCAAACGCGGTTATTGGTGAGAATGTGAATCGGCCCAAGAAGATTCTTAGGGCGAGTCGCAAGGGTGGGGATAAGATCACATTGGTCGAAACCTCAAATGAGAAAGACGAGGCACAGTGGATAGTCAGTGAAATTCAGGACCAGATCCAAAGTACCCAAGGCCTATCGATCTGTGATTGTGCAGTCCTATACAGGACGAATGCTCAAGCAAGAGCTTTAGAGGATGCTTTCCTTCGGGCCCGGATGCCTTATCAAGTGGTGGGTGGGCTACGGTTCTACCAGCGTAGAGAGATTCAAGATGTTCTTGCATATCTGAGACTGATATCAAACCCGAAAGACAAAACGGCATTCGACCGCATCGTGAATTATCCAAGGAGAGGTATCGGGCACACTACACGCGAGCATCTGACCCGATGGGCTGTGGATCAAGGCGTCACGATGCTAGAGGCTGCGGGGAGGGCTGAAGAGGTTCCTGGCATCCGTACTGCGGGAGTCCGTGGCCTTAAGCAATTTGCTGATCTGATGCGCCGGCTAAGTCTACGTGCTACCCAGGCGACAATAGGAGAAATACTTGAGGGACTCGTGGAAGATATTAGTCTCATCAAACATCTTAATAATGAAGGCCCAGATGGAGAGGACCGTGTACGTAATGTGATAGAACTCATTGCCGGCACGCTCGACTTTGATGCGACTCTTGCTCAAACCATCGAACCTGATGAGATAGATACCTTCACCGAACTCGACCTCTTTCTTCAAGAAGTGGCGCTGATTGCAGATCTGGATCGTCTCGATCCGGGATCTGAAACCGTGACACTAATGACCCTCCACAACGCAAAAGGACTAGAGTTCAGTTTGGTGTTTATCGCTGGGCTTGAGGAGGGCCTTTTCCCGCTTAGTCGGGCTTATGATGAAGCGGATGCTCTAGAGGAGGAAAGGCGTCTCTTCTACGTTGGGATCACCAGGGCCGAAGATAAGCTATTCATGTCTTGGGCTCGGCAAAGAAGACGTGCAGGTGATTTCACTTATGGTTCTCTCTCCTCATTCGTCTCAGCGATCCCAGACAAATTGCTAGAATATCGGAAGAGTAACTGGTTATCCCCCGGACGTTACTCTAAACCCATTGCCATACAGAACCGTGGCTACAAGATCTCGCACGAACAGGACGAAGCTTTCGACATGAACCAAGACTCTCCGGGCTTTGTGTTAGGGGAACGAGTTATACATCAGACCTTCGGGTCTGGGGCAGTTATGGAGATCTCTGGCTTCGGACGTGACCTGAAGGTGAAGGTTAAATTCGATGATGTGGGAGAGAAGAAATTACTTCTTCGATACGCGGGCCTGGAGAAAGATTGGCCATGAGTGTTTCTGCTAGGGATGTTCAGAGGATAGGAGAACTCGCCCGACTCCATCTTGAAGACGACGAACTCAAGCGTCTCACATCAGATCTGAATGCTATCCTGCGGCACGTGGATTCGCTTCGGGATCTAGGATCAACTAAACAACCTGAAGATTCATCCCAGATTGGATCAAAGCTCGAGTCTGTCTCCCGTGAGCATGTCGAGGGCCCGGATAAACTTCGTGAGATGCCAGCAGATTTCGCACCTGAGTGGAAGGAGGGTTTCTTCATAGTTCCTGCTCCTCCGGGTGTTCACCCCTCTGGAGATCAGTGAGTCTTCAGGACAAAGTCCTCAGTAGTTCTGAGGTTCTAAATTTCAGGGGATCAGGATTTCGATCGCTTGATGATATCAAGGAACTGGAAGGTGGTCGGGAGGGCTTGAATGCATTCCTGGCAGTTGCTGAGCCAGAAGATTTGGAGCCTTGTGGCCAAGGCCCACTTGAGGGTGTGATGGTTGCGCTCAAGGACAATATTTGTACAAAAAGGCTTCCGACGACGTGTGGTTCTCGCATCTTGGAAGGCTACAGATCGCCCTACGAAGCAACTGTCGTGCAGAGGCTTCGGCAAGCGGGCGCCTTGATTGCTGGTAAGACAAATTTGGACGAATTTGGGATGGGTTCATCGACTGAGAACTCTGCCTTCGGTCCCACTTTGAATCCGGTAGACCGGAGCCTTGTCCCTGGGGGGAGTTCCGGTGGATCTGCAGCGGCGGTGGCTGCAGGATATGTTCGGATGGCCTTGGGGTCTGATACAGGTGGATCGGTGAGGCAGCCAGCAGCATTTTGTGGTGTAGTAGGGATAAAGCCCACCTACGGACGTATCAGTCGGTATGGCTTAATCGCATTCGCATCTTCACTGGACCAAATTGGGACGATCGGCGCCACGGTCCTAGAGGCATCTCTACTTCTAGAGGTTGTGTCTGGACATGATACCCGGGATTCAACCTCAGCAGAAAAGCCAGTGCCGAGGTACAGAGACGCTGCGGTGCAGGGTATTGAGGGGATGGTTGTAGGTATCCCTACTGAGTACTTCCCGGAGCAACTTGATCCTCCTGTTCGTGCACTACTTGATGAGGCGTGTGAGCGGCTCGTAGCCGCGGGAGCTGAGGTTCGCCCGGTATCCCTGCCTCATACAGAATTTGCTATTCCCTGTTATTACGTTCTTGCAACAGCAGAGGCATCCAGTAATCTCGCGAGATATGATGGTGTGAGGTTTGGCGCTCGCTTGCCCGCTGAAGGACTTGACCGAATGTATGAACTTACGCGGGGGAATTTCGGTGCCGAGGTCAAGCGGCGGATTATGCTGGGCACGTACGTACTGTCAAGCGGTTACTACGACGCATATTACGGAACAGCCCAGCGCACCAGAGCTAGTATAGCGCACGACTTTACAACCGCATTTAATGAGGTGGATGTACTTTTTACTCCGACCTCTCCCACACCGGCTTTTCCGCTTGGCGAACGTGTTCTAGACCCGGTTGCTATGTACCTGTCCGACGTTTTTACGGTCACTGCTAACCTTGCTGGTATACCAGGACTTTCGGTGCCTATAGGGACGGTGGGAGGACTGCCACTCGGAGGTCAATTGCTCGGGCCCTGGTGGGGCGAGAGCCATATCATAGCAGCCGCAGGTGCGCTAGAAGCTTCTTACGGGGAAGATACTTGAACTGGGAAGCAGTGATCGGTGTCGAGATCCACGTAAGGCTCAAGAGCGAGTACAAGCTGTTTTGCAGTGACAGAGCAGTCTTTGGTGGTGAACCGAATACACATATTTGTCCAGTCTGTATAGGGCTACCGGGTGCGCTGCCAGTCTTGAACCCTGAGGTTGTGGATCTTGCCCTTCGAACTGCCCTCGCGTTCGGGTGCACTATCCATTTTGAAAGTGTTTGGGCCCGGAAGAGCTACTTCTATCCAGATTTACCAAAAGGTTACCAAATCACCCAGTTCGAACACCCGCTGGCGACGAAGGGTAGTGTGACGTTTTCCGGATCAGAAGGTGACACATCCGTAAAGATACGGAGGGTCCATATCGAGGAAGATGCCGGTAAATTGCTCCATGACAGGGTGCCTAGAGCGTCTGCGATTGATCTAAACAGAGCAGGGACAGCTCTCGTTGAGATTGTTACTGAGCCCGATCTTCGGACAGCTGCAGATGTCCGATTGTTCTTAGGTGAACTCAAACAGACCCTTGAGTATGTAGGTGCTAGCAATTGCAATATGGAAGAGGGTGATCTCCGTGTTGATGCCAATGTCTCAGTGCGTAGGTCCGGGTCTCCTAGGCTTGGAAACAAGACGGAAATCAAAAACGTGAATTCGTTTTCAGGTGTTGAGCGTGCGTTATCTCTGGAGATCGCGCGGCAGATAGCTACCCTTGATGCTGGAAGTGCGGTGGGACAGCAGACCTTGCTTTGGGATGACCACAGGGAAGAACTCCGGAAGATGCGATCGAAAGAGGAAAGTCATGACTACCGTTACTTCCCTGAACCTGACCTCTCCCCAGTGCGGGTAACCCAGGAGCAGGTTACCACAGTGCTTGAATCCCTTCCGGAGCTTCCCCGAGATCGCTGCTCTCGTTTCAAAGAGGTCTATGAACTAAAGGATTACGACGCAGAGGTGCTTACCCAGTCTGCTGCCAATGCTGACTACTTTGAAGAGTTGGTAGGAATCCATATAGATCCACAGGTAGCTGCCAAGTGGGTTACAGGTCCCTTGCAAGCGCTGATGAACCAGCGCAGAGAAAACGCTCAAACTGTCCCGGTTCGTCCAGCTAAAATAGCAGCACTCATAGGGCTTATAGAGAGAGGAATAGTATCTGAATCCGCAGCGAAGAGTGTGCTGGTTATCCTCGCGCAAGAGGGCGGTAGTCCTTCAGATATCATTGAGGCACGGGGTTTGATGCAGGAGCGAGACATTGGTCAACTAACGAGCTGGATAACAGAGGTATTAGCCAAGCATTCAGAGGAGGTTGCTAGATATCGTGGCGGGGAATCAAAGATTCTTGGATACCTAGTCGGACAAGTAATGCAGAGCTCAGGGGGTACAGCAGATCCGAGGCTTGCGCGAGACCTACTAATCGAGCAACTGAGCAACGAATAAGGACAGTAATCCTTGCAGTGGCATGTCTACATCATTACTGAAGAGATTCGGAATCTGAATCCTTAGCGTCGGCTTCTTGATCACTGCTTTCTGTTCTTTGCGTCTTCATTCTTGCAGCTCTGCTTAGCTTCTGAGCGCCCTCTCTCACCCCCCTGACTGCTGCTGCTGTCTTGATGAAGGCACCCTCTGCTTCGCCCTGTATCACTTCCATCAATGCATTGAATTCTTCGATACGCTGCTCCATATGGCCTGAGGCCTGGTGCAGTCGATCATTCAATGACTTCACGGATGTATTCAAACGCTCCACATCCGTTCTAAGGGCCTGAGTAATAAACTCTACATTGTCTGATATTGAACGGGCCCGATCTGACACTGGGCCAAGGTTTTGGCTCAGACTCTTGAGGGTAGCGTTGACCCTAAGCGCTAGAAGCATCAGGGTCACAGATACCACGAGGATTGCAACACCCACCAGGATCATTGCAATATCTGCTAGAGTCGAGATAACAGCAGGGTCCTGGAGCGTGTTCAGCTGCAGAGCTTCGGGTAGTCTGTGTAGCATGGGTGAAATTTAACGATCTAATCACTTAGATATCTAGGTCAAAGACCACTCTGTGTATCTCAGAAGAGGCAGTGGCACACATCCTGCATTTCCCATCATATCCCACATGACATGAGGGGAGGCTGTCTTGAAAAGGCAATGTCGGAGGTCAACAAATCATACGAAAAAGCAATGGATAGGTTGCTGTCGGACAGAGACGGGCGGTATCTTCGAACTCCTACGGCGGGGTCACAAAACCGACAACCGTGTGTCCCTCCATCACTGCTTTTCCCGGAGACTATGGGGACTTACGCGGTAGAAGGTGGGCATCATCTTGAGGGCCGGATAAGGCCCGCGGGCAATAAAAACGCAGCGCTTCCGTGCTTGGCAGCAACACTCTTATCTCAGGGCCCGGTGACACTCCGCAATGTGCCTAGAATACTGGATGTTCTCACGTTCATAGACATACTCACAGCTTTAGGCAGTGACGTGTCTTGGATCGGAAGAAACGAGTTAATTGTTGACACAGGCGGAGTGAAAACAGGTGCGGTAGATAGGGAGCTAGTGAGTAAAATACGGGCTTCACTGCTTCTAGCGGGCCCCCTTTTGGCCCGTTTCGGTAAAGTTGAACTACCACCTCCCGGGGGAGATGTGATCGGGCGGCGTAGAATGGACACGCATTTTATGGCGTTTGAAGCTCTGGGTGCTACAGTAGCCCTTAACGGTGGCTTCACGATTACCTCGGATGAACTTATCGCTGCGGACCTCTTTTTGGACGAACCTTCAGTCACAGGTACTGAGAACGCGATTATGACGGCAGTTTGTGCGAGAGGTCGAACCCGATTGAGAAATGCCGCTGCTGAACCCCACGTTCAGGATTTATGCCGATTGTTGAATAAGATGGGCGCTCGGATTGAGGGCATAGGGACACATATCCTTGAGATTGAGGGTGTTGATGAACTACGAGGGGCCGATTTTTCGATTGGTTCTGACCATGTTGAAACTGGATCCTTCATCGGACTCGCGGCTGTTACCCGAAGTGACATCACTATAGAGCATGCACCTATTGAGCATCTCGATTCAACGATCATGGGCTTTCGTCGGCTTGGTATAGAATGCAGCGTAGAGGGTTCAGACCTGCACGTATACGGATCTAAAGAACTCGTGATCCGTAAGGACGCATTCGGGCATGTCCCAAAAATAGATGACGGCCCATGGCCAGCGTTTCCCGCTGACCTTACATCGATCGCGATTGTCGCTGCAACTCAATGTGTCGGCAGCGTATTGGTGCATGAGAAGATGTTTGAGTCACGCATGTACTTCACAGACAAGCTCGTCTCGATGGGGGCTTCCATCATTCTCTGTGATCCGCATAGGGCTGTTGTAGTTGGCCCCACTGCGCTCCAGGGTGGTGTGGTTGATAGCCCGGATATTCGTGCGGGCATGGCACTATTGTTAGCAGCATTAGGTGCGCACGGTACGAGCCATATCCGGAATATCGGTCAAATTGAGAGAGGTTACGAATCCATCGATGAACGTCTCATAACCTTGGGTGCTGTGATAGAGAGAATTGAGGAGAGCAGTGATTGAACCAGGGTGTTTGATTTTATTCTCGAAGATTCTCAAGAAGTAAGTAGGCTTATGAGTGCTGGGTTTTCTCAGAGATGTAAATTGGCGCTGCTAGAGAAGATGGTTGTCCCCTATCAGGGAGCTTGAGTAGGCTTGAGACCTCGTTTATCTTAGACGAGTAGCGGGACTGCCTTTAGGTGGTTCTTATTTTTTAGTGGGGGAGAGGTTCGCCCCCGCTTTTTTGTTCGGTGTTGAATGGGGTACGGCGCTCTGGCGGTGTACCCCTATTGATTGATTGGAGGTTGCATTTTGCGTCCCATAGCGGAGATCGAAGGTGGCTTAGAGAACCAGGTCGCAGATCTGGGTTTCGAGTTTGTGGATCTTGATTGGGCGGGTAGTTCTGTGCGGCCTGTGCTGAGACTTCGTGTTGATAAGTGTGATTCGGGGCCCGGAAGAGGAGTAACCGTTGAGGACTGTGCTCAGATTAGTCGAAAACTGGAGCCTTGGCTCGACTCACATGAATCTCTTTCCGAGCGCTATGTGCTAGAAGTTTCGTCTCCAGGAGTGGACAGACCACTAACAAGGACTGGTGATTTTAGCCGCTTCAGAGGTGAACAAGTGGCACTACATGGGCACGAGACGCTAGCGGGAAGGGATAAGAGATTGCAGGGTGAATTGTTGGGTGTTGATGAGAGCGGCGTTGAGGTCACAACGGTTCGACTTCGGCTTCTAGATGGCGACGAAATAGCGGTTCCGAAGTCAGAGATACGTAAGGCCCATCTCGTTTTTAAGTGGAAATGAGAGGATAAAGATGGCTAACGCAGAACAAATCGTGGCAGCGTTTCGAGAGGTTGCTGCGACTAAGAACCTTTCAGATGAGGAAATGACTGATCTCGTCAAGGAAGGGATCCTTGCAGGCTTGGCACGCATTTACGGCACAATGGTCCAAGCTGAGATAGAGATAGACGATGTGACTGGGGAATTTGATATCGTAGTACTTCGCCGAGTTGTTGCTGAAGTGGAAGACCCAGCTAGTGAGATATTACTGGAGGAAGCTCGCTGGGACGATGAAACCTTTGAGGTTGGGGACGTGATGGAAGTTCCCGTGGATTTCAGAGATTTTGGTCGAAATGCGGTCATGGCAGTTAAGCAGCGTATTGTGCAGATAGTTCGAGATAATGAGCGTGACCGTATTAGGGATGAATTCTCAGATGAGGTGACTGAGCTGCTTTCAGGAGAAGTGCAGCAGACCGAGAGAGGTAAGCTGGTAGTTATGCTCAACCGCTCTAGAGATGCAGAAGCAATCATTCCATGGAAAGAGCAGAATCCACGTGAACGTTTCCGCCAGGGTGATCCGATCCGGGCAGTGCTTAAGAAGGTAGAAGAGACTCCAAAAGGCCCACGCCTGATTCTGTCGAGGGCTGACGCCTTATTTGTGGCAGCACTCTTCAAGCTTGAGGTTCCAGAAATTTTTCAGGGTATTGTTGAAATTCGCGAGATCTCACGGGAGGTTGGTGGGCGTACGAAGATAGCTGTCTATAGTCGAGATGAATCTATTGATCCCGTTGGTGCGTGCGTTGGATTGAAGGGCTCACGGGTCCAAGCTGTGGTTTCAGAGTTGGGTGGTGAACGTATTGATATTGTTCCTTGGCACCCGGACACCGATGTCTTCGCTCGACGCGCGCTCGCTCCGGCTAGAGTCTCTAAGGTCATCAGTGATACTGAGAGGCAGGTTATTACTGCGATTGTCGACGAGGACCAACTGTCCCTCGCGATCGGCCGAAATGGCCAAAATGTTCGACTTGCTTCGCAACTGATTGGCTGGCAGATCGATCTCTACGGCTCGCGTGAATGGGTCGAAAAAGGTGCAGATATGTCAGTTCTCAGTGTCAGCACTGAGGATCAGTACGAGACTTCAGATTTCCCGTTATCCGAGCTTGATCTGCAGCGATCTACGCTGAGTGTTCTATCAGCAGCGGGCTACGAGACCTTTCTTCAAATAATCGACCTTGAGCGAAGGGATTTCCTAGGGATGGAAGGGCTTGGCGAAGAGGATACTGACCGCATTCTAAAACTAATTGAAGCCCTGACCGTAGTTGAGGGTGAGGCCGGTAATGTAGATGGGGAGGGAACTCAGACCGAGGATTCTGGGGAGGGAACTCAGACCGAGGATTCTGAAGAGGTTCAAGGGAATGCTAATGCTGTGGTAGATGAAGTTGGAGAACAAGCTTCAGGCTCGGAAGAATCGAATGACTGAGGCCCTCCAAATTCTAGGCTTGGCGCGCCGGGCTGGTGCAGTTGCTCCTGGAACGGCCGCTACTCGTCGGTCGATAAGTCGAGGTGAGGCGCGAGTAGTCTTGATGGCTGAAGATGCTTCGTCGGTTCAGCTGGACAAGATTAGGCGAACCATGCGCAACCGGGTAATCCCCCAGGTATTGCTTGGGAATAGAGCAACATTGGGAGCTGCGATTGGGAAGGCTCCAATAACAGCGGTTGCGGTGACAGATGCGTCCTTAGCGGGGCGACTTTTGGAAAGTATAGATGGTGAAATCATGGTGGATGAGGGGAGGGATTAGGTAAAGAATGCGTGTCCAGGAGCTTGCAAAAGACCTTGGAGTAGAAGCTAATGCTCTCATAGCGCTGCTTCGGCAAATGGGGATCCCTGTTTCCGGGGCACGTTCAGTTATTAACGAGGCCCAACAGGCTAAGGTCCTCGCGAAGATTGAGCGTGAGCGAAGAGCTGGCCATTCTGATCCGGCTACGGCGATTCAGGCAGTATTAGAAGAAGCGTTGCCCGCACCCAGTCGTCGTCGTCGTCGTCGTCGGGCATCCGAAATCCCGCCGCCGGATCCTGAGGTTACAACCGAGTCTGATGTTGGGTTGGAAGAAGGATTGGCTGATGGGGAAGGCGCCGAGGTGGGAGATATGCCTGATCTAGCAGGTATAACAGAGCCTGACCCATCGTCCCCGGAAGTTAAGAAGGATGAAGAAGATCCTGAGTCAGAAGATTTGGATCTTGGTACTCACCTGAGCTTAGACACTACAGAAGTCCTTGAGGATCTAGATGGGCTGGAATCAGATGAGGCGGAACCGACGGAAACGGATAGTGCGCTTGATGAAGGTGAAAGCTCACAGATCTCCGAGGTAATTGAAGGAAAGATCGAGGTCCAAGATCGTTTGGTGTCAGATAAAGCGGAGCCCCTTGAGCCGGCGCGTGAGGGTGGTCCGGTCAGAAAAATTCGTCAACCGACCCCCTCTCCTGCTGCCAGTGCGGGACCAGGTGGTCAGGTTCGGATTCAGGCTGAGGGCTACACCGCTGATGGTCGTCGGCAACGCAAGGATAAGAAGAAGGGCAAGAAGCGACAGCGTGTCGACAAGGATGCTGTGCAGTCAAACATCCAGCGCGTCATGGCTGAGATCAAAGGAGGTTCTGGGAAAAAACGAAAGAAGAAGAAGGGACGCCAAACAGTTGAAGAGCAAGAAGCTCAGGTTGAGCAGGAGCGACAGGAGGAAGAACGGGAGCGTACAACGGTTCGGGTGAATGAGTTCCTTACAATTGCAGAGTTAGCTGACCTCATTGATGTATCCTCGACCGATATCATCGGGTCTGCGTTCAAGAACCTAGGTCTTCTAGTGACCATTAATCAGCGGCTTGATTTTGATCAGATCGAGATGTTGCTGGAAGAGTTCAATTTTACTGCGGTTCGAGAGGAAGAGTACGTTGCAGAGCCGGAGTTCGAAGAGGTGCAAGATGCGCCTGAGGATCTGAAACCACGTTCTCCGGTTGTTACCGTCCTAGGGCATGTTGACCATGGAAAAACCCTCCTGTTGGATCGTATTAGGGACACAAATGTGGTTGCTGGTGAGGCGGGTGGGATCACCCAACACATCGGAGCTTATCATGTAGATGTTGAGGGAGGTCGTAGCATCACCTTCTTGGATACTCCGGGCCATGCTGCTTTTACTGCGATGAGAGCGCGAGGTGCAGAGATAACTGATGTCGTGATCCTAGTAGTTGCTGCAGACGACTCTGTCATGCCGCAAACCGTCGAGGCAATCTCTCACGCAGCCAATGCAGGTGTGCCTGTAATCGTTGCCATTAATAAGATTGATCTTCCAGCTGCCGACTCAAACAGGGTCAAACAAGGTCTATTACAGCACAATATTAATGTCGAAGATTTTGGAGGAGATGTGCTCGCGGTTGAACTGTCAGCCAAGACGGGAGAAGGGGTCGAAGAACTACTTGAAAAGGTACTACTCCAAGCGGAAATGCTTGAACTCAAGGCAAATCCAAACCGAGACGCTCAGGGCACGGTTATTGAAGCTGAGCTAGATGTTGGTAAGGGTCCTGTCATTTCAGTGCTCGTTAAGAGTGGTACACTGCAGGTAGGGGACTCGTTTATCTGTGGATTTTTTGACGGTAGAGTGAGAGCTCTCCTCGATGAGCGCGGGCATAGCATTGACGAAGTTGGCCCAGCGATGCCAGTGCAGGTTCTAGGCGCCGGTGGTGTGCCTCAAGCTGGAGACATATTTCAGGTGATCAATCCTGATCGTGCTTCAGAGATCGCAGAGAAACGGCAGCGTTTGGAAAGAGAAAAGCAACTGCGTATTCGCGAACGTGCTGTCAGCCTAGGGGATTTCGGGGCACTTGCTGCGGCAGGCAAGCTTTCAACTCTTCCCTTGGTTATAAAGGGGGACGTGGATGGTTCTGTTCAGGCACTATCAGATGCCCTCGAACAAATAGGTACCGATGAAGTACAAGTCGATATCGTCCATCGAGGAGTTGGTGCAGTCAATGAATCTGATGTGCTTCTTGCGCAGACGGCAGGGGCGGTAATCCTAGGCTTTAGTGTTCGTCCCCAAACCGCAGCACGTCAATCAGCGGATAGAGAGGGTGTGGAGATTCGTGTTTATGATGTGATCTACGAAGCTGTAGATGAAATAACAGCGGCACTTGAAGGGATGCTTGCGCCAGAGCGAAGAGAGACAGTAGAAGGTACGGCGGAGGTTCGCGAAACCTTCAAGATCACGAAACTAGGTACAATTGCCGGGTGTTATATATCTGAAGGTCGAATGGACCGTAAGGGCCATGCGCGTATCATCCGTGACGGGATAGTGATCTACGATAGCGAAGTGAGTTCGCTAAAGCGTTTCAAGGACGATGTGAAAGAAGTTCGAGAGGGGTTTGAGTGTGGCATCGGTGTCAAGAACTTTAATGATGTGAAGGTTGGGGATCTCATTGAATGCTACACGGTTCAGGAAGTTGCCCGGACTCTCAATTAGTATCACTCACGATTCTCAGATACTTAGTCTGCGAAGTCCTGATTTCCTAAGGCAGTTACTCACAGGGGCATAGGTTAGATGGTTATTGCCTCAGCCACTTGGGAGTTGAATCTCCCGGAATGTTCATCGCTTAAAGAGAAGCGATCGATTCTCAGATCCTTGAAGGACCGTTTGCGGAATAAGTTCAACGTGTCTGTGGCCGAGACTGCTTTTCAAGATGTGCATAAGAGAGCTCAACTGACTATAGCCCTAGTCGCTTCAAATGGGCGCTATGCAGAATCTGTCTTGGACAAAGTGGACAGTTTTGTGGAGCGTAATGGAGAAGCTCTTATCGTCTCCGTGCAGAAGAGGGTCCACTAATGGTGACTAAGCGCTTGGCCCGACTCAATGAACAGCTTAAGCGTGAGATTTCTGAGTTAGTTCACAGGAAAGTGAGAGACCCCCGGGTTGGTCCAGTGACTATTACGAGTGTCGAGGTCGCTGGAGATTTGAGTTCAGCCCGGGTCTACGTCCGTGCTCAGAATACGAATGGTGGATTGGGCGAGTCGCTTGTCGGGCTCGAAGCTGCAGCAGCATTTCTTCGTGGGGAACTCGGTCGGTTACTACACTTACGTCGTGTCCCAGAATTGCGATTTCAGAAAGACCACTCGTTAGACCAAGCCCGCCGCATTGAGGAGATCCTCGCTGATGTGGTTCATCCAGATTTGGATGAAGACGAGGAACATCACGAGTGAGTTATGTTGGCCCGGACTTGGGCTTTGTTCTTCCTGTCGATAAACCTTCGGGACCAACATCCCACGATGTCGTTACCATGCTGCGCCGTGCACTGGTGACCCGGAAGGTCGGACATACAGGTACTCTAGATCCGTTCGCGTCAGGGCTACTTCTAATGTGCGTTGGTTATTCAACTCGGTTATCAGAATACTTGGTCGGGTTGGATAAGTCCTATGATGCTGTGGCGTTACTAGGGGTTTCAACAACGACTGAAGATGCTCAAGGAGACGTGACCGATGAGTCTAGAGGGTGGAAATGTCTTACCGCTGATCAAGTTGATGAGGTACTTAATTCATTCCAGGGCGACCTAGAACAAATCCCTCCTCAATTCTCTGCAAAGAAGATTAAGGGAGTGCCGATGCATCACCGTGCTAGGCGTGGTGAATTTGTTGATCTTCCAGCCCAGAATATAAGGATTCATCAACTTGAGTTACTTGGTATGGATCTACCAATCGTACGTTTCCGCGTGCGTTGTTCTAGTGGTACTTATGTTAGATCTCTGGCTAGGGATATAGGCGATAAACTGAAAGTCGGAGCTCATTTGGTCGAACTACGCCGCACTTCGGTTGGTGATTTTTCGGTAGAGGATGCGGTCAAGGTCGATCAATTCTCTGATGGATCTAGAATCGAGAAGCGATCAATCGATCCCTTGAGAGCTGTAGGGCACCTGCCTTCAGTGGAAGTCAGTCAGATCGACGTAGAGAAGCTTGCCTGTGGGAATACCATCCCATTTGAAGACCCAGTTACATCCACGCTTGTGGCTGTATCGAAAGCGGGAACCCTTATCGCCATTGCTGAAGCTGGGGAGGGTTATCTGCAACCGAGAAAGGTTTTTGTTCAGTGAGGCATAGTAGATGGTCACACATGTCCGGGGTCCCTGATGATGTTGGGAGCATTGTGACTGTCGGCACCTTCGACGGTATCCATCTAGGCCATTGGACGATACTTCGGAAGATAAGTGAGAGAGCGCAAGTTACTAAAAGGAGAAGTGTACTTGTGACCTTTGAACCGCATCCCCTAAAGGTTCTGAGGCCAGAATCCGCTGTACAGTCACTTACCACATCACTGGAGAAGAAGGAGATTCTTACCGAGAGCGGACTAGACTACGCCGTCTTCATTGCATTCAATAAGCTGCTTTCAAGATACCAACCACTCCAATTCGTCAAGGAAATATTGGTTGAACGTTTTCACGTTGAGGAACTCGTGATTGGCCATGACCATGGATTTGGTCGTGATCGGTCAGGCAACGTTGATACACTGAGAGAGCTTGGAGCAGAACTGGGTTTTCAAGTCGATGTTGTAGAACCCGTCGAGGCCGGTGGTGCTGTAGTTTCCTCAAGTCGGATTCGTGCTGCAGTTGATGCGGGTCGTATGGACGAAGTGGAGTTATGTCTTGGCCGTCCATACTCTATCTGTGGCACGGTAATTTACGGAGAGAAGCGTGGCCGTCACCTCGGGTTTCCGACCGCTAACCTTTCGGTGGCCGATAAAGATAAGCTCATGCCACGTCCGGGGATTTACGCGGTACAGTGCAGGGTAGAGGGCGAGAGGTATCCGGGTGCCTTACATCTGGGACCACGCCCAACCTTCAAAGGACTTTCTCCAAGCGTAGAGGTTCATCTTTTAGACTTCGATCGAGATATCTATGGGTCTGAGGTAACGGTGGAATTTGTAGAATTCCTCAGAGAGATCGTATCCTTCGGTAGCCCTCAGCGACTGATTGCACAAATGGGACAGGATGTACAGACAGCTCGCCGTGCAGTAGACGAAAGAGCAAGATCAGTCTAGTTTTTCGACTAGAAAATCAAGCTTCCCTTGAAGCGATAGACTCTCGCGGAGGCACGACGCTAATGGCGATCGTCAAAGAAGATATTATTGTAAAGTACCAAATCCACGAAAATGATCGTGGAAGTGCCCCGGTCCAGGTGGCGATTCTTACGGCTCGCATCAATGATCTCCAGACCCACTTTGAGGCTCACAAGAAGGATCACCATAGCCGACAAGGCCTGCTGAAAATGGTAGGGCGCCGGCGCCGCCTTCTAGAGTACCTTAAAAAGACGGACATCGAAAAGTATCGCGAGATCATTGCTGATCTAGGACTGCGACACTAATCCCTCCGAGGGTGTTGCACGCTCCGGCTGGGAGGCGGCCTTCGAATTTGCTGCGCAACGGGCTCACGCAAGCGCGTGCTCCCTGGCAGCGGTCGCTCTCTCCTTCGGCTCTTGCATCCCTTCGGCATTTAAACCTAAGCCGGGGAAAATCCCCCGGTAAAACCGAAGTGAGTAAAACAGAATGATTCAAAGGATTGAGCATCAATTCGCCGGGCGAACTCTTTCGCTCGAGATAGGCCGTATGGCAAAGCTCGCGCAGGGCTCATGCCTGGTTCAGTACGGCGACACAGTTGTTCTGTGCGCCGCGACAGTCCGAGACGGACCGACGCATCTCCCCTTCTTCCCGTTGACGGTAGAGTACCGGGAGAAGACATATGCGGCAGGGAAGATCCCGGGTGGCTTCTTCAAACGCGAAGGCCAGCCCGGTGAGAAGGAAATTCTCTCGGCCCGCATGATCGACCGTCCGATTCGGCCGCTGTTCCCTGACGGATTCATGCACGAGACACAGCTCGCGTGCTTCATTCTGTCGGCCGATCAGGAAAACGACGCGGATGTGCTCGCGCTGCTCGGCAGCTCGGTCGCGCTCAACATGTCCAAGATCCCGTTCAACACGCCGGTAGCATCGGTTCGCGTCGGTCGGATCAAGGACACGTGGGTTCTCAACCCGACGTTCCAGCAGCTCGAGTACTCGGACGTCGACATCGTTGTGTCGGGCACTTCCGATGCCATCACGATGGTCGAGGGCGGCGCTATCGAGGTGCCGGAGGCCGACATTCTCGAGGCGCTCGACATCGCGCACGGCGGGATCAAGGAGCTGTGCGCGCTGCAGGTGGAGCTGCTCGAGGGGCACCTTGTGCCCGATATGGAGTGGAGCCCGATCGAGCCCGATGCGGATCTCAGGGCGAAGGTGGAGGGCGTCGCTGAGTCCAGGGTCGCCGAGGCGCTCAACCTTGCCGACAAACAGGAGCGCAATCAGGCGATGGCCGCGGTGACCGAAAATGTCATCGCCACGCTGACGGCGGAGGATGAGGCCTACGCGGATCAGAAGAAGGACATTGGCGAGATCCTCAGGGGGATCGAGAAGCGCACCATGCGCCATCAGATCCTGGACAAGGGCGAGCGCGCTGATGGTCGTGGTTTGGATGAGGTTCGCCAGATTACGTCGGAGGTCGGAGTGCTCCCGCGCACGCACGGATCAGCGCTCTTCACCCGCGGGCAGACGCAGGCTCTCGCCGTGGTCACCCTCGGGACGTCACGTGACGAGCAACGGATCGATTCGATCGATTCACGCGAAGAGATCAACAAGTCGTTCATGCTCCACTACAACTTCCCGCCCTTCTGCGTCGGTGAGGCGAAGCCGTTCCGCGGACCGTCTCGGCGTGAGAAAGGGCACGGGCACCTGGCGGAGCGCGCGATGCAGCCGCTCTTGCCGACGTACGACGACTTCCCGTACACGATTCGCGTCGTGTCGGAGATCCTCGAGTCGAACGGTTCGTCATCGATGGCATCGGTCTGTGGCACGTCTCTCTCGCTGATGGATGCCGGCGTGCCGATCAAGGCAGCCGCCGCAGGCGTCGCGATGGGACTCATCAAGGAGGGTGATAAGGTCGCGATCCTGACCGACATCCTGGGTCTCGAGGACGCGCTCGGGGACATGGACTTCAAGGTCGCTGGCACCCGAGATGGCGTGACCTCGATCCAGATGGACATCAAGATCGAAGAAGGTCTTACGGTGGATATCCTCGAGGAGGCGCTCAAGCGTGCTCACACGGCCAGGATGCACATCTTGGACCTAATGGATGAGACATTGCCTGGGGCTCGAGAGGATCTTTCAACATATGCCCCACGCATTGTGTCAATCCAAATCAATCCAGAGAAGATCGGTGAGATTATTGGACCGAAGGGGAAGACGATTCGAGCGATTCAAGATGAATCAGGTGCCACAATAGAGGTTGATGATAGCGGGCTCGTTAAGATTGCCGCGGTTTCGGGAGAAGCTGGAACTCGCGCCCGGGAAATGATCGAGGCGATTGTTAAAGATCCAGAGATAGGCCGTATCTATGAAGGTCCAGTCAAGAACACTACAACCTTCGGTGCCTTCATTGAAATTATGCCGGGGACTGAGGGCCTATGTCATATCTCAGAACTCTCAGAGGGTCGGACTGACCGGACTGAAGATGTGCTAAAAAGAGGTGATATTACGAGAGTCAAACTCCTTTCGATCGATGAAAAAGGAAGGTTGAGATTGTCTCGAAAGGCTGCCCTTGCGGAGGAGGCAGAGGGTACTTCCGAGGACGGGGTCAGGGATGAAGGCGCAGACAGTCTTGAGGTGATTGAAGACTGAGCCTTCCTGGCAATTGTATTGGGGGAATTAACCTACTTGCCCATCGGGATACTTTGTCTCGCACGACATCAGGCTTGACCGCTGTCTCTTCAGATGATGTTGAGCACATTTTTGAAACCCGGCTCACTAGTGGCATACATGTTCTCAGTGAGTATATACCCTCAGTACGTTCAGCTGCCGTGGGAGTGTGGGTACGCCAGGGATCGGCTCACGAAACCGATTCTGATTCAGGTGTGAGCCATTTACTTGAGCACATGGTGTTCAAGGGTACGGAAAGACGCTCAGCCTCAGAGATTGCACTCTCCTTAGAGAGTTTGGGAGGGTTCCTGGACGCATATACGACTCGTGAACACACCTCTTATCAGGCGAGGGTCCTCGACGAGCATCTTGGAAAAGCTCTAGATGTACTAGCAGACCTAACTCTCGCCCCATTATTGAGTGATAACGACCTAGAGTTGGAGCGAAAGGTAATTCTAGAAGAAATAGCCCAAGTCCAGGATACTCCGGATGACTTGGTTTTTGAGATGCACTCTGATCAACTTTGGCAGGGACATCCATACGGTCGATCAATACTTGGCACGAAAACATCAGTCTCACAGCTTTCAAGCGACAAGCTCCGGCAGCTACACCAAAGAACTTATCGAGGGAACAATCTTATTGTGGCTGCAGCTGGCAATCTCTGCCACGAAGAGCTTGTTGAGGCGGTAAGCCGGTTGTTCCCCACCCACTCTTCAGATGTAGATGATGTGTCTTCGGTTGCGGAACCAGAGGGGATAAAGCATGGGGATGCGTTCGTTGCACGTACTTCTGCTCAGACGCACATCGTATTTGGGACAAATGTGCCCGGACATTGTCATCCGGATCGATATCCACTTGCACTCTTGTCTTCGGCCCTAGGTGGCGGAATGAGTTCCAGACTTTTCCAGAAAATTAGAGAGAAGATGGGACTCTGTTATTCGATCTATACTTATCAGTCTTTCTACAGTGCTGCCGGTATTTCTGGCGTCTACGTTGCGACACGACCTACTACAGCTCAAGCTGCAGTTGAAGCTATATCCACCGAGTTATCGACACTTGCAGCAAGTGGCTTAACTGCGGAAGAATTGGATAAGACTAAGAGACAGGTTAAGGGACAGGTCATGCTTTCTCTGGAATCTCCGGGCGCTAGGCTTCACCGACTTGCTTCGTTTGCGTTGCACAAAGAGCCATTTGTGGGTTTAGATGGAGTCTTAGAGAAGATCGACGCCGTATCTTTTGAAGAAATTCAGCGAGTGGCTGAAATGTACTACTCTCCTGACCATCATTTCGTGTTACGTCTGGGGGCAGAGGCAATCTAGAGGTAGCATTTTTCAAAGAATTGAGAACCGTGAGAATCAAATGCTGATTGGCGTACCCAAGGAAATCAAACCTGACGAATATCGTGTTGCCCTCACTCCAGCGGGGGCAGAGATGCTTTCTCAAGATGGACATAACGTCGTCATGGAGCGTGGTGCCGGGTTAGGAAGCGGCTTCACTGACGATTTCTATGCAGAAGCAGGAGTGGGACTGCTCGATACAGCGGAAGAGGTTTGGACTCAGGCTGACATGATTATGAAAGTCAAGGAGCCTATACACCAAGAGTTACCGCACATGAGAGATGGTCAGGTGATTTTTACCTACTTTCATTTTGCAGCTGATGAAAGTCTAACCAGAGCATGTTTAGAAGCAGGTGTGGTGGCGATTGCCTATGAAACTGTCAAACTATCTAGTGGAGAATTGCCTCTACTAACCCCAATGAGTGAAGTGGCAGGGCGCATGGCGGTCCAGGAGGGAGCAAAATATTTGGAGAAGCCGCAAGGTGGGTTGGGGATCTTACTGGGTGGAGTACCCGGGGTACTACCGGGCAAAGTTCTGATTTTGGGTGGTGGAGTTGTCGGCACTAACGCGGCAAAGATGGCCGCAGGCTTAGGTTCGAGAGTCCATATAATGGACATCGATCTCGAGCGGCTGCGTTACCTGGATGATGTCATGCCTGCGAATGTCCAAGTGCTCTTCAGTACGCGATATGCGATTCGTAAACAAGTCCAAGACGCTGACCTAATTATCGGTGCCGTGCTGATTCCAGGAGCGAAGACCCCGAGATTGATCAATCGTGAAGATTTGGCTTTGATGCGTCCTGGGACGGTGATCGTGGATGTTGCTGTGGATCAGGGTGGGTGTGTAGAGACGATCAGGCCAACTACGCATCAGGACCCGGTTTATCTGGTTGATGAGGTTATGCATTATGGGGTGGCGAATATGCCCGGAGGAGTCCCGCGAACAAGCACCCTTGCTCTGACCAATTCAACTCTCCCGTATGCACTGGCGCTTGCTGAGAAGGGATGGGAGCAAGCTTGTTTGCTGGATTCAGCCTTGAAAGCAGGAGTGAACATCGTCCACGGTCAGGTTACTTGTCAGGGCGTTGCAGATGCTTTCGGGATGGAATGCCGTGATGTCAATGACTTATTGATGGGTTCGGCTCAGGTGTGACTCAAGAATTAAGGGTCCAATTTCAAAGGCTTCCGTCTAATCCGGATCTCCCATTACCGGCACGAGCGACACCGCAGGCCGCCGGTTATGACATACGATCCGCTGAAACTAAGGTAGTGCTAGACCCGGGGGAGATTCGTTTAATAAGTACCGGGTTGATTATGGAGCTACCCGAAGGAATGGAATGCCAGGTACGTCCGCGTTCGGGCTTGGCGCTGAACTATGGGATCACTCTGCCAAATAGTCCGGGTACTATCGATCCAGATTACAGAGGTGAAGTCAAAATTATTATCCAAAATCTCGGATCGGAGCAGGTTACGCTAATCAGGGGTGAGCGTGTGGCTCAGCTGGTCTTCTCGCTATTTCAAAGCCCGGAAGTGGCAGAGGTGGAAGAACTTAGCAATACGGACCGGGGAGAAAGTGGCTTCGGAAGTACTGGAATTGGTTAGGTACCATAGGATATCACCCCAATACGTCTTGGATACTGGCTTCTGATAGTCAGTAAACGTATGTTCTCGGGCCCTTTGAGCAGTGTAAGACGCCCAAAAATCCCGAAGATTGCCCCATGACCTTGGAATGTCGACTGAACTGTTGTCTGGACTAGGTAGTTGGTTTAGCTCGGGACGTCTAGTCCCGGTGAATGACATCGCTGTCGACCTCGGCACTGCAAATACGTTGGTCTACGTGAAGGGCGAGGGCATTGTACTCAACGAACCATCTGTGGTGGCAGTTGAAAAGGGAAGTAGCAGAATCATGGGCATAGGGCTCGAGGCCAAGCGCATGCTCGGGCGTACACCGGAAGGGATCGAGGCGATTCGTCCTTTAAAGGACGGGGTAATCGCTGATGTAGATGTAACAGAGATGATGCTTCGGCACTTCCTAGTTCAGGTTACACATAAACGAATCTTTCGGATCAAGCCTCGCGTAGTCATAGGTGTTCCGTCTGGGATTACTGAGCTTGAGCGTAGGGCAGTCCGGTCATCGGCTATGTCAGCTGGAGCGAAGATTGTATACATGGTGGATGAGCCAATGGGGGCGGCCATAGGGGTGGGTCTTCCGGTGGAAACACCAACTGGGAATATGGTTATCGATATTGGTGGAGGTACTACTGAGATTGCGGTCATCGCGCTGTCAGGAATTGTCTCTAACACATCAATCCGGGTCGGAGGAGACGAACTTGACGCGGCAATCGTCACATTTCTTCGGAAGAACTACAATCTGCTTATCGGTGAGCCGACAGCGGAGGCCATCAAGATCCAGATTGGGTCAGCGTTTGATGTTGGTGAAGAGCGAGAGATGGAGGTAAAGGGCAGGGACCTGGTATCTGGTATCCCAAAGACTGTGACCGTCCACTCGCAGGAAGTTCGAGAGTGCATACAAGAGCCAATTCAGGCGATTGTCGAGGCCGTGCGTCGAGCGCTTGAAATTACTCCACCTGAACTCTCTTCAGACATTGTGGACCGCGGGATCGTGATGACCGGTGGTGGCGCACTGATCCGAGGACTGGATCGGTTATTGCAGCACGAGACTAACCTCCCAATCCATGTGGATGAAGAACCGCTAACGTGTGTGGTGCGAGGTGCAGGCCGGATCCTCGATGATCTCCACCACTATCGTACTGTTCTAGTCCAATAGGAGGGAGGAGTCTTGGTGGCGTTCAGGCCCGAGCCGGAGCACGCTGAGGGTCAACGACGTCAGAATCTACTCGCAATCTCATTCTTTATCCTGGCATTAGTCACCGCATATATCCCAGCCGATATGCAACAAAGCATCGCCTGGTCGATGCGAGTCACAACTCTGCGGCCCTTCATCCTGACTCAGCAATGGGTAGTTGCCGCTAAGGAAAATGCTGCAGAGGCAGGGATCCTAAGGGGTCAACTAGACTCTCTTACCGCTACGGTATCCTCCCAGGCTGGTCTTTTGGATGAGAACCGAGTCCTTAGGGATTTGCTTGATTTAGCTGAGCGAGGTGAGGATTTTTTCCGTCCTGCGACAGTATTGCGTTCAGGAATTCCTGGATCGGAGAGCCTGTTTTTTTTGGAGCTCGGGTCAGGGGATGGGATTGAAAATGGGGCCCCGGTGGTGAACAGACATGGATTGGTGGGTAGAATCCTGGAGGTACGACAAGAAATGTCAGTAGGTATGGACTGGACCCATCCCGATTTCCGTGTAAGTGCGATGCTTCAGGACGGCCGCACATATGGTATAGTAGAGAATCGGCGAGGAGCCTTCCGGGAAGAGGACCGATTAGTGCTCAACGGGACTGCGTACTACGAAACCGCGTCCGATGATACACCGGTGGTGACTAGTGGGCTCGGTGGCGTGTTTCCGAGAGGGATTCCTATAGGCCGTATAGCTGGTATTGAGGAAGTTCAAGGACAGTGGAGGAAGGCCTATCGACTTTGGCCGATGGTAGAGCCGGGTTCTGTCACACACGTCATTGTCTTCACTAATCGCGTGCCTGATAACCTGGATCAACTCTGGTCAGACGATTCTTTAAGTACCGTAGAAAAGGAGATTGTGGAGCGCAGGGAGCCATGAGTCACAGCATCAGATTATGGCTCGTTGTACTATGCCTTTTCTTGGCTCACTTCATAATGCATGTGGGGTTTGGGCTGGGGCCTGTGGTACCGGATATGCTCACCATTGCGCTACTTCTGGCTGCACGAGAAATCGGCATAGGGTGGGCCTCTGGACTCGGGCTTGCGTTTGGGCTCTTAGAAGACTCACTAAGTATCCTGGCATTTGGGGCTAGCAGCGTGGCCATGACGATGACTGGAGCTCTGGGGGCGACTACACGGAACCTGTTCGTGGGTGATTCACTAAGTTTTCAGCTTTCGTACTTCATTCTCGGAAAATGGGCTCGTGAGTTACTTCATTGGGTAATGGTGGGTGAGGCTGTCCGTCTCCCATTTCTTGAACAAGTGATGCTGAATGGTCTCTTAGGGGGTGTATACGCTGCAGCTATAGCGATACCACTCATGGTATTGATGGGATGGCGTAGGAGAGAAGCGAGATGAACCTGTATCACCCGCACTCTCGGAGGCAGCGAGCGCGAGGTTTATATCTGACCATGGGGATCTTGATGGGTATCCTCACTGTTGCGTTCTTCAGACTTCAAGTGTTGCGTTCAGATACTTGGGAACTGAGAGCGGAGTCAAACCGTATTCGCCAGCTCCCAATTCCTGCTCCACGAGGCACTATACATGATCGAAATGGCCGTGTCATTGCCGATAATGTTCCGGGCTATGCGATAACACTTCTACCTGGGCCACCAGACTCTATCCGAGCGACGCTCAATAAGATGAGCCAGTATATGGAGATCTCGGATGAGCGTATTGAGTCTCTGCTAGCGTTCCTTACGCGTTATGGTCGACAGCCTCTGGTGGTGGACTCTGATGCTGACTTCCCAGTGGTGAGTGCTCTTCAAGAACGCCGAACAGAGTTCCCGACAGTCTACATCGAAATGAGACCGCGGCGCAGGTATTTTGGAGGTGAAGCAGCAGCTCATGTACTCGGCTACGTCGGAGAAATCACTGCTGATGAACTAGCATCCACTGATTTTTCCCAGGACCTTTATGAACAGGGTATGGTCGTGGGAAAAGCGGGCGTGGAGAAGCAATATGAATCGATCCTACAGGGCAGAAGAGGTCTCAAGTACGTTGAAGTAGACGCTCGTGGGCGTATCGTAGGTGACTTCGGTGCCTTCAGAGTGGACCCCGGTGAGGGAGGAGAGAGCCTCCACCTCAATATTGACATCGAGTTGCAGGAGTGGATCCACCACATCTTTCCCAAATCATTGTCCGGGGCTGTGATAGCGCTGGACCCGGAAGACGGGGGTATTCTCGCCCTCTATTCTAACCCAGGATATGACCCCAATGACTTTGTAAGTGGGATATCGACCGAACTTTGGCAGGACCTCAACGCTGATAATCGCAACCCCCTGTTCAATCGTGTTGTACTCGGTCTCTACCCCCCTGCGTCGACCTGGAAATTGGCTGTGGCCGGAATTGGCCTAGATCTTGGAGCGATCACACCGGACGACAAGATGCCTGTCCCGTGCACTGGGTCCTATGTTTTCGGTGACCGATCCTACAGGTGCTGGGACCCTGATGGTCATGGGTTCAACAACTTAGCTGAGGCAATTGGTAATTCTTGCGATGTCTATTTTTACCAACTTGGACTTAGAATTGGGCTTGATCCGCTTCTGCGGCGCTCCACAGAAATTGGCTTCAGCCGAAAGTGTGGTATTGATCTTCCCCAAGAGAGTCAGGGAATTTTTCCATCTGAGAGAGAGTTTTGGGAGCGGCGGTTCGGGTACGCTCCTCGGGAAGGGGAGGTCCTCCCGCTTTCAATTGGTCAGGGCCCGAATTCCCAAACACCTCTTAAGATAGCTCAGTTCTATCTTGCTCTTTCTAGAGATGGATCCGCCCCGACCCCCGTCCTGGCTCGTGGTCTGGAAATTGGGGACACATGGTCCCTTGATCTAGATCCTGACCATATGCAGGCTCTCCGTGAGGGGTTGAGGAAGGTCACAGCCCCAGGTGGTACCGCCCACTTCGGTACAGCGCTCGAACATTGGGAAGTCCTAGGCAAGACGGGTACCGCTGAGCACGGACTGAGTCAGGCCGGCCTCGCTGAGCCACATGCTTGGTTCGCTGGGATGGCCGGACCTTTCGGTGGACCTCCGGGCATTGTGGTGGTAGTGATTGTGGAATACGGGGAGAGTGGCTCCGCGATAGCTGCCCCCATCATGGCAAAAACAGCTGACTACTACCTCCGAAAGAAGCACAGTATCCCAACGGACAGTGTGCAAACGTACTTGGATCATGTGCAGATCGGGCCTGTGCCAACCTGGTATCAAGAGCGCTATCCTGCCGTAATTGGTGCTATCCGATGACGCGTCAATTGACGAAATGGCTCCTGGAACCTCCCCTGGTGCTAGCCGTTCTCGCTCTCACATGTTTTGGGGTGGCAATGATCTATTCCGCAGGAGTTGTCCATATCCCAAACGATGTAACTCAGAATGCATGGATCCGCCAAGGGACATGGTTCGTACTTGCAGTGACAGCGTTCATTGTTGTGGTTCGGGTCCCGGTGCGCTGGATCGAATGGGTCGCCCTGCCCTCATATACGCTTAGTATTCTACTTTTAGTAGCTACTCTTGTAGTCGGGACAGGAGTGGGGACAGCTGCAGGTGTGAAAAGTTGGATTCAGATTGGATCATTCAGTTTCCAGCCATCCGAGATCGCGAAAATTGCGACTATCCTGTTTCTAGCAAGATTCTTATCACAGAGGAAGGACCCACTCAATTCAGTTCAGGATCTTCTGCTTCCTGCACTCTTGGTTGGGCTTCCACTGGCACTCGTCATGCTCCAACCCGACTTGGGTAGCGCGATGGCGTTTGGGGGGATCCTTTTCGCGATGTTGTTCTGGGCGGGTACCCCACTGATCCTACTTCTCCTTATAGCCAGTCCTGTCCTTGGCCTAATGCTTTCCTATGACACGATTATATGGTCCGGCTACATGGTTGCATTAGTTGGCTTCCTGTATCTCTTCCGCTATCGACTTCTTCTATTTGAGTCGGTTGGAGTAGTTCTTGCTAATCTAGCAGCTGGCACGGTAGCTCAACCCCTCTGGAATCGACTTGCCATCTATCAACAAAATCGCATCCTTGTTTTTCTTGATCCGGAAGTAGACCCCCGTGGAGCTGGATACCAGCTCATCCAATCGAAAGTCGCAGTTGGGAGCGGTGGGGTCATGGGTCAAGGGTTCACTTTAGGTTCTCAAAAGCGGTATGACTTTCTTCCCGAGCAGCATACTGACTTTATCTTCAGTGTTGTGGGGGAAGAGCTTGGGTTCATCGGCACTGCGCTCGGGATCCTCGCTTTTTCCTTCATCCTGGGACGTCTGGTGCGCATGGCGACACGGACGCCAGATCCCTTTGCCGGCTTGGTAGTGCTTGGTATCTTCGGTGCCTGGCTTGCCCATATCTTCGTAAATATCGGCATGACCGTCGGTGTAGTACCGATCACCGGTATACCACTCCCATTTGTGAGTTACGGAGGCACATTCCTTTTAATGTGTTGGATCTCCCTGGCTATTGCTGTTCGTGTAGCCCACGAAGGCTAGGCAAGCTGCTTGGATAAACATGGACCGCATCGACAAAAGGAATCGGCAACTGAGGGTTAGGCGGACAGATTATCCCTGGCATTCACCTGTTCACTCTCAATGACTCGAATGATGCATGACTTGCCCAGCCCACTCACATACACCAAAAGACAGTTTTGATGGCTTGGTTCAGGAAGGACAAGAAGCCTCTTGAGGCTCGAAAGAAGAGAGATGTGCCTGCGGACATTTTTGAGCAATGTCCGGGCTGTGGAGAGGTGCTCTATCGAGAGCGACTCGCAAGGAATTTCAGCGTTTGTGAGTCGTGTGGTTACCATCTCAGGATCTCGGCTGAGGGCTACTTAAGTATTCTTTTGGATCCAGGGAGCTTTGAAGAACTCGATGGGGACCTTAGAGCTAATGATCCCTTGGCATTCGTGGACGTTAAACCCTATGTGAACCGAATTGCGACAGCAGAGTCAGCTGGAAAGAGTGAGGCTGTGGTGACTGCATCCGGACGACTTGATGGAATTGAAATCGCAATTGCAGCAATGGATTTTTCCTTCATCGGAGGTTCGATGGGATCAGTCGTCGGAGAAAAAATTGCGAGAGCAGGTCGGTCAGCTCTTCAGCGAAGTGTACCCTTTATCATCGTAAGCCAATCAGGTGGCGCCCGCATGCAAGAAGGTATCTACTCGTTGATGCAAATGGCTAAGACTTCCACAGTATTAGCGAGGCTGCATGAGGCATCCCTTCCGTTTATCTCAGTCTTAACAAACCCCACAACTGGGGGAACCACTGCATCCCACTCAATGCTTGGGGATGTGAACCTGGCCGAGCCAAATGCCCTCATTGGCTTCACTGGGCCGAGGGTGATCGAGGAGACAATCAAGCAGGAACTCCCCAAGGGATTCCAACGCTCAGAGTTTCAATTGGAACACGGGATGATAGACCTGGTGGTAGACCGACGTGACCTTAAGGAAACCATCGCCCTGATCCTCAGACATCAACGAGCTGGGTGGACGGAATAGCGGGCGCCCAAGAACTTCAGGCTAGGCTAGACGGCGGCTTTTTTCTTGACGATCTAGCTGATCGCCTGTTCCCGTCGCTTGCCTCTGGTGTTCGTTGGGGTCTTGAGAGAACTGAAAAGGCCCTGAAGAGTTTGGGTGACCCCCATCGAAGTTACCGCACCATCCATGTAGGCGGCACTAATGGAAAAGGTTCTGTCACAGCCACTTTAGCAGCAGTCCTTGAGACGGCTGGCTTTCGCACTGGCTGCTACACCTCACCTCACCTGTGTTCGTTCAGAGAACGGATTCGTGTCGCTGGTAATCCCTTGACTCAAGATCGAACGTTGGGTCTTGCCGAAGAGCTAATGAATGTTCCCGAAATCTGTGGACTCACCTTCTTTGAGGCAGCCACAGTACTTGGGTTGTATGCTTTTGAACGTGAGGATGTCGAGGTTGCAGTGATCGAAGTTGGGTTGGGAGGGCGCCTTGACGCTACCAATGTCATTTCCCCTGAGATTACCGCGATCACCAATGTAGCACTCGATCATTCAGACTACCTAGGTGACTCATTAATAGGGATAGCGCGGGAAAAACTGGGTATTGTGAAGCCAGGTATCCCGCTTGTAACAACAGAATCTGACAAAGGCTTACTAGAAATATTCCGTGAGGTGACAAGGGATGTAGGATCTCCCTGTCTGAAGGCAACTGAACCTGTACCCGATAGGATTGGAGTCAGTCCTGATCGAACTCGTTTCACTCTGGAGACGAATGCTTGGGGACAGATTGAGATTGAGACACCCCTTGTCGGACGCCACCAGGCGACCAACGCTGCCCTGGTGGTCGAAATGCTTCAGCATGTGCCTGAGGATCTACGACCTGAGTTAGAGATATTGAGAGCGGGGATTGCTACTGTTGAGCATCACGGGCGGAATCAGATTGAAGTCATTGACGGACGAGTGTGGTTCTTTGACGTGGCGCATAATGTGGCGGGGATGGATTCCCTTATTGATACCATCGACAGTCTTGATCTTCCGCGTCCGCTTGTTGCTTTGGTCGGGGTCTTGGGCGACAAAGATTGGAGAAGCATGCTTTCCCCCCTCCTCTCTCGAATGGATTCGGCACTCTTGACCCAACCTCCCTCTGCGCCTTTGGACCGTCGTTGGAAACCAGAGGATGCGTTCCAGGCCCTGGAGAAGATCGCACAACTTCGAATTGAGGAAGATTTCGAACAAGCGCTGATGCAAGCCCGGAGTGACGCAGGGCAGGGCACTGTGCTTGTTACGGGGTCGGTACACACCGTAGGAAGTGCCCTTAAGATTCTCAAAAGAGAACCACTGAGAGGTGAGTCATGTTGAACTGGACTCCCCAATTCACTGGTGCGACCCCATTGTAGATCTGGACTGGCCTCCTAGATTGCGCGCCACCATGGCTAATTCAGTGTTTCCGAAACTTCCGGGGTTCCGAGACTTCCCACCGGAAGAATTCGCGCTCCGGACTCATATTTGTGAGGCCTGGCGCCGGGTAGCTCATCGCTATGGTTTCCTAGAGTATGATGGCCCCCCCCTCGAACCGATTGAGTTATACGTTCAGAAGAGCGGTGATGAAATTGTTAACCAGCTTTACTCCTTTACGGACAAGGGTGACCGAGAGGTATCCTTGAGGCCAGAGATGACACCGTCACTCGCTCGCATTCTAGGGGCGAGGAGCAGGGGGATGAGTAAGCCGATCCGTTGGTTTAGTCTCCCACAACTGTTCCGGTACGAGCGACAACAACGCGGCCGACTAAAGGAACACTTCCAGTGGAATGTGGATGTTATTGGAGAGGCTGGCTTAGCTGCTGATGCCGAGATTCTTGCAGTTGCAATTGATGGGCTTCGTGAGCTTGGTTTGACATCTGAAGATTTTGTCGCTCGAGTATCGGATCGGGGACTAGTACAAATACTTCTCGAGGTATTAGGGGTACCTGAAGGTGCAGTCGCTGGTACCCTTGCTATAGCCGATAAGCTAGGAAGAACACCGGAAGCGGCTGTGCGAGACAAGCTTGTAACAGATGTGGGTTTTTCGGACGATCTGGCAAAACAAGTTCTTGCGGTATTTCTTGCCCCCTCACTCGAAGACATTGACGCACAGCTTCTCTCCGACAGCCGGGTCTCGGAGCGGATTACATCATTCCGTGAATTCGTAGCAAGACTAGGTACGATGGGTTTGGGTGAGTATGTGGAGGTCGATCTAAAGATCGTACGAGGCCTAGCATACTATACCGGAGTTGTCTTTGAACTCTTTGACCGGAAGGGAGAACTCCGAGCGATTTGCGGAGGAGGGCGTTACGATCGGCTGCTTGAACTTGTCGGAGGAGAACCACTTCCTGCGACCGGATTCGGGATGGGTGACGTAGTGCTAGGCGAGCTCCTTGCTGATCGTGGACTCGTTCCAGCATTCCAAAGAGAACTCGATTACTTTGTCGTTGTCGTCTCAGCACAGGAGCGCCCGGAGGCACTGAGGATTGCTCAGGCCCTGCGTGAGTCCGGCAAGAGCGTCGCTTATTCTTTACGTGATCAGTCTTTATTGAAGCAGATGAAGGTTGCAGGGCGTGAGGGTGCATCCGTCGTTCTTATTATAGGCCCAGGCGAGCTAGAGAGGGGCTGTTTCATTGCTAGAGATATGACATCGGGGGAGGAGCGGGAGGTCGTGCTCTCGGACCTCGTGTGAATCAAACGAATGGAACCGATCAAGAAGATGTGAGAGTGACCCAGGAAGTAGCCGCGCGAGCTATCCGTCGCCTCAACGTCTTGGAGTGGGTGATTCTGGGTGGTGCAGGACTAATTGCCGTCCTTGGTGGGGCTCTGGTGTCCTGGTTGATTGCCGCGCAGTTGAAGGTTTCTTTCCGGTTAACCTGGATCGGTCTATCAATGCTTCTTTTAGCTGTTCCTGGGCTGATCGTAATCCTTCGGTCGAGGAGAGATGGGAGCACATCAACCGTGATATCGAAACTGAAGATCAAAGAGAAAGATGGGTAACGATAAGCAACTGACATCACAGAGCGAGGACTTCTCGGCTTGGTACAATGAAGTAGTTCTAAGGGCTGAGTTGGCGGATCACTCTCCGGTACGTGGGAGCATGGTGATCAGGCCATGGGGTTATGGGATCTGGGAGCGTATGCAGAGTGCACTCGATGCCATGTTCAAGGAAACAGGCCATGAGAATGCATACTTTCCTCTATTGATTCCCATGAGCTTCATTGAGAGAGAAAAAGAGCATATAGAAGGATTTGCTCCCGAATTGGCGGTTGTAACAAGGGCAGGCGGTAAGGAGTTGGAAGAGCCCTACGTCATACGTCCCACTTCAGAGACGATCATCTATTCGATGTATGCAAAGTGGGTTCAGAGCTATCGGGACCTACCTGTGCTTCTGAACCAGTGGGCGAATGTCATGCGCTGGGAAATGAGGACTCGTCTCTTTCTCCGCACATCTGAATTTCTATGGCAGGAAGGACATACCGCGCACGCGACCGCAGGTGAAGCTGAGGAAGAAACACTTCTGATACTCGAATTGTACCGAAAGTTTATGGACGAATGGTTGGCGATGCCTCCAATCACTGGCCTAAAGTCTGATTCAGAGAAATTCGCTGGGGCGGTAAATAGCTATTCTTGCGAAGCTTTAATGAAGGACAAAAAGGCACTACAGGCAGGTACATCACACTTTCTTGGTCAGAATTTTTCAAAGCAATTCGAACTAACATTCCAATCAGAGGATGGCACGGAGGAATACGCTTGGAATACGTCTTGGGGGGTCTCCACTCGCTTAGTCGGTGGGGTGGTGATGACTCACGGGGATGATAGCGGGCTAGTTATCCCTCCACGTCTTGCTCCGACTCAGGTAGTGATCATTCCTATACTAGCAGGTGAAGAGACGTCAGGGGTGCTAGAGAAAGCCGATGAAGTGCTCGGTCGATTGAAGAAGCTGGGAGTTAGGGCAAAGATTGATAGTCGTGATAATCTCTCACCAGGAGCAAAGTACTTTGAGTGGGAGCGAAAGGGCGTGCCATTCCGCGTGGAAATAGGGCCTAAGGATCTCCAGAATGAACAACTTGCACTCGTGCGTCGACTCACACCTCAAGGAGAAAACCGGAAAGCTTTTCTTCCCGAAACCGAAGCCATCACGAAACTTCCAGAGAAGCTTGAGTATTTCCAAGACGATTTACTTCAAGCTGCCCTAACGAGGCGTGACGACAACACGATACGTGGCGTGAATAGTCTTGGTGAACTTAAGGAGGCGTTCGATTCAGGGGCGGGTTTCGTGTACACAGGATGGAGTGGAAATCCGGCTGTAGAGGAAACAGTAAAGGAGCAGTTGAAAGCGACTATTCGTGTGCTTCCCGGCCAAGAGTTTCTCTCTGAAAGACCCCCTAGAAAGTGTATCTCAGGTGATGCAGACTCTGTTACGGAAGTGGTTTGGGCCAGAGCTTACTAAGCACGCCTTTCCTTTGCTGATTTGGCTAGAGGAGAGTAATGAGCCACGCGCATGATCGGGTCCTGATTCTTGATTTCGGTTCCCAGTTCACACAATTGATTGCTCGCAGGATTCGAGAAGAATCCGTGTATTGTGAGATCCACTCCCCCGATAAGTCTCTTGAATGGATTAAGGCCTGGAACCCGGCTGCCATAATTTTGAGCGGCGGGCCTTCGTCTGTTTATGATAAGGATGTACCGACCGCAGATCTCGGGCTCTTAAAGTCGGGTATACCGATTCTAGGGATTTGCTACGGCTTCCACCTCATTGCCCATCTTGAAGGAGCTGAAGTTGAACAGGGGAAACGGGAATACGGACGTGCTGAGCTTCAGGTTCAAGTAATTGACGGAATATTCGAAGGCTTCCATCAGGGGAAGACAACAACTGTATGGTGCTCTCACGGAGACCATGTGGATGAACTTCCTTCCGGCTACGAAAGCCTAGCCTCTACTGACACACTTCGAGTTGCAGCTTTCCGCGCGATAGATCGCCCGATCTACGCAGTCCAGTTCCATCCTGAAGTAGCACACACAGATCGAGGCGATGAGATTCTCTCGAATTTCCTTTTCAAGGTTGCCGAGTGTCGCCCAACGTGGACAGCTGGGGCTTTCATCGAAGATACCGTGGCGCAGATTCGTCAACAGGTTGGTGAAGCCACAGCTATTTGCGGTCTGTCTGGGGGCGTTGATTCTTCGGTGGCAGCAGTTCTCGTTCATCGAGCCATTGGAGATCGACTAACCTGTATTTTTGTGGATCATGGACTGCTGCGTAAGCAAGAGCGTGAACAAGTAGAACTCATGTTCCGAACACACCACAAAATGAAACTTGTGGTCGAGGAAGCTTCTGTCCCATTTCTAGAAGACCTTTCCGGAGTCATTGATCCTGAAGAAAAGCGGCGAGCTATCGGAAATCGCTTTATCCAAGTGTTCGAAAGTACGGCTCGCCGAGAGGGTACTGGAGCCACTTTCCTTGTGCAGGGGACCCTGTATCCCGATGTCATAGAATCAGTTTCTGTAGGTGGCCCCTCAGTTACGATCAAGAGCCATCACAATGTAGGAGGGCTCCCTGAAGATGTTCCATTTGAACTTATTGAGCCTCTGAGGGAGTTGTTTAAGGATGAGGTCCGACAAGTCGGTCGTGAATTGGGTCTTTCTGAAGAATTTGTAGGGCGACATCCCTTCCCAGGTCCTGGCCTGGCGATCCGTATTCTCGGTGAAGTTACAGAGGAACGTCTCGATATTTTGAGGGAGGCGGATGCGATCTATCTCGAAGAAATCCGATTAGCTGGTCTTTATGATGAAATTTGGCAAGCGTTTGCCATCCTATTGCCGGTTCAGTCTGTGGGTGTGATGGGAGATGCTCGAACATACGAAAATGTTCTATCCCTAAGAGCGGTAACTTCCAGAGATGGTATGACCGCTGACTGGTATCCGTTCCCGAGTGAAGTGCTAGCAAACATTTCTACACGGATTATCAATGAGGTGAAGGGAGTGAACCGCGTGACGTATGACATCAGCTCAAAGCCGCCAGCGACAATCGAGTGGGAGTGAAAAAGTACGGCTGAGCTCTTGATTGCAGCGGTCTATTAATACACGAGCGGCCTGAACCTTCAACATGGAAAGCTCAGGCCGCTCGTAATTCAGGAGAGCTAATTCAAGTTCAGTTCTCGAGTTCCTCCTCACGCGTAATGAACCCGAGGTGTTGTTGGGCAGCGTCCAGTCCACCTTCCTGCCATCCAGAACCGGCACCGGCCGTCAGTTGGCCCCCTAGCTCCGCTAATTGACTAACCAACCCGGCTGCATCGGAAGCCGAAGTCGCATCCTGAATGGACTTGGCTAGCTCAATCATTTGTGTTGCTGTTTCCACCGTGTTTTGCGCGGCAGTACTTACGTGATTGGCGTGAGTCTTAAGGGCATCTGATGCTCCATCAGAACTGGCCGCTAGATCGATATGACGTGCAACCCCGCCGGCAGCTGCTACGACACCATAACCGGCTCCAGGACCACTCTCGACTTCTTCTGGGTTTAGTGCATGTAACACGTGACCCATGTGTCGTTTCATGCCGTCCAGGTTGCTGGGATCACGAGCAGCAAAACCAGCGTGCTGCGCAGCCACACCAGCCTCAGCAATAGCAGCATCGAGTAAGCCGACGCCATCAGGTGTACCGCGGAACCCATCGGCGACATGCCCGACGTGATTCTGGGCCGGATTAGCTTGAGCAGCAGTATCTTGAGTAATGGCCAGGCTCGATACAGCTAGTGCCGCCAATACCGTGATTCCAAACTTCGCGTGCATAATCAATCTCCTGCAATGGTGATTCTGGGGGCGATAGACTAGCTCCACATAAGCATATACGCCACTCATTATCGGGGTGCGAACAGGATGTTGCTGATGATGTCGAACCGGCATCGAAAGGTCACTCTAGCTACGCTGTCACTAGTTCATAGTGTCCGGAGATGACCGTGTATTATCTAACCTCAACTCAATTTCATTCCAGAGTTCCTGCATAAACATCAAATCTTCACCGTAAGCTTGAGTGAAAGAGATGAGGTCTTCTTCTGATATTCCATGGCGATCCAAGACTTCGGATCGGCCTACTTCCGTCACTTGACCATCTTCTGTGATGAGAGCTGCGGCCCGAAGATCCACATAGGTTTCAATGAAAGCCTCGGGTTCGATCAGATCGCCTTCAGGGAGGTTCGATTGGCTCCCTCCACACGCAAGGGAGCTAAGGAGAATTCCCAAAGTTAACCGGTACAATGAAGACCTTGATTTACTCGCACACACGTTGGAGAACCTCTGAAGAGTTATCAAAATGAGTTCTGCTTTTATATACCCCAGTATTTTGGCCAGATCCTCCTCGATTACTTGTACCACACACGAGGTTTTTAGGTATCCAGGTTTGTAGGGTCATCATGAGGGGTGCTGTACGAGTTCGATTAGTACCCCTCCGGCTGTAGAAGGGTGAAGGAAAGTGACGAGATGTCCTTTGGCACCAGGTCTAGGTTCCGGATCAATTACCTCAAAGCCATTTTTCTTAAGACGTGAGATTTCTGATATGATATCAGCAGTACGATATGCTACGTGATGGAGACTCGGGCCACGGGCAGAGATAAAACGGCCTACAGATGTTTCCGGGTTCAAGGGCTCTAGGAACTCAATCGACCCCACGAAGGCGACTCGAACTCCTTGAGCTTCAAGTACTTCAGGTGTCGTGCGAGTTTCCCCCGAGATTAGTTCATAGAGCGAGCATACTTCTTCTAGAGAAGTGACAGCGATTGCGACATGATCAAGTGGTAAATTGGCTTCGGCAGGTGCGGGCATGATATCCTGCAGCGGGATCTACATAATAGGATGTTGAGAGGAGCGATCGTAAGCTCCGCCTAACCAAACTGACAAGGAGAAGTGCATGGGGACCAGTGATGCGATTGTTGAAGTGACTGACGCGAACTTTGAGGAAGAGATCGAAAAGTCAGAAGGACTGCACATGATTGACTTTTGGGCAGCTTGGTGTGGTCCGTGTCGGCAGATCGCACCAATCGTTGAGGAATTGGCAGGTGAATATCAAGCTAAGGGGCTTCGGGTTGGTAAACTTGATGTCGATTCTAACCAAGAAACAACTGTGCGCTTTGCAATTCGGAGCATACCGCAACTTTTATTTTTCAAGGACGGTGAGCTCGTCGATACGGTCACCGGATTCGTGCAACGTGAAACTCTTGAGGAGAAGATTCTCGAGCACTTGTAGTGCTGTATAACCTGAATTGTTTTCGGCTGAGGCAGGTCGGAGAGGATTGATCTGGTCTCTTCGTTTATCTTCAGTAGTGGCTACTCTCTACGTTGTTAGCACCCCAATCGGCAATCTCGGCGACCTGAGCATTCGGGCAGCCGAAATACTTTGCTCTGTGTATCGCGTCCTTTCTGAGGATACACGGAGAACCCGGGTACTGATTAATCACATAAGTTCGGATGTGCCTCTTGTGTCATTACATGCCCATAATGAGGAACGGCGCATCAGTCGGGTGCTAGAGTGGCTAGAAGCGGGAAAGGACCTGGCCCTTGTATCCGATGCCGGGACACCCCTTATCTCTGATCCCGGGGCTCGGGTTGTATCGGCAGCAATTCGGGCAGGGCATGTGGTAATTCCGATTCCTGGTCCCTCAGCGGTATTAGCTTCACTTGTCGCTTCGGGCCTTACTACTTCAGGATTCAGCTTCTATGGCTTTCCGGAGCGCAAGGGCCGCCGGAGAGGTCGCCTGATGGAAATTATTCGTGATGCTGAACATCCGGTGGTACTCTTCGAATCACCACAGCGCCTAGCGAAACTGCTGAATGAGTTGTCCGAAGTCTGCGGTATTAACCGATCTGCAGCGGTGGCAAGAGAATTGACAAAAGTACATGAGAATATTCGTCGTGGCACACTTGGTGAACTCTATACCTTCTACCGGGACCGTGCTCCGAAGGGGGAGGTGACAATCGTGATATCTGGTATAGGGAAAGGGGCACCTGGAGATATAGCAGAGGACAAAAGTGAAGAGGCGCGTGCACTTGCCGGTGAATTGGAGGGGATGGGTATGAAAGCATCTGAGGCTGCCAAAGAAGTTGCCAATCGACTCGACCTATCACGGAATGAAGCGTACCGTATTGTGCTAGAAACTAGGAAGACTATAGGAGAAGTATGACCTGGATCGCTCTAGTCGCATTCGTGTCTCTTGCCTCGCCCGTGATCGAGGTTCCAAAAGGAGATTCGATCACGATCGCCCGATTGCAATATGAGGGAGGAGGAGATTGGTATGCGAATCCATCCTCACTCCCTAATCTGCTTGCAGCCATCCGTGAGCGTACGGGTATTCCTGTGGCCCGGCGTGAAGTAAATCTGAGGCCTCTAGACCCAGCCCTCCGTGACTATCCCTACCTCTACTTGACTGGACACGGTGACGTCCGCTTTAGCCCAGCAGAACGTGAGGCACTGAGAAATTACCTATTGGCCGGTGGCTTTCTCCATGTGGATGACAATTATGGTTTGGATGAATCATTCCGGGAGGAGATTGCGGAGATTTTCCCGGATACGGAACTCACTGAAATTCCAGTCGATCACCCAGTCTTTCATGTCTTCTTCGACTTCCCAGAGGGCTTACCCAAAATCCACGAACATGACGGTGAGCCACCTCAGGCATTAGGAATTTTCCATGGTGGGCGACTTGTGGTCTTCTATTCCTACGAATCTGACTTAGGGGATGGATGGGAAGACGAGGATGTGCATGATGATCCGCCTGAAATCAGGGAGCGTGCCTTAAGGATGGGTGTCAATCTTTTCATGTTCGTGCTAGGACAAGCTACCTAGTGAGTCCCTCAGCCCGGTTAGGCGAGAAGGTATTGGGTGTTCGGAGCCATCTTGGTAAAATGGCTGCTGGGGCGATCGGGATATGGTTCACCGTTGGGGTCAGTTTGGTATTTGTGACCGCATGGATACTTGCTGAGTCCAATCTCTGGTCCCAAGGGAGTAGGGTACCGGCCCTTCTTGATATGCTGGTCTTGATAGGATTTGCTGGTTCTTGGCTGGGTTACTACCTGATCATGCGCTATGTGCTTGCTGATGAGCCACTGGCAGTGGTTATGGAGCGGGCATCTGGACTCAGCTCAGGTGTCCTGAGGGGCTCTATAGAACTGGGTCGGGAACTACCAGGTGGGGTCTCTCGGTTGCTTGCGAATGAGGCTGCGTCAAGGGTGCTTGGTACGCTAGGGAAATTCAGCTCAGGCAGATTGACTGGAGGCCTGGGAAAACAGATTCAATTTTGGACTCGCCGCGGGTTGAATACTCTGATGGCGCTAACCTTACTCCTAGTCATTCTTGGAGTGGCTAACCCATCGAGGTCGTCTCGTGCTTTGGGATCGTTATCGTCACCCTTGAAAACCATGCGCGATCCCGTGTTGGCTCAGATCGTCGTGACACCAGGGTCAATCGAAGTCCTGAGGGGCTCGGATGTCCAAGTAACAGTGCAGGCCCCGGGGCGTCAGTCGGTTACTCTGGGATGGCAAGCAGCAGGAGATATTGCAAGGAGTGAGTTACTAGACCTGTTAGAAGATCGTGCCACCTATGTGTTCCAGGGTGTTGGTGCAACCATCGACTACCAGGTCCACGCAGAGGACGGCGGGGAATCAGAGCCATATCGGATCACTCCAATCGATCCACTATTTATCAGCGAGCTGATGTTGGGTGTCACTTATCCTCCCCATACTGGGCTTGCTCCGGATGAGTACCGCGGAGGCCCTCCCCCTCTTCGCCTCCCAGTAGGGTCTAGCCTCATTTTTGAGGGACAGGCCAGTCGGACGCTCTCAGAGGCCGATCTAAGAGACTCTCTCGGGGTCATTGTCGCTGAACTCACGACTGATTCTGAAGGCTTCGGCGGGATTTGGCGCCCAAGAAGCAGTGGGCTATTCGATTGGTCGATATCGGACAGTCAAGGCAATCCACCGGAGATTCAGCCTGAGCCCATTCATCTAACGTTGGTTCCTGACTCGGCCCCACATATCACCATTCCACTTCCAGGCCAGGATACGATCCTCTCACTGAATCTTCAGCAGCCACTCATTATTGAGGCGAGTGATGATTATGGACTGGATCGCATCGAGCTTGTCGCCTATAGGGTGACCGCATTCGGTGAACGCAATGAACCAGTAGCCCAGGGTATCGACTTGGGAGGAACGCGAGCAGCCCTGGCGCGTCCCCTACTGGATCTTAGGACGTGGGGTCTCCTACCCGGTGATACCGTGAGGTATTTCGCGCGTGCCGTCGACAACTCTCCGGCTGAGCAAATCTCTACTACTCGGGAATATGTACTATTCATGCCGATCGCCTCAGAGTTACAGCGCGCTGCGGAGGAGCAGCTTGAGGCAACTGCTGAACGCCTCGAGGAACTCGCAGCTGAAGCTGCTCGGCAGGCAGAGGAAAACCGGGATTTAGCACGCGAGGCGGCCGCACAACGGGAAATCGAAGAAGGCAGTGCTACCGACGAGCAGGGTCGCCCCGACTTCGAGGAGCGTCAGGATCTACAGCGGGCTCTCGAGGATCAACGGCAACTTTCTGACCAAGTTGACTCTTTGCAGGCAGAGTTGGCAGAACTCGAACGAATCATGGAGGAGGCAGGGCAGTCAGATCCTGAGTTGGCTAGAGATCTGAAAGAACTCCAAGAGTTGTTAGAGCAGCTCAATGATAGTGACCTACAAGAGCGTATGGATGAGCTCGCACAGTCGCTTGAAGAGGATGATTTACAGCGTGCGAATGAGTCACTTGATCAACTCTCACAGCAGCAGGAGGACTTCCGAGAACGACTCGAAGAGTCACTCGAACGGTTCCGCCGTGCAGCGGTAGAGCAGGATTTTAGGGCTACCACACGGGAAGCTGAGGAACTTGCCCGGCAGGAGCGAGCCCTCGCGGATGCTATGAGAGAAGAAGACAACCCGGATCTTCGTCCACGGCAGCAGGCGGAACTGAGGGATCGCGCAGAAGATCTTGATTCGCGGATGGAGCGACTAGGAGAACGCCTCCTGGAGTTAGATGAGCGAGAGGCCAGCGCCGGCGTGAATCAGGCTCAGCAGTCAATGCAGCAGGCACAGGTTGAGATGGGAGAAGCTCAAGAGAAGGCGACTCAGGGTCGGAATCAGGAGGCAGGGCAGGATGCTGATCAAGCGGCCGCCGCGATGGAGCAAGCTTCTAAGGAACTTCAAGCGGCATTGGACGATATGGCGCAACAGCAGTCAGAAGCGATGCAGGGCGCTCTAGAACAGACTGCAGACGACGCTCTATCACTAGCTCGTCGCCAAAGTGAGCTGGGAGAGGAAATGCGTGGTGCAAGCCAAGAACAGGTCTCCAGCATGCGTGGAGAGGAGGCTTCTTTGCTGCAAGGGGTGGAGAATATAGCGAGGAATCTACAGGAGGAGAGTGACGGAGCGTTCAGCGGGAACCCAGCACTTGCGGCCCAGATGGGTCAAGCGATGGAATCGATAGAGAACACAATACAAGCCATGGGAGGACGCAGAGGGTCTATGCCTTCGCCGTATGCCCAGGCAGAGCAGACGGTAGGACAGCTGAATCGGCTGGCTTTGATGGCTATCGCATCAGCCGAACAGATGGGTCAAGCGCAGCAGCAGTCGGGTGAGAACGCGGCGGAGCAACTTGAGCAACTTGCTCAGGAGCAGGGCGAGGTTATGAACCAGACCGGGCAGCTCATGCCGATGGAGTTAGGACAGCAAGCGATGGCACAGCAGATGCAGGAGCTTGCGGCAGGCCAGGAGTCCATCGCATCCGATTTAGGTGATCTTGCGGAGCAACCCGGTTCCGAAGATGAGACGCTAGGCGACCTAGAGCAGATGGCACAAGAGGCAGAAGCACTTGCTCAAGCCATGGCTGAGGGCCGACTAACTCCTGAAACAGTCCGTCGTCAGGAGCGACTCTTTCACCGCCTATTAGATGCCGGACGTTCTTTGGAGAGGGAAGAATTTTCGGAGGAACGAGAATCCGAGGAACCGGGTGCATTCGAGCGTGGAGAAATCATGCCGCTGACCCCGGATCAACTTGGGGCACTGCGTTATCAGCTCCCCGACTTGGACCAACTCCAGCGTCTGAGTCCTGCCGTGCGCCAGCTTGTGATCCAGTATTTCGAACGGCTGAACCGAGGCGGTGCTGAACCAGGAGGTAGGAGGTGAAGAGCCAACGATTCGTTCGAGCCACTTTGGCATGGATCATTCTCGCGCTTGCGTTTCCGCTTGTTGTTAAAGCTCAGGGTCGGCGGGGCAGTGAGGAGAGTCGCTTACTCAGGGATGCGGCGGCTCTTGAGTCACGCGGTGACTACGAGCGCGCAGAAATGGTACTCCGGCGGCTCTTAGATATCGATCCTAGCTCGACGGGTGGCGTTTTCGCTCTGGAGAGGGTGTTCCGGGCACAAGGCAAACCTGAGAAGATCTTGCCAGTAGTGGATGTATTTATTGATACCAACTCTTCTGCTTCGGGCGTCCGCTATGTAAAGCTTCGGGTCCTGGCGGATCTTGATTCGCTTGAAGCGCTTGAGGTAGAGGCAGCTCTCTGGTTCGAATCTGATCCGGGAAGCGAAGAGCCATATCGCGAGGTGGCCCGAGTATATGAGGATGTATTCGGTGTGGATCGCGCTATTGAAACACTCAGGATTGGGCGTGAGGCTACAGGTAGGGACGATGCCCTCGCCTTGGAAATGGGAGACCTGCTTGCGGCGACCGGGGCGGTGGACTCAGCAGTAGAAGAATGGGCGACCGCCGTTGGGGAAGATGGGGGTCAAGTGGCCGGTATCGTTAGGCGGATCAAGGAACTTGAAGACGGAAAGGAAAACGCCGGTCGCCAACTGGTAGATCACCTTGCTACCTCAGGTGTTGTAGCACGCCAACGCGCCGGAGCTCGTATTGCGCTAGACCTTGGCTTAGAGGATGCGGCTCTAGATCTCTCCCGCAGGGTAGCGAGTGATCTCGAGGGCCGGACCCGAGAGATTTTTCTGTCTGAGGTAGCACGGAGGGCTCGTGAGGGTGGTCTTTCCCGAGCCGCATCCTGGGCATATGAACAACTAGGCCGAGGTGCTTCAACACCTTCAGAGCGTCGTCAATTTGACCAACGTATTATCGATGTGGCGCTTGCTGCCGGAGATACCACGGTCGCGCTCGAAGCCCAACGAAGGGTAGCTAATTCATTTTCACTTGAATCTATAGACCGCCGCAGGGCGACGGCCCAGGTGATCCGGCTGGAAAGTGCTCGTGCCGATCCATCTCGGCTGACGCAACTCCTCCAATCTTTCCGTGATGAGTTTCCGAATGCGCCGGAGCTGGACGATCTTGCGGCGACCGTTGCCAAAGGCCTGCAGGTAAGAGGTGATCTTGTGGGTGCGGCAGCGGTTCTGGATGGGATTGAAGGTCCTCAGAGTGGACTTGAGAGGGCATACCTTATGCTCGATATGGGTGAGATTGCAGAAGGACGGGGTGCGTTATTGAATGTGATCGAAGGACTCCAGCCGACGGAGGCTACGGATGTGATCCAGTTCGTAGGTCTTCTGGGTCGACTTTCCGAAGAGGCAGCTGACGTTCTTGCACGAGCCGGAGTCCTCGCTCATCGAGGCATAGTGAACGAAGCCGTGAATGTTTTAGTTGATGGAACTGATGAACTGGAGGCCAAGGAACACCCGCCACTGCTCGCTGAGGCGGCCAGGATAGCGGATCGTGGTCAAGCTTTTGAACAAGGTGCTTCTATACGAACCAGACTGATCTCCGAATACCCTGAAGCACCGGAATTTGGCGATGCCGCTTTGGCATTGGCACGCTATCGAGCGCGCACGCCCGATGGGATTGACCAGGCGATTGCCATCCTAGAAGAATTGATCACAACCCGGCCTAATGCAGCTGTCGTGCCGGATGCACGGGTAGAATTGGAGAAACTCAAGGGTGCGTAAAATGAAGGGAGGATATCTAAGCGTTCTCCGGGAAATAGGTTACGACAGAAAAGCGCGGTCGATGTTAATCCGTTCGTTTAGCATGCTGCTTCTGGTCATGACCTTACTCGGCGGTCTCGGTATCAGATCTGTGCAAGCACAATCCCTTTTGGTCCCGATGGATCGGCAGCAGCAGAATCATCTTCGTGCGTACGGATTGGCCTATTGGACGCTAGAACAAGAGGAGAAAGCAGAATGGCTCCTGAACTATAGAGGTGGCTCTTTTTTACTACCTGACCTTCCTTCGGTCCGGCGTGAAGCCGCATACCGAGGTGTATCGATTACCGGAGTCGATGCCCCTGCCGAAGCCCGCATTCGTGCGACAATCGAAGGGGCTAACATGGAAGCTGTGCCACTCGAACAAGCACCTAAAGTGGCGATTTATACGCCGCCCAATTCGCCCCCATGGGATGATGCTGTAACAATGGTGCTGGAGTACGCCGGAATCCCATACGAGACGATTTGGGACTATGAAGTTTTAGAAGGAGACCTCGATGAGTACGAGTGGATCCATCTACATCATGAGGATTTCACGGGTCAGTACTCGAAGTTTTACCTCACATACGCCGGTGCCCCTTGGCTTCAGGAAGAGGTGGCTCGGAACCAAGAAGTGGCGAGAGCTGGAGATTTCGCTGATGTACCGGAACTGAAGAAGCATATTGCGCTGGAGATCCGCACCTACGTCGAGAACGGCGGGTTCCTGTTTGCGATGTGCTCAGCAACCGAGACGCTGGAGTTGGCACTCGCTGCATTGTCGGTTGACATCGCTGCTGCTTATTCGGATGGCACACCTCCTGATGCTAATGCTTCGAGCAAACTAGATTGGGTTGCTTCAATGGCTTTCGAGAATGGTGATGTTCAGATCGCTCCTTCCATAAATGCGTTTTCGGACATCGATGCGCATCAGGTGAACACACCCTGGCGGAAGGAGTTGGGTGTGTACACCCTTTTTGATTTTTCGGCAAAATTCGATCCTGTCCCTGCGATGCTGACCCAGAACCATGAGTCCGTACTCCCCGACTTCTATGGGCTGACCACTTCATTTCGGGAGGATCGTCTAAAGTCGGGTACTGTTGTACTTGGTCAGGAGGGAGGGTGGGCGAAATATCTACATGGCAACTTTGGTGAAGGGACATGGACATACTTCGGCGGTCATGATCCGGAGGACCCAGAACATCAGATCGGGGATCCACAGACTGACCTGGCACTCTATCCCAACTCACCAGGCTATCGACTAATCCTCAACAACGTTCTTTTCCCGGCGGCGAAGAAGAAGAAGCTTAAGACGTGACCTTGCTTCACGCCGCAGCAGTGGACTGATGGCGTCTGGCGGCAATCTACCGGAAGGGCTTCCAGCGCGTTTCTCTGATGAGCGAATCAGTGGGAAAGATGGATTCGAGCTAGATAAGCCAAGAGACTCGACGGCAAGTAGTTCGCAGAATCCGTTGACACTCTCATCTGCCTCTCAGGCTACGATACGCGCCGAAATCGAAAAGGCGGGCGGGCGTGAAGTTTGCTTCTTGGCTGAAGTAGATGATGTGCGGGTAATTCAGGACCCTCGAGCGGTCGCTCGGGGAAACTTCGGAGCAGTTTTGGTTGCGGCCCGGGATGCAGCGATGGGCGGAGTTATGTTGCACAATCACCCTAGTGGAGCTCTTGAGCCGTCAGATGCGGATATGCGCATAGCGGGACAACTCTACGATCAGGGTATTGGTACGGTGATTGTCGATAATGCTGCCAAGCATCTGTATGTGGTGGTCGAGCCACCAGAGCCCAAGGAACGAGTCGCTCTTAACCCAGACGAACTAAGTGATATTCTCGCACCAGGTGGCTCTTTGTCAGAATTCTACGAAGCATTTGAAGATCGACCGGGACAGCGAGAAATGCTTGAGGTAGTTACGCATCAATTCAACCAAGGCGGTGTGGCGATCATCGAAGCCGGAACGGGGACAGGAAAATCGTTGGCCTATCTACTTCCAGCAGCTTACTGGTCTCGAAATAACAAAGAACGCACGGTCATCTCAACGAACACCATTAACCTCCAGGAGCAACTTACCACCAAAGACCTTCCATTGGTGCGAGCACTTGGTGGTGACGTCGAATGGGCCTTGGTAAAGGGCCGCGGTAACTATGTCTCTATTCGAAGGGCGCTTCTTGCTTCGGACGCGCAACGCTCTCTTTTCGACGACGACCGGTCTGACGAGATGGCAGCTCTTCTCTCCTGGTTGGAGACAACCACAGATGGCTCGCTTTCAGACCTTCCATTTACTCCAGAACCAGAGACATGGGAGGAGGTTCGAAGTGATCCTGATATCTGCCTGAGAAGTCGCTGCCCCCATTTCCAGGAGTGCCACTATCAGCGGTCACGGAGACAAGCAGCTTCGGCTGAGCTGCTAATAGTGAACCATCACATGCTTTTTACGGACCTCGCCGTTAGACGAGCTACATCGAATTGGACGGCTTCCGCGGTACTGCCGGCATACAACCGTATTGTTCTAGATGAAGCGCATAACATAGAGGACGCGGCGACATCGCATCTCGGTGTTGAGGTGACAAGGCGAGGACTTTATCGAGTGCTCTCTCGCTTAGAAAGAAGTGGCAGAGGAGTTCTATCAGCGGTTTACGATCAGATCACCACGGGTTCGGAGCAGAGGAGAGAGTTACAAGAGCGAATCGAGACACGCGTTAGGCCAGCACTTGCCCAGGCCAGATTAGAGGTAGAGGGATTCATAGATACCGTAGAAGAATTTCTTCCTTCGGATAAGAGCACCGTACGCATTGGTTCTTCGGGGGTGGGTGAGCTTGCAGAGAGAGACGAGGTGGGTGAGCAGCTTAGTGCTTCACTTAATGCTCTGACTACCCTAGAGCGTGAGCTTAGTGAGCTAGGTGCTCGTATCGAACTCGACGAGAACATCTCAGATGGCCTCGAGGGGAGACTTCTTGATCTTCGAGCTATTACACGACGGCTTGCGGCAGCACGACATGGATTGGGCCTCGTATTCACTCCAGGAGAGAAAGCAAGTCGCTATGTTCGATGGCTGGAGCTTCGGGGACGAGGCAGGAGGTCCAACCTAGTCATGTCAGCAGCCCCGATCGATCTAGGTGATCTTCTTGTAGAGTCGCTCTTTTCACGTGTGGAAACGACGATTTTGACATCAGCGACGCTTGCTACAAGGAAGAATTTCAGTTTTCTAAGGAAGCGGATAGGCCTGCATAAGGAACAACTTGATAGATATAATCTAGATTGTGAGGTAAATGATCATATCATATTGTCACCATTCAACTTCCAAGATCAGACAATACTTGCAGTTCCGACTGACCTTCCGGCGGCAGAGGAAGGATCCGGTGAGTTCTACAAAGCTATCGCGGAAGTTACAGAACAGGTGGCTAGACTGAGCGATGGTGGCCTATTTGTGCTTTTCACTTCATACGCAGCACTTATACACGTAGGAGAACTACTCAGACTTATCGGGGCAGACTCTAGGTGGCCGCTTTTTATCCAAGGGGAAGACGACAGGCATCGTCTTCTCCAACGTTTTGTAGAGCACGGCCGCGGCATACTGCTTGGTACCGCTTCATTTTGGGAAGGAGTAGACGTTCCGGGTGACCCGCTGCGTGGGCTCATAATTCAAAAGCTGCCTTTTAAAGTTCCGACCGAACCGGTCACAGCAGCCCGTATGGAGGCGATCCAGCGAGCGGGACAAGACGGGTTCCAAGAATATATGTTGCCGCATGCAGCGCTTCGCTTGAAGCAAGGCTTTGGCAGGTTGATTCGTTCAAAATCTGATCGGGGTGCGGTGGTCCTCTTGGACGACAGACTTGTGACCAAGCAATACGGTCATTACCTACGTAATTCGCTGCCTGGACCGACTTTGGTTAAGGGTGCCTGGTCTGACGTACAACGAAGGCTGAAGGCATTTTACAGCCAAGTGTGAGCACACATAGAAGTTTGATGGTTACGCTAGCGAGGACGGATGCCCTAAGCGTTTTTCGTATATAGCTTTGAGCAGTTTATTCGAATCTCTAAATCAGGATGAGCGAAATTAAAATGACTCAAACAACTCCTACCAAGCTTGTGTGTGTAGGTCGCAACTATGCGAAACATGCTGCCGAACTCGGGGGTGTTGTTCCTGACGAGCCTCTGATCTTCTTCAAACCGCCATCTTCGCTTATCCGGACCGGTGAGCCAATCGTCATCCCAGATGGTGTTGGCCGGGTCGATTTCGAGGGTGAGATCGCAGTTGTTATAGGGAAGGCTGCTAAGAATGTTAGAGCCGAGGATGCTTTGGATGTGGTACAGGGCATAGCTCCTCTCAATGATGTCACCGCGAGAGACCTACAGAGAATTGATGATCAGTGGGGTCGCGCAAAGGGTTTCGACACATTCTGCCCAGTAGGAGAGATGGTACATGTAAGCGAAGTGGACCTGAATAATCTCTCAGTCATCACTCGAGTAAACGGTGAGCTACGCCAACAGGGGCACGTGCAAGACCTTGTCTTCTCAATTCCCACCCTTATCGAATATATCTCGGGAATAATGACGCTAGAGGCCGGAGATCTTATCGCGACTGGGACTCCAGAGGGGGTGGGTCCACTTTCGGTCGGTGATACCGTAGAAGTGGAAGTGGGTGGTGTTGGTACGGTGTCAAACACGGTGGTTGCGGATAACTAAGTGCATACCAATCGACGTTTCTCCGCTCTCCCTGACTTTCCTCTCGCCGATATGGTGAGAGTCCAGCGGCATCTTGAAAACAGGGGCGTTGATGTCATCAATCTTGGTGCAGGTGACGCCGATCTTGATCCACCACCGGCTGTGGTCGATAGGATGTGTCAGGCTGTGGGTGAAACAGCTTACTCTCGCTACCCATTTCAGGCTGGTCTCCCATCTCTCCGTGAGGCCATAGCAGTGTGGATGAAGGACCGGTTCGGAGTGACAGTGGATCCTTGGAAGGAAGTCCTCCCGCTCATTGGGTCAAAAGAAGGGATCGCCCATCTTCCCTTCGCACTGCTCAACGATGGGGACGCTGCAGTCATTCCTGACCCAGGCTATCAGGCCTACGTCGGTAGCGTGACGCTTGCAGGAGGTGAGCCTCTACTGATACCCCTCCGTGCTGAGAACAATTTCTTGATTCCATTAACGGATATATCGGGTGAGATCGCCAACCGAATCCGAATCCTATACCTCAATTACCCCAATAACCCAACGACTGCAGTTGCACCTGACAGCTATTTTGAGCAGGTGATTGCATACTGTAAGCATCACGGGGTGGTTCTTGCTCATGACCATGCTTATTCGGAGATAGCTTTCGACGGGTATCGTCCTCGGAGTGTACTTGAGTTTAAGGGGGCAAGGGACGTAGCGATTGAATATCACTCATTCTCAAAGACTTATAACATGACCGGATGGCGCCTTGGCTGGGCAGTTGGGAATCCTGATCTCATCTCGATCCTCTCGAAGGTCAAATCATTTCTTGATACCGGACAGTTCTTAGCAGTTCAAGCAGCTGGGGCGGCGGCGCTTGCTTGCTGGAAACAGTGGGTTCCTGGAAACGTCGCAACGTTTCAGAAACGACGTGACATAGCAGTGCAGGAGCTTCAGAATGTGGGGTTCGACATATCGCCTCCGCATGCCACCATGTATCTATGGGTGCCTGTTCCCACACGGGAGTCGTCGGAGGATTTCGCAGCACGTGCGCTTGAAACTGAGGGAGTCGTCGTTCTTCCAGGGAGTGCCCTTGGCAGAGGAGGGGAGGGATTTTTCCGTATAGCATTGACCAGAACTGAGGCTCGTTTGGCGGAAGCAGCCCAAAGACTCGGACGCTTGTTATGATAGGTGGTCACGGGTTCCAAGGAATGATCTGGAACCGGGTCGACATCCAGGACTAGTAATATTCATGGATCAGCGAATGCAGAGGGGAGATCCCAACAGAGTGGAACATCCCGGCCGCGCCAGGTCCGGATTCAGCTCAAGCCGGGTATGGTGGGTTTGCTTTGCAGCTTCCGTAGCGATCCACTTTTTGGCAGTAGCCATTTACCCCTTCTTTGGAAATACCGTCAACATTGATGCGATTTCTTTTAATTTTCCTAATGTTTCGGGTCGCACTGAGGGGATCCAAGTACTACGCCTAGTTGAAGTGGATGACCCGATTGCTTCAGAACGTCCGGATGACCCAGAAGAGATTGAGGACGTTGATGACCCAGAACCTCCTATGACCCCGGTTCCCATAGAAGGAACTCCGGATCCAGAGTTGATCCCACCACCCCCATCTGGAGCAGAACTTCTGCGACCCAACCTAAGCAACCCGATACTTTGGGAGGCACTGAGTTCTGGTGTCTTGGATATAACGTTAAAACAGAGAGAACAATTGCTGATCGCGAGCGCTCTTGCTCGATGGAATGATTCCGCCGCGACTTCACTTGCAGCTGAAGCAGCAGCTATGGATTGGACATTCACCGATGACGACGGAAAACGTTGGGGAGTGTCCCCTGGTAAGATCCATCTGGGAGATATCACACTTCCTCTACCATTTGGTTTTGGGACTGTAGTCGGCAAGCGAGAAGAGGTAAATGATCGACTCTGGCAGTGGGATGAGATTTATCGGCAGGGGGTGAGAGCAGAGGTGAATGAGTCCTGGCGAGATAGGGCGGAAGCGATTCGCCGGCGTCGAGACAGGGAACGAACTGCAGTACAGCCTGACACGTCGCGCATTCCTCGTTAGCCGAGTTTCGTATATGAGAACGATCAGATGGTACCGTATGTAAGGTAGGGCCCCCATCTTACGAGCTTTAATTGCACCGGCACCGGAGCTGCAGTGTCCCAAGAGCTAGCACCACGTCTAAACCCTAGCGCCATCGAGCCTGCCCGATATCAGAAGTGGCAGGAAGGGGGCTATTTCCATGTTCCAGCGGAATCCGTCCTAAAAGAAGGGCTGTCTCCTTATGTGATCGTGATTCCGCCACCCAACGTTACGGCTGCGCTACATATGGGGCATGGCCTCAACAGTACGATCCAGGACGTGCTAATTCGGTGGAGAAGGATGCAGGGTCGCGCATCTCTTTGGGTGCCCGGAACTGATCACGCAGGGATCGCGACCCAGAATGTGGTTGAGCGCCGTTTGGCCACCGCCGGTTCAACCAAAGAGGACTTAGGTAGAGAGGGCTTTGTTGAAGCTATCTGGGATTTTGTGGATAAAACCGGTAGCCAGATCATCAATCAACTAAAATCTCTCGGTGCATCCTGTGACTGGGAACGAACTCGGTTTACGCTCGATGAAAACCTGAGTCGTGCTGTGCGTGAAGTGTTCGTTCATCTCTATGAACGGGATCTTATCTATCGGGGTGAGTACATCATTAATTGGTGTCCCAGGTGCCATACCGCGCTCTCGAACGAGGAAGCAGAGGGGCACGATAGCGAAGGCAAGCTATGGCATATCCGTTATCCGCTGGATGATTCCGGAGCCGAGGCCGCTCAAGCTTCTGTAGATGCAGGGGCTGATACCGTTGGACGTTTGGATGACGGTCGCTGGTACTTGACGGTTTCGACTACACGGCCAGAAACGATGCTTGGGGATACTGGGGTGGCTGTCCATCCAGAGGATGATCGGTATGTCTCATTAATCGGCTCCAGTATCGAACTTCCTTTCGCTGGTCGCAGGATACCTGTTGTAGCTGATGAACATGTGGATCCGGAATTTGGATCCGGTCTTGTAAAAGTCACTCCGGCACACGACCCGAATGATTTTGAGATAGCAAGCCGTACGGGTCTGGATATCCTCGACGTGATGACTGATGACGCAAAGATGAATGAGAGCGTGCCAAGCGAGTTCCAAGGCATGGATCGCTTCGATGCGCGTGATGCTGTGCTAGATGGTTTGTCAAAGCTCGGGCTTCTGGCTGGAGAGGAAGAGCATACGCATGCAGTTCCACACTGCTACAGGTGCGACACCGTTGTCGAACCCCGCCTGTCTCTTCAGTGGTTTGTGAAAATGAAGCCTTTGGCTGAGCCTGCGCTCCAGGCATCACGTGAAGGGACAGTCACCTTCACCCCGGGTCACTGGAAGGGGGTCTATGAGCACTGGATGGAGAATATCCGGGACTGGTGTATTTCTCGACAACTTTGGTGGGGGCATAGGATTCCAGTCTGGTACTGTACGTGTGGGGAGCAGATCGTGGCCCGTGAGGATCCAACCGAATGTTCGGCCTGTGGTTCAAATGAGCTTGAGCAGGACCCCGACGTGCTTGACACGTGGTTTAGCTCACAATTATGGCCATTCTCAGTATTTGGGTGGCCAGAAGAGACTCCGGATGTAGAGGCGTTCTACCCCGGTAACACGATGGTCACGGCGCCGGAGATTCTTTTCTTTTGGGTGGCTCGCATGATCATGATGGGGTACGAATTTTTTGGGGAGCCACCGTTCAGGGAGGTGTATCTTCACGGGACTGTCCGAGACATGCAGGGCCGTAAGATGTCTAAGTCACTGGGTAACGGTATTGATCCTCTTGAGGTAGTAAACGCCTACGGTGCAGACGCGATGAGATTTACAATCATCAGCCAGGCAGCGGTGGGGACTGATATCAATCTCGACCACGAGGATGTTGAAGCAACATTCTCTAATGGACGAAACTTTTCCAATAAGATATGGAATGCAGGGCGCTTTGCCCTTCTGAGTCTAGGTGACGCTCCTGTACGCCCGTTGAATGAGGTTGTATCTGATCTTGCGCTTGAAGACCGATGGATTCTGGCACGATTGGGTCATGCCACACGGACGGCTACGCGAAACCTAGAGCGGTACCGTCTTCACGAAGTAGCGGACGGACTCTACCACTTCTTCTGGGGTGAGTTTTGCGATTGGTACCTGGAATTGGTTAAGGACCGGCTTACTCTGGACACTGATGCCAAGTCACGGGAAGCGGCTCGCTCTACACTTGTGGCGGTGCTAGATGAAGCGCTTCGACTTCTTCATCCAATTGTTCCCTTCGTAACAGCCGAGCTATGGTCACTCCTGCCTTGGCCGGAGGGTTCCAGCCGCCCTGAGGATCTCATCATAGCCCCGTGGCCAGATTCCGGATCCTCCCGTGAAGATCCGATAGCTGAAAATCAAATGGAAGCGCTTCGCGAACTCATTATCGAAGTCCGCCGGCTTAGAAAAGAATATTCTATTCCGGAAGGGAAACGGATTGGTATCCATATCTGGGGGGGTGGGGTGGACCTAACAAATACGGTGATGTCGCAGTTATCAGCCCTAGAGCGGCTAGCTAGAATTGACCGAGTGGTGCCGGAGCCAGGAGCTGGAGTAGGTGCTAATGCAGTGCTAACCCGAGGTGGTGAACTCTTTATTCCCCTTGAAGGGATTATTGATCTTGATCATGAGCGGACACGCCTCCGAGAGGAGATTGAGAGGCTTAGGGCTCAAGTAGTGACCACCGCCAAGAAGCTTGAGAACCAGAACTTTGTTACCAAAGCACCAGAGGAAGTGGTCTCCAAGGAAAAGCACAAGCTTTCAAGCTTCCAAGAACGTGCGGCTAAGCTCGAGGAGAAATTAGACGCGCTTGAGGTTGGAACATCCTGAGTACTTCAAAGACAATTCCCCGCCAACTGCTTATACAATTTGTCGGTGCAGTGTCTGCAGCGCTCGGGATTACGCTTGCTAGTTCCTGTGCACAGCAAGGTGCACCTCCTGGTGGCCCTGAAGATCTTAGGCCTCCCATCGTCGTTCGGACTGTTCCGGATACGTTTGAGTTGCTAGGGACACTGGATGGATTGATTCGGTTTGAGTTTGATGAGCGAATCAGTGAGCGTTCCAGCAGTGGGACGCTCGATAATGCAGTCATCATCTCTCCAAGGAGTGGTGAACTAGTAGTCGGACATGATTCGAGAAGCTTGACCATAGAATTGCTGGGCGGTTTCCGACCTGATCTGGTATATCGTGTGACACTCCTCCCTGTTGTGCGTGATCTATTCGGGAATCAGATGAGAGATCCCTTCGAGCTAGTATTCTCGACGGGGGGCGAGACGATTCCGACCACGCTTGCAGGGATTGCTTGGGATCGCATTACTGGCTCGGGAGTGAATGACTACCAAGTCTGGGCAACTTCATTAGATGATGATTCTATTGTCCACGTTGCCGTAACGGACAACCAAGGTGTCTACGCATTCAGATACATTCCTGGTGCCAACTACGAAATCACGGCGTTCGACGATCGCAACGCAGACGCCGTACTCGATATGATGGAGATACAAGGGAGTAGACGTCTTTCTATAGAGAATGGGGATACTGTTTTCCTCGACTTTCCCGTTCTTCAACCAGATACCACGCCAGCGACTCTAGTCACTGCTTCAGCGCTGGACTCGGTCACTCTCCTATTAGAGTTCGACGACTATCTGGATCCTGCACTAGTACTTGAGACGATCGGCCTGACCGTGACGAGTGAGGATAGTACGGTTGTCGTCGTGGATAGCATCCTTCATGAACATGACTACCTCGCGTACGTCTCTATGGTTATGGATTCCCTGGTACTTCTAGACTCCCTGGATGCTGTTTTGCAGGCAGCCGCCATGGCTGCTGAAATTGCTGCAGAATTAGATACTACGATAGTTGATAGTATTGCCAGTGATGTTAGGGTGTCTCAGGAGGATCCGGAGGTTTTGGGGGACTCTGAACCAGTTCGTAGGAGAGGGCCGCCTGATCTGGAAGGTCGTTCTACCACACCTTCTTCTCGAAGAGTGGACCCGAACAGCGTGGGTGGCAGACAAGCAAACGGCCCGGACGGAGAGCCACTTCCCGCGAGGCGCATCGTGGTATTGTTGGGCGATTCTGTCTTACCAGACATCACCTATAATGTGGCCATAAATGGGTTGCAAAATCTCTACGGGGTACCCCAAGGAGGTGGGGAAACCTCCTTCTTTATAGAGCCTGTTGGCATTGCTGATATTGCAGACGTAACGGATTCCCTTCTGGTACCGGATACGGGAATAGTGGATACAGCGGCGGCAGAGGTTGGTACCGGGTGAGTGACCCGAGGCGTGGAATTCCGTCGGTTGATGCTCTTCTTGCTTCACCCGAATTCGAACCAATCCTGAAGGGATTTCCTCGGCAGCTTGTGGTGAAGGTGACACGGATGGTGATTCAGGAGATCAGGAACAGGTTGCTTGCAGGAGATAAGGATATAGAGCCTCACGGACTCTCTTACTACGCTCGAACGGTGGTGATTCGCTTAGAACAGGAAACGATGCCCTCCCTGCGTGGAGTGATTAACGCAACCGGAGTAGTGCTCCATACGAATCTTGGACGAGCCCCGCTGGCAGAGGTTGCTGCTGACGCGATGGCTACTACTGCTCGGGGCTATTCGAATCTCGAATATGACGTCGAAGCGGGTAGAAGGGGTTCTCGGTACGACCATTGTGTGAAGCTTCTACGCGAATTGACGGGTGCGGAAGACGCCATCGTAGTTAACAACAACGCTGCTGCTCTCGTTCTAGTGCTTAACACGACAGCGAGAGGAAAGGGAGTTGCTGTTTCCCGGGGTGAACTCGTCGAGATTGGCGGGGGTTTTAGAATTCCTGAGATACTAGAGCGTGCAGGTGCATTTTTAGTTGAGGTGGGTAGCACCAACCGGACGCGTCTATCGGATTATCAGAACTCGATCAAGAACGATAAGGTTGCAGCGATCTTGAAGGTTCACCGGTCCAATTTCAGGATCACTGGATTCACGGAAGACGCAACACTCGCCTCACTCGCTGATCTGGCGAACGAGGAAGGGATCCCATTACTCCACGACCTTGGTTCAGGGTTATTTATTACTTCCGATGCACTAGCCCTCCCAGCTGAACCTCTAGCTGCTGATTCACTCAGTGCGGGTGCAGATCTTGTTGCTGTTTCGGGAGACAAACTACTAGGTGGGCCTCAGGCTGGGATCATTCTAGGTAACTCAGAGCTGATCAATGCACTGCGTCAAAACCCTCTTTGTCGTGCGTTACGTGTGGATAAGGTTACGCTTGCAGGTCTCGAGGCAACGCTTCAACTCTATCGAGATCCCGGACAAGCTCTTGAGTCAATTCCAACCCTGCGAATGCTGGGCAATACCCCGGAAAGTCTCGGTAAACGATGCGAGGAACTCGCCGCTGAACTAACAGGACTAGGTATCGGAAGCAGTATCGTGGAGTCAGAGGGCAGAGTAGGGGGTGGGACATATCCGGGTGTGAAGCTCCCGGGTTTCGCCCTTGCCCTAGATGGTCCACATGGTGCAGAAGTTTTGGCGATGCACCTACGTAACGGTGATCCTCCGGTAATTGCACGGATCGTGGATAAGCGAGTCTTCATTGATTTGCGCACAGTGCTCCCAGGGCAGGAGAACGATTTAGTCAGGCGGGTCAGGGAGGCCAGTAATGAAGGATTGGGTTCTTAGGACTAAGCTTGGTCTGAGCGCATATTGTGATACCTATATGCCTACCAGGCTGATTGTCGGTTAGGGGACAAGCTGGTCCTACAAGGTATCCGACGTTGACCTGATTTTTCAGCACGGGTAGCTTTGGACATCCCCTTGTGTCCTAGGCCGGAAACGTCCAATGGCCAGGAGGGTATTATTTTTGAGCCGGTACTTTGACCGGCTCTGACAGGCACATCACCTCAGGAGGTAACCGACGTCATGATGACGTTGACGGCGACAGCAACAGAAAAAGTTCAAGACTTCATTCAAGAGCATGGTGTTGAGAGTGAAGCGGGATTGAGAGTTGCAGTTTTACCAGGTGGGTGTTCCGGATTCCAATACGGCCTCAACATTGAGGACGAACCAGAATCGGATGATGAGATCCTCGATATCCGAGGTGTGAAAATTTTCATTGATCCATTCAGCGCACAGTATCTTGACGGCGTCCAGATCGATTATGTGACGAGTGTTATGGGCCAGGGTTTCACATTCAGTAACCCGAACGCATCGGGCGGATGCGGATGTGGGAGCTCGTTCACAGCTTGACGGCTGTTCGCTGCGGTCGCGCCTGAGACCGTGAAGATCCGGGCCTTCACTGGTGGAGGGTTCGGCGAGAACACCTACCTAGTTATTTGCGGAGATTCATCTGCAGCAGTCGTAATTGATCCGGGAGCCGCTGCTGCCGAGGTGGTTCCCCAGATACAAGACGAAGGGCTTGATCTCCACGCCATTCTTTTAACGCACGCTCACCTCGACCATATAGAGGGTGTTTCGGAGATACGTGCGATATCACCTGATGTGCCAATTTGGTTGCATGCAGATGATCAAAAGCTCTATGAGGTGGCTCCCTTTCAGGCTCAGATGTTTGGCATGACGGCGACCCCCCAACCGCCCCCTACAAATGAACTTGTAGCCGGACAGCGATACGAATTCGATTCGGGTGCGCTCGATGTGCGCTTCACGCCAGGCCATTCACCGGGTCACGTGATCTTTGTTGCCCCGGATGAGAGCTTTGCTTTAGTAGGGGATGTGGTGTTTTCAGGATCGATCGGTCGGACCGATCTTCCCGGTGGCAACATGGGTACACTCATGGAGTCTATCCGAGAGCAGGTACTGACGCTCCCCGATGATACAGAACTCTTCACGGGGCATGGACCACCGACCACTGTGGGGCAGGAGCGTCGAACCAATCCGTTCTTAACCCAACATTATGGTGGGGGACACGTTTGAAAAAAGGGGTAGAGGCAGGCCCTCCTTTGGTAGCTGCTGCGTTTGCTTCGGGTGGTGGGACGAATGTTCAAGCACTGCTCGATTACCAAGACAAGTTGTGTCCTTGGAGATTGTCACTTGTCGTCACGGACCGCGAGAATGCTGGAGTTCTTGAGCGAGCTGATGTGGCAGGGATCAGTACAGCCGTTATTCCTGTCCAGGGGCGAGCCTCCTCAGATGTCGCGCAAGACATACTCTCAGTGCTAGAAGTTCACAGGGTAGAGGTCATTTTTCTTGCTGGCTATCTTCGGCTCATTCCGAGTGAGGTTGTTCACCGATATAGGCGTAGGATTCTCAATATTCATCCAGCACTGCTGCCCTCATTTAGTGGTAAGGGCATGTATGGGATGAGGGTGCATCAAGCGGTAGTCGATGCCGGTGTGTCAATGACTGGCGCTACCGTCCACTATGTCGATGAGGAATATGACCGGGGTACAATCATAGGACAGTGGAAGGTACCAGTAGAACCTGACGACTCTGCTGAAGTTGTGGCTGCCCGCGTTCTAGAGATCGAACACCGTTTATATCCTCTTGCTGCACAGCACGTGTGCTCTGCCCTCATCGAGGGCCGAGATCCTGTGCCACTCGAGTTGCCTGAACTATCGAGTACTACAACTACTGACCTAGAACACACAGAATAGGAGTAAGGATGAAGCGGGCGCTTCTCAGCGTATCCGATAAGACCGGAATCCTGGAACTCGCTACCGCACTTAAGGATCGCGGTTGGGAGATTCTATCCACGGGCGGGACAGCCCGCACACTCCGTGAAGGTGGTATTGAAGTGACCAGTGTATCTGAGGTCACAAAACATCCGGAGATGATGGATGGTCGTGTGAAAACTCTTCATCCAGCGATACATGCTGGGATTCTTGCTCGAAGGGATAATGAAGAGGATATGAAGGCCCTCACGGAACACGGTTATGGGCCGATCGATTTGGTTGCTGTGAACCTTTATCCGTTCCGGGAGACCATAGCAGCTGGTGATGTGACGATGTCTCAGGCGATGGATAAGGTCGACATAGGTGGTCCTACCATGATCAGGGCCGCCGCCAAATCACACACACAAATTTGGGTCATTGTCGACCCAAACGATTACCACAAGGTCATCGCAGCGATCGACGGGGGTGAAGACTCGGAGTTGAGACGCCAACTTGCCGCGAAAGTTTTCAGCCACATCAGTGCCTATGATGAATCTGTAGCGGGATACCTCATTGGTAGTGTGGAATCTCAATCACTACCGGATAAGCTGGATATGTCCCTGCAGCGAATCCAGACACTCAGGTATGGAGAAAATCCGGATCAGCAGGCAGCCTTTTACGGTCATGAAGACCCAGTGGGACTTTCTGCACTCAGGCAACTTCATGGTAAGGAACTTTCATATAACAACCTGCTGGACTTAGACGGAGCTCTACTTGCGCTGTCCCCATTCGCGAACACCAAAGGAGCTGCGGTTTGCATCATCAAGCACACAACGCCATGCGGCCTCGCGGTCAGCGATACGCTTTCAGATGCTTACGAAAAAGCACTGGCCTCTGATCCGATGAGCGCGTTCGGATCCGCAATTGCTGTGAATCAAGAGGTTGATGCGGAAACAGCAAGACTGATGTCCGCTCTCTTTATTGAATGTCTGGTAGCGCCAAGTTTTGCGGATGAGGCCATGACGGTTCTGAGCCAGAAGAAGAATATTCGATTGCTCATCTTTCCTGGTACATCCGAGGGGGAAGGGGCAGCCGATTTCATTGCGTCCCATGGCCTTATCCCTGAAGCTCGCTCGGTGAGGTCAGTGTATGGGGGCTTGCTCGCACAAACACCTTCCGAGCCACCGTCTTATGGGTCAATTGATACATCGTGGAAAGTCGTAACTCAACGCCGCCCCACCGAAGTTGAGATGGATGATTTGAGATTTGCTTGGGCGGCGATTTTCTCGGTGAAATCAAACGCGATCTTGATTGCCCGTGATGGCGGAGTGCTGGGGATCGGAGCGGGTCAAATGAGTCGAGTTGACTCTTCTAAGATCGCCGTACGGAAGGCCGGTGAAGCCGGTTTCGATATAACTGGTTCGGTCCTCGCATCCGATGCGTTTTTTCCGTTTCGGGATGGCGTTGATGCGGCTGCGGAAGCTGGCGTTAAGGCGGTTATTCAACCGGGTGGCTCGATCCGGGATGAGGAAGTTATTAACGCGGCTGACGAACACGGACTCGCGATGGTCTTTACCGGACGCAGACTCTTCCGTCACTAGAAAATCGATCGTCATTTCAAGCTATCGGGCTTTCTATCCTTATGATGGGATGACCGTCAGTTGAAGTAGCTAGCGGTCGGTTCCATCTTTTTCTGAGGAGGGGTGGCAGAGCGGTCTAATGCACCGGTCTTGAAAACCGGCGGGCGCAAGCCCTCGTGGGTTCGAATCCCACCCCCTCCGTAAAAGAAAGAGGCTCCGCCCGTTGAGGGCGGAGCCTCTTCGCTCTTGGTCTGGTCCCGTTCTTAGTACGCGACTGCCATACCATCCTTGTGAGGGGTTGAACCTCCTATCATCACTCCTGTCAGGATATTGAACATTATCCCCTGGGCACCTCCTACTCCTCCTCTAGTAGTTCTTCTTCTGAGTTCGTGACCCCACGCTTCAAGTTGGGTTAGCACCTCTTCATTGATACCGGGTTCAACGGTGACGCTGAGACCGCCTCCGTGATTAATTCTAGGAATCTCGACTGCCTGCTGCATGTTCATTCCGAATTCAACCACGTTGAGAAAGATCTGAGCATGTTGCTGAGGCTGTACCGCACCCCCCATGGCCCCGAAGGTCATGAAGAACTCTCCGTCCTTGAATGCCATTGCCGGAATAATGGTATGGAATGGGCGTTTATGCGGTTCGACAACGTTCATGTGGCCTGGCTCGCGCGAGAACAGAGCTCCTCTATTCTGCAACGTAAAACCGGTACCAGGAGCTACTAGGCCGGACCCGAATCCTGAATAGAGACTGTAGATGAATGAGACGGCATTGTGATCCTTATCCATGACCTCTAATAGGACAGTATCACCGTTTCCATTAATCCCCGACTCTGGTCGTTCCATAGCCCTGGTTGGGTTGATCCGTTCGAATTGCTGGCGACCATATTCAGTCGAAATTATTTCTTTGATTGGAAGATCATTAAACTCTGGATCAGAGTTCCATTTCTCGATATCCGCGTAGGCCAACTTCTTTGCCTCAATAACATGGTGTAGATATTCGGCGGAGTTATGGCCCATTGAGCCCAAGTCTACATTTGCCAAGATCTTGAGCATTTCGAGAGCAGCAATGCCCTGTCCATTTGGTGGTAGTTCGTAGAGCCTGTAGTTCTTGTAGTCTGCATAGATGGGCTCAACCCACGTAGAGGTGTGATCCTCAAAGTCCTTCATGGTGAGAAAGCCATCATGTGCGTCAGAGTAGTCGACGATTTGTTTCGCGATCGAGCCTTTGTAGAAAGCGTCTCTGCCTTCCTTACCTAATAGCCTGTAGGTATCAGCTAGGTCAGGGTTCCGGAATACTTCACCAGCTCTGGGCGCTCTCTCGCCATCAAGTAGCCACGTCTCTCTCGTGGATGGTTCTTCGTTGTTTTCAAGAGATCTCCATGCATCGGCGATAATCGGAGAGACCGGAAAGCCATGTTCTGCGTAGTGGATTGCAGGTTCTAATACTTCAGCCATAGTCATTGTCCCATACTTCTCCAGGACCTCGAACCAGCCGTCGACGGCACCGGGCACTGTCACGGAGTATATACCTCTGATCCGGTTCATATCATGCTTTTCCAGCTTCCCGTTCAACGCATCCAGCGTCATAGCGTAGGGTGCACGCCCACTCGCGTTTAACCCAACCAGTTTTTTCTCGTCTGCGAGGTAGACCATGATGAAGGCGTCACCCCCCAGGCTTGTGCTCTGTGGTTCAACTACCGTCAAGACAGCAGCAGTCGCCACCGCAGCATCAATGGCGTTTCCTCCTCTCTTCAGGATATCGAGGCCTGCATTAGCGGCGAGAGGCTGGCTGGTGGCTACAACCCCACGCAGGCCGGCTACGGGTGAACGCAAGGTTTCGTAGGGGAATCTCACGTCATCTCCATTCTGGTCTGCCACCTGAAATCCGAGGCTAAGGAAGAGGGAGGGTAGTAGGATCACAAGGGTGGCGCCCCTGCTCTTGAGAACTGAATTCAGCATGTCTTCCCCTTCGGCTCACGTTGCGTACGAGACCTTCTATAGGGTTTTCAACGATATGAGAGGATATGGATCCATGGGAGCCTCTGGCAATCGTTAGTCGTGCCTCTGAAGAGGGGCAACCTTAACCATCACCTAGTACGGAGCATCCCTTCTTGTTCATGCTACTGATTCAATTCTTGATTTGCGAGTAACTCGTACATGCGTTGGACCGCTGGCAATGGAGCACCTGGTCCATTCAGAGAGGGGTAATCCGATGAGTGATCGGTTAGGTCGATCTGTTCTGCTGCTTGTTCGGCTGTTAGCCCCTGAGAATACGCATCACTGGTACGATTCCAGAGGTCTGTAAGATAGGCTTGAAGATGGCCAATCTTAGCCAGGTCCGAGAACGGCTCTCCATGTCCTGGTACG
>Ga0207962_1000004_pt1 | contig 77682 bp, 61 predicted proteins | sample Knorr_S15_td_AAI_FD_185603 | JGI IMG/M metagenome (GOLD analysis project Ga0207962, IMG submission 185603) | Marine microbial communities from Southern Atlantic Ocean transect - Knorr_S15_td_AAIW_ad_750m_LV_A (SPAdes) (version 2) | ecosystem: Environmental > Aquatic > Marine > Oceanic | place... | reverse complement strand
CCTCAATCAACTCAAGGAGTACCAGTTCAATCTTGAGGCAGTTTATACCACTGGAGCGACGACAGGCGGACTCTACGTAGGTGGTGGACTGGCTTGGAGGAACACGATGTTTGGCTCCGACCTAACTGCCGGACGCAGGACCGTTCGAGGCTACAGCGTAGTTACTGGGCTTAAGACTGGAGGCATCGGTGGTACTCCTTTCAGCCCACAACTCGAGATCCGGTGGACCTTCCTAAAGGAGACAGCACTCAACCCCAGAGTTATCAGTTTGGGTGTTAATGTCCCGCTATGGGGAGCTGGCCCTCGAAGAAGTGATCTGTCTGGCAGATAAGCCTGGACTTAGGCTCTCTTCAAGACCCGGCTCAGTTCTGATCCACTAGTGGTTAAGGTCCACTTACGGCTGTGTTCCCTTGCGCCACCAGACGCTAGGGCTCACCCGGTTGGACGGAGTGAAGAAGTCGGACATCCAGAGTGCAAGTCGACGGAGCGGCGTGCCGGAGAGCCACAACCACAGCCGGGGCCAGAGACCCCTAGAATCTCTGTTGTAGGGACACACACGCACACATATCGAACAGTCCGAATTCTGGTTCGTCCAGAACTTGAAGCATGTCTCTGCATCAACCGTCCACTTTCGAACACCACGAATATTCGACTTGTTGTAAACAACATCTGAAGGCTGGCCATCCGGAATTGCATTGACGGGACATGCATCAGAACAACGACGGCAGATCTTGCAGAATTCCGTTACACCAAAAGTCTTCGGATAATCATGGGCAAGTGGCAAATCAGTGAAGATCTTACCAATTCGCACCCGAGGACCAAACTCCTTTGTGATAAGGAGGCCATGCCGACCATATTCACCAAGCCCCGCCTTGAGTGCGTAGGGAATCGCGAGGGCTGTGTCATTCATCGTGGCGACCGCCCTGTATCCGAGGTTGATCACGTACTGAGCTAAACCGAGCAGAACAAGAGTGTCTTGCGAGTAGCCTATGCCAGTCGCTGTACCGCTGAGCGCCGAGGGCACCGTCTCAATCAAATCCCTGTCCATCTCCTGAACAATCACGATGACGTTTGGTAGGTCGGTAGGGAGCTCCTGTTCCTTCTCCGTTTCACCCTTTCGGCTATAGGCGTGAGTGTAGACCCACCGCTCATCGTAGGCCGTGATCCCAACGAGATCGGCACCAAACACCTTGGCTACATGCTTGATTTCACGGCTCATTTCAGTAGGGGATTCGACTTCAACGCACTCTTCTGGGCCTTGCCGGTGGACGGTAAAGGGATCAAGAAAACCCTCTCGACGGTTCTGATCCTCTTTTAGTTCAGCGAAGATGTCAGGTAAGTGCCACGAAGCGTTGCGGAGTGCATAATCACGCTGCCTGAAGCCGTCCGCGGATTTCCATTCCTTCAATGGAGTTCGATAGGTCTCGAAGAAGCGATCAGTTTTCTCTGATCTTACTACCGGGTCCCAAAATGCTCGAGAGTAGATGTCATTCTTCTGACTAAAGCGCTCAAATGAGTCTAGTACTTCAAAACCCGCATCCAAATCCTTCTTGGCAGGATCAAAGTCTTCACTCATCACTTCTCTCCTAAGAGACGATTAACCGATGGGCGATGGGCCGTATTCGTGAGATCAACGTAGGATCGATATCTGGTTGGGCAACGTATTGGCTCGCATGACAGCTCTAAGGCCGTCAATGGGACCTAAGAAGACCCGTTACCACCAGAGCCAGCTGAAGTCTCACTCTAGGTCTGAAGACATTGTCAACGAACGATCATGTGTCGTACGAAGTGGCAGCTCGGGTATGCGAATCGCTAGTATTCCACCGAGAGCTGTAATGATGGTAGCTAGCCAATAAATCCGCGTAGTGGCCAGCGCGAATGCAGCCTTGACCGCCTCAGCTACTTCCTCTGCAACACGCTCTCCTTCTGCCATGATCAATGCGGCCTCAGCTACTGGCTCGGTGGCCGCTATACTTTGGTACGTTGCCCGTACAAGATTCGGCAACTCAGCTCCGCCACTCGAAACGAACTCTTCCGCAACGATGCCGCGATCAATCACCTCTATCGGCAAATCTATCGAAGAGAAGGCTACCCAAAGTGTCGTGCCGAGCAGGGAGCCCATAACGGCCGCACCCACAGTGGCACCAATTTGGCGAAAGAAAAGTGATGCACTTGTTACCTGGCCGATGAAACGAACATCAGCTGCATTTTGGACTGCGAGGGTAAAAAGCGGCATCGCGGGTCCCACTCCTAGTCCACACATCACCGTAAAAATCGCAACCCGACTATAAGGGACTTCCGGACCCATCGTAGCAAGCAAACTTGTAGCCGAGACAAAAATCAGAGATCCCAGAACAATTTGAGGTTTATACCCCACACGATTCACAATCTGACCTGCGAGTGTAGCAGAAAAGACTATTCCTAAAGAGAACGGAATCAGGGCCGCTCCTGCTTGTGTTGCAGATACTCCTAAAACATTCACCAGGAATAGGGGCAAGAAGAGTGAGACAGACATTAACGACGCCCCAAAAAAGAAGGTCGACGCATTCGCCCTTCGGAATACGGGGTCGGCAAAAAGTCGCATCTCAAGAATCGGTCCAGGAGCGATACGAGAACGTCGAACAAAAGCCGCGAGCAGCAAGCACCCGGTAATAATCAAACAGATAGTCATCCAGGACTCCCAGGTAGCCAGAGTCGTATTCGTCTCCAGCCCAGGTAGCCAGGGATACCTTCTCTTATCGAGCTGTAATGCGAGCGTGGCTGGTATCAGCCCGCCCAGTAACAAGGCGGCCCCAATTAAGTCAGGCTTAACCGCACCCTTCGGTGGATCGAGCCTGGGCATACGACGGATAATGACCCAGAGGACTAACCCGCCAACGGGTACGTTCACATAGAAGACCCAACGCCAACCTTCTACTCCTGGAATCAGTCCACCTGCATGGTCTGTCAGTAACCCACCGATTAGCGGCCCTAACACCGAGGCAATTCCAAACACTGCACCTACAAACCCCTGGTATTTCCCTCTCTCCGCAGGGGTGAATAAATCAGCTATCACAATAAAAGTCATCGCGAAGAGCCCACCCCCACCTGCGCCCTGAATACCCCTGAACAACACAAGCTGAGACATCCCATCACCAATCACGGGAAGATTCCCAAATTCCCCGGCAAGTCCACAGAGTATCGAGCCACCGAGAAAGAGGACAATCGCGCAAAGCGTCACGATCTTCCTCGAGTATGTGTCGGCCAGCTTACCGTAGACTAGAGCCAAGGATGTGGAAGCCAGAAGATATGAAGTGGCAACCCATGCATAGCGCTCAACCCCAGCCAAGTCCTCTATCATACTAGGGAGCGCGGTTGCTACGATCGTCTGGTCTAACGCCGCAAGGAAGAGTGCAAGCAGAATTGAAATATAGATAATCATCCGGTCACGTCCTGAGACCGGCGTGCCTGCGTCATTCGTGCTAGATATGGACATAAGAGCCAAACATAACCACGCACGGCACAGAAGAACCAAGTCTGCTTGTGCTCAGAGTCGTCTAAGGTCAGTGTAGAATCGTGTCCTGCCAAACACGACTAAGCATGGAGATCGGACCTGGATTGTAAGGAGAGTAGCCCACCACCTCTCAAGCACTACGAATCCAGAAAGCCTCCCTGCCTCACCTTCGTTGGTCACTAGATAAGGGAAGGAAACTGATGATCGCTGAACACAACACGATCCTGTGTGAAACCAATGGAGATAGCCACATCATCGACCTAACATCCAATGTACAGGAGACAGTGGCTGAATCGGGGATCCATACTGGGCAGGCTGCACTCTTGGTACACGGCTCGACCGCGGCATTGTCCACACTTGAATACGAGCCCGGGCTAGTCAATTACGACATTCGTACCGCGATGGAGCGCCTAGCGCCTCATGATGCTTACTATAAGCATGAGGAGACCTGGCAAGATGACAACGGCCATAGTCACGTGCGTGCCTCTACCGTGGGTCCTTCTCTGGCGCTTCCGATTGTAGACGGATTTATCCCATTGGGAACCTGGCAACAGATCGTACTCATCGACTTCGACACTCGTCCCCGTAACCGCACGGTTCATCTGAGTGTGATAGGAATAGGAAGATCTTGATGGGGGTGGAACCGGGGTTTGACTCAAGTTGAGCATATGAATTCAGCGACGGCTTCTACCCAACGTCGAGGCCGTTCCAAATGCACGGTGTGTCCCGCACCAGGAACGATGAGCAACTGAGCTTGTGGGAGCACAGCAGTCATTTGTTCTCCGATCTCAACAAACTTGGTGTCAAGCTCTCCGGTGATAATAAGTGTCCGAGTTTGGATGCTGGGCAGGACATCCCAAAGAGACGGCAACACCCCAGTCCCCAAACCCCTAAGTGCAGAAGCCAAACCAGCCTCGGTATTGCGGAGTCGCTGAGCGTGGCGTTTTGCACGTACGGGACTAGGGAGCTGAAGTTGACTCTCAAAAAGTGGAAGGCGTTCCCATCGTCTGACAAAATCCTTGACACCATGCAATTCTATCTCGCACGCCAGTGCCTCATCATTCGCCTGCCGCTCTAACCTCTCGGCTTCTGTAGCAAGCCCCGGAGAAGCCGATTCTAGGATTAGACGGTGCACCTTTGTCGGGTGAGCAGCCGCAAAGTGGAGAGCAACCCTTCCCCCCATCGAATAGCCAATTAAGTCTGTAGGCCAAACTCCGGAGTGCTCAACCCGAGCGAGTGCTGCTTCAAGAGAGAAGTGTCTAGGGTCTCCGTCAGCGGACTGACTCCCGTGACCTGGAAGATCACATAGGACGGGTGAACAACCTATCGAGGTGAGTCCATCCGAGACCAACGGTCCCCATGAATCAGATGACCCAGTGAACCCGTGGAGTAGAACCGGATAATGGTGAATCAGTTAAGCACCTCCCCACTTGCAGAGCCCCCGGTCCATAAGAAGCTTGATGACATGAGAATCTTAGTCGTCGGTTCCTCTGGCACTATCGGCTCAGCCGTGACGAAAGCTTTTTCCGAGAGAGGCCAAGAGGTCGTTGAAGTCACACATTCCGGCGGAGGACTGACCGTCGACCTTTCTGATACGGCCTTGATCAAGGCACTGTACGATACAGCCGGCAAGCTGGACGCAGTTGTGTGCACCGCAGGCGTGGCACAGTTCGGCCCTCTGGAAGAGCTTTCTGACGCGGATTTTGCACAGAGCATCGAGAACAAGCTAATGGGCCAGGTGAACCTCGTCCGATGCGGGATCGGGCGGGTAACCGAGGGAGGTTCGTTCACACTCACAAGCGGAGGATTGTCACAAAACCCCACCGCTGCGACGACTGCTGTGAGCATGGTTGGTGCTGCAGTTGAAGCCTTCGCAAAAGGAGCCGCGATCGACCTGGAAAGTCGTTACCGGGTCAATGTGGTAAGCCCAGGCTGGGTCGCGGAAAGTCGCATGAAGATCGGTCTTGATCCGATGCCGGGTATCTGGGCCCGTGACTTGGCCGAGTACTACATTGACCTTGTAGAGGGCCTGCAGACAGGGCAAATCGTTCAGGCTGAAGCAGCTAAGCCAGATGGTATTCCCTAGATACGCTGATTGTCTGCTCTCCAGTTCTTGATTGCTTGCTTAAGTGTCTTACGGTCGGAAATCCCTTCTGACAGTGCCGTGAAGACTAGGCCTGTAAGCTCTTCGTCAGAAGCAAAGCGCAACGCAATCATTTGCTCTGTCGTCACTTCGGGGATCCTGTGCTTGAGGTCTTCAGGGAGAAGTTTCTCCATCCGCATCCGCTCTTCAAGCCGAATAACTCTATCCTGAACACCTAAGGCAAACCAACGGGCAAAGAAAGCTGCAAAAACAACGCCTACTGAGAAAATAAAGGTCACTAGATCAGCAAAGGAAAAATCGGTCACGACCCCATATCCCAGGTAGAGACTGGGGAGTACGAGCATAGATGTCATCCAATAATGGTAAGCAGGGACCATCTTAGCGTGGTTCTTAAAGTTCTGGTCTGATTGGCTCATAGGTTCCTCTATGATTGGGCAACTGAGGTACGTACCGGACCCTGTAAATGGGGTGACCAACCTAGCGAAGACGTGTATGCTGTGCAGCCCAGAACATGATTGGAATCTATGAAGAGCTACCAGTTCCGTGAGTACGGAAAACATCTTGAGTCCATTGAACACCCCGAGCCTTCGCCGGAAGGGACGGAAGTCCTAGTCCGTGTCCTAGCATGCGGTGCATGTCACAGTGACGTACACCTTTGGGAGGGTGAGTACGACCTCGGAAATGAACGGAAACTAGATGCTAGAAGTGGACGAGACTTACCCTTCACCTTAGGTCATGAGATTTCTGCCGAAGTAATCCGAGTGGGGCCCGATGCGCAGGATAAGCTGATCGGGAAACAGTTTGTGGTATTTCCGTGGATTGGGTGTGGAGCCTGCAATATCTGTGATCATGAAGCCGAACATCTTTGCCTTCGGCCTCGGGCTCTTGGGACCTTTGTGGATGGGGGGTATAGCGATCACGTGCTAGTTCCTCACCCGAGATACCTCTTCGATTTTGGCAATCTCAAACCAGAACTTGCGTGCACATATGCATGCTCAGGCCTCACTGCTTATAGCGCAGTGAAGAAAGCCCTCGGACATCGTGGATCTCACATCGTGATCATCGGAGCGGGAGGCGTTGGCCTCTCAGCGTTAATGATCGCGAAAGCAACAACAGATTATGAAGTCATCGTAGTAGACATCCGGCAAGAAGCTCGGGATGCTGCAGAACAAGCAGGAGCAAGCCACACACTCGACGCAAAAGATAAGAATGCTCACAGGCTCATCAAGAAAATCAGTGGTGGAGGAGCTTGTGCAGTTGTTGACTGCGTAGGATCTGAGACATCTGCAAATCTAGGTATGAGAAGCCTCGCAAAGAGCGGCATCCTCATCATTGTGGGTCTCTTCGGTGGAGCCCTCCAAGTATCACTCCCACTCCTACCACTTAAGGACATAACGATACGCGGATCTGATTTAGGCAGCCTCAGTGAGATGAGTGAATTGATGGAACTGGCTAGAGCGGGACGTATAGACCCTATCCCCATCGAGACTCGCGCGCTCGACCAGGCACAGCAAACTCTTTACGATCTCGCTGAAGGAAATTTAGTCGGTCGCGTCGTACTGGAGCCGTAACCACTTATTGATCCCACCGAGAACCTTATTGGAATCTTTATGGTACAAATTACAGCCCCTGGAGAGATAGCATTCCGCGAACAATTCAAGAGGCTTGTATACCAAGCCCTTGCAGGATAGAGAGAGTCACCCGAAAACGAGACACGCCAAGTCGGTACACAGCAAAACCAATTCCCTGGAGCAAAAGCGTATTAATCTCCTTGATACCCTGCGGCTATTTTCGGAGATTGGGTTAGAAGTTGAACAAAGCTGACGTACAAGGCCTTACCTCCCATAGAAAGCAACCTACTAACAAAACATGACCAAGCCGAAAAACGGAGTCTCCGAGGTTGGAGCTGGCGTAACATCTGAGCCGGAAACAAATAGAATTTCAGTCGACCCAGATAGTCTTCCAACTATCCCGGATGCAATGGAGTACGACTACACGAACTTCTATTTCGGGGCCGGAACTGATGCGTTCGCTCTGCTAGAACCATTCGATGACTGGTGGGAGCAAGTTCATCCTGCAGGTTACTACCTCTACGAGCTACCACTCCGCTCAGCCCCATCAACTCGAGTCGACGTTGAGGACACAAAAACAGGTGAGATACGACGGGGACTCGTCAATTTTGCCTCGTACAACTATCTGGGACTCTCATATAGGCCGGAGGTCAAGGAAGCAATCAAGGAAGCTGCTGAAATCTACGGAGGTGGATCCTCAGGATCACCGATTTTGAGTGGCACGACACACCTGCATGAGCAGTTCTCCGCGGAAGTAGCGGCGTTTAAGGGCAAAGAAGCTGCGCTTATCTTCCCTACGGGCTACAGCGCCAATGTCGGGACGATCGCAGGACTGATGCGTTCGGGCGACTTGATCGTAGCCGATCAATACGCCCACGCCAGCATCGTCGACGGCATGATTCTATCGAAAGCCAAGTCCCGGTTCTTCAGACACAATCGGGCAGACGACCTCGATCGTAAATTGAAAGGCTTCGACGGAAAGAAGCTGGTCATCGTTGAGGGCGTGTACTCCATGGACGGTGACGTCACAGCGCTGGCTGATATAGTCGAAGTGTGCCGTGCCCGCGGGGCTCGGATCATGATCGACGAAGCACACTCAGCCTTCGTATACGGTGCTACCGGAAAGGGTATAGTCGAAGACGTAGGGTTAGATGATGAGGTGGACATCCACCTCGGCACCTTCTCTAAGAGTCTTGGCGGACAGGGCGGCTACACCGCGGGCTCTCTCAAACTCATTAACTATCTCCGCGGTTTCTCGCGATCACGTTTCTTCTCTTGCGCTCTCTCCCCAGTCGTGGTGGCTGGACTAAGAAAGGCTCTAGAAATCGCGAGCAACGAACCAGAACTCCGAACGAAACTCTGGGAAAACGTTGCTTATATGCAGAAATTGCTGGGTGATGCCGAAGTCCCAATCGGTGACTCCACCTCACAGGTAATTCCCATTATGGTCCGCGACGATGCGCGCGTACTGGCAATGGGCGAGGAGCTATTCCGGGAGGGAGTGTACATCAACCCGGTCATCTATCCCGCAGTCGGCAAGCATAAATCACGGTTCCGAATGTCGATCTCAGCAGCACACACGCCGGAGGAACTTGAAGAGGGCGCAGCCGTGATCGTGCGCGTCTTGCAGAGGTTCGGCATATGTCCTTAGGGAGCTATCACTTCCATACAGGGGTCAGCGCCTTCTTTGAGATGGAGACAGCAGACGCCCGCGCACTCTTGCCCCAACATCTTGAGCCTATCGAGGTGCGCCATCAACGGAGTGTGCTTTCTGTCACAGCCTTCCTCTTCGATGATAGTGTCGTGGGCCCTTACACTGAGATCATGTTCTCGGTAATCGTTCCACCGACTGTGGCTCAATTGGGTCCGCACGCAAAGGCAGGGTTCTTCCCCTTCCTTGCTGCCACAAGTTCAGAGGAGGCCCGACGCATCAAGTCTGAGCGCTTTCATTTCCCCTATCATGAAGAAGACATCAAGGCGCAGTTCATCGAGAGAGAAGGCCGCATGCGTGTGCGGGTCTTCGGAGGAGAAGATCCAGTTGTTGACATGAGTGTAACCCGAGGCACTTGGGAAACCACCACGCTTTTACTTCAGGGTTACATGATGAACGGATCCGAGCGTCTTCGCACAACACTTCAAATCAGCGGTGAATATACGGTTCATGAAAATGAACAGGGTGAGATGACGCTCTTTCCGCACGCCATGATCGCTAAGCACTTTCCGGGCGAAGTCTCTGCTTATCCGTTCCGCGAAACTTGGCTCAAGAATGGAACTGAAATCTTCCACAAACTGGAAGCCTTTTAGTTAAAACTCCGCGGTCAGGATCAGACTAAGGCAAGGGAGTCATATGGTGCGACCAGATAGAATTCTATTGGGCTTCATTCTGCTCCTCGCCTGTTCAGGACCCGGGTTAGTCGCACAGGAAGACGAGCGATTAGTCGGCAGTTGGCGTGGAGAACTTGAGGTCGGAGGTGGAGTTACCCTGACCCTTGTTTTCAATATCACCCAAGACGACGCCGGCGCACTTGCCGGTACAATGGACAGCCCCGACCAGGGTGCAGTTGGTATCCCGCTGACCAGTGTCTCCACCGAAGGGGATAGCGTGACCTTCAGTATCCAAGCCATCCAAGGGACCTATACAGGCAGCCTCTCAGAAGGGGGAGACCAGATTTCTGGGACTTGGAGTCAAGGCCCAGCCTCACTACCGCTCTCACTCGTAAAGGGTGAGGCCCTCCCACCACCAGAGCGGCCACAAGAGCCCAAGCCTCCTTATCCTTACAGCTCCGAGGAAGTGAAGTTCAGGAATACTGGCGCAGGGATTGATTTAGCTGGAACCCTTACTATTCCAGATGGTCTTGGGCCATTTCCTGGGGTTGTGCTGGTCAGCGGATCAGGACCCCAAGACCGCGATGAATCCCTGATGGGGCACAAACCGTTCTGGGTTCTCGCGGACCACTTGAGCCGCGAAGGAATCGCGGTTCTCCGCTTCGATGACCGCGGGGTGGGCTCGTCCGGTGGGGAGTTCGGGACCGCCACCTCCGAGGACTTCACCACGGATGCTCTAGCGGGAGTCGAATACCTTGAGGGCCAGGACCGTATCGCGACAAATCGAGTAGGTATCGTCGGTCACTCAGAGGGCGGCCTCATCGCCCCTCTCGCCGCAAGTCGGTCCGAAAGAATCGCTTACATAGTCATGTTGGCCGGACCTGGCATACCAGGTATCGATATTCTTGTTGCTCAAGGAGAACTCATTAACCGAGCTGCTGGCGCGCCTGAAGCAGTCGTAGAAATGAACGCTCGTGTTCAAAGCACGCTCGCAGACATTGCGAAGGAAGAGCCTGACCCAGAAAAAGCTGGCCCACTAATGCGCTCAGCAATGCGCGAGGAGATTGCGCTTCTCCCACAAGCTATTATGGAATTAATTCCAGAGTCCCAAATTAATGATGTAGCAATTAACACAACGGTTAATCAGTTCAACTCTCCGTGGTTCCGGTTCTTTTTACACTATGATCCACGACCCGTCCTCGAACAGGTTTCTGTTCCCGTGCTCGCGATCTTCGGTGAGAAGGACCTTCAAGTACCACACGAACTCAACGTTCCGGAAATCGAAGCAGCCTTCGAGCGTGGGAATAACGAAGCCGCGACAGTTCGAGTTCTACCAGGTCTGAACCACCTATTTCAGAAAGCTGAATCAGGTGCCCCATCTGAGTATCAGCAGATCGAGGAAACCTTTAATCAGAGCGCCTTAGAACTCGTCAGCTCGTGGATCCTTAAACAGTTCACAAGTCCGAAGCTAGACACACTGAGTTAGCCTCCTAACAGACCGGTCAGTTATCTGACTTTCTGCTAAACCGGTTTCCAAATCTCTAGCTCACCCCCTCTGTCACCATTAGCGTAACTGATGCCCGCACGCCCACAGGATTTGATCTTTACGCTCTACGGTGAATACCTGCTGCACCGGAAGGAACCGATATGGGTCGGGAGCCTTATCGCACTCCTGCAACCTTTCGACCTCTCGGAAGGAGCCGTGCGTACTGTTCTTTCTCGGATGGCTCGAAAAGGGTGGCTCGAGGCCCACCGCACAGGGAAGCATTCCTTTTACGATCTCGCCCCAAAGGGTCGGCAACTTCTGGAGGATGGCGAGGATCGCATCTTCCATCCCTCATGGGACAATCCGTGGGATGGCTCCTGGTTCCTGATCGCCTATTCGATTCCGGAGGACGTTCGCCACTTACGAGACCGGCTCCGGGATCGTCTTGCGTGGCTTGGCTTTGGTTCGCTGGGAAACGGGCTGTGGATCTCGCCTCACGATGTAGAAGAACAGGTCCAAAGGGTTGCGAAACAACTGAAGATTGAGCGCCATCTCGAGTGCTTTCAAGCTCGCCGTGTTAACAAGCAAGATGCCCAGGAACTCGTAGCAAAGTGTTGGGATCTTGCAACGGTAAATCAGCAATACTTAGCCTTTTCCGGTCGCTGGCAATCGGAACTGGAGAGGTGCAGCGCCGGTGTCCCGACAGGTGATGTGACACACGAGGAATGCTTCGCGGTACGCTTTGACCTCATTCATGAGTATCGGGCATTCCCGCTTATAGACCCTTATTTGCCTCGATCTCTCTTACCTGAAAAATGGAATGGAGAGGATGCGACTGAGTTATTCCATATGTTACACGAAATCCTCAAAGGGCCCGCCGATTCTTATGTTGACCAGATCTTGAATACGGAACGATCATGACCCTGACTGGACATACCTCTTTGAAGGCAACGACCTCAGTACTCATCCTGTGTATGGCTTGTTCAGCACCCGATACTGGGCGAAAAGACCGTGCCGCAGAGGGATACCTGAAGATCATAGCAGCTGAAATCAATCGACCAACTAATGGGCCTGACCTCGAGTTCTTAATAAAGGCCACCAGCTACAGAGATGTGTTTCTGCGACGATCAGCTGTACGGGCCCTGGGGCGCCTGGAAAACCCGGCACTAATCAATGACCTCGCGCATCATTTAGAGGACTCGCAAGCCGCCGTCCGGGTGGAAGCCGTAAATGCTCTGGCACAAGCCGTGCACCGTAGTGACGGAGCACCAGTCCTGGAAATATTCTTGGCCAGGATAGGATCAGAACATGACGAGAGAGTTTTGGGTGCGTTCGCTCGCGCGCTGGGCCGGCTACGCCTGGGTGATGAAGATCAAGGCTCGGCCCTGGAACTATTGCTTAGTCTTGGCAATCTCGATCCCGTGCAAATTCCACCAAAGCTAGCTGAAGGGCTAGCTCTTGGACTTGAAGCATTAGCGAGAAGATCTGGAGGCGAACTACTCGGTGACCAAGCAAAGGGTCAGTTGGTCAGCATGCTTCGCTACCGCGCTGCGGACGAACAGACCGCAGCGCGAGTAAGAGCACTAGCGCTACTAACGCTACGGCACGCTGAAGCCATAACCGAACGCTATGTTGACGAAAGTCTTAGGGACCCGGATCCAGATGCGAGGAGAGTTGCGGCTGCATCCCTAGACCTTATGCCACCTGCACTGCGCACCGAGTTCACGCGACGGGCCATCGGAGATCGATCATTGCGTGTGAGTGTTGAAGCAATCGGGCAACTAGCAAATCATCCCAGCGATATCCTCAAATGCCAGTGGTTGAATACTGCCTTAGAGGAAACAGACATCCGACCCATCAGGGCACTGGCGCTTGAGGCACTAGGAGAACCATGTCCGGATGTTTCAGCCCAACAGCGAATCCTAATGGATGCCGTATCGGAAATTGGCGTAACAAATTCTACGGAGTGGCTGGCCCCTGCCCGGGCGCTTGTCTCGCTCGCAAGCATCGCACCAGAACTCGCCGAAGCTGCTCTCCCACAATTCTTGGAACATGAGAACGCATTCGTCCGAGGCTATGCAGCCACTGCCGCTGCCCTCATTGGACAAACCGGCACCCTAAGAGCACTCGCCCGAGATCCAGCCCCGAATGTACGCACAGCTGCAATTCAATTCCTCGCCGCCCGAGATTCAGAGTCGATTGATGAGCTGTTGGTCAACCAACTCTCTACAGATGACCCACAACTTCTAATAACAGCCGCACGCCTCCTTGAAAATTCCCCGCTAGGGCTTCAGGCAGCTTCGGCTAGCCTTATGGCGTTTGAGCGCGTCTCAGCCAGTCAACGCGAAACATCACGTGATGCCCGTCGAGCTTTACTGGAGCGTATTAATGAGTTCGGGGATGCTACAATGACAAACCGACTCGAACCCTTCCTTCGGGACTTCGACCCTCAAGTCGCCACGGACGTCGCGAACATACTAGAGCGTTGGTCTAGCCAATCGAGACAGCCCAGCCCAGAGCTCCTTCCAAGAGGCGACCTACCGAACCCGGATGAACTAGATGAACTCAGGCACTCTGAGGTGATCCTCCATATGGAAAGGGGCGGTGAGATCGTGATCCGTGCCCTCCCCGATGTTGCACTTACTAACGCCCAACGCTTCGTACGGCTCGCAAATGAAGGCTACTTCGATGGGCTTACATTTCACAGGTGGGAGCCGGGCTTTGTAATCCAAGGTGGCAGTCCGGGCGCAAACGAGTACTCCGGTGATGGCCCCTACACGAGGGACGAAGTTGATCTGCTACCCCACTGGCGTGGCACGGTAGGACTGTCTACGCGTGGCCACGACACTGGCGATGCACAAATCTTTATCAATCTTGCCGACAATGTTCGACTCAACCACGACTACACGATCTTCGGTGTTGTCGTCGATGGGATGGAAGACGTAGTCGACTTAGTCGTTGAAGGTGACGTCATCACACGGGCGGAGGTACGCGTCGGTACTTAAAAGATCGAAACAGCTCACATATCAAAAAGACCAGTTGCCCCAAGGCATAAATTACCTCTATTCTGGCCTTCGTCGGACCAAGTATTAGAACGTAGCGATATTCCATTATCAGCTTCGCTCTGAAAACCCATCGCAATAAGGAAATCCATGCAGCTTTACACGAAAATCTTGATCGGCCTCATAGGAGGTGCGGTTGTCGGTGCAGTCGCGAACATCGGCGGCATCACATGGTTACAGGACTTCCTGGGTACCGCGGAGATACTCGGAACCGCGTTCATCAAACTCATCACGATGATCGTGATTCCCCTCGTTGTCGCTAGCCTGCTCGTAGGAACAGCCTCACTTGGTGATCTTAGAAAACTCGGACGAATTGGTGGAAAAACGCTGGCATATTACATGATCACCACAGCGGTAGCCGTAACAATCGGGCTCGGGCTTGCCAACGTCATAAAACCTGGTGCGGGGGTTTCCGAGGAAACACGAATCGAACTGACAGAACGGTACGGTGGAGACGCAGCAAGTCGCATGGATATTGCCGAGAACGCTCCAGGTTGGAAGGACACCCTACTCCGCGTGATTCCGAGAAACCCGGTTCGTGCAGCCGCAGACATGGACCTCCTCCCCCTCATCTTCTTCACAATCTGCTTTGGGGCAGCCCTGACGGTGATTGTACCTGAGCGAAAGGATGCTGTGCTCACTTTTTTCCATGGGGTTAATGACACCTCTATGGTCCTAATTAACTGGATCATGGAGCTTGCCCCATACGCGGTCTTCTTCCTGATAGGGTCAGTCGTAGCAAACTTTGGCTTTGATCTCCTGCAAAGTCTACTGACTTACACAATTGTTGTCGCAGCAGGCCTCGGCCTACACGCACTGGGGACGTACGGGCTGATTATCCGGTTTCTCGCTGGTTTGAACCCATTGAAGTTCTATCCAAAGATCGCCGCAGCGCCCCTGCTTGCGTTTTCGACTTCATCATCAAATGCCACACTTCCGCTGACGATCGAAACAGCAGAGGAGAAGGTTGGTGTCTCCAAGGAAGTGGCTAGTTTCGTCCTGCCGCTCGGCGCGACGATCAACATGGACGGAACTGCGCTCTACCAGGCTGTAGCCGTGCTGTTCATCGCCCAAATATACGGAATTGATTTGGGACTAGCGGAGCAGATGATCATTGTGCTAACTGCCACTCTCGCTTCCGTAGGCGCAGCCGGTGTGCCGTCTGCAGGTATTATCACACTCATCATCGTGCTGAATTCAGTAGGAATGGGGGAGCACGTGCAGGCTGGTATCGCGCTCATTCTTGGAGTCGACCGGATTCTCGACATGATCCGGACTTCAGTGAACGTGACAGGAGATCTGACATGCTCTGCAGTCATCGCACGCAGCGAAGGAGAATCTCTCATGCTTTCTACTACAGCATTGAGTGACTGAGTCACGTTAGCTGTATATACGGCACAGTTAGTAGAAAAGGCCCCGACGGACTGCTTCCATCGGGGCCTTTTGATTAGAATTTCGCCGCTACGTTACTCAGTCCTCACAGCCCGAGATCACTTCAAGCACAATGGGCCCAGAATGAAGATCGGATTAGTCGGCTTTGCCGGGTCAGGAAAGACGACCGTGTTCAATACAATGACAGGATTAGACGTTCCGGTCGGATACGGTGGTGACGTTCGTCTCGGTACCGTTCGTGTGCCAGATAAACGAATCGACGCTCTTACGAAGATATTCTTACCAAAGAAGAAAACCTACGCAGAAATATCATTCTGCGACGTTCCTGGTGAACACGGATCACATAAGAAAGGATTATCCCCTCGTGGGCTCCAACAAATCCGTGATCAAGAAGCTCTCTGCCTAGTGCTGCAGGACTTCAACAATCCGGCGCTGGAAGGAGCGCCGGATCCACTCATGGACCTGGAATCCTTCCATACAGAATGTGTCTTTGCAGATCTCGAAATTGTCGAGAAACGTCTCGACAGAGCTCGCAAGGAACGAGCAGACGCGCATGAGATCGCCACATTCGAACTCGCCCAAGCTAATCTTGAAGAAGAACGCCCACTCCGCCTTATCCCTGATGCAGACCTAGACCGGTCCCTCATTAAGGGATACGGGATCCTTTCCGATCGCCCTTTACTTGTTGTGGTGAACCGTGATGAAGAGCACGCGGCTGATCCTCTTGCCGGAAAATTGGATACTCGAATCAAGGAACTTGGTGCTGCAGGCCTTACCCTGTGCGCCAGCATAGAGGCCGATATCGCCAGTATGGAGCCAGCGGACCAAGAGGAGTTTCTTGCTGATCTAGGCCTCAAAGAGTCAGCATTATCACGATTTATTAGATCGGCTTACGACCTTCTTGATCTTATTTCCTTCTTCACGGTAGGGGAGGATGAGGTTCGGGCATGGACGATCCGTCGTGGCACGAACGCACACCGAGCCGCCGGAAAGATTCATTCTGACTTAGAACGCGGATTCATTCGAGCAGAAGTAACACCCTACGAAGTGTTTATGGATTATGGTTCCGAGGCAGCAGTAAAGAACGCCGGCAAACTGCAGGTGGAGGGCAAAAACTACCTTGTCTCTGATGGCGACATCATGCACGTGAGGTTCAACGTCTAGGGATCGGCTACTCAGGTGAATGGGAACCCCGCTGCATTAGGATTGAAAATCATGTAAAAAACGTCTGGACCCTTTCAATCCAACGCGCTCGCAATAAGATTGCACCAGCCTACGCTCACTCAGGAGGAAATATGGATCGCCGAGGTTTCGTAACTACTGGACTGGCCGCGAGTATCGCGGGAGTCAGCGGGGGTGGCGGCACCCTTGCGGCTATGTTGGACCGTACGCCGGGATGGCGGACTGGCAAGACACTTGCTGATGGAACGGTCAAACTCAGCTCGAATGAGAACCCTCTGGGGCTATCACCGGACGCGCGTGAAGCAGTTATCGAATCCCTTGTCGATGCCAACCGGTATCCCGGGGACTATCGAGGCCCGCTAATGGAGGAACTGGCCCGTTACCTCGACGTTAAGGTCGATAACTTGACGCTCGGCTTTGGCTCAACTGAGATCCTTCAGATTGCAGTGCAGGCATTCCAGGGACCAAACACACCGTTGATCATAGCGCAACCGACATTTGAGGATATCTCAGACTATCAGGATACCATGCCCTTCGAGGTCGAGGCGATCCCGCTAACCAAGGATTTACAGCATGATATCGGTCGCATGCGCGAATCTTCGATGCGCCGTCCATCAGTCGTGTATTTTTGTAATCCGAACAACCCGACGGGAACAATCACATCGTCACGTGATATCGATGCATGGATCGCTGAAGCCCCTGAGACCACGACCTTCCTCATGGATGAGGCGTATCTCGAGTATGCTTCGGACGACTCTTTCTGGCCGGCAATGAAGTGGATCGAGGAGAAGCCGAACGTCATCGTCATCCGGACATTCTCAAAAATCTTCGCCATGGCCGGACTTCGGTTGGGTTATTCAGTGTCCCATCCGACAACTGCCAGACGGCTGAATGAGCACACGGTCCAAAACAGCCCGAGCGTCGTTGCAGGTGCAGCAGGTATAGCGTCGCTCAAGGACAAAGGCTTGGTCGAGCGTGCAATCACGATGAACGCAGAGTCCAAAGAAATCGTGCACCAAACTTTGGATGGGTTAGGACTCGACTACCTTCCGACAAATACCAACTTCATCATGCACCGCATTAAGGGTGACCTTGGGGAATACAGAAACCGGATGGCTGATGAAGGGCTGTTGGTTGGTCGGGATTTCCCTCCAATGCTCGACTACAACCGGCTTTCATTTGGTCTTCCAAATGAAATGGACCGCTGGGCTGAAACCATCAAAGGCTTCCGTAATAAAGGCTGGATCTAAGCTTCTTATTGTAGGGGCATCAACGAAATGGCCGCTGCCGCTTGCTTTGGCTAGCGGCAGCGGCCGTTTCGCCTAATCGGATATCACGCCGGGTGTGATATCCTTTGCGCTCTCAATAACTGCAAGAATATCCGCTATGGCTTCCGCTGGTGTCATCGGAGATCCGCCCGACGCAGCCTGAGGCTATTCCAAACTACAGTCACTGAACTGAGTGCCATGGCCAGGGCAGCAAGGATTGGATGTAGCGATCTCAAAATCATGGGCAAGAAAGTTGCTGAGTAGAGGGCGCCGGCTGCTACTGGAATCAACACCATATTATAGAAGAAAGCCCAGAATAGATTCTGCTCAATCGTGCGTATGGTTGCCCGACTCAATGCCAGTGCAGTAACCACGGATCTTGGATCTCCACCCATCAGCGTCACGTCGGCAGCTTCAATTGCCACGTCCGTACCGGTACCAATAGCGATACCGACATCTGCCTGAGCCAAGGCCGGAGCATCGTTGATCCCATCACCAACCATCGCAACAACGTGGTCCGCCTGGAGTTCCCGAATAACATCACGCTTCTGCTGCGGAAGGATTTCCGCCCTGACCTCATGGATACCAATTCTTGCAGCAATTGCTTCTGCGGTGGCGGTTTGATCACCGGTTAGCATAATCACATGTAACCCACGGTCCCGAAGATCGCGCACCGCGTCTGCTGATCCTTCCTTGAGTGTGTCGGCGGCCCCGAGCACTCCTCGTGCCTGACCGTCGATCGCAACCCACAAAGGGGTAGCGGCTCCAGCCACGATAATCTCCATCGCTGATTCGAGCGCCGCGAGGTCGATATCTCGGTTTGCCATAAGAACTTGGTTTCCAACTAAGACTTCTGCACCCCCTATCATCGCCTGCACACCCTGACCGGGAATTGCTCTAAACGAGTCGGGTTTAGTCAGGTTCAAAGACCTTCTTCGGGCCTCACGGAGCACGGCTTCACCTAAGGGATGTTCACTCATCAATTCCGCAGATCCGGCAAGACGCAGGAGTTCCGCTTCATCACTAGCCAGGGTGATCACAGACTGGATCTCTGGTTCACCCCGCGTCAGGGTCCCCGTCTTGTCAAATACCACTATTTCAAGCTGCCTAGCACGTTGGAGTGCTTCTGAACTGCGAAACAGGATTCCCAGGCGGGCCCCCCTCCCGGTTCCAACCATCACCGCCGTCGGGGTGGCTAAACCAAGGGCACAGGGACAGGCGATCACAAGAACTGCTACCAAACGCACAAGAGCTACAGAGAAATCGGCTCCAACCAAGGTCCACCAAACAAGGAAGGTCAGGACCGCAAGAATGATTACTATTGGGACAAAAATACCGGCAACCTGGTCTGCTAACCGTTGGATCGGAGCCTTGCTTCCTTGAACTTCCTGCACGAGTCGAATGACCTGAGCAAGCGTAGTATCGGCTCCAACCTTTGTAGCTCTGAAGTGAAAGGCTCCCGATTTATTGATGGTCGCACCCACAACGACATCCCCTGGGCCCTTCTCGACCGGCATACTTTCCCCTGTCAGCATGCTCTCATCAATGGAAGACAGGCCGTCGACAACCTCCCCATCCACCGGTATGCGCTCGCCGGGACGTACAAGCAATAAGTCGCCGACTACGACGTCTGCGATAGGGATGTCATACTCAACACCCTGCCGAACCACCCGAGCTGTATTTGGCTGAAGTCCTATGAGCTCCCTTATCGCCTCACTCGTCTCCCCCTTAGCTCGGACTTCCAGAAGCTTGCCGAGTTTGATCAAAGTGATGATGAGTGCAGCGGTTTCGAAGTAAACATGTTCACCTGCCAAAGTGCTTCCAGCAGTGAGCATTACAACAACGACCACCGAATACACGTAGGCGACTGTGGATCCTAAGGCGACGAGCAAATCCATGTTCGCCGAGCCAGCCCGAAGGGCCTTCCAGCCGCCCACGTAGTAATCCCAGCCAACGTATACCTGGACCGGGCTCGCAAGAACGAACATCAGCCAGTTCACCCAATGTGCATAAGCCCAGGAACCCAGGAACCCAAAGTCTCGAGCCATACTGAGTACGAAGAGTGGACCTGCGAACCCTACCCCTATCCAGAACTTTCTGGTTTGGTTTTGTAGTTCCCTTTGCCGAGCCGCCGCTTCAATATCATCGAGTTCATCCGGATCCGCCTGCAAAACCCCATATCCCACCCGCTCGACCGCAATGCTCAAATCCTCAAGGGTTGGCCCCCCTCGTGACAATTCCACTACGGCGCGCTCAGTTGCGTAGTTCACCGAGGCACCAGTAACCCCTTCGGTCCGGCACAATGCCCGCTCAACCGTAGCTGCGCAGTTCGCGCATGTCATCCCAGTGATCGGAAGTGTGAGTTGTCGAGTACTGGAGGAGTCTACCTTCATGCCAGTCTCATATATTGACGCCTTACTGAACCCGAAGCTAACTAGCTGGTGGGTAGTTGATCTGCCTCATTAATCCCTCGATTTCTTGCCAATTCGTTTTCTCAGAATTCCACGAAATCGTAACGTCCCGGGTGTCATGCCTACCTTCAACCGATAACACTCCTTCGATCTCGGTAACCTCTCTCGCAATAGCTGCCACACAATGCCCGCAGCTGATGTTAGGTACCTGAACCGTTCGATTCTTCATCAACATTTTCTCCTCAAGCTTTGCTACTCGCCTCGAAAACCTGGATTAGTTCTCCGAGAATCTGTTCCTTTTGCGAGTTGCCCGTTCCTTGAATCGCGTTGGTCACACAGTGGTGTAGATGCTGATCGAGCATTCGACTGCTCACCTTCTTAAGAGCCCTCTGAATCGCCAAGATTTGATTGACCACATCAATACAGTACGCTTCCTCCTCAACCATGCGTCCAATACCCCGAACATGACCCTCTACGCTCTTCAGTCGCTGCAAAATGTCCGTCTTCCGCTCATCCGTCATCCAGAACCGCCTTATACCATAAGTACGATCTAAGCATTTATCCCATCCCCCCTGGGGGGGGATGGTGTCATCGCAGAAAGATAGGCAGACGTTGGTGTCAGTCAACCACTCCTTGTGGCATTATTCATGACTGAACACCTTTTATTCATGTCATTTATCTCTTCCATAAAAACCCTCCTTACCCTCGGAAGAGGGGTTACCGGTGGGCTTCCCGACGCTACTGAAGACAAGGATCCTATCAACCTCTTCCGGGCCTGGTTTGAAGCCGCCAAGAAGTCGGGGATCCTATTTCCAGAGGCAATGTCACTTGCGACAGCCACCCTGGATGGGAGCCCTTCAGTCAGGATGGTCCTCTTAAAGGATGTCGACCTCCACGGGTTTGCGTTCTATACCAATTATGGAAGTCAAAAAGCCTCTGAAATGGACGAAAACCCCCAGGCAGCCCTCTGCTTTCACTGGCCAATCTTACAAAGGCAAGTCCGTATATCAGGCAAAGTCGAGAGAGTCTCGGAAGATGAAAATAGGGATTATTTTGTAACGCGCTCGCGGGCAAGCCGGATAGGCGCGTGGGCTTCAAAGCAGAGCAAGAATCTTTCTGACCGAGCAGAACTGGAAGCCCGAGTCCGGGATTATAGTGAAAAGTTCTCTGGTGATAATGTTCCACTACCTATGTTTTGGGGTGGCTACCGCCTCGAGCCAGATCAAATTGAATTCTGGCAAGGACGGGCAGACCGGCTGCATGACCGGATAGTCTTCAAACGATCTTCAAGCGGATGGGAAAGCGAGAGGCTTTATCCCTAAAGCTATCCCGATCAGCTGATCGGAGCCCTCGGCACTTTCTCATCACGCATCGCAGCATGGTATAGGAACGTCGCCAACACCACGGCAGCCTGAGCTAAATCCTCCTCACTCAGTCTCTCGTAAAAGTCCGCATTTGTGTGGTGTGTTCTTACGTCGTAGTCCCGATAATCCTGTAGTGAGTTGAAGCCCGGAAGGCCCGCACGTGTGAATGACAGATGATCCGTACTACCGATATTGTCCATCAGGTTCTTACGGGCTCCGATATCATTCAAAGGTTCAAGCCAGGCATCAAAGACCGCTTTAGCTGCTGCGTTCTGCTCCATGTACCAACCATAGATCGCACCCGTCCCAGGGTCATGGTTGAAGTAGACAGAGAGGTTCTGACGGTTATCAGGGTTGTCTTCGCCCAGATGCCTCGCGACATACTCCCGAGAACCGTGCAGACCCTGCTCCTCAGAACCCCAAAGTGCCACACGTATCGTTCGCCGCGGCTCTACCCCTAGGTCTTCCAGGATTCGCATTGCTTCCATAACCGAAGCCACTGCGTCGGCATTATCCGAAGCGCCGGTAGCGGAGTGCCAAGAATCCAAGTGCGCTCCGACCATAACAACTTCGTCCCCTATCTCTGGATCAGCACCTGGAATCTCAGCGAGAACGTTATAACCCCTGGTGTCGTCATCGTGGAATTGGCCTTCGATTGCAATCCTCAGGCTAACTGACTCTCCGGCCTCAATCATGCGAACAATCATATTGTAGTGTTCAGAAGCTAGTATCACCGTTGGGGAAGCAGTCTCTGGGTTATCCCGACCAAGCACAAAAATTGTCCCATGTTGTCCCTGGTTGGGTCGGAGCACTGCGCCGACGCCGATATCGTGGAGAAGTTGTGCGAGCGTACCTCTGTCCGCTGGAGTCTGAGTTGGCAGGGACCGAGGTGCACCAATCCGCACCTGCTCCTCATAGTCAGCGGGCTGAGGCCTATCTTCCTCTATGAATCCTTCCTGTGGCTGTGCGATAAGCACGGCTTTACCACGTAACTCTGACGCGCGAGTGAGTAAATCATCTGTTGTCCAATCCCCGATATACACGGGAAGTCCCTCCACAATCCCATCGGTACTGGGTGTCCAAGCTTCAGGGTACCCGAAAAGCGGGAAGTATCGCGGACTCCTCATTTCAAGCGTGAGCCCTTCAAGTGTCCAGCCACGACCGAAGTCCCATGACTCTAAATGAGCATTTTCGAGGCCCCATTCCTCGAATTTTATTACGCCCCAGTCTGCTGCTCGCTTGTACGCCGGCGTCGCAGAAAGACGAGGCCCAATTACATTTGTCAGATAGTTGAAATGCTCCATTACCTCTGATCGCTCTATACCTTCATCCTTAATCCGCTCGATCATCGTCAGATCTACTGGCTCCTGCGCACCGAGGGGGATGACCAGCGCTGAAATCGTAGTCAGTGTAATCAGTGCTCGCTTCATGACTGCATCTCCGTGAGGGTCCTCCGGAAAGATGCCGTGAAGTGCTGTATCACGCGAGCATACTTGTCTGCAGCGGTAAGCCCCCTCCCTTTCTCAGGAGAAAATCAACCGAGTGGAGGGTGAGAATCGTGGCCGATAGATATTTCACGCTGGACACGGTCTCTTTTATGGCAGAACTGGCTGAGCACAATAATCGTGAATGGTTCTCAGCAAATAAGACGAGGTACGAAGATCTGGTGAAGGATCCCGCCCTTCGCTTCATCGAAGCCTTTGCAGCAGAGCTCAAGAACATTAGCCCGCACTTCATGGCTACACCCCGGTCTCTATTCCGGATCTATCGGGACGCACGTTTCTCTAGAGACAAGAGCCCTTACAAGACCTGGACGGGCATCCAGTTCAGACATGATGCATCAAAGGATGTCCATGCCCCCGGATATTATCTGCACATAGAGCCAGGGTCTATTTTCGTGGCGCTCGGTGTATGGCATCCCGATCCAGCGTCGCTCCGTGCGATCCGGGAGCATATCGTTGCAGGGCCCCGCTCATGGCAGAAGGCGTCGCAAAACAAGAAATTCACTGATGCATTCAGACTGTCAGGGGATCGTCTTAAACGTCCACCCAAGGGCTTTGAGCCAAATCACGAATTGATCGAGGAATTGAAGTGGAAGGATTACATCGCAACGAAAGATGTTTCGCAGTCTTTCTTGACCGATGCAGCACTTCCACAGGAGCTTGCAAGAATATTCAAGATCGGTACACCACTAATGAAGTTCCTCTGCAGTGCATTAGCTGTACCGTTCTAGATTACGGACATATCCGGTCTGAGCGTCGGGCACAGGTCGGCGTCGTAAAACGAACACTGGGGAACTCATGAACTTGGGTATACAAGCCGCACTCGCTCTCTTCCCAATCGCACTCGGGGGGGCGCTGCTGATCGGCTTCCGTATCGCTGCCAAACACGCCATGCCTGCCGCCTACGTTGCTGCCGTCGGCGTAGGATTCATAGCGTGGCAGATGACTCCTTCTCGGGTGGCAGCGGCCTCGATCGAAGGGCTCTTCATCAGCTTCGATCTACTGTTCATCATCTTCGGTGCAATCCTGCTGCTACACACACTTGAGCGCTCCGGGGGGGTCGCCGCTATCAAACGCTCCTTCCATGGTGTGAGTGATGACCGCCGTGTCCAGATCGTGATTGTAGCTTGGCTCTTTGGATCTTTCATCGAAGGTGCGGCGGGCTTCGGCACTCCGGCTGCCGTGGCGGCCCCACTCCTGGTCGCACTCGGATTTCCCGCAGCGACTTCGGTGATGCTCGGCATGATGATCCAGAGCATGGCCGTCACGTTTGGAGCTGTCGGAACACCTATCCTCGTAGGTGTTCAGAACGGTCTCGGTGGCGAGGCCTTCATGGCTGACCTGACTGCTGCCGGTCTCACGATGAATGACTTTCTTCGCCTCGTGACCGCGAAGGTCGTCATACTCCATGCTATCGCTGGGTTCCTTATTCCCACATGGATGGTCATCATGACGACGCGCTTCTTTGGCGCGAATAAGTCATGGACCGAAGGGCTTTCTATCCTGCCGTTCACGATCTTTGGAGGACTCGCCTTCGCGATCCCGTACATCCTTTTTGGGACTTTCCTTGGACCCGAATTCCCGTCCCTCCTCGGAGCACCGGTGGGCCTCATTATCGTCGTTTGGGTAGCGCGCCAAGGATGGCTCCTTCCTGACGACACATGGGACTTCCCCGAGCGCAGGACCTGGGATCAGTCCTGGATCAGTGGTTTGGAGGAAGAACTCGCTGACGTGCCAGAGGGACGGGGAATCTCTACCGCGATGGCCTGGACACCCTATGCACTTCTCGGTGCGATTCTCGTAATCACGAGGCTTGAAACGATACCAGGCACGGAGATCCTGGTACCAGTTCGCGGATGGCTCCAGTCGGTCGCCATCACATGGTCTGATATTCTCGGGTCCGGGATCACCGCTTCCACCACGCCACTATATCTACCAGGCTTTGTATTGCTGGTCGTCGTGGCCATTACGGCGGTTCTGCATCGAATGGAGATGTCGGATCTGACCGAAGCTATGAAGTCGTCTACCAAGGTCTTAGTGGGCGCCGGCATAGTGCTGGTATTCACTGTTCCTATGGTACGCGTCTATATCAACTCGGACGTGAATGGTGCAGGTATTGCGTCGATGCCGCTCGCCATGGCTGAGTGGGTGGCGCAGAACGTCGGACAGGTATGGCCTTTCTTCGCCGGGGTAACCGGAGCACTGGGCGCCTTCATCGCCGGCTCGAACACGGTCAGCAACCTTACGTTTGCAGCTTTCCAGTACGGTGTCGCTGAGCGCCTAGCCATGTCGACTATCATGATCGTTTCGCTACAGGCGGTGGGTGCGGCCGCAGGGAATATGATCGCCATCCACAACGTCGTCGCCGCATCTGCAACCGTAGGCCTTCTTGGCAAAGAAGGTGACACGTTACGGAAGACAATTCTCCCTACGATCTACTATCTACTCGTATTGGGTGTCCTAGGACTCTTAGCAATTCACGTCCTGGGGGTGACCGACCCCCTTATGGGATCTGGTTGATCGGCTCTAGGGCCGGATGAGTACCGCAGAGTAGCCCTGAAGCTAGACTTCTTAGCGGTTGATACTACTTCCGTAGGGCAGCCGCCATGCCGTCAGCTGCATATTCGATACAGCGTTCCCCTATCTCGAGACTCATACCCTGGGCGTCCCCTAGGACACCGTTCGGAGTAACCGAAAGAAAGCCGTCCCTGAAGATCCGCTCAGATAGGGCGTCATCGAAGTCCGCCAGATAGCCCTCTTCTGCAAGATCTTCACGCACCAGATCTGGCCTGATACAGAGCATCTCTGAACTCTCTGCAATGTCCGCATGTCCACCTACGCGAGTGACAAATTCGGGTGCCTCAGATGCAACCGCACTCTTCCAGCATTGCATGAAGCCAACCAGGTCCGTGTAGGCATCAACTTCGCAATCTGGCTCCACCGCCAAACGGAGATCATCTAGCATGTCCGCAAGAGGGGCGAAGTTGCCACCATGCGAAGGCACAAAACACACACGCCGAAATCCATGACGAGAGAGACTCACGGCGTAGTCTGTACACAACGCCTCTAAGGTCTCTTGTCGTATCGAGAGTGTTCCTGGGAAGGCCATATGATGTTCCGAACAGCCCACGCGAATGGTGGGTGCAACGAGAGCATCACCCAGTCGGTGAGCAACCTCCAGTGCTAGCCGGTCACCACGAACTGCATCAACCAATAAAGGCAGATGAGGGCCATGTTGCTCAACCGCACCAACCGCAACTACAACAGTTGTGTAGCCGTCTTGCAATGCGCGCTTGACCTCGGGGGAGGTCAATTCCTCTAACAGTAAGTTCTGTTGACTCATGCTGGGCAACCTAAGGAATGATGGGAGATCGCTCTAGGAGAACACAGTCCACCTTTCCTCACCTACATCAGTAACTCCCTAGTTACAACTCGCTTGACACTTCGCTGCAAGTAGACGATTGAGGACTCCCTGGTATCCGGACCAGGACGTGGAGCTATATCCGCGACCATCCCCAACAGCAGTCTTGTGTGCTACTACCATCGCGAGTGCGGGCAAGACAGTGATGTACTGACCGTAGGCTCCTTTTGCCGTATAGGCTCCAGAGTAGAGAGGCGAAACCGAAGGGCTATCCCAAATCCACCACATATAGCCGTAACCGAATGCGCCGGAGCGCCTGGATGCTGGGTTCATCTGCTCTCGATGGGTTACCAAGGACGTAACCTCATGCACCCAACTTTCTGGAATCAGCCGGCGGCCGTCCCAACTGCCCTCTTGCAACATCAGTTGGCCTACCCGAGCCATATCGCGGGTTGAGAGCCACATGTGATAGGCAGGGTAGATCGACCGATCGAGATTTCCACTCTTTTTTTGCCTCGAGCGCTGGAAATCTTCAAACCCCAGAGGCTCTGCAAGATCCGTCATTAGAGCGTCAAAAATCTCTCCACCGGTCATCAACTCAAACGCAGCACCAGCTGCATTGAAATCCCAATTGTTGTAGAGAAAATAGGAACCAGGCTCTTGGGATCCTCTCGCGGGTGCAGAATCAGAATCATCTCCACTATTCGAAGCCTCGTGATAAACGCCCGACCTTGCTGTGAGAAGGTGCCTCACTGTCGCCCGCCGCTCGATTTCCAGGAGCCCCCCATGGTCATCCATGCCTAATTCTTCCAACGTCTGGCCTAGGTCAATGGTACCGTCAGCCACGTAAGGCCCGTAGAGCATCGCGAGAATGCTCTTACGAACCGACGCTACATATGAAAGCTCCTCCAGGTCACCGTAGTGCAGCAGCACCTTTCCATCGACAACCACCATGAGCCCTGTCGTATTGAGTGTGGAGAGGTACTCTGAAAGCATCTCGAGAGCAGTTTGATTAAAGCCGGCATCTTCCGGAGTGGACCATTGAGACCATGTCGAGTCGAGAGGCCCTCCGAAGCCTGTAGGTGACGAGCACGCATAGGTGCCCAGGGCAACCGTAAGCACAAAGATGCAACTCGAAACCCTCCCTCTACTAATGAGCCACCGCACACTCATCCTTTTGCAATCTCCATCCTTCGAACCAGTTCCGCATTCAACAATACACGACCGATCCTACTGGTGCTGGCCGGAACTCGACACATCTAACCACCCTGCAATCATAGAAAGGGATCTATTTCTTGGATTGCCAGAGGATTGGACAGAGGGATAGCTTCGCTTCCGGTTCTATACCGCGGCACATGAGGAGACAAGCCATGCGCGGCCGTATGATGGAAGCCCCCCTACTCGTTTCATCACTTATCGAGCATGCCGGAAACGTCTACCCTGACCAAGAGATTGTCACCCGCACCGTAGAAGGACCAATCCACCGGTACACCTGGAGTGACGCCCGTGCGCGTTCCAGAAGATTAGGGAGCGCGCTGGTGGCTCAGGGAATCAGAGAAGGTGACCGTTTAGGTACCTTGGCCTGGAATACACACCGCCATCTCGAGGTCTATTACGGCGTGTCTGGTATCGGTGGAGTATGCCACACACTAAACCCGAGGCTGCATCCCACTCAGCTGGTCTACATCGTCAATCACGCGGAGGATCGCGTTCTGTTTGTAGACCTAACTTTCGTTCCACTGGTTGAAGCCGTGGCGGAACAAATTCCTAACGTGGAAACCGTTGTTGTGCTCACAGATTCTGAACACATGCCGGAAACCTCCTTGGGTAACGCGGTCCCCTACGAGGACTTTATCATCGATGGCGATATCGATTTCGATTGGCCTCATCTTGATGAGCAAGCTGCCGCAGCACTTTGCTATACCTCCGGCACGACCGGGAACCCGAAGGGAGCACTGTACAGTAATCGGTCGACAGTGTTGCACGCGTTCGGGATCTGCATGCCAGATGTGTTCGACCTTAAAGCAGCCAGTACGGTACTCCCTATCGTGCCAATGTTTCACGCGTGCGCTTGGGGAATTCCATACGCAGCAGCAGCAACAGGATCAAAAATAGTTTTTCCCGGCCCACGATATGATGCTGATGCACTTTCCGACCTGATGTCCCAAGAAGATGTAACGTACTGTGCGGGAGTCCCTTCAGTGTTCATCCCATTGGTTCAATACTGGAAGGATACTGGTTCAAAACCGGAATCTCTGAACATGGTAGTCGTAGGAGGAGCCGCACCTCCCCGTGCACTCATAGCGACGATGGAGGGTGAGTTCGGTATCGAGTTTAGACATGCCTGGGGCATGACTGAGATGAGCCCACTCGGTTCGGTCAACACCCTTCTGCCAACCCACCGAGCCCAGTCTGTCGAGGAGTATTCACACTTCCAGACCAAGCAGGGTAGGCCGCCGTTCGGCGTGCAGATCCGAATCGTGGACGACGATGGAAAACCACTTCCCCATGATGGAATCATGTTCGGAGAGCTGCAGGTTCGAGGGCCTTGGGTGGTTGATGGATACTTCAAGGAGGAAGAATCAAGACTCACCCCTGACGGTTGGTTTCCCACGGGAGATGTCGCAACTATCGATAGCCAGTCTTACATCCAAATCACCGACCGCACCAAAGACCTGATTAAATCAGGCGGCGAGTGGATCAGTTCTATTGATGTAGAGAATACAGCGATGGGACACCCCGACATCGTCATGGCAGCAGTCATTGGCATCCCGCACGAAAAGTGGGGTGAACGTCCACTCATGATCGCAGTCGCAACGCCGGACAGTTCGCCGACCAAGGAGTCAGTGCTCGCGTACCTCTCAGAAACACTCGCGAAGTGGCAACTGCCGGACGATGTAATCTTCGTGGATGAGCTACCGATGGGTGCGACGGGAAAGGTGCGTAAAGTTACACTGCGCGAAGAATACGGAGGCGAGTGAAGGTGCTCACGATAAGAATTTGGATGACGAAACCTGAACTGCATCGTATCTTATGGGAGTCGGACCCAGATGCACCCAAGACCTGGAGTTGAAGTATGAAAGAGCAATCACGACTCAGAGGCATTGCCCTTTCACTCGCATTCCTGCTTGGAATGACAGGCTGTGCTCATGCTGTCAACGCTGGCCTGGGTCTGCTAGGAGTTGAGAGAGACCGAGCCGAAAATCCCTTCGGAAGCTGGAGTCGTTCTGATCGTGGTGGTCAGATGTCTAGTGGGTATCAGCACGCACCCACACTCGACTTCTGGACTGGCTTTGGGTCACGGTCACAGCCCCACTCAATGTCACGGAGCCTCTTTCAGGGGCTCAACCCAACACCCTATGGATCCTGTCTAGCTGTCCCATTGGGGCTCAGCCAAATCCTACCGATTGCGAATGGCACCCCATCTCGCACACTTCAGAAAGTAGGTCCGATCGAGATCGGAGTGGCCGGTAATCTCGCGGGGGCGGGAAGTATCCTGGGTATGAATGGTACTAGTTTCGCTCAGCAGGCTCTGGCAACAAGCGCGGCGCTCGGATCACAGGGGCCAACCTGTGGATACTCCTTATTCTTGTTCCTGACCCCGGCTGGGTCGGCGAACGATCCTGTAAGCGTCCTCCGATAGAGTCTTGGAGAAAGCCCGAAGCTTCTAGTCGCTCAAATCTCGAGCGCGTTCCCTGAGCACAAATTTCTGGATTTTGCCAGTTGATGTCTTTGGCAATTCCTCAAAAACCACAGTCTTGGGAGCCTTGAAGTGCGCCATATGATCTCGGCAAAAATCGATGATCTCCAGCTCGGTCGTATCGGATCCTTCACGGAGTTCAACGAACGCACACGGCGTCTCTCCCCAGTGATCGTCCGGCCTTGCGACAACAGCCGCCGCTGAGATCTCCGGATGCCTGTAGAGAACGCCCTCAACTTCAATCGAGGAGATATTCTCGCCCCCTGAAATGATGATGTCTTTGGACCTGTCACGGATCTCCGCATACCCGTCCGGATGAAGTACTGCTAAGTCACCTGTGTGAAAGTACCCCCCGGCGAATGCCTCAGACGTTGCAGTCGGGTTCTTCAAATACCCTTTCATAAGCACATTCCCCCGCATCATGATCTCACCAATCGTTTCTCCATCTGCTGGAACAGGCTCCATGGTCTCCGGGTCCAGTACCGCCAGTTCTTCCTGAACCACATACGGCACACCCTGCCGGGCCTTGAGTACCGCCTGATCCTCTGCGGGCAATTCATCCCACTCTGGATGCCAGGCACATACAGTGTTCGGTCCGTAGCACTCCGTCAGTCCATATACATGTGTAATCTCAAGCCCGACCCGGCCTGCTCGGTCAAGCACAGCAGCTGGAGGAGCCGCTCCTGCTGTCATCATGCGAACCAAGTGTGGAAGGCGCTCGCCACGCCGCTCTGCTTCAGTCGTGACCATATTCACAACGATCGGGGCACCACACATATGTGTGATATCCTCTGTCGCGATCAGATCGATGATTTCAGCAGGGTCGACTCCTCGGGTACAGACATTTGTACCAGCGACCGCAGCCACGGTCCAAGGAAAACACCATCCGTTGCAGTGGAAGAGCGGAAGTGTCCAGAGGTATGTGGGGTTTTGTGGTAGGGACCACTCCAGAGCATTTCCGAGTGCGTTTAGATATGCTCCTCGGTGATGGTAGACAACTCCCTTCGGATTCCCTGTTGTTCCAGACGTGTAATTGAGCGCGATCGCGTCCCACTCATCAGGCGGAAAAGACCAGCCTGCATCGATTGAGCCTTCCTCAACCAAGGCCTCATAGGTCACCTCCCCAATCGAGAAACCTTTAGCTTGGGTGGGGTCCTCGATATCGATGACAAGGGGATCCACTGTCGCGAAGCGCAAAGCTCGTTCACCCACCTCAGCCAGACCCTGGTCAACCATGAACACCGGGGCTTCTCCGTGATCCAGAATGAAGCCAACCATTTCCGCATCGAGTCTGGTGTTAATCATATTCAGGACCGCACCGGCCATTGGAACGGCAAACGAAAGCTCAACCGCTGCGGGCGTGTTCGGGCAAAGCACAGCAACCGTATCATTCCTTCCCACCCCCCGCCGTCTTAGTGCATCAGCTAAACGACAGCAGCGCCGGAAGGTCTCTGACCAGCTTTGCTCAGTGCCGACGTAACGGATAGCAGCCCGGTCAGGATACACGCTGGCGGTCCGCTGTAAGAATGACAGCGGTGTAAGCGCCACGTGGTTCGCCCCGCGGGGCTCCATATCTTGATCGTACTTACTCATCACAGAGCTTTGAAGGAGGGACCGAAGACCCAAAAATGGCTTTGCAAATAGATCCTGGGAGGATCCAAGAAACGAGGCAAAGCTATCGCCACACGTTTCTACGGGCGAGGCATCAATGTTTCATGTATTAGTTTAAACCCGTAACTGACACAGGGACTCGCGTGATTTATGGAGACAACCCACCTTGTCAGCGTGGATCGCGGTCGAGGTACCGTTGCTAATACCACCTGGTCGTACCCTCTTGATGGAGGCAAGCATGCGTGCTTCTCCGATGCTGATTCTCGCACTCTTAATGGCATTGGCTCTGCCCGCGCAGCCCGGGATAGCCCAAACCAATACTGACCCTGAACTGACAGAATGGATGGTACCGTACGAAGCCTCACGGCCTCGGGACCCCATGGTAGGCCCTGACGGGCAAGTATGGTTTGTCGGTCAGACAGCTGACTACGTTTCGGTGCTCAATCCCGAGACAGGTGAGTTCAAGAAATACGACCTCGAAGAAGGGGCAGGACCACACAACCTAGTCGTCGATGACGACGGAATGGTCTGGTATTCGGGGAATCGTGCTACGCACATCGGCATGCTCAATCCAAATACCGGTGATATCACCAAATATAGGATGCCGAACGAGGCAGTGCGTGATCCCCACACACTCATCTTTGACTCTCAGGGTGATATTTGGTTCACTGCCCAGCAAGCGAACTATATAGGTAAATTTTCTAGGGAGACCGGTGAAATTCGCCTCTTGGAATCCCTGCAGGTCGAGGGGTCTCGCCGTGGTAATTCCAGCCGTCCTTACGGTATCGTGATCGACTCGCAAGATCGTCCTTGGATCGCACTCTTCAACACGAATCACATTGGAACAGTGGATCCAGAGACGTTTGAGTTAAAGACCTATGAGCTACCGGAAAATGCACGCCCCCGTCGAATCGGGATCACCTCCGATGATATCATCTGGTATGGAGACTGGACTCGCGGCTCGCTGGGACGCCTTGATCCGGAAACGGGCGAAGTGACCGAGTTCGAATTCCCGAATGGAGCTGATTCGCGGCCGTACGGTATGGCCGTTGATGATTCCGACCGCATCTGGATCGTCGAGACCGGTATCGAGCCGAATAATTTTGTGGGCTTCGACCCTATGACCGGTAAGTTCTTCAGCCAGACTGTTGTTGAAAGTGGAGGCGGCACGATCCGCCACATGTACTTTGACGCCGAAACCAACTCCGTATGGTTTGGTGCTGATACCAATACGGTTGGAGTGGCCAAGCTTCCACCGCGGAGGCGAGCCGTCTCCCATTGATGGGCATTACATCTACGGCAATGGCCGCCACCCTCGCACTCACAGGGGTGGCGGCCATTTCTGCTTTCAATCCTGAAGGGCCACCACTGGGTCACACAGGAGGATTCGGAGAACCCACTTGCATCACTTGTCACGAAGGTAGTGATCTCAATGCGTTCGGGGGGCGCCTCACAATTGAGGGCCTCCCAAATGAATACGTTCAAGGTGAGCGCTATCTCTTGACTGTGCTCCTTGAGGCTGAAGAAACCGACCTGGCTGGCTTCCAACTCGCAGTCCGTTATGGAACTGGAGGAGAGGAAGGACTTAATGCCGGTGAAATTCATCCAATTGACGACCGGGTCTCAATCAGCATAAGCACTAAAGGTGTGCAGTACGCCCATCAGACTCGCCAGGGGTCAAGTATGTCAGCGCCCGACTCAACCTCTTGGTCCATGCAGTGGATTGCTCCTTCCACCGGGAACAGTGTCGTGTTCCATGTGGCCGCAAACTCAGGGAACGGCGATAACTCACCACTGAGTGACCTGGTCTATACAGCGGATCTCAGCGTCGATGCAGGGCCATCCCCACTCGGGTGGCGCATAGTACTATTTAGTGCACTTCCCCTGCTGCTGTTGATGGCCTTATGGATCTCTCGATCTTCCGCAGATAGACAAGTGCCCTCCTGACGCGCACTCGTCTCACCCCGCTAGCGAATAGTGGCCGGTATCCCCAAGCTGGGGATCGTTTCCATCAAGTTGATTCAAGCTACACTTTTAAACTTCTAATCCAGTGCGCACGATGACCGACATCCAACACCGTTTCCGTGTCCCCCATCCACTCGTCCTGCTGACCGGATGTATCCTCCTCGCCTCCATGGCGAGCTATGTGTTACCGGCAGGTGAGTTTGAGCGGAGCATAGATGAAGAAACCGGAAAAATTGCTGTAGTCGCTGGAACGTACGAACAAGTGGAACAGACACCGGTCAACTTGTTTCTTGCGATGGTGGCACTCCCACGTGGAATGGTAGACGCCGGTGGCGTGATTTTCCTTGTATTCTTGATCGGGGGTGCATTAACGGTAGTTGACGAAACCGGAGCCCTCAGGCGAGGAATCTCATCTCTTGTCCACGCACTCAAGGGAAGAGACCTGCTCATCATTGCCGCCATTTCGCTCTTCTTTGCTACAGGTGGAGTCGTTCAGAACATGCAGGAGGAGATCATCCCCCTGATCCCTGTCGTCTTGATCGTAACCTCCCGACTGGGGTTTACCCCCCTGGTTGCTATGGCGATAAGTGCCGGCGCGGCTTTTGTAGGATCTGCCTTCAGTCCGATCAATCCATTCCAAGTCTTGATCGCCCAAGACGCAGCTGGTGTGGCAGCTGCGTCAGGCTGGTTCTTTAGAGTCGTATTCCTCCTAATAGCTTTAGTGTTCTGGATTGGGATGACGATGAGATATGCTATCCGGACCCGTGTCGCACCCGAGATTGGCAGAGCTGAAGATCCAGAGGATTCGTTAGGGTGGAAGGACTGGGTCATCCTGTTGATGCTGCTTTGCACATTCGCATTGATGGGATTTTTAGCCAGAATCGGATTCAATCACATGTCCGGTGCTTTCTTCATCATGGGTGTGCTCGCGGGCGCTGTTTCCGGAATGGGACCAAGTCGTATCGCCCAGGCCTATGTAAATGGATTCCGCCAGATGGCCTATGCTGCGCTCCTGATCGGATTTGCTAGAACGATTTATGTTGTGCTTCTCGATGGCCGGATCATTGACACAATCGTGTATGGGATGTTCCAGCCACTAGAGAGCCTTCCGTCCCTTGCATCAGCACTTGGAATGGTCGTGGCACAGGCAGCGATCCATGTACCTATACCGAGCGTGAGTTCACAGGCCGTTCTGACGATGCCTGTGCTCATTCCTCTTTCTGACCTCCTGGAAATTTCTCGCCAAGTCACTGTTCTCGCGTACCAGTACGGGGCGGGGCTGTGTGACCTGGTTACACCTACAAACGGCGCACTCATGGCGATTCTCGCGGCTGGCGGTGTGCGCTATGAAGATTGGATCAAGTTCACGGTCCCACTCTATCTGGGACTTATAGCCTTGGGAGGCGTTGCCATCGCGGTTGGGATCAGCATCAATCTGCAATGAATCATTCCCTGAAGGCCAAGGGAAAGCTGCACCGAAATGTTTGGGTAGCGAGCGGTACTAGCTTCCTCACAGACGTGTCGAGCGAGATGCTCCTCAACGTCCTTCCACTCTTTCTAGCGAATGTTCTCGGTGTGCGGTTCTGGGCCGTCGGAATCATTGAGGGGATCGCCGAGACGACTGCTAGTGTGCTGAAGCTTTACTCTGGATGGCTCTCAGATCGTATCCGCACACGTAAGCCTTTGGCAGTACTAGGCTACGCGATCGCGGCTCTAGCAAAACCATTCTATTACATCGCCTCAAGTTGGCCGCATGTCTTGGCGATACGATGGGCAGACCGTGTTGGCAAAGGTGTCCGCACCGCACCTCGAGATGCACTTCTGGCGGACTCGACACCAGCCGAGCGGCGGGGGTTAGCATTTGGGCTACACCGGGCAGCTGACACGGGAGGAGCCGTGATCGGCCTCCTGTTAACTCTTTGGATCGTGCAGCAAAGCCAGGGTGCAGGGGTTCTGCTTCAAGAAGCGACATTTCGGAAACTCGTCTTATGGAGCCTAATTCCGGCATTTCTGGGTGTTGTACTGCTCGCAGTAGGTGCACGTGATCTCCCTATCCCTACTAGCACATCAACTAAGGGAACGCCTGGGATGGGGCTGCGAGGCCTGGGTCGGGGATTCACTGCCTTCGCCGCATGTTCAGTACTGTTTGAAATTGGCAACTCAGCTGATGCTTTCCTGGTACTCAGAGCTCAGGAGAGAGGAGTCAGCGTTGTTGGATTACTCTGGATGCTGCTTGCATTCAACGTGGTCTACACCCTGGTATCCACCCCGGCTGGATTTCTCGCTGATCGGGTTCCCCGGAAGTGGGTAGTTTGTGGAGGATGGTGTATATATGCACTGGTATACCTGGGATTCGCTCTCGTGAATTCCTCAACCCAGGTGACCCTACTCTATATGATCTACGGCGTATACCACGGACTAGTTGCGGGTGCGGCAAAAGCGCTCGTGGCTGATCTCGTTCCCGAAGAACTGAGAGGGACCGCGTACGGTGCATACGCTGCCGTCGTGGGACTCGTCAGCCTTCCAGCGTCAGTCCTGGCCGGTGTGCTCTGGCAGGGGCTAGGTGCGTGGAGCGGCTTCGGTGCTGCAGCACCTTTCTGGTTAGGTGCAGTGACAGCTCTAGCAGCAACAGTTCTGCTATTTCTCACTGTCCCGGCTGAGCCCGTTAACAGTGCACGTGTATAAGGTTTTCAGTTTGAACCCTGTGCCACTCCTGTTAACTGGAGTGCTGATTACTGATGTCTGATGAAAAAATACCTGTCGTAGCTGCAGTAATCTCACGAGACGATCGTTACCTAGTCGCCCGCCGACCGGATCATAAGCGCCACGGTAGGCGATGGGAGTTTCCAGGCGGTAAGCTTAAGCCCGATGAATCCAAAGATGAGGGTATCCGCCGGGAACTCTCAGAAGAACTTCGCCTGGAAGTGGTCTCGGTTGAGGAAACCCTGTTCTCTGCCGATGACGAAGGGGCTCCGTTCATTATCGAGTTTGTCAAAGTTGCCGTGCAGGGCATTCCAGAACTGAGTGAACATTCGGAGATGGGCTGGTTTGGCCTAGACACACTTGTCCTGCTTCCACTTGCCCCTGCAGATGCTCTCTTCGTAGAACACCTTGTTTCTGTCAGAGATGAGAGAAATTCACTGAAAGACCAAAACTCGTAGCTAATCGATATCCAGCGCCCGAGTGAGATCTGTGGCGCGGGCGCGCGGAATCTCACTCTTCAGGCCATCCTGAGTCATCGCTCCACGGCCTACTACGTCTTCGCTATGACGAAGCGCTACGGGGCCCAGGAAATCTCCTGGGATGGATAAGGAGTTCTGTGTGACCAACTGATGCAGTTGGGTATCATTCACATCCACAACGCGTGACCGCACCTCATGGCCAAGCCAACGCAGTAAGTCATTGGTAGGCCTCGGACGGCCTCGGGAGTCGAACTCCACCGCACGAAATCCAATCGAGATCGGTCGCCATACACCTGTTTTCCAAGCATCGACCGGCCATTCGTCCATGGTGTGCAACCATAGGCGACGACCACGAAGAATCCATTTGCACTCATCCAGGCGCGCCGAACTCACTCCAAAACGACCCTTAAGATCATTCGTGGCAAGTTCCACAAGCTCCGCGACATCAGAAGGATCATTCCCCGGAAAGAGCTGTGGCACAGATTTCCAACCTTCAGCCCCCTGTTCTGCGGCACCGAAGCTATCCTCTCCGACGCTGCGATCGAGACGACGCAGTCTCGCCATGAAAAGTCCACCTGAATCGAGATGCTGTGGATAGATCCTGACTGAGCCCTCTAGGGCAGGATCATATCTCTGACCCTCAAACGAGGTGAGCCCAGAAGCGCATGGTATCTGGAGTCTAATTGGGTCAATTTCGACCGGATGATCCCGAAGGATCCCATCGATAACAGCTTCGTTCTCCTCAGGTGCAAATGTGCACGTTACATAAAGAATCGTCCCTCCCGGCTTCGTAACTCGAATTGCCTTCTCCAGAAGCCGGCGTTGGACCTTCGTCACATATCCAAGGAATGAAGATGACTGCCGTGGAGCTCTACCAGATCGACGCCGGAGAGTCCCTTCTCCCGAACACGGAGCATCGACCAGCACCCGATCGAACAGAGCTTCTTCTGGCGCCTCCCTCCCATCCCCCGAAGCAACAAGAACATTAGAAATCCCAAGTCGATACAAATTCCCGAGAAGACCGCGAATTCGGTTCTCACTCAACTCAGCTGCAACCAAGCATCCTCGATTTTTCATCAATTCTGCCGCATGGGTCGTTTTGCCACCTGGTGCAGCACACAAATCTAGGACACGCTCGCCAGGTTGAGGGTCGAGTACAGGAGCAGCAATCCCAGTGGATGCCTGCTGTACATAGAACAGACCGAGCCAGTGTTCTAATGTGAGCGACACAGGACGTGGCCCCTCCTCCACCTCATAGAAGTCTGGCAATCCAGCTTTCTTGCGCAGTCGAAACCCCTGCTCCGTCAAACGGTCGACGAGTTCCTGTGGAGTGATGCGGCGCCTGCAGATTCTGAATACGGTAGGCTCAGGGTTTGCAGCAGACTTCCTGAATGCGTCCCAGTCGGAGATGACATGTCGATACCTAGCTAGATCAACCACCTCTGCGCGTGGTGACCGGGAGGTACCTACACCCTTAACGTGACCCTTAGAAGGATGGAATGTCGATCTCTTCGTCATCCTCCTCCCGGACAAGCGTTAGGATCGCAGCCTGCGGAACCACTAAGTAGTGTTCTCCCTCGAAAGTGATCTCAACCGCTGCTTTCCGGAAAAAGATTGCGTAATCACCAAGTTCCGCCTGCAGTGGAACGTAACGAGGCTCAGGGCTCCCTATCTTCCAGGGTTCATCACTCAGTTCGGTAGGTGCAGAAATCGCGTTTCCAGGACCTGTCGCAACCACTGTCCCGCCTTGTACAGCCTGACTATCCATCGCAGTTGCCGGAAGATACAGACCAACCTTGGTCCGGTCCTCACCTTCCTCGGGTTGGATCAAGACACGGTCACCTACGACAATTAATCGCTTCTTTTTCTCCGACATGCGCTCTCCCTTCTATGTCACCCAGACTGAATAGTCGGTTCCAACAGGGCTAAAACTCAAGAGCTATACAGATTTCATGCCACGTGCACTGCAACTTCGTTAGCCCTTGAGTCAGCCTCATCGGTAGTTATTTCCAATAGGCTGTTGATCGAAAACGACTCAACCGCCAGGGAACCCATCACCGCAGCTCTACGCATCGCAATCTGCATATCAACTAAACTCGTGCTACCACCAGCAAGCGCTGATACGAGGCCTCCGGCAAAAGCATCTCCTGCTCCGGTTGGATCAGTCACGTAGCGAGGCAGTACACTCGACACGCTAACCGACTTCTCTTGACTGAAGGCGACCGCCCCCTGGTCTCCTTGTTTTATGACCACCCAAGAGCATCCACCCTCTAGGATCTGGGCAACTGCGGAGCGATGGTCTCCATCACCTAAAAGGCCCGCCTCCTTTGAGTTCAGAAGAACAACATCCGCACAGCATGCAACTATATTGAAGTCTTCGCGCCGATCTCTGATCCAGTGACTCATTGTATCAAGAACGACGAGAGACGGTTGTCCTAAATCAGATAACACCGAAGCCTGAATGGATGGATCTGTGCTACCGAGAAAGAGTGCGTCCGGTCTGTACCTCAACTCAGGTATCGAAGGCTGGCCAAGTGCACTTGGCCTGTTGGTCGAAAGCGTATTCCTTTCCCCGTTTGATTCGTACCGAACATGCCAACGAAATGTCTCTCCATCCTGGGTCGAGATACCCGAAGTATCGATGTTGATTTCATTGAATCGATCAAGCTTTGAGTTGGGAAAGTCCGTTCCTACGACCCCTAGTAATGTGACATCAGAGAAGAGCCTGGCAGCAGCTCCAAAATAGAGAGCCGAGCCACCTAAAACATCTTTCTCAGCGTGGCCGCCAATCTCAATGGTGTCGAGTGATATAGTCCCAAGCCCAATAACCTTAGGCCGATATCCAATCAAGTGAGCATGCCGGCAAAAGTCGCCGTCAGGAGAGCGGCGAGCAGTCCTGCTAACATCGCCTTCATGCCCAACCTTGCTAGGTCCTGGCGTCTGCTAGGAGCAATCTCTCCGAGACCAGCGATTGTCATTGCAACCGACCCAAAGTTTGCAAAAGTCGCTAGCGCGTAAATCCCGATCACCACAGATCTCTCTTGAAGCTCGGCACCTCCCTGAAGTAGCCCTTGAAGTTGCCCGAACGCCACGAACTCGTTGAGGACAAAATCCACCCCGATCAGTTGTCCTATAACACCCGCATCCACCCAGGTTACGCCGAGTAACCAGGCAACTGGACCCAACGCCCATCCTAGCATGCCCTCGATCGAAAGACCGTCGAATCCGACTAGGCTACCAGCCCAGCCCACCACACCGTTCGCAAGAGCAACTAGGGCAATGAACGCAATCAGCATAGCGCCAACAACCAGTGCCAGTTTTAACCCTTCGGCTGCACCACGGGCAGCAGCATCTATGACATTAACATCTGGTTTCTCAACCTGAACTTCGACGCCTAGCACCCCCAGGGTCTCGGGTTCCCCCGTTTCAGGTACAAGTAATTTTGCAATCACGAAAGCTGCTGGAGCCGACATAACTGAAGCAGCGATAAGGTGACCGGCAGCAGCAGGATGAAAGGGCGCCATCATGCCAGCATATGCAGCGAGGACGCCACCGCTGATGGTTGCCATACCCACGGTCATGACCGCCATCAACTCTGACTCCGTCATGCCACGGATGAACGGCTTTACAGCAAGTGGTGACTCCATGAGTCCAACAAAAATATTCGATGCAGCACAAAGAGTCTCTGCACCTGAAGTCCGAAGGGTGCGCTGCATGATCCATGCTAGTAACTGCACAACCCTCTGCATGACGCCTAGATGGTAGAGGACCGTCATCAGGCATGACACGAAAATGATATTCGGAAAAATCCGGAACGCGAAGAAAGCTCCAGTGCGAGCCACGACTCCGGGTGTCTCCGTAAATCCCTGACCTCCCTCGACAACCCCAACAGGAACATTATTCGAGACGAGGTTGCCAAAAATGAAACGACCCCCCTCTTCCGCATAAGTTAGCAACGCACTTACGAGGCCATTTACCCAGTCAAAGAATGCCACACCGAGAGGGGTTTGGAGAACCAGGCCTGCGAAAGCGAATTGCAGGACGAGCCCCCAAGCAACCAGACGCCAAGAAATCTTCGACCGCTCCGTCGATAGAGTCCACGCAACCGTTACGATAAGTACCGCTCCCATCGCAGCACGGAGTCGAGCGGGACCCGCGGCTAGAAAAGACGGATCCTGGAACGCCAAGAAGAGTTGCATCGACCTCCGGGTGGGCAAAGAAGTTTTGTGGTAGCGAAAGATGTCACCCAATCAGAAAGGCGGCGAGCTATCACTATTGATCTGTAACTTCTAGTGACCAGAAAGGAGCAAACCTAAGGCTCATTACTGTACACTCAAAAAGTATCACTTCCCGTACCGGGTAGTGCACGACCAGGCACAAACGTATTCTCTGGGTAGAGTTTTAACCCCTCATATATTGAGATGTCGTATGCATCCCTACCGTTATTATCTGATCCTTGTGGTCCTGCCAATCCTGATCGCCTTATCGGCGGTCACAGCTGCTTCTCAGAGTCTGCGCCAAAGTGGCCAATCCAATGCCGGCATGGTCTCAGCTGCACACCCCTTAGCAACTGACGCTGGAGTGGCAATTCTAGAATTAGGCGGTAATGCAGCAGATGCAGCAGTCGCGGCTGGGTTCGCAGTCGCAGTGGTTGAACCGACCATGAACAGTATAGGAGGACGTAACCAAATTCTTATTAGGACACCTGACGGTGAATTTCATGGGATAGACGGGACTACTCAGGCACCTTGGGATTACGACTACGATACGGCGCCCCAAGCTTCATACGGATATCCGGTCATCGGTGTACCTGGTGCTTTGGCTGGATTACTCAAGCTTCATGAAGAACATGGATCGCTTCCACTCAGCACCTTGATGGCGTCAGCCATCGATTTGGCACAAAACGGGTTCCGTGTACTACCGCAAGATGCAATTAGGCAGGCCTCAGGCTTGGCTCAGGCCAAAGAGTTCCCCGGGACTATCGACGCCTATTATAGGGGAGGCGAAAATGGATACCGCGCAGGGGAGTTGCTTGTGCAGCCTGACTACGCGAAAACGCTAAGCTTGATTGCAAGTGAGGGGCGTGAGGTTTTTTACGAAGGCGAAATTGCTACAAAAATGGCAGCTGACCTCGCTGCAAATGGCAGTGCTGTCACTCTCGAAGCCTTCAATGATTACGTAGCTGAAGACAGCCGTATTGTCCGCGGGAGTTATAGAGGGTATGAGCTTGTTGGAATGGGCATACCAGCAGCCGGAGTCCTGAGCATCCAAGCCCTTCAGATCATGGAGGAATTTGAACCATCCTCAATGAGCGAAGCAGAGTGGTTCGCAGTCACCGGGCAGGCACTGAGTCTCGCATCAAGGGAGTTGCGTGTGCTCGGCACAGATACAGCAGCTGCTCGCGCCACTTCAAAAGACTGGGCGAATCAGCTTGCGAGAGAGGTAGCGTCTCCCAACAACTCCGCTCCAACTGCAGACAGCAACTCGCTTCCGACCTTAGAAGATCGAGGTGACCTATTCGGGGGGCATACCACACACCTGTCGACTGCGGACGAGAACGGCATGTTCGTTTCTCTTACACAAACGCTTGGCCCTAATATGGGTTCGAAAGTCGTGACACCAGGCCTTGGTTTTCTATATGCATCTACTCTAGGCGGATATCTAGGTCGGATGGAGCCTGGGGAACGGGTGCGGTCGAATATTTGCCCATTCATGGTCCTTAAAGACGGCGAAGTTATCCTGGTCCTCGGTGCAGCGGGTGGTGGGATGATTCCGCCTGCAGTCGTGCACGCAATCACACGTGTCATCGACTTCGGTATGTCCTTACCACAGGCTCTGGTAGAGCCACGTGTTGTAGCTGCACGCGGCGGCGGTTATAGCGCTGAGACTAGTCCGGGTATAGGCTGGACAACCCCGGAGTTGGAAGAGATGCGGGACCTTGGTATTGAGGTCGCTGAAACAGCTCGTACCGGGGCCTTCGGGCGCGTACATGGCATACAGTTTGACCCAGCGACCAGAACTTGGACCGGTGCCGCCGATCCGGACTGGGAAGGCACTGCTCGTGGACCGGCTATGATCCGAACGCGAGGCAGATAAGTAAGGTGGTTTTTTTGTTAAACAGAACCTGATAACGGAGTAACAGTGATGATAAGATGCCGAGTCTCGGCCCTACTGATAGCCGTAACCATTGCACTGCCCAGTTTTGCAGGTGCCCAAGACGCAAAGACGATGGTGGCGGCTCACATCGACGAGAACGCAAACTCTTATGGCGATATTGCCCAAGAAATCTGGGAATTTGCTGAACTCGGATACATGGAGACGAAAAGCTCAGCCCTCCTCCAGTCAGCATTAGATAGGGAAGGCTTTGAGATCGAAGCTGGAGTTGCGGGCATCCCGACAGCATTTGTGGCAAGCTGGAAAAATGGTGATGGCCCAATTATTGGAATCATGGCGGAGTATGACGCTCTGCCAGGCATCACTCAGGACAGACAGCCCATCAGGGCACCAATCGAAGGCAAGCCGCAAGGACACGCCTGTGGGCACCATCTTTTTGCAGCAGGGTCAACCGCAGCAGCGATTGCAACCAAGAGATGGATGGAACAAACTGGCCAACAAGGAGAGATCCGCCTGTACGGAACTCCAGCGGAGGAAGGGGGCGCTGGCAAGGTCTATATGGTCCGAGCTGGCCTCTTTGAAGACGTCGATATCATGCTCCACTGGCATGCTGGTGATGTAAACTCAGCTGACGCATCAAGCTCTCTCTCAAACAAATCGGCTAAGTTCAGGTTCACAGGAATATCAGCGCACGCTGCTGGTGCTCCTGAGCGGGGTCGCTCGGCACTCGATGGTGTTGAAGCGATGAACCACATGGTTAACATGCTCCGTGAGCACGTTCCGCAAGAGACGCGAATTCATTATGTGATCACATATGGCGGAGCTGCACCGAATGTAGTCCCAGACTTCGCCGAAGTCTTCTATTACGTGCGACATCCCGACCCCGCGAATGTGAAATCGATCTTCGAGCGAGTCGCTGCCACCGCTGAAGGCGCCGCACTTGGAACAGGCACAACCATGGAGTATGAAGTAATCCATGGCCTCTACAATCTTCTGCCGAATCTCGCTCTTCAAGAAGCAGTACATGCAAACCTGACAAGAGTGGGCGGGGTAATCTACGATGACGAAGAGTATGGTTTCGCTGACATACTCCACCGCACGCTTGGGGATGATGCCCCACCCCTAGAATCTGCAATGGAGATTCAACCACTAACAGTTGGAGGAAGCGGTGGAGGCTCAACTGACGTTGCAGACGTCAGCTGGATGGTGCCGACCGGAGGAGTCAGGACAGCGACGTGGGTGCCCGGTACATCGGCACACTCATGGCAAGCGATCGCTGCGGGAGGAACGACAATTGGTGAGAAAGGCATGCTCGTAGCAGCAAAAACACTCGCGATGACAGCAGTGGACCTCTTCACTCGCCCGGATCTAGTCACTGCCGCAAAAGTTGAGCACGCTGCAAGCATCCCGGAGGGGTGGGTATACGAACCACTGCTTGGTGATCGCGATCCTCCTCTTGATTACCGGAAGCCAGCTGGACCCGGTGGTGAGTAATCGTTGTCACTTGGCATGGAAACGAAAAGACAGTACGGAGGCCAGTAAATGCCCGGATGGGGTAGTGGCTCTGGCCTGCACATATAAACCTTAAAGTAGGAGGCCTAAAGATGCTCGGGTCCTTGCCTCAGCGCTTCATAGCAATACTTGGCAGTATGGCCATCGCCGCTACTGCTGGACTCTCTGCCCAGACCCTCCCCTCCGAGCAACTAACAGCGCTGCAGTTCCGGCATATCGGGGTTGTCGGTAATCGGGTTGCTTCGGTTGCAGGAGTGGTAGGCAACCCCCTCGTTTACTATGCAGGGGCAGCCTCGGGAGGTCTCTGGAAAACTGAGGATGGCGGAATCAACTGGCGAGCGGTCTTCGATGACCAAGACAGCCACTCGGTCGGAGCATTAGCGGTTTCTACCTCTGATCCCGAAATCGTATGGGCAGGCACAGGGGAACCCCATATCCGCTCAAACGTCACAGTAGGAGATGGCGTCTACAAGTCGACAGATGGAGGAGAGCACTGGGAGCATATGGGTCTTGATGCGACTGGCCGGGTGAGCCGCATCGTAATCCACCCTAGGAACTCTGACATTGTCTACGTAGCGGCCCTGGGGCACGCACACGCACCCCAGGAAGAACGTGGAATTTATCGCACGCTCGACGGTGGTGATACTTGGGAACATGTGCTCTTCGTAGATGAAGACACGGGGGCTTCCAGCTTGATTATAGATCCCAACAACCCGCGCGTACTCTTCGCCGGTATGTGGACAGTTCTTGTGAACACTTGGGGTAGAGAGAGCGGAGGTCCAGGCTCTGGTATCTTCATGTCACGCGACGGTGGCGACACATGGACCAAACTCAGAGGTCACGGGCTTCCCTCGCTCCCGGTTGGCAAGATCGATGTCTGCATGTCTCAGGCTGATTCTCGAAGGATATACGCACTCATCGAGACTGGAGACGGAGTACCCTGGCATGGCCAAGAGACAGAGGACGGAGAACTCTGGCGCTCTGATAACGGTGGCTACGACTGGGATTTGGTGAACCACAGTCGCGACCTTGGAGGGAGGACGGCGTACTACAATAACTGTCGAGTCTTTCCAGATGATGAAAACGAAGTCTTCTTCCTAACCGCCGCGTTATCACGTTCGTACGACGGTGGACTCACCTATATACAGCATCAAGGTCTCGAGCGTCCGGGAGGCGACTATCATGATCTTTGGATCGATCCAGAGAACCCCGATCGATTAATCATCGGTAACGATCAGGGAATCCATGTTTCTGTTAATCGAGGCAAAACATATCTGACAACCGAACCTCCCATATCACAGATGTATCATGTGACTGTTGATAACGCAGTCCCATATAACGTGCTCGGAAACCGCCAGGACGGGCCGTCTTATAGAGGTCCCAGCAATACGCTTTACGCCGCAAGAGGCGGTGGGCCGGGGCCAATTCCAAGGGGTGACTGGCATCAAGTTGGCGGAGGTGAAAGCGGGTTTGCCACTCCCGACCCAATAGACTCGAATATCGTCTGGTCAAGTGCATCTGGGTCGGGGGCGCGGGGCGGAATCGTGGTTCGGCACGATGAGCGTAATCGGCAGTTCCGTAGTGTTGAAGTCTGGCCGGAAAGCACAGGTGGATGGCCAGCTGAGGAGTTGCGCTACCGGTTCCAGTGGACCTTCCCACTCCTTGTATCACCTCATGACAACAACACCATTTTTGTGACCAGCCAACATGTTCACCGTACTAGGAACGGAGGACAAAGCTGGGATGTTATAAGCCCAGATTTGACCACGAATGACAAGAGTCGCCAAGGAATTAGTGGTGGCCTGACCCCTGATAATATCGGAGTTGAGTATTGCTGCGTGATCTATGCGTTCGATGAATCACCTGCTCAACAAGGGGTCTTCTATGCCGGATCGAACGACGGCAAGGTCCATGTTAGTCGTGATGACGGAGGCACGTGGACAGACGTCACCGCAAACTTACCAGATTGGCCGATCGACGGTGTTGTTCGAGGGATTGATGCGTCCAAATGGGACCCGGGGAAGGCCTATTTGGCAGTTGAAGCACACCAAGTGGGTGACTTCACCCCCTATGCGTATCGAACAGAAGATTACGGACAGTCCTGGACGAAAATTACTGAAGGACTCGACGACCATGTGCTGAGCTTCACACGTAGCATCCAGGAAGACCCAGTGCGAGAGGGATTACTCTTTCTGGGTACCGAGAACCGTGTATACGTCAGCTTCGATGACGGAGACCACTGGCAAGCCCTAGTCAACAACTTGCCGCCCTCCCCGATGTATGGAATCGTCGTCCAGGAACACTTTAACGACCTCGTCATTGGAACTTACGGTCGAGGTTTCTGGATCATGGACGACCTCACACCTTTGCAGCAACTGACCGATGACGTGCGGGCGTCTTCAGCATACTTGCTCGATCCAAGAGACGCATACCGGTTCAATAGTCGCACTGCACCCGCAGCTCACACCGCTGATATGAGCATCGGAGAGAATCCTCCTAATGCGGCATACATCAACTACTGGCTGGACACTGAGACAGCAGGCAGTCCGGTAACCATTCGAGTGAACGATGCAACTGGAGCACTCGTTCGGACCCTCGCAGGAACGAGCGTTGCAGGAATCAATCGTGTATTCTGGGATTTTCAGGGGGAGCAGAGTACGCCCATCCGTCGGCGTGTACCTCCTCTTTACGCTGATTGGGTCGACTACGGACCGGAACGTGTACAAATCCAAAATGGGCTGGCAGTCCGCCACCCTCCAGGTACTTACACCGTAACCCTTGAAGTGGGGGGTGAGGCGTTCACCCAAGAACTCAACGTTCTACAGGATCCCAACTCCGACGGGACTATGGAAAACATCCGTGCTCAGCTTTCTTTGCATGAGGAGATCCGGAACGATTACGATGCTGCCGCAGATGCAATCAACCGGATTGAGTGGCTCCGGCGTCAGTTATATGATCTGGTGGATGTACTCCAAGACCAAGGGAGTGCGGTCGACCTCATAGAGAGTGCCGGTAATCTAGATAGTGCCCTCATCACAATCGAAGAAGACCTGATGCAGCTGCGCACTACTGGCACGGGACAAGATGGTGTTCGTTATCCAGCCAAGGTATTAGGTAAGCTCCGCCATTTATCAAATAGTGTTAACTCAGCAGATTTCTCACCGACCGATCAGCATGGTGAAGTTCACCTGGTACTGCGTGAGATCCTCATGAATGCGAGAGTTCGACTCGACGATTTGGTTGAAGATGATTTAGTCAACTTCAACCGCATACTAGCAGAGCGCGGCCTGAACCCACTTATCAGTGAAGATTAGGGGTAGTAATGAAACAGAGCATAACCACAGCTCAGAAACTAAAGTTGACTGCCTGCCAATGGCAGCAGCCTAAGAAGGCTGTGCATAAACTCTTTGACGGACCCGGAAAGATCCTGAGTAAGCAGAAGCTATCTGAACAAGCTCTGCTAATGATGGTGACATTACTATTCGCAGTGCTGTGGAAACCGGTGATCGGGGTCGCACAGGATGCTCCTCCAGCTGGCATCGCTGAGCTCGAGTTAGAGCGCTCGAGGTTGTGCGTACCAGTGTTGACCCAACTGGATGCATTGAATCTCCGACTTCAGCCTCTGGGCATTCGTACTGAAAGATTGCGTCAGATCACTGCTGCAATTGCAATCGAGGACCGCACTGTGATGGATTCCCTCAACGTCAACGATCCTACCGAAGCTGCAGTGCGAGATTGGTTCCTATCAGATGGACGGCTAGCCCAAAGTTTCGTGGATACAAACCAGCAAACAATCCAACAGCAGAGAGTGGTCGGCCGGGAACTAATCAAAGGTACCGTCCAGGCAACGCTGGAGGGGATTCAATCTGAAGCTCAAGGCATAATCGAGGAAGCTGGTGACTTTGGAGCTGAGGCCAACTCCTGCGAAGGAGCAATCCTGATTCGAAGTGCTGTTATAGAAGCTTGTGGATCGGAGCAAAACTTGATCTGTGACGCTGCAAAGCCCGCTAATTCGGACGGTGCGTATCGCTTTGTGGATTCTCCTGAAGATCTTTGGGACGTGCAGGAATTTCGCCCCTGGACTTCACCGGGTCCGCTGCAAGTGGGACCCGAGGGACAAATAGGCGGAGCAAATACACTCGCCTTTGCGAGACAGGGCAATGTCACATTCTCAGTCACGTTCCGTCCGGATATTCGTTTTCGGACCGATATGACTCCCGAAGGCATCCAGACCTTTCAAACACTCTTAGATTCTATTGGATTTGAGTTCGATCACCCCGAACTCATTTATGCACCCGCCCTCGCAATTCGAGCAACTCTTCCAGAACCACTCGCCGGAGAGGACCGCTACGCCATCCACTTCGGAGCTATCGAGACTGGAGATATCATCTGGGGTGGAGCTTCCGGGACTGGAGCCCCTATAGAAATCTCAGTCCTCTTAACACCCATCCACATCGTGAAACTAACGCAGGGAGAATCGCTTGAACTGACTGCAATCCGCAGTCTGGATGATGGCAGTGCTGAAGCCCTATTCAGCCTGGGACTAACCCCAGTTAACCAAGTTTCCGCAACCCAGGCACTCCTCGCCTATATGGCCACCCAGATGCCTCAGGACCTTAATCTTCTAGTACCACCGAGAGATTATTAGTCCCCTAAGAGAGAAAGCTGGATCGATGGCGCTAGCGTACTTCAGGGCCGCCCTTCCGATCGTCAGGCACGAACCTATCACGACCTGGCATCTCTACAGCGGGGAGGGTCGTCGCATCCATCACGGCATCATCGGCTACTAAGCCATTCATATTTAGGACGTATGCGATGACCGCATAAGTCTGATCGGCAGTCAAGGTGCCTGGAGTCAACTGGGGCATCGCCTTCACAATGTAGTCGAATAAGGTGGTCGCATAAGGCCAATACGCACCCACGACCCTTGCGCTTGGCCATTCTTCCCATGGCCCCGTCCCTACAAGGCGATCGAACGGACCCTCAGTCCCTGTAGCCCCATGGCAAGCAATACATTGAGTTTCATAAACGAGCTTGCCTTGTGCGACTGTGCCGCTACCGGAAGGGAGCCCTTCACCATCAGGTTTGACATCTATGTCCCACATCGCAATGCGTTCATCAGTTGCCTCTCCCCCAAACCCAAATGTTCGAGGTGATGAGGGGGGAAGCCGGTCAGCTACTTCGGTCGGTAGTACGTCACTAGTTGTGACAGGAAGATCAGCCTGGCCACATCCGGTGAACAGTACGGAGACCATCAGTACACTGAGCCTTTTCATACCAGATCTCCGAGACCAAAAGTCACCGCACCATCAGAAGCTACTTTCCATGCCCGCTGATGGTTTTGATGGTAAGACGTTCTCTCGCCACGTGCGTCCCAAAGCTGGTGAACGGTGGGTTGTACATATCCTGTCTCATCAACCGCACGACTCAGAATATGGGTTTCTCGACCATCCCAATCCCAGAGATGCCGGAAGCGGACTGTTGACTTCGACAGAATTGGCCCCTGGAGCTCCGCGGGTGTCCAGCTACTACCACCATCCGTGCTAACATCGACACGTGTAATCTTTCCGCGACCGGACCAAGCAAGCCCTTTGATCTCCCACCAACCACGATCCGGAAGTTGGTACGGGAAAGCCGGGAACGTGATGAGGGACTTGGCATCCATAACGAAGCTGAACTGGCGAGCCCTACCGCCTTTAAGCGGATCGGTATACTTGGAAGTCTCCTCCCGAGTCATCGTAGGGCGATCAGTGACCTCAATGCGTCTCAGCCACTTGACCTGTGCATTGCCTTCCCAGCCCGGCAAAAGCAGCCTTACCGGGTAGCCCTGTTCCGGACGGATTGCCTCGCCATTCTGCCCGTATGCCAGCATCGCATCATCCATAGCCTTTTCGAGTGGCACACTTCGGGACATTACGGCTGCGTCACTGCCCTCAGCCAATATCCAACTTGCTCCAATGCGGATGCCCACTTCGCGAAGGATTGTCGAGAGTAATACTCCGGTCCACTCACTAGTGCTCAGGAGACCGTCAAGCGACTGTGGAGTGGCTTCCGTCGGCATCCGGTCTCGGTTGTAGGCGCCCCCGCCATTTCCGGAGCACTCAACAAACCGAATACGTGACGTCTGTGGGTAACGCTTGAGATCAGCCATCTTAAACACCATCGGGCGCTCTACCATACCGTGGACCAGTAGTTCATGCTCTTCCTGAACAATGTTTGGGATCCCCGCATGATGTCGTTCAAAGTGCAGGTCAGCAGGGGTAATGATTCCGTAGAGATCCTGCAGCGGGGTCCTTGAGGAACTTGATAAGTTCGGGGACCGTACCAACCGGCGAGGCTGTTCCGCTGGAGCCCGCTGACCAAGTTCTGACGTCAACCTCCCCGGAACCTTCGTAGGGTCCTGCGCTGGAGTTGGCACCTCTTGAGCGACGATCTTTACAGCGTCGGCCTGGGTCTTGATCAAGCCCGCAGCAATCACTCCGGACGTCGTAGTGATCCAAGCGCGACGAGAGAGGGGAGGGTTAGCCTTCTTGGCCATCGGTTCTCCTGCGCGGTATTTGAATGGGGTTCCTCAAGTAGTACCAACAGTAACTCAACCTGCTATACGGCTCCGTTCCCGGCTAGTCCGAGAGGTCTTTTGCGCCTGATGCTGGACGTATTAGACGGCCATAGGCAAATTCTCCCACCTTGAGTTCACGTCAGATTTGGAGTGCTCCCGTCATGTATCGACGCATCTCACTCACAGCTTTAGTCCTACTTTTCGCCGCCTCCCCCATGGTAGCCCAAGAGAATGGCCCTAACCTTCCTCCTGGCTTTGATGAACAGATGCCACTTCATCATGACGGGAGGGGATTGGGACCATTTTCTCGTTCTATCACGACGAGTTCGGCTGAAGCACAGCTTTACTTCGACCAGGGTATCCAACTCCTCTACGCGTTCGAGCCCAACCTAGCAGCAAGATCTTTCCGCGAAGGGTGGAAAAAAGACCCGAACTGTGCCATGTGCTACCTAGGTGAAGCCTGGGCCTGGGGTCCCTACCTCAATGGCCCCATGGTTGCCAGCGATGCACCTCTAGCATACACGGCTGTACAGAAGGCACATGAGCTTGTGGAAGGAAATACAAGCCCTCTAGAGCATGCGCTGATCAACGCGATGGCCGAAAGATATGAATACGAACATGACCGAGATCGAAGGCGTGAACTCGATGAACAGTGGGCGGAAAAGATTAACAACCTCTACGCCGAAAATCCCCGAGACCTAGACCTCGGCTTTCTCGCGGGAGAAGCACTAATGCTTCTACAACCCCGTCGTGAGTGGTGGGAAATCTCAAATCCAGCAATCCAGGAAATCCACCGGGTCCTTGAGACAGTCCTCCAACAGGACATCACACACCCCGGTGCCTGTCATCTCTATGTCCATGCAACTGAACGCACTGATGTCCCAGGGAAGGCAGAGGCATGCGCAGAACACCTCGGGAGTTCAATCCCAGGTGCAAGTCATATCCAGCACATGCCGTCACACACGTTCAATCGAATTGGACGCTGGGGCGATGCGGTACGGGGCAATACGGAGGCCTGGCACTCTGATTTAAAGGCTGAGTACGGGGATGGGTTTGCCATCTATCCTTCGCATAATCTCCACATGCTGCTGTTTGCAGCTTCTAATGACGGTCAGGGCGCAGCAGCAATTCAAGCGGCCAGAAATTATGCGGCAATGATGGATGGTGGCAGTTATTATCAAGCCCTAACTCTCTTCCGCTTTGGATATTTCGAAGAAATCCTCGAACTAGACAATGCACCTGAAGGAGCAATCCCCAGAGGCCTGTGGGATTTCTCGAAAGGATACGCTTCTCTCCGTACCGGAGACGAGGGAACCGCCCGATGGTACCTGAACCGGGTGAAACAGGGAGCCGAGGAAGGTGCTGGTGTGATCCGAGGACATTCTGCGGCATCGATCCTCGGTATCGTCGCCTCTATACTCGAAGGCGAGATCCTGCGCGCGAACGGAAATGTTCAGGAAGCAGTCGAGATTCTAGAGAAAGGTGTTGAACTGGAGGACGGACTCGTCTATGACGAGCCTGAGCCACTGAATTTCTCTGTACGCCACTGGCTTGGTGATGCTTTGTTAGAAGCTGGCGAGAACGCTCGGGCTGCTGAGGTTTATCGTGCCGAGCTAAAAGATCACCCTCATAACGGATGGTCACTCTTCGGGCTGGAACGCGCCCTTCGAGCGCAGGGAAAGGACCAAGAAGCAGATCAGGTCCATGCGGAATTCGAGGTCTCCTGGGCCCGAGCCGACGTATACATAAGATCTTCGATTTTCTAGGCTCCTATTCATCTAAAGCTAATTCGGACTTACACACTGAAATGACAAACCAGGGTTCAGGGGATGGAGACAGACAGTGTCTGTTCCCTGAGCCCTGATATGTAGCGATAGAATAGAAATATCTTATTACATTAGAGCATGCCCTACTACGAATACCATTGCGAGACAAACGGCTGTACGCTTGAGATCCGCCACAGGATGAGTGAGCAGATTGAAACCTGGGGTGACCTGGTGGAGCGCGCCGGAGTGGGGATAGGTGGGACGCCTTCCGACGCGCCTGTAACAAAGCTAATTAGCGCACCAGTTCCCATAACAGGTTCGGGTGGGACTAAGGACTTTGGGGGTTGCGGATCCGGTTGCGGCTGCATGCCGCAAGCATAGAACAGAACCTCAGTAGCTTTTCTGCGGATCAAGGCACGGGCCCGTGAACACACGAGAATTCGACGTTCTCGTTTTAGGTGGAGGTCCAGCCGGGACAGCAGCTGCAACACTCCTCGCTCAACGGAGCCATCGAGTCGCCCTGGTTCGACCCACTAATACACCTGCTGGTGCACTTGCTGAATCGATTCCACCTTCGGCTCGCCGCCTCCTTTCGGAACTGGGTGTGCTCAAAGCGACTGATGCGGCTGGTTTTTTCCCGAATAACGGGAACAGCGTTTGGTGGGCAAACAACGAGAGACGGAGCGAAACTTTTAGCAGGGACGGAAACGGCTACCATGTAGATCGGACCGGACTCGAGCGTGTTCTCGTTTCCGCAGCTGAAACGATCGGGGCTAGAGTGTTGATCGGTATGACAGCCCGGAAAGCAGTTGAATCCGAGACGTCCTGGAAGATTAGCTGTGAAACAGAAGACGGCGGGATGGTTGAAATCGAAGCCCCTTGGGTCCTCGACGCGACTGGCCGGCACGGTTTCCTTGCCCGAGATGTTCGAGAAACAGACCGATCGACTACAACGCTCGCGATAACTCAGCGCTTTGAAAAACCATCTGGATGGGATGAGGCAACAGGAAATCACACGCTAGTTGAAAGCTATCAAGACGGCTGGGCATGGTCCGTGCCACTTTCTCCCAGACTTCGGTGTTTCACCGTGATGGTTGACCAGCGTCATGCTGAACTAGAGGGGCGTGAGGTCAGTGAGATACTCCGGGGTGAACTTGCCAAGACGACCCATCTAGCCTCGATGCTAGATCACGTTAATGCCAAAGGAGACTCGTGGGCCTGCTCATCCTCACTCTACCATGCGCGTAAGTATAGCCGCCCAGGTCTTTTATTGGTCGGGGATGCAGGCTCATTTATCGACCCGCTCTCTTCGTACGGCGTTAAGAAAGCCCTCGCCTCTGGATGGCTAGCGGGAATCGTGGTGCATACCGCACTGATTGATGCGCCAATGACCAATGTGGCGCTGGATTTCTTCGACAACCGAGAACGATCAGTCTATCAGAGCTACAGACATCGTTCAGCAGAGTTTTTTGAGGAAGCTGCATCGGCATACGGCCACCCGTATTGGACAACGCGAGCTGAGGCCGCCCGTGCTGCAGCTGGAACAATGAGCGGCCCTGATGACAACGACTGGCTTGAGGATCTCGAGGGCACTCACATCAGTGTTGACCTGGTGCGGGCGGCTCATGAGAGGATCCGATCAGCAGAGTTGCTCGACTCCCGAGCTAATCCTGACCTTCGTGTAATCAAACGCCCTGCGATCCGATCCCAACAGATTGTTATGAAACGCCACCTGATGAGCGATAGCTACCCGAAAGGCATCCGTTATGTGCGGGGTGTAGACCTCCTGAGACTCGTCGAACTCGCACCACAATTCGATCAAGTACCAGATATCTGGAATGGATACAACGAAAAAGAGGCACCAGTCAGCCTTCCCGATTTCCTCATTGGTCTCTCGACTGCCTTTGCTGCAGGTCTACTCGTGCATCCTGATCAATAGTGCTAATCGGGAAAAGATCATATTCTTGCAACTTGGTATGCCCTAGCGGTCCGGCCCTTCCCAACCCTAGGATATTGTCTCCTCAAACACTATACCGAATGCTGACTTCTCTTCGTGCCCGCTTGTCTATGCTCGGAATGGTGGGACTCAACATATTCGTCGTGTGGACACCCGCTCTGCAAAGTCAAAGCCAGAGCCCACAGAAAAAAGAGGGATATGCGATAACTCATAACACAACGGTTGAGGTCTGCTCGAGTTGCCATAGTGTTGATGACCAAGATCGCATGACTCGCATATCATACCTGAGAAAAACACCTGAGGGGTGGCAGACCTCGGTACGTCGGATGGCCGCCCTGCATGATGTCAATGTCAGCCCAGAAGAGGCGCGAGATATTGTGCGCTATCTCTCTAATGAACAGGGCCTAGCCCCAGAAGAACTCCGGCCAGGATTGTTTGAGGTTGAGCGGAGACTCATTGATCACGACTACGAAGGTGATTCAGAGGTAGAATTCACGTGTATCCAGTGTCATTCTATGGGGCGAGTAATCACCCAGAGGCGTACCCGAGAGGAATGGGCACTCCTGATGGCGACGCATCGGGCGCTATACCCATTGGTTGATGGGCAAGCCTTCCGAAGAACGCGGGCACCCATAGGTCGTCGCACTCCAGCTGAGGCTGAGTCCGAGGCGAACCGGCCAGATCAGCGGCATCCTATGGACAAAGCAATCGACCATCTTTCTTCAGTCTTTCCTTTGAGTACCCCTGAGTGGTCAGCTTGGTCTGCCAACAAGCGATCTGCTCAGTTAGAAGGCAGTTGGGCCATCTCAGGATACGAGCCTGGAAAGGGGCCGATCTATGGAACTGTTACGATTACAGCCACTGACAGCGACGCAGATGCATTTACGACATCATCACAATATGTGTACGCAGAAAGTGGACGAACCGTAGAACGCTCAGGACAAGCATTCGTTTACACTGGCTATCAATGGCGAGGGCGCTCAAATCCTGGATCAAGTGACGAGCTTCTCGAAGTGATGTCTATCGAGCGGAACCAACGCGTGATATCTGGAAGATGGTTTTCAGGAGCATATGACGAAATAGGCCCGGATATCATGCTCACACAAATCGGTACGGCACCGATTATCACCGGGGTTTACCCACAAGCATTGAGGCGTGGTGAAACTACACAAGTCACAATTTACGGAGGAGGTCTTAGGGATACCCGGAATGGTGCCGAGCTGAACTTCGGTTCTGGAGTCTCAATTGGGACGATCGAACAATCTCAGACTGATGAGTTAGTGGTTCAACTCACCATTGGTGCCGATGCAGCGGTAGGAGCACGTGACCTTTTCGCATTCGAATCGACCCTAGAGCATGCAATCATAGTTCACGACGGAATCGATCGAATCACTGTAACACCAGAGAGAGGTATGGCGCGGATTGGTGGAGTAGCCTTTCCAAAAGGCTATCAAATTTTCGACGCGATCGCCTATAGCAACGGTCCTGACGATGAAAATGGAACTGAAGATGATCTCGAGTTGGGTCGCGTTGATGTTTCGTGGAGCCTAGAGGAATACGCAGCAACGTTTGGTGACGATGACATCAATTTTGTTGGCGCTATCGGCCCGGAGGATGGGATATTCACCCCTGCCTTGGACGGCCTAAATCCGGATCGGGTTGGGGATCGGAACAATATCGGTGATGTTTGGGTCCTAGCCACCTATCGCACCCGAGAGGGCAGCGAGCTTCGGGCCCGTGCTCATCTGATCGTGACCGTTCCACTGTACATGCGGTGGGAACCTTGGAGGCCAATTGAAACCCCTGATCAAAGACTAATAGGATGACCTCTTCGCTCATTACAGACTCTGAGACGCTGGCCCTCCGAGAGTTTCATCCTTTCAAGACAGATGGGGTCACTTACCTCTACATGGTTCCTTCAGCTGGAATCTTCCGAATGGAAGGGCCATCAAACGCAATCCTAGAAGCACTCGGCAAGGGTCCAAAAGTCAAAACCGAACTGATCAACGAACTCTCGGATCAGTTCAATATCGACCTGTTGCTGGAAACGATAGATGAACTGACAGAGATACGTGCAATCGGAGACGTTGGCGCGCCAAAAGATTTGGTGCCGAATGACCTGCCCCCTGCCGGGTTCCCGCTTACGACAATGGTCCTAAATGTGACCAATAAGTGTAACCTGGCATGCACTTATTGCTACGAATATGGAGAGGACAAGATCGTCGATACAAAGTACGGGGATCAACCGAAGTTTATGGCAGAAGAAACTGCTAAAGAAAGTGTTGAATTCTTGCTGGAGGAGTCCCGAGGACAAGAGGTAGCACATATCACGTTCTTCGGTGGAGAGACTCTACTTAACTTCCCAGTGCTGCAAGATACGGTAGCCTATGCACGTCGTCGTGCTGCTGAAGAAGGTAAACGCATTGAGTTCAGCTTAACGACCAACGCGACTCTCTTACGCCCAGAGATCATCGAGTGGCTCGCTGATAATCAGATCGGAGTCACAATATCGATTGATGGACCGAAAGAGGTCCAAGACGGACTCCGGGTTTTCCACAATGGAAGAGGTTCTTATGACGTGGTCGAGCCTAAAATCAAGGAGCTCCTAAAACGTCATAAGACACGCCCCATAGGCGCACGTGTCACGCTGACGCAGAAGAACATGGACGTACTAAGGATCTTCCAGCACCTGACGGAGGATATGGGGTTTTGGGAGGTTGGCCTTGCTCCTGTAACCACCCAAGACCAACGAGATTATGCCATCACGAGCGAGGGCAAAGACAAAATGCTCGAACAATTCGAGATACTCGCTCAAGAGTGGCTCGAATGCGCACTAAAAGATGAGCATCATGGGTTTTCAAATGTCAAAGACACACTTGAAGAGATCCATAAGGGCGTGAGCAAGGCTTACGGTTGTGGAGCAGGGCTTGGGCTTATGGGCGTCGCCACGGATGGTGACGTGTCGCTCTGTCATCGCTTCGCCGGATCTCCGGAACACACAATCGGATCCATCTCAGAGGGTATCGACCGGGAAAAGCAAGAGGAATTCCTAGTGGACCACCATATCGCGAGTAAGACTGACTGCCATTCGTGCTGGGCGCGACCGATTTGCTCAGGCGGGTGTTATCATGAGGCTCATGTCCAATACGGAACCTCTTCACACCCTAATTTACACTACTGTACATGGGTAAGAAGCTGGACACACACGTGTCTGGAAATTTATGGTGCACTTGCAGAAAAGAATCCCAAGTTCCTTAATCGCTTCGATGCATAAGTACGAATATAGGAGTAGCCGGTGAAGCATATTAAAGCAGTCAATCAGAAAGCTGCTCGGATCGAAGCTTGGGTGGCCCACGAAGCTGAGCAGGCACAGCCTAGCGAGCTTGACGTCGTAGGTCTCGAAAGCCGCCGCCCTCCCCACGAACAGAACGGGCCTCATTTTCCGCTGGGCTGCTCCCTAGTCTTCTCGCCTGGATGGGAAGTAGACTCAACCGGAGGCACAGCAGGGCTTTGTCAGCCTGTGGAAAGGGACATCTTTGACTGCCACCTATCATGTTTCTGGCCAGCACACGTGCCCGATCAGCTAAACCACTCGCCCGACTGGACAAGCAAGTGCGCCTCTGCTCAAAAAGACTGGCGCAAGCTAGACCTCATTTTCCCCTAGGCTCACTGATATGATGCGGATGCTTGTTCGGAGTACAGGAGCGCTGATCATCGTGATGGCGTGGACATCAATCACACTCGAGGCCCAGGATACCGCGCTCTGGTATTTTGGCACGTATACCAAGGATGTACTCGTGTGGGATGAAGCAAGCGAAGAGATCGTGGGCCGGATAGAGATGGGCCACGATATCCCTGCCGCTATCGTCACAAACGAGCGGAAGGACCGGCTTTATGTGCGAGATGCAACTGCGCTCTATATGGAACTCGTCGACCTAAAGAAAAATGAGGTCGTGGATGAGTTCACTTTATCCCAGGGCAATGTGAATGTGCGTATTAACAGTTTCGCACCACATCCATCTGATGAAAAAGCTGTGATGCTCGTGAAACGATATACCAAACTGCGTGACAGGTATGTGGTTGAAGGGCCATTCCTGCTCGAATATGACCTGGTGAATAAGACCGTCAGCGACACAATCCCATGGCCAGATGGTCAAGAGCGTGAGTCACTTAGTTTTCGGTACTCACCCGATGGCGAAACGCTCTACATGTTCACCCGAGACATTATCGCACTCGATGCGAATAGCTACGAGGAAATAGACCGATGGCAGATCTCAACTCCGATTGAGCCCGGCCTCGGACGGACCAGCTTCGGGACAGCTTCAGAGCCTTATGACGAAGAGGGTGTGGCAACTAGCCTTTTCAGGATGACTGATCCTGCGCAAAACCGAAGGATGATGGGGATCGCTAGAGTCCGACTCTCAGAGAAAGAGGTGGATTTCTATACCCTTGGAGAATCCGAACCGGTTGGCAACTTCAGCCTAGCACCCGGTGGAGACAAAGCTTATGGGTTATTTACTCAGATTGGAGAATATGAGTTTTGGGAGTTCGATCTTGTCAATCGGCGCGTCTCCAAGCGGGTACCTTTTGCAGGCCGACCCCGGATGAGCTTAGCCGTAAGTGCTGATGGTGAGCGCCTGTTCGTTTATAATGCAGGCAACACGATTGATGTCTACGACTCCACAACGCTTGAGTTTGTGAAGCAGATCGTGTTTGACGAAGATACAACGACCGAAGTAGTGATTCCCCAAACGGGGAACTTCACACCGTGAGTTACAACAAGAAGGAGTGTACCAAGATGAACCGACTCGGAAAGCTTCTAGCCCTTAGCACCCTAGGGTTTATGTCCTTAGGGACCGCACTCGAAGCGCAAGACGTTGATCCTGTCGGCGTCTACGGTATAACGATCAATGCTGATTTTGACGGACAGGTAATGCAGCTATTTGGGACCCTGACCATTGAGAATTCGGATAATGGACTTAGGGGATCGGTCGATACAGACATGGGAATTACCTCGTTATCCAGTATCATGGTTGAAGGTTCGGAGATGAAATTCAACGTGGATGCGGAAGGGATGCTGGTCGCGTTCGAAGTAAATTTTGAAGATGACGGATTCAGCGGAGAATTCGATTTAGACGGTTTAGGTGGAGGGACTATATCAGGGACAAAGCGCTAGATTTCATATAAGCACAACATTGTTCTTGATGAGCATAGAACAACTGAAGTTCTGGTTCCCGAAGCGGGGGACTTCACACCGTGAGTTACACTAGTAAGGAGGATACCAAGATGAGCCGACTCGGAAAGCTTCTAACCCTTAGCACCCTAGGGTTTATGCCCCTAGGGACCGCACTCGAGGCCCAAGACGTTGATCCTGTCGGTGTCTATGGTATAACGATCGATATTCCTGAAGCGGGTTTTCAGCTTCCCGGTACAATGACGATCGAGAATTCTGATGATGGATTGACGGGATCCATGGTACTTGAGCTACCTCCTGAGATGCCATCTCAGGGGCCGGCCGACCTGTTTGATATCACGGTCGAAGGCCAGGTGATGAAGTGCAAAATCGGAGTAGAGGGCGCCACGGTCGATATTACGCTCAACTTTGCGGACGGTGGATTTAAGGGCAGCGTTATGTCTGATATGGGAGCATTTGATATCACGGGTACAAGGCGCTAGGCCTCTCCTCCACTTAGTCCAGGCAAGCTTTAAGCGCCTGAATCCAGAAAAACTGTGGCCAAAATCCTAGATCCGCACTTCAGGCGGGCACTGGGTTTCGTGCGACCATACGGCTGGGCTCTCGCGCCGGTGGTGGCGCTTTCGCTGCTGGGTACTGGCCTAGGTCTAGTACTCCCATACCTATCAAAACTTCTGGTCGATGATGCACTCGTAGCGCAAGATTTTGGCGCGCTATTGAGAATCGTAGGCCTCTTTGTCGGTATCACAGCGGCCTCTTTCCTGATGAATGTCCTGAGTGGAATGCGCTACACGAAGGTGTCAGCTGACATCCTATTCGACATGCGCTTGGACCTTTACCGCCATCTGCAGCGGTTATCTCCGAGATACTACGCGAAGACTCCCCTCGGAGATGTCGTATCCAGGATCAATGGCGATATCGGAGAGATCCAGCGTGTTACGGCCGAGGCGACTCTTGCATGGCTGGGCCAACTCATCGCACTAGTCGGAACGGTGGGGATGCTGATTTATCTTGACCTACGCCTCTTTATCGTAGGGCTGATCACATTACCCCCTGCCCTTTTTGCCCTTTTACGCTATCGGCGCCAGCTAGAGGCCCGAGTGCGTGATCTGCGCGAACGCAGCGCAGATATTGGCACCTTCTTGATTGAGACACTTCAGGGCATGCGAGCAGTTGTCGGGTCCAACGCACAGGAGCGCGAGGTCGATCGCTTCCGTAACAAGAACGACTCATTCGTCGATGCACTGCTTTCTATGCGACTCTTTACCTATCTAGCCGGTGGACTACCCGGGCTGTTACTCACAACCGGTACGGGCGTGGTCTTCCTATATGGCGGATATCTTGTGATCGATGGAGCAACAACCCTCGGTACGTTCGTGGCATTCATGGCATACCAAATGCGCTTGATGGCACCTATCCAAGGATTGATGGGTCTGTACTCTAATCTTGCTACCGCACGAGCATCTTTGGTGCGCGTGCACGAAGTCCTCGATAGCCCTCCTGAGGTTGTCGAGGCCAACCCGGCCAAATCGCTACCGGTATGCAAAGGTGAAGTAACACTTGAAGAGGTTCACTATGGCTTCGGACGTGGAGGCGAGGTACTCGCAGGTGTCAATCTAGTCATCCCAGCCGGACAGGTGTTGGCGATTGTCGGCACCAGCGGGAGTGGTAAGTCAACAATCGCAGATCTTCTTTCTCGCCAACTTGATCCAGATGAGGGACGCATCCTGTTGGATGGAGAAGATCTATCTGATCTGTTCCTTTCGCAGGTAAGAATGCACGTCTCGGTTGTCGAGCAGTCCCCATTTATTTTCCATGCCACGGTTGCGGAAAACGTCCGCTACGCAAGACCGGAAGCGACAGAAGCAGATGTGCGGCAAGCAATACATGCAGCTGGGCTCTCAGATCTTGTTGGTTCGATGCCGGAAGACATAAATACGGTCGTTGGTGAACGAGGAAGCCAGCTGTCAGCTGGTGAACGGCAACGTGTTGCAATCGCGCGTGCCTACCTTGCCGAGCCTTCAGTGCTCATCTTCGATGAGGCAACCGGCGCACTTGATCCCATGTCAGAGGCCGCTGTCCTTTCGGGTTATGATGCTCTGATGCGTGGCCGGACAACCGTGTTCATCACACACCGGATTGACTTGGCCCGACAAGCCGACCGAGTCGTGGTACTCAAGAATGGGAGAGTGGCAGAAGATGGACAACTGAGCGACTTAGAGACTCAAGGAACTGCCTTCCGCGATATTTTCCTAGACGTGAGAACTGGTTAATTCCTACCATTGCTCGAATCGGACGATGAAGGACAAACCCATCACCATCGCAGTTGTAGATAGTGGCGTTAACGTTCCACACCCCCATTTACCTGCGGTAAAAAGCGGTATCTCTTTCGATAGTGAGGGCTGCGAACAAGAAGATGTCACGGATGTGTTAGGGCATGGAACCGCGGTGACCTCAGCAATCTATGAAAAAGCCCCAGATGCGCAGATCTTTGCGGTGAAGGTCTTTGATCAGCAACTCGCGACAAGCGTGCCAACACTTGTGAGAGCCCTAGACTGGGCCTCAGAGCATCATATGCATCTCGTCAACTTGAGCCTTGGCACACCCAACGAGATTCGTGCGTACGATTTAGCTCCGGCTGTGGAACGAGCCGTCGAGAGCGGAACGATCATCGTGTCAGCAAGAGCCAATGAGGAACAGTTCTGGTATCCCGGATGCATGGAAGGCGTCTTAGGGGTAGTCCTCGACTGGGAACACCCCAGGGAGAGCGTCTCGGTAATCGAGGTCGAAGAATCGTCTAAAGTATCTTCGGGCCGTATCGTCAGCGCGTCTGGTTATCCTCGACCGATTCCTGGGATCCCAACCTCCCGGAACGTCAACGGGATTAGTTTTGCTGTAGCGAATACGACAGGTGTGCTTGCCGCACTCCTCACAGATCGACCAGATGTTCAAACAGCTGAAGCAGCATTGGATCTCCTCTCCGAGGGAGGATCTCCACTAGAGCGGACCCATAACCCGCTGTGAACGCACTCCCGGCAACCAGCTAGGGGCCCTTAGTTCAATTGCCCTGTTCGCTTACTGAGCCGATGGTGCAACGTCCATCAGGTTGTCGGAGTCTGGGATACGAGACGCCAAGCTGGTCAAGATACGAATCGTAGCGATCGGAATCATAGTAATGCTCCCGCATTTCCTCTCGGAAATCCTCCATAATCTCGGCATTCATTTCAGTAGCCGGCTGGTCAGATGGCCGGATGAACGGAGTGTACTGGATTTCACGGTTCTGGATGTTATCGAAATAGTCCCAAGCCTGATCAACTAGTTCAGGTTGAACCATGAAATCGAGAAGGGTCATGGCCTGTGCCATCGCTCCCTGCGTGGCTCCTTTATGAGCGATCGGGGTTGCCATCGCCATTGCATTCGCCCAGTGATGGCCAGGAAGATCGGGAATGTTCGATGGGAAAGAGAGTGTCGCCGTTGGTACATTCCAAGAAATGTCCCCAATATCGTCTGCGAACCCCGCAGTTCTCTGTGCCTCAGTGAGCGCAGGCCTAAGGATTGAAAGCTCTGTAGCTAGCCCAGACTCGAAGGCCCCAACCTCTCTCTGCGTGGCTTGAGCAAAACGTTGGTCATTCTCAGTCCACTGAGGAAGACCAACCTGCTGGATATTTTCATACATAGCCTCAGCAATCACCTTGTTAAAGTGACCAGGCCACGCACTACCAATGATGCGGACATCGTCGAGAACAGTACCGCTCATCATTGCTGCGCCTTGTGCGATCGAATCGCCGATCGCAAAAAGATCTCTTATCTGAGGATAGTTTTTCTCTCGGAAATAAAACCATATTGAAGCCTTGGATGGCACCACGTTGGGTTGGTCTCCCCCGTCATATATTACTGAGTGGGAACGATGCTGAGTGCGCAGGTGTTCACGGCGAAAGTTCCACCCAACCTCCATCAGATTCGCGGCGTCAGCAGCGCTCCGACCCCTCCAAGGAGCCCCCCCAGCGTGTGCAGCAGACCCTTCAAAAGTGAACATCGCTGAAATGAGACCTGTGCCAGGCGTCATGCCCCAGCTAGTCGACAGATTGTTCCCCACGTGAGCATAGAGGACGATATCCACATCTTCAAACATGCCCTCCCTCACGTAATAAGCCTTGGTGGCGACAAGCTCCTCCGCTACTCCAGGCCAGATCTGGATCGTTCCCTGTAGTCCTTCTCGCTCCATAAGCTCTTTCACAGCAAGAGCAGCTGTAATCTGGACAGCCATGCCCGAGTTATGCCCTTCTCCATGCCCGGGAGCTCCCTCAACAAGAGGAAGATGACAAGCCACTCCGGGCGTTTGAGATGCCTTTGGAATGTTATCGATATCTGTCCCCAGAGAGATCTTAGGTCGGCCGGACCCCCAAGTAGCAACCCAGGCAGTAGGAATACCGGCCACTCCCTCTTCCACAGTGAAACCATGTTCCCGAAGGAGTTCTACCAGGTAGGCCGAAGTCTCGAACTCTTGAAAACCTAGTTCGGCAAAGCTAAAAATCTGATCCACGATATTCGCTGTGAATTTCCTTCTCCCATCGATCGCCTCAGCAAGCTCACTCTTCCAGCCAGCCAGCTGACTTATTTGGGCCGTGGAACCACTCGGCATAGCAAGCACAGCTACTAAAGCCCATACCGTCCCAGTCACAAACCGATACGTGGGTGAAAACATTTAAGGCTCTCCTATGGAACTAATCAGTCTCGATACAAAATGAGGTGGCTGCAGTCGTCCCGCGAGAGCCTAGCTCCTCTCGACCTGAGCCAACTGGAATGCCGTCCATAACAAGGTGAACTAGCAATTCCACTTCGGTTTACCGTTAACCAGATATGTGTCATGCTCCTTGTATGATTCAACTAACATCTAAACAACGAGCGCACCTCCGAAGCCTTGCTAACCAACTCAAGCCAGTCGTGCATGTGGGGACAGAAGGAGTCAGTGAGAAACTCCTCACATCAGCATCAGAAGCATTTAATAAGCGTGAGCTAATTAAGGTTAGAGCTCAGGAAGGGGCACCTAGACCCATCAAGAATACCGCAAATGATATAGCCTCTCGACTCTCAGGAGTGCACGTCATTCAAACGATCGGGCACATCGCAGTTCTATACCGCCCACATCCGGAGGACCCCCAAATACAGCTGTCTGAGCTAACTCAGGATTAAGCAAATGTCCCGGGCATTTATCAAGGAAGATCCTGATGAGCCAGCCCCTAAATATCAACTTCCTGATCCCGAATCACCCTATTACAAAGAGGCAGCAGCGTGGGCGCTCATCCAAGGAGCAGATCAGGGAGATTCTCGAAGTGCTGAGCTGGCTACAAGCTACCGCTGGGGTGACCCAACACTGGCCCCGTGTGTCCTTTTGATCCTCAAGGATGCAGAAACTGCTGGCGAAGATCGGGTAGCTCAACTAGCACGGCGATTCCTTAAGGCTACCAGACAATCCAAATCACCTTGAGACGTAGAAAAAGAAGAACGCTCCACGAGCCCATCTATGGCTTGTGGAGCGTTCTCTTCTCTCTTTAGGACCTCTCCTACAACGTCAGAGGGACCCCGAAGCGTTTAGGCATAGTTCAACACGAAACGCAGTTGTTGTTGTTCTTGGAACCGAGACCCATAAGCAGTGTCACGGCATTCAAATGCGGTGGGATTCGTGATACGGGGCCATTCGCCAAGTCAGCAGTGGTCTGTCCACGCCGATTTACCACACTAACATCGCCTCCCTGGCTGATGAGATAGAGAATCATCTCGTTATCACCACGCCCAGCTGCATTGTGGAGAGGACGGTATCCGTTGTGGTCTGGCTGGTTAGCGTCCGCACCGAGTTCCTCAATGAGGTATCTCACTGACGGAATCCAACCACCGGGCATAGCCCGATGTGCGTTGCCCGCAAAGCCTTCACCATATCCAGCACCCGCAGCGGCGTTGATCGGAAATATTCCTGGCCCACCATCTACGTATGGTGGCAAACCCGACGGGTCAGCGTTTGCCTCACGGACCGAATCTGCACGCTCTACGCGATCGACGAGTTCCTGTCGCCTATCGTCTGAGATTTCCGCCAACTCCTCATCCGTGAATTCCGCTCGTTCAGCTTCCGAAAGCTCGTTTCGTACCGAAGTAAGAACCTCCATCCGCTCTTCTGCAGACAGTGGACCAAAGTTGGAGTCGTCAGATATCTGATTACGCGCTGAACGAGCTCCCGTGTCTCGGGGTCTCCTTCGCCTTTGTTCTGGAGCGATTGTCGGGATGTTTGGATCAGCACCATACTTAGCTAACAGGCGCATCGCCTCCACATCTGCCCCATAGGCCGCACGCCAAAACGCCGTTGAACCCTTTGTGTCTACCAAACCACAGTTCCGGTTACCGCACCCTCCGTAGATCATGTACCAAGGATGCATCGCGGTGCGTGCGTCAGGCTCAGCTCCATCTTGTAACAGTGCTTCGAGAACTTCCATATACGTAGCATTCTGCAGGTGGTGTTCCTGAGGTTGAGGGAACCGCGTCCGAGGCTGCCACTCACTGTTCACTACACTCCACAGTGGTGCAACACCGTGGATGTTGGATGCCAGGTTGGGATTCGCCCCAGCTCCAAGCAACATCAGGGCCATATCGAACTGCCCATTGATTGTGGCCATGAGGAGCGGACTTGTAGCGTCACTCAGGCTTACCTGGTCGACGTCAGCTCCACCATCAAGGAGTACTCGCGCTACTTCCAAATGCCCCTGACGAGCTGCATGTAACAGCGCTGTCATTCCACCAGTCGCTGTGATGTTAGGTGACCCCCCCCTCCTATTGTCCTCTTCTTCTTCTTCCTCCTCTTCCTCTTCAGGAAGTCCATTCGCTAGAACCTCACGGCCAGCACGCAATGCCGCCTGCACCTGGGTTGGCGTAACCGAGCCGCTAGCCTCTCGAATAGCATCAAGGACTTCGTTTTGTCGCTGGTTGGCCGCACGGTCTAGCTCTCCTTGTTCCTGGAGATTAACTACCGTCGTCGAGAGTCCGGGTTCTGCCCCGTGTTCCAACAGGTGTGCTGCGGTAGCAGCCCTGTTGAGCGCTGACGCGAAGATCAAGGGCGTTTGACCCGAAGATCCCTCCAAGGCATTCACATCCGCACCATGTTCTATTAGTGCCTCAAGCACATCGGTCTGACCAGAAGCTGCAGCCAGATGGATTGGTGTCGTACCAGCTGGGAAGGTCTTGGCCTGAACGTTGGCGCCTTCTTCTAGCAGACGACGTGTGACGGGTTCATTTCCTGCCTTGCTCGCCAGATGCAGAGGAGTGTAGTGACCGATACGTGTAACTGCATCCACTCGGCCGCCAGCATAAAGAAGTACCTCAACCATCTCTAGCTGGGCACGCTCAGCAGCCCAATGTAGGGCCGTCATTCCATCGCCCTGTGCTTCATTCACATCGGCTCCCTGCCTCAGGAGACCCCGGACAACTTCTAGATCACCAATCATCGCAGCGTCAGCTACCGGCGCCTCAGGAGGTGTGGCCGCACTAAGCGCCATGACCACACCCAGCACCCCAAGAACTCTTAAGGGTAGACCCTGGTTCATTCTCTTCCTCCAGCTTCGTTCAGCATTTGTGTTTAGTCTCTCATGTGCTCTATGAGCTAGAAAGATGTCGCAGATACAGGTGGTGTGGCGAGGGAGAAAACCCCGTCACTGTCTCCGAAACTCTCCATCTCATCATGCCCAAGCATGTGGAGCAGCGTGAGCATCACGTTAGCCATTGGCGTGTCGTCCGCCGCCTGCAGATGGACGTTACCCGCTAACTGCCCGTTAGCATGACCCAGCAAGATCAATGGACAACGGCGATGGTTATGGATATTGGCGTCTGCCATCGGAGACCCCCATATGATCATTGACTTCTCGAGCAGATTGCTGTCACCAACGACTGAGTTCTGCATCTTCTCGAGGAGGTATGCCAGCGTTGCCATACGGTATTGGTTGATCTTATTGAATTCGAGGATCGCCTCCTCACGCCCGCCGTGATGCGAGGCCGGGTGGAAGGGTCTCGCTGAATCACTGTCTGGGAACACGCGGTTCTGTGCGTCACGTCCGATCTTGAAGGACATCACTCTTGTCATCTCTGTTTCAAGCGCTAGCACCTGGAGATCAAACATCATTTCCATATGCTCTCTGAACGTGTCAGGCACCCCTGCCGGTGCTTCGGGCAAGGCCCGCTCATCTCCACTGGAGTTTCTGATTTCTACCATCTCGATCCGTCTCTCAATCTCTCGGACATTATCGAGGTACTTGTCCATACGTTGCCGGTCGACAGCACCAAGGTCACGACGTAAAGACGCGACCTCGTCCGCGATCCAGTCTAGAATGCTCGCCCGGTCAGCTCGCCGCTCAGCGCGTTCTTTAGGACTGGCTCCTGCACCGAAGAGCATATCGAAAGCCACCCTCGGATCCCGAATCATCGGCATGGGTTCACTGGGCGAGGACCAGCTGATCGTATCAGTGTAGGCACAGGAATAGTTGTAGGTGCAGCCACCGGATTGATCGAGATTTTCAATACAGAACTGCATTGAGGGGAGCGGTGTATCCTGACCAAAGCGCTTCGCATAAATCTGATCCAGCGACGGGGTTCCTACCCAGAGATCTGAACCCTGTGTCTGTTTCGGATGAGACTGCGTGAGGAACACCGCGCTCGAACGGAAGTGGTCACCTCCAACCTCTGGCGCGGACAGCGGCTCAGCCATCCTGACATCGGTGTTGCTGATCAGTGTCAGGTAGTCCCGCCAAGGTTCAAGAGATTTTGCAGGGTGATCAGCGATCAACTCAAAGTCACGACCTACGGTTGCAGGAGCATACAGGAGTTGGGTCGCACCCCAGTCATTATTCCCCGCTAGGCCGTGCACCTCCTCAATACAAATCAAGGGCATCTTATCAGCCGCGAGGAACGCACGCCCAGAATTGGCCAGCCTCCCGGCTGGGACCATCGCATCAAGGAACGGCAGGGCAACACTGGCACCCATACCACGTAGGAAAGTCCGTCGCTCGATGTGTTTACCTGTAATGAAATGCATCTTTTGGTCTCCTGACCTATGTCTTACTGCATTGTTCTCTTAGTTGGAAGAATGAACCTGCTCCCCCCCTTCAGCTGTGCTAACTAGCGCTGCTCGCTTCATCTGGAATGCATCACTCTGGATGATGCCCAGAATGAAGGACGACATCCTATAATCGCTTTTCTCCGCATTTCTGGAGATTTCTCGCACCACGGGTTGATCGTAATACTCAACACGTCGTCCGAGTGCGTAAGCCATCAGGTTCTCCGTGAAGTTCCTGACCAGTGGAATCGGCCTTCCTAGTAATGCGTCGACAAGCTCCGCAGGCGTAGATACCGGCGTACCATCATAGAAATCCCCGCGGGTATCTATCGGATTCCCATTCTCCCGCAGTCGCCAACGACCTGTTACATCGTAGTTGTCGAGCGCGAGACCAATGGGGTCCATGAGACTGTGACAAGAGCTACAAGCTGGATTCTCTCTGTGAAGCTCCATTCTCTCACGCGTCGTAAGAAATTTTCCATCGGAGACAGTTCCAGTCTCATCCAAGTCAGGCACCCCAGGTGGTGGGGGTGGAGGTGGCGTGCCTAGTAGGACTTCCATCACCCACTTACCACGGAGCACCGGAGAAGTACGATTCGCCATCGAGGTCAGTACTAACACACTTCCCTGGCCCAAGAGTCCACGGCGGCGATCATCCGAATAAGTAACGCGCCGGAAATGGTTCCCTGACACACCAGGAATTCCGTAGTGCCTGGCAAGGCGTTCATTCACGAAGGTGTAATCGGCACTGAAGAACTCTAAGAAGCTCTTGTCCTCGCGGACCAGGTTATAAAAGAAGAGTTCCGTCTCTCTCCGCATCGCATCCGCGAGATTTTCATCAAAGTTCGGATAGAAATTGGGATCCGGACGATTCTTGTAGAGATCCTGCAGTCGTAGCCAGAGCCCTGCGAAACGCGTGCCTAGCGCCTCAGAACGGGGGTCTGCAAGCATTCTCCGCGTCTGCCTCTCAAGCTCTTTGTCCGAGAGATCCCCTTCCGCTGCGATCTCAAGCAATTCAGCATCTGGGGGCGTGCCCCATAGGAAGAAAGAAAGCCGAGAGGCAAGATCCACATCCGAGAGCCGATATGTTTCACCGGGATCCTTGTTTTCAGGCTCCCGCTCGAACCGGAACACGAAATGAGGACTCGCGAGTATCGCCTCGAGCGCCCTTCTCACTCCACCCTCGAAGCCTCCGCGGGCGGAGCCAGCTGAATAGAAATTCATGAGACCTGATATGTCATTATCCGACAGAGGGCGCCTATACGCTTCACTACCGAGCCGGAACACGATCTCCCTGGCGCACCCTAGTTCCTCACTCGGCACGGTCGGTCGGCAGGAAAAGATCTTAGAGCGAGTAGCAGTCTCCGAGATTCCTGTTGTGTTATAGGGACCACTGACAATCAGGTCGCGCAAATGCGGCAGCGATGTGATTCCATTTCCGCCTGAACCCCCACCCGCTAACGACCACTCGTGCGGACGAAGAAGGTCTTCGTACGGGCCATCTCCTCGGCGGATAAACGCCGCTGAGACCTTGTGCTGTCCTGCACGAAGTATGATCGGTTCCGTTCTGATCCCCGCACCACCACGACCATCCGCTCCAGCTCCAGAACGCGTGTAGTGAAGGATTGCGACTCGCTCGCCATCGATCGATATATCCACGTCCTCAAGCCGGGCGTTACGGCCACCATTGAATGTCATCGCGAAAACGTACTCCGCATCAGCCGGAAATACATGGTCGATTACCATGCCACCACGGGTGCCGTACGGAGCACCTACCACGTGGTCCCACGGATGTTGGGAAATATACTCTGGAAGCTTATAGACTTGGTCTACAGGTGGAGCGCTCCGATTACCCAAAGCCCACCGGCTAATCTCGCTCGCTGCATTCAGATAAGACTCAAGCAGAGTGGCTGAAAGCGACTGTACATCAGCGATATTATCGAAATTGGCACTCATCTGGTCGTTCTGAAGCCACTCGCTGGCATCGACCTTAAGGAGCAGTAGATTTCTTATGGCCTGTTCGTACTCAGCCCGATTAAGGCGCTGGAACGTTCGGCCACCAGGGTTCGGGTTTCGCGATGCCGAAGCATCAACCACTCGCTCAAGCTCTTCGACAACTGTTTGGAGCGTGTCACCTCCAGGTCTCCTTGCACCAACCGGGGGCATCATTCCAGCCTGGAGTTTACGGATCATCCGTTCGGCGATTTCAGCATTTTGGTCAGCTTCATCGGCGTCGAAACCAACTAGAGACAGGTTCCCACTTAGACGCCTCTCGTTATGACACCGTACGCAAGTGTCCTGGATTACATCATTTGGTGAGACATCCCCACTGACTTCATGAAGGTCAACTGACCCCTGAGAATGCTTATAAACACTGGCTTTTTGCCATACTGGTCCCACTTCAGCCGGAGCTCCTGAAAGCACCAGCATCATACCCAGCGCAGCAGTAGAAAAGACGACATTTTTCATTATGGGATACATCTCCCCAAATAAGCCTATTTACACGCTATCTATTGGGTTCCTAAGGGGCAAGGACTGCGTCAATTACGTAGTTGGGTGTTGCGTCTAACCCCAAGAAAACCGAAACTGCTCGTAGCGTGTTGGCATGGGCTAGCCAGTAGGCAACCGAGTAGCTCCACACAGGAGGTAAAAGATGGACCAAAGGCGTTCTTTCTCGAGACGGCAATTCATGGGTGGCGCAGCGACAGCACTGGGCTACCTGGGGTTAAAGCCGGGCGCAGAGCTTTTGGCTGCTGAGGCCGATGAGGCAGTAAGGTTTCCTTTAGCGCGTACGCTGGATGACCCTTACGACTCCCTCGCACACCTAAACTCGAATGAAAACCCGTGGGGGCCCTCTAAGAGTGTATTGGAAGCCATGAATGGTGCCTGGAAATATGCAAACAGGTACGGCTACCCTGATGGCGACATCCAGTCGGCGATTGCTGAGCACCATGGTGTAAGTAGGAATCACATCCTCATGGGCGCTGGCTCAGGCGAACTCCTAAAGGTCGTCGGGCTTACCTTTATGAGTCCTGGGAAGAAGGTTATTGGTGTCGAACCGACGTATAGCACGGTTTATAGGCATGCTACTGACCTTCGCGCGGATGCAATCACGCTACCGCTGATGGAGGACTACCGTCAGAACATCCCGGAGATGATCCGCACCATTAAGATCAATCACCGCAACGTTGGCTTTGTTTTCCTCTGTAATCCGAATAACCCAACTGGCATAACGGTTACAGCAGCAGAGGTAAGACAATTGCTGGACAATATTCCTGAGGACGTGCCCGTGCTGGTCGATGAGGCATACCACCACTTTGTTCAGGATCCAGCTTATGCTGAGTCCCTCCCATATGTTCTAGAGGGACGTAACGTGATCATCACACGCACGTTCTCAAAAATTTACGGTGTAGCAGCGATGAGACTCGGATATGCCATTGCGAAACCAGAACTCATCGATCGTATGCGTCCCCACAGCACCGGCTCTGTGAATGCACTGGTAAAATGGGGTGGAGCGGCAGCCTTGAAGGACAAGGAAGCCGAGAAGTGGGTGTTGAATAAAACAGTTGAACTCCGAGAAAAGATGATCTCTGGAGTCAAATCAATGGGATTCGATGTCCTACCATCTGACACCAACTTCTTTATGATGCATACGGTTCGACCGTCATCTGAATTCAGATCTGCTTTCCGTGAGAGAGGGGTTGCGGTAGGTCGTGATTTCCCGCCCATGCTTGACTGGCTACGGGTCTCAGTCGGTAACGAAGAAGAGAATGAGCGGTTTATGCACGCGTTACAGGAGATCGCCTAGCCTAAGCAAGCAACACAAACCGCTAACCGGAAGGGCAATAATGAGGACTGCTAAAAGCATGTCCCCACAGAACGCCCGGAGCCGAATAGCTCCGGGCGTTCTGTGGTTGCTGGTAATAGCTACCCTCTCGGGGAAACAAGATCTCAGGGCGCAGGAACCAGTCGCCTGGGGAGAAGAACTCATTTTTCACACGTTTTCTATCGCCGCAGTTGATCCCAGTACTGGCGAATCCGGTGTGGCTGTTACAACGCGCGTTCCTTGTGTAGGAAACGGAGTACCATGGGTACGAGCTGGGGTTGGTGCTGTGGCAACACAGGCCTCTACACGAACAGCCTATGGTAATGAGTTGCTTGATATGCTTGAGGAAGGCTTGACCCCTCGGGATGCTCTCGACCGGGCCATGGCTGGTGACCCAGAGTCCGAGCGTCGGCAGGTTGGTGTCGTGGCACTAGATGGCACGTCCGCTCAACATACTGGAACGGGTCCTGGGTATTGGGCTGGCCATAAGTCAGGACTCAACTACGCTACTCAAGGCAATGTGCTCGTTGGGCCGGAGGTGGTCGATGCCGTTGCGTCGTCGTTCGAGGCGACTGAAGGATCGGAACGTCATCTGGCGGATCGGCTAATTGAAGCGCTAGGGGCAGGCCAGGAAGTGGGCGGTGATAGGAGAATGGGCCGCCTGCAATCCGCTGCAGTGATCGTAGCCGACCCAAGAGAAGGTCGCTCCCGACGTGCCGACGGACTCACAGCAAATATCAATGTCTGTGAGCACCCCACTCCAGTGGCGGAACTGCGGCGTGTATACAACACGATCTCAGGAACTTTGGGCTACCGGACACTCCAACAGTACACAGGTAACGACGTATGGCAGGTGAAACTGATCATGCACGCACTCGACTATTACCGCTCGGATACAGAAACCCTGGAGCAAGAGGGCAACTGGCGACTCTACGATAATGAAATCGTTTCAGCAGTAGACGAATTCCGCTCGGACCAAGGCTTGTCAGTTCCTAGCTCAGGTAGTAGCCCCCCTGGATTGGTTGATACCGACACGGTCGAGCGCATGTGGATTGAGCTAGAGTCCGCAGGCAAGGCAGCTGAACTCCGACGAGTCATTAGAGAATTGACAGCAGTCAGGAGATAGGTTGGGTTGTAGCTCCCTGGAGCAAAACGGCACGCAGCTGTTGAAGGACCCTGGTCAGCTACGCGGATGATTCGAGCCAGATCGTCGTCAACCCAAGATTGATCGCGAGGTGCTCTCCGTGAGTGTTAGGGGCTGCCCCATGCCAATGCTCCTCATCTGGATCGATCATAACGAGATCGCCCACTCCTAGGGCTAGCTCGTGGCCAAAGCGATCTACCACGGAACAGGTGCCACTCAGCCCGAGAAGTAATTGGAAGTCATCGTGATGATGCCAGTTCGTGCGACCGCCTGGGTCAAAATACACTCGGTAAAGACGTACTGGCATATCGTCGTCAGGACCCAATAAACGCTGAAATGTACCCGACAGAACGAAGTTCTCCGGGTCCACCGGACTCGGAGATCTACTCGAAGATTCGATCAGTCTCATAGGCTTTATGTGGGGATCAGACAATGTGGGTGCACTAGCGGTAACCCTGTCAGATGATCTTAATCTGGGGTCTCCAGCACCAGTGCCTCTGCTTCCATCTCAACGAGGTATCCGTCTCCAATCAATCCCGCAGTCACGAGAGTATTCGTGGGTCGAATATGCCGAAATCGCTGACCATGTGCACGGGTCACGGGCTCCGATATTTCGGGGTCAGCAATATAAATCCGGGTCCGTACGACATCCTCCATCCGTCCACCAAGAGACTGGATGGCACCCTCAATTTTATCCATACAAAAGTGCATTTGTGATGCTGGGTCAGTGCCCCCTATGAGCGTTTCCTTATGGGTTGCTGTTGTGCCTGAAACGAGGATGCGATTGCCCTGTCTCACTGCTCGAGCAAAACCAGCCGCATCTTCCCATTTTGTCCCGCTGAGCGCGATCGTCCGGCCTTCCTGAATGACGCTCGTAGGGTAAGGTGAAGGAGACTCATCAAAGTGGTCACTAAGGTCCCCAGCAGCAGTCAGGAATGGAGGCTTACGGTACTCGTCTCCGCAACCGCCTGGGATTTGCCGCAATTCTGCTCGAGCGTGTTCGATCTCTTCGAGAGCAGGTCCGTCCAACTCAAAATCGAACAGGCGGAGGTTATCTTCGATATGCTCCCGCTTACCGAGACGCGCTCCGATAATCACACCCGCCACAGCCGGTGCATCCAAGATCACTCGAGACGCCACGTTTGCTACTGATACCTCGAAACGCCTTGCTACTCGTTCCAACACCGCCAGCAGAGCCTGAAATTTGTCCCACCCGCCTGCAGCATCGATGAAACGTTTGTACTTCATCTGAGACCAGGTCTGAAGTGACTGGCAATCAGGTTCGGGAACTCCAAGCCACTGCTCAGTAAGAAATCCTCCTGCAAGCGTACCAAAGGCCAGCAGTTTGATATCATACTGCAAACAAAGGTCGGTCATTGCGCTGCTCGCTCGCTGATCAAGAAGTGAGTAACAGACCTGGTTCGAGACAACATCCACGCCACTGTTGAGTAGCATCGCAACGTGGGTGGCATCTGTGTTGGTCAACCCAAGGTGCTGGATCAAGCCTTCCTCTTTTAGCTCCTGAAGGCAGAACATGCAGTCAAGCCAACCTGGGTCTGAGTAACTCCACGCGTGAAACTGGAGCAGATCAATCTGCTCCCGATCCATGCGCTCCAGTGCTAATTCGACAGCGGCGCGCGTCTTTTCTCTTGCAACGATTCCCGGCTTAGGAACCCATTTCGTTAAGAGTTCGCCTGATCCGGGCCAATCCGCTTCATACTGACCAGCGATCAATTCCGAGGTTCCATAGTGGTCTGCCATGTCGAACGTCGTGAGCCCAGCATCAACGTATCGACGCATCTCAAGGGCACCCTCCTCCGGATTCATGAAATTTCCTTCACGTTCCATGTCCGCAATCTGCCATAGCCCTGTCAGGATACGTGAGATCTCTAGCCCGCTTGCCAGTTGTGTCCGTTCTACCATCAAGCTATTCGGGCGGGAGTGTCTGAAAGAGAGCTACCGTATCGACTCCATCGCGTTTCAGTTTGCGGAGCTCCCACACGTAGATACACGTCGCCAACGCCATCACAACCACCCAAAGGGGTGTCGAGTGTAGGTACCATGCGCTGACATCAGCTGTCATATCCTTCCAAAGATGCACAACCAGAAACGTACCGAGCAGCATGATTCCAGCCACTGCAACAGGTATCTGTAACCGGCGCGACCGGAGCACAGTCACATCTTTGGCAATCCTTGGATTTCGATGGGGCAGAGCGAGCACTGCCGCACACATAACTATGAAATTCAGAAGCATGGACGTCACAAGGATATCAACACCCAAGAAGAAATCCCCGGCAAAATGGCTACCAAAGATGCTTAGTGAGGCCATAAGACCACTGAGTACGAGCGCGATATGGGGCGTGTGCCGTGTCCGGTGGATTCGGGCAACACTTTTCGGAAAAACACCATCTTCAGCCCAAGCGAATACGAGCCTGGATACCGACAAGAGCATCGCCGGCAAATCATTGATGAGTGCAACTGCCGCACCTGCGACAATAAGGATGGTCCAGCCGGGTGAGAGTACATACCCCAGCAGCCCGGGAGCCGTAAGGTCCTGGGTGAGAGCTTTTTCAGCTACGAAACTCCACGGTACCGTATGGTAAACGGCTGCGGTGAAGAGCAGGTAGAACGTGCCCACTGACACAACTGCAATACCAATCGCAAGTGGAAGGGACCTGCCAGGGTTTTTGGCCTCTCCACCAGCTTGGGCGATTGAGTCAAAGCCTATAAAGCTTGAGAAAAGGAGAGCCGAAGCGGCAAGAAAGCTTGCCCAACTAAATGGCCTTGCAGGCTCTGGAGGTACACTGAGACCCTCCCGAACGGCCAATCCTGCTGCAAAATCACCGTGATCAAACAGGAATCCCGTAACAATCACTATGCTGCCGAAAACAAACATTACGAACATCATCGGCACCAGAATCCGCTCATACACTCGGAGTCCAAGCAAGTTGATCCCTACCGAAGACCAGAGGAAAACCAAGGCAAGACTCACGCGCACTACTCCCGTGTCGAGCGCCATAGCAAGCGCGTCGATACCCATAGCCGAGACGATATCCCTCAAGAAGGGAATCAAGACGTAGGAGACTACACCGATCGCTACAGAAACCCCGAACCACTGAGAAAAACTCGCAACAAATCCCAGGTACGGGTTCAGGCCACGACTCGCGTAGATATAGCTGCCTCCAGCTCTGGGCATCGATGACGCCAGGATAGCATATGCGAGTGCTGCGAGTATCGCGGGAACCGCCGCAAACACATACGCTGAAAGCACATGAGGGCCTATCCCCGGCACACTCCGCTGGATCATGAATGGCAGGACATTGATTGCTGCTCCTAGCATGGAGCAAATTCCCGTTGCAGCCAGCCCCAATAACCCAAGTTTCCGGGTGAGACCGCTCAATCGCGGCACCACCGTGTGCTTCGTCACGTCTTGGCGCCAGAACGTCCTGCGGTGGCGGAGATCCGAGGCAGCACAATGAGCGTCATTGTCGCCGCAGTCAGCGTCCCCAGAATTACGGCCAAACCAAAACGGCTCGTTGG
>Ga0207962_1000001_pt1 | contig 119251 bp, 104 predicted proteins | sample Knorr_S15_td_AAI_FD_185603 | JGI IMG/M metagenome (GOLD analysis project Ga0207962, IMG submission 185603) | Marine microbial communities from Southern Atlantic Ocean transect - Knorr_S15_td_AAIW_ad_750m_LV_A (SPAdes) (version 2) | ecosystem: Environmental > Aquatic > Marine > Oceanic | place... | reverse complement strand
ATAGACTGGTAGACCCCCGAGTGCCCGCAGGGCAGTGCCGACAATGAGTTGATCGAAAAGCGGGGCCTTTGCGAGTGGTCTCGATGGCCGACCAGCTGTCTGGAAAACAACGAGTGGATCAATGAGCGCATTAGGGTGATTCGCTGTGATCAGCACTGGACCTTCAGGTAATCCGGGGCCTCGTCGCTCTACATCATAAAAGATCGATACAGCCCACCCAACGAGCTTTGTAATGATTCTGGCCACCACGGTGGAACGTTCCCCTCCCGATTGAGCTCACGGGTACGTCGTCCCGCTAAGATGTCGCTTCTAGCTCAAATGGGGAAACCCCTAGAGTGATGATCCCTAGCGTTCAACCATCAGTTCTAGGCCTTCTTAAGAGACCTAGGGGCCTGGGTAGTCGATAACTCGAGTGTCGAGTCAAGCAACATGCACTACCAATGGATAAGTCCCCAAATGGTGCGCACGATGGGCGATAGGAGAAAACTCGGCTGTGGTCCGTCTGGACCTGGTGTCGGATTACTACCTCCGCCCTCAAAACCCAATGCAGTCCACGCGAACGCTGCTGCTGCACCACTGATTACCAGTCCCAAAACTACACTTCGACCTGTAGAAAAAGCACGCTCATCTAAGCCTATGATCCCGCTGGCCGCGATTCTCAGAGTATCAACCCGCGTAACTTCCCTAAATGCTCCATACTCCTGGCGATTTGTGACCTCAACCTCAACCGTGTCCCCGAACTCTATAAGGGTTCCTTCAATGGATACAGTTTCAGGAGCCTGATTCGGTCCTTGAGCCGCACTCGTCAACGGGACCTGAACTCGCACCGTTGTGCCCGGCACTGGTTGCTGTACGGGCATATAGGTGTGGCAACCCATGAGTAGCAGTGTGCTGGCTGCCAGCATGCCTCCACGGCATCGATCTGCCACCCTCCTCATATGATGATCTCAACTGACCGGGTTACGGGTTGATTAAACACATAGACATATCGCCAGGGATTTATACGGAAGATGTCCCCGGATTCGTCCAGTTGCTTTCTGGTATCGACATCAATTCTCACTGAAACATTCATCGTATCCGCAGAGAGCGGCGTGGCTTCAAGCAGGAACTGGTTATACCGGGAGATAGAGATCACAGTATCGACGGGTAACTCAACCACAACCGTATCAGATCGGAAGACCTTCACTTCCGTCATTCCAACCTCGTTGACACCGGCGATGAACTCTGTCGACATCATCAGCTGAACCGAAGCTCCAGGATCACCACTCATCTTCAGGAAAAGATTCTCAGGCGATCGGTCTTCAAAAATTTCACAGGCCGCGCTAGTAGCCAATACTAGCAACAGCATCGGAATCAGATGTGTTTTTCGCATGATGCGAAAGATGGAGGATTGGGGTGAAAAAAGGGAGGCGCACCCACACATAATGTGCGGGTGCGCCCCATGACGCTTAGCTCTCTCTTAGTAGAGAGTGCTCAACCGCCGCAGCCCTGGCCGTTCAAGTGACAGTTGGCCCGGATTTCGATAATCGTGATCGGTAGCATCTCGCCCGGCGTAGAAATCGCGTCAGACTGAGCTTCCCATTTTGGATCTGTGAGGGCAAACCGGTACATATCGGCAAGCCTTAGACCCATGATCATCGTGTTCGCGCGACGTGTGTGCTGCAACATGTCATTGTTCGAAATCTGACCAGAAAACGCGGTCAGACCATCCATTGCACGAATATGGTTAATGTGCGTCGTGAACGTGGCGGCATCACCACCCGCTAAAGCATTCTCAGCGAGGATGAGATGCATGAGCCGCGTGGACGAGATCGTAAGAGGCGAATAGTATCCACAGTTACCTGCAGCCGATCCACACCCCCAGCTCGTCATCCTCTTCGTCACGGCAGGATCGACGATATTATCGATCGGATCCATCATCGCGATACCAGTTCTGTTGTTATTGGCATCGAGCGTGACCAACTGGGTGGTATACTGGTTTTCCTTACGGTCGTTGATCCACCCCGCCATGCTATTCGACTGCGAGCCTGACGAGTAAACCAAGTCGTAGTTAACATCCGCGCTGTTGCCACCGGCGGCTGTAATCACGGCTTGCGCGTCAGTTCCTGCCGCGGAGGCATTAACTGTCGTAAACGTACCTGACGCTGTCGGATTGATCACGTCCCAAATCGCCCGGGACTGATGTGCACGTGCGCGCATGGCCTTCGCTGCCAACGCCTTATCTGAGTTCCCGAGGGTTTCAAAGCTACTGATGGCCGTACTCAGATACGTTATTCCCTTGTCGAGTACCGTAGACATGCTCCCTGGCCCGACAGGAGGGCCGGACTCGGTCTTATCCGAGAACGCGAAGTCTTCCATAACCTCACCGATGACCGTGTACATGATCCCGGCAAAGTGGTTAGCCCGAGCTAGGTCATAGCCGAAGCTTGGATCGTCGGCAACATGGCCCTGAAGAATCTTGATGGCCTGGTCAGACATCCAGCGACCACGTCCAACACTCGGGAACGCACCATCACTAAACTCGTTCTCCGGGTTACCGATGAATCCCTGATCCAATGCTAGCCACGCATCACGTGATCCGATCCAATAGATCTCGTCTGATGTGACCAAGTACGGCTGCCAGATTTGTGAAATCGCCGACGACACAAGCGACAGCGAGCCGTTGACGACAGCCGAAGCCGCCGCCGCATTGGAAATGGATTCCTCAACCAGGTTATTTGGGTTATTCACGTCTAGTAGGTCACCGCAGCCCGATAGTGTGAGCGCGGTTACCAGTGTTAAGACGGAAGCCTTTATTTTGTTTTTCATTTCTCTAGCCTCCCGTTAGAACGTGACCCGAGTGGACAAGGTAAACCGCCGTGGAATCGGCAGTCCCCAGCCCTCGGTCGCGTCAAGGAAGTTACAGTTCAAGCCACCGTTACAGCGGCCAGTTACGTTACCCTCTGGGTCCATACCCGGGTAGTTACCAGGCATGTACAGGTACGAGTTCCTAGCCCCGAGGTTGATCGTCGCAGTTGACAGACCCCAACCACTGACGACGTCAGCCGGCACCCGATACGAGAGCGAGAGCTCACGTAGGCGGATGAAGCTAGCCTCATAGATTGCGTTCATCCCACTCATCGGAGCCAGTGACTCTACATTCGTCGCCCACTCGATCGCGGCATCCAGCCGGTCTTGGGCCGACGTCGCCGGGTTGAGCATGGTAGCCCATAAGCGAGCCGACTGTGGTGTGTTACGACCGATGAAGGAATTCGAGCGCCTGAACTGGCCAGACAGGTCTTGGGCGTGGTAACCAAGTTTGTACTCTGCCAGTGCGGCGAACTCGAAGTTGCTTGCAAACAATACGTTGAACCCAAACGAACCAGCCCAATCAGGCGCTGGCTTACCAAGATAACTCTCGAGCAGTCCCGCCCCACAGTTGTGAGACACGAACTGACCATTCGGCGAATCAAAATTAGAGTTACCGATCGCGAGCGGCTTGAAGCTGCTCGGATCAACTGGGCCGGCGAAGTACTCCAGCGCCGCTGCCTGAGACGGCTCTGTGCATGTACCGTCAATGTTCAGCGGAATCGCTACATCGGCAGTCTTCGCACCGAAGAACGATGCAGGAGCATAGCCCTGCAAGATGTAGTTCCTGTAACGAGGATAGGTGTTACCGGTCTTGAGCGGCGGTGCGCCACCCATGTCGGTCACCATCTCGTTCAGGTATGCCCCATTGGCAAATACGTTCAGACTCACGGACTCAGTCTGAATGAGCGAGCCTTGCAGATTCAACTCCATACCCCAGGCGTCCAATGACCCGATGTTCGAGAGCTGTGTCTGTGTAAATCCACCTGTAACGGGATAACGGCGAGCCACGAGGGCATCGTTCACATGCCTCGTCCAGTAGGTCGCGTCCAGCGACCATGTATCGTCAAATAGACCGACCTCAGTCCCGAACTCCCATTCAGTTGAGACTTCAGGCTTGAGACCTGCATTACCGAGGTTTGCCGGCTGGACACCTGGTCCTTCCTCGGAAGGCTGAGGTGAGAACGTGGTGAATTTATCGAACGCGCCAGGCTGTAGGCCAGACTGCCCGACTGCACCACGAATCCGGAACGTGGAGATAAGATCACTGTTCCATTCCAGTCCTTGGCTCGGGATCACTGAGAGTGAAGCCTTCGGATAGAAAGCTGTGCTGAACTCTGAACCGAAAGCCGAGTTCGCATCCCAGCGGCCACCCACTGTGGCAAAGACCCAGTCATTCCAACCGATCTGGTCCTGGACATATCCACCAATCTGTACCACCCGCACCCAAGACTCAAACGAGCCTTCGTTCGCGAGCGCAGACAGTGTCTCGAGCCCCGGACCTGGGAAATCCCGTCCGCTACCGCCAGCGTACTGATTCTGGCGCAAGAAGCCCTGGCCACCAAACAGAAGAGTGTTCTCGAACGTCATGTCGCCCACATCCATGTTATTGATGTAGGAACCCTTCATGTCCGTCGTAATCTCACGGCTACGGTGCTGCTGGACGTTACGAGATCCGTCAGGCGTTGAGCCACTGAATCCGTCCACATTCCATTTATAAGGACGGAAGTTGAACGTGTCATCGGAAGTGAAGTCCACACCGAACACACCGTCTAGACGGAACCCTTCCATCGGTGTGTAGCCCACATTCATGGAACCAGCAAAGTGACTCGAATTCGCAACGTTCAACTGGTACATGTTCTCGCGCGTAGTCGCGAAGGCCGGATTACCGTAAAGGTTGCTAGCAGAGGCCTTATGCAACTGCGACATCAGAGCTGAGCTGAACACGCCGTAAATGTTGTTCGAGTTATCAGGCGTGTGATGCTCCATGTCCGAGTACAGGGTCGAGATGCCAATGCGGACCTTAGAACTCGGGATGAGCGTGAAGTTCGAATTGAGCGATACTCGGCGGTTCGTGTCGACCTCAGGCTCGATGCCCGGGACCGGCTCAAAATTCTGAGCCGCGTCGTAACCGCCATCCTCGTCGGCAAAGCGCCCTGAGACATAATACTGGAACGCTTCAGAACCACCTGACGCTGACGCCGAATAAGTCTGGGCGAAACCAGTCTCAAGCATCGTTGGGACCAAAGGCTCTTCGATTACTTCATAGAGCCCAACGCTTTTACCCCAACGAGAAGAAATCATCGCCTGCTCAGAAGCATTACGAGCGAACCCGGCAATGTTGTTAATCCGGTTTGTGGGCACCTGGATACCGGTGAAATCCGCCTGAGCAGTGAAGCGCGGTGCTCCTGCGCGTCCACGCTTAGTGAAGATCTGGATCACACCGTTGGATGCCTCGGTGCCATACAGCGTGGCCGCTGCCGCACCCTTCAATATCTCTATCCGCTCAATTGATTCGGGGGGGATGTCGTCGAGCCGAGAAGGATTACCCTGTCCATTAAAGTTCTGAACGGCAGAGCGATCCACCCGGATCCCATCCACGTACACGATTGGCTCGTTCAGCTGGGATAGCGACGAAGATCCACGGATCCGGATGCGCGCGCCTTCACCGGTGAAGCCGGATGAAGGTAGAGCAACCACACCGGGTTCGCGTCCCGCGATCAACTGCGAGAAGTCCGCGATCGGAGCATTCTCGATCGTCGATGCAACGTCGATCGTCGCGATCGTGTTACCGAGTTTACGTTTCTCAGTGGCGATTCCAGCACCGGTGACCACGATCTCGTCCAGAGTGATCGCAGTTTGCGCCAGACCAATGTCAACCTGAACCGACTGACCGGCCCCTACCGTGACTGTTTGTTCGCCAGACCGATAGCCGACCAGTTCAGCAGTCAGCGTATACTCGCCTGCTGGTACGTTTAGAAGTAAGAAACGGCCGGCTGCATTTGTTAAGGCACCGATACCGGTACCTGGAATGTAGACCTGGGCCGCCTCAAGTGGACGCCGTGACGCAGCGTCCGTCACCGTACCGACGAGCGTGCCCGCTGATTGGGCAGCAACGTGGTTCGGTGTCCACCCGATCGCGAGAGCAAGGGCGAGTGAGACTACCCCTGTTAACACGGCGGATGGGAGACGTTTTGACGTAGTAAACGTCATACTTGCCCTCCCGAATGGAGTTTGGACTTTAGAAAACATATTGGACTTTAGAAAACATAATAGATGCTAGGAAAGTTATTCCCCTCCTAAACCTAGCCACCTAATGCGCAAACAGAACCTCCTCTGCTTTGCATTGGGTCAGTTAGGACCGGCAATGATACCAATATGTCCGTTTACGAGCAACGATTTTCAGTGGTATATGACGTGACCGTCTTTCTTTAGAAACAATGGGACTCTGGGCAATTACTATGCGACTAGCCGAGCAATGCACTCGATTTCAACATCGCAGAACTTAGGCAGGGCAGCTACCTGTACTGCTGCACGCGCAGGTCGATGTTCACCGAAGTGCTGTTCATACACTTTGTTCATCGCCGCGAAATCATTCATGTCAGCCAAAAATACCGTGGTTTTGACGACATGTTGAAGTGAGGATCCCGCTGCCTGTAGTACCTCGGAAAGATTGCTCAGGGCTTGATCTGTCTGCTCGTCTATAGTTCCCCCAACGAGTTCCGCAGTGTCTGGATCAAGCGGTATCTGGCCAGAGCAAAAGACCCAGCCATCCACTACGATCGCTTGTGAGTATGGGCCGATCGCTGCAGGCGCGTGATCGGTATGGACTCGTACCAAGTCGCTCATTTATATCTGACTCCTAATAAGTGATCTTTGTAGAACATTGTTTAATTCTAATGTGTGTTAAGGGCACTCTCCCCAACCCAGAGGCTGCGTCCCCTCGCTTCAAGGTTCAACATCACATGTGTATCTCCATCCTGCGCCAAGAGTGAGTCCTGCAAGTTCACTGACACGCACACATGATTCGGGATGATGCGCACCTGCTCTCCAATTGTTGGTTCCCAATCAGTTCGTGACAGATCGAGAACTCCATGTTCTTCGTTTAGGGCCTTTACCGTGACTTCAGGCCGGTCAAACAGTACGCCAAAGTCACCTTCGGCTGATCTGACTTCCTTGGAGAGCGCTTTCGAACCTGCATCGACAACGGCACCACCATGGACGGCAGTGCTCACTACAGTCGTTAAAACCGTATAAGCCAAGTCGTCGTGCGACGCGACACCCACCTTGAGCGCCTCCAAATCAAAAAAGATGGACGACCCAGACCGGATCTCAGTAATTCCTCCATAATTATGACTCCGCCAGAGTGTGGGCGTTGAGCCCCCGCTGACGATCTCGGGTACCAAACCAGCAGCGCTCAGAGCGATGGTCATCTCTTCAACCAAAGTAGACACCTCTCGCACATGAGCATCTTGCTCGACCTCAGCCATTCTGATCTGCCCTGGATAGAACATAAGCCCCCGGAAATCTACACCATCCAACTGCTGGGCCAGTCTTGCTAGCTGCACGACCTCTTCAACGCTTTGGACTCCCACACGTCCTAGGCCAACATCACGTTCTATGAGGATCCCGACTCGGCGGCCAGCAGAGGTGGAGGCAGCAGCCAGTGGTTCGAGAACTTGAGCTGAGTCAAGTGCAACCTTCAAATCGAGTTCGCGAGGGAGTTGAGTCAGCCGCTTGAGCTTGGGGGGGCCAACCGGTGGGTACGCGAGTAGCAGGTCTTGAGTGACCGTCGACATGACTTCCGCCTCCCGAAGGGTAGCCACAGTGATCCCGGTGGCTCCCGCATCAATTTGGAGGCGAGCAATTTCCCTGGATTTATGAGTCTTTATGTGCGGGCGCCACTTAAGGCCATGTTCCTCAGCATAGGAGGCGATTTTTTTGGCGTTTGACCGAACCCTCTGGAGGTCTACACATCCGATTGGAGTTTCGACTGCAGCTAGATCGACTACGCTCAACCTAGAGCGTCCTCAAGCTTAGATAAAAACTCCTGGTCGGTTTCTCCAACTGGGCCATAACGCATCCAGCGGAGCACTCCGTCTCGATCGATCAGGAACGTAGCCGGAAGACCCAAGACCCGATAAAGCTCCATAGCTCTATTTTCGGGGTCATGGAGGATCGTATAGGTGACCCCATAGTCTTCAACGAACCTCTCAACCTGCTCCGTTGCCGCACCGGTATCCAAGGAAACTCCCACGAGATGGAGGCCTTCTTCCTGATGTTCCTCAAACAACTCTTGGAGAAAAGGAGTCTCTTTTCGACAAGGCGCACACCAGGTAGCCCAAAGATTGAGAAGGACGACTTCGCCTTGAAGAGATGACAAGGATACGCTGTCACCCTCAAGTGTCGCCGCTGTATATCCTGGAATGGGAGCACCGAGTTGTGGCGGACCTATCGTGTCGTCAACTGCACAAGCTGATATTGCGACTACGAGAAACGCCCCACTCACCCACCTAGTCTTCATCACTCCTCCAAATAAATCCGTGTAATCCGCACTTGGGCAGGTGACATCGAGACATCGGTCCAAGCCATCACCAGACTTCCATCGGGACTCTGTGCTAATCTGGGGAACCCACTTGCACGGGCAGAAGAGGACGAGGTGAGCGTAACAGCTTCGCTAATAGTTCCATCTGACCGAACCCTGCGCATTCGCACTTCAGCATTCTCTCCACCAGTTCTCTCTAGCCAGGTCACAAGGAAATCTCCATTAGACAGTCCGAGCACATCGACTCGGCCTGCAGGGTTCCCGTCATCCAACTGAACTGGTTCCTCAAAGTTCAGACCATCTGCGTTCGCTAATGCAACCTTCACTCGCGGAACATCCGCAGCCCCAGTAAACCAAGCCACCGCGAGTTGGTCTCCTGCCATCGCGACCGCAGGTCCATTTACAGGACAACCACCGATCTCCCAGCCGTCCTGGTGGACAGAAATCCCTTCTGTCCAAGCACCATCCAAGAATCGTGTAGCATAGATATCTCGAATCTCCTCATCAGTGCGATCCCTATATACGACCACAGGTCCTGACGGAGTGACCACCGCATCCGTTTGACAGCAATCGCAAACTCGAGCGTCAAGGAGTGTTTCGGGACCAGGTTTGCCCCCAACTTGAATCTGTCGAAAGCGAAGGGTCATCTCACGTGGAGCCGGCTCCCCATCCGTCCCCGAAACAAATTTCCGCCCATCGAGCCAAACGACCCCAATTCCAGAACCGGATTCCATCATACTGACGAACCCGTGTTCTGTCGGAGTACCATCCTCATGCGGAGTCCACGGCTCCGACCACGTTCTACCTCCGTCACCAGACTCAGCAACTCGCACTCCATAGTCGTAGCCCCCCTCTGATCCACGTTGTAACCAGTGCGCCCAGAGGCTACCCTGGGGACCCGGCAGAACTGAGGGAAAGTCAGCCCAGTTTACAAAGAAATCATCACCGGCGGCGACTACACCTGGCTTATTCCACTCACCATCTTGAAGCATTGAGAAGCGCAACTCATACATCGTCGGGGCGACCTCTTCTAGCCAACTCAGGTAGACCCCATCCTCAGAAGAGGACAGGAATGGCTCTCCACTTGGACTAGAAGCGGGAGAGAGCATTTCCTCCAGAGAGACAGACAGCGCCGGCGAGCCAGCATCCTGGCAAGCAGAGACAGCAAGGATCAGGGCCGATCCTAGCAGGGATAGTCGTTTGTTCATCGGAGTGCTCACCACTTGAGAAGTACCGGATCCGTGACCACATAGCAGTGGCAAGGATCTTGCCTGCTTTTCAGCTTGAGAACCCAAGGAATCTCGGTGGTGATCATCCAGCCCGTCAACGCATGACGAATTGGTTGTCCGTGGCCGAGGGTTCTGGTGAACACTTCTCTAATCATCTAACGAACCTTTAATTGGTATACTCGGTATGTGAGAGGGTAGCGAACGCACTCGTCCTAGTTGGTAGACTGGGCAGCACCTCAGATGAGGCGGTATATGTTGGGAAAGATGCTCTTATCTAAAATGGCGTTTGACCGAACCAGAGTAATATGGACACTCGGGCTAGCGACCTTGGTTCTTGCAATCATTCCGCCAACGGCTTCGGCACAATACTTCGGTCGTAACAAGGTGCAGTTTGACGATTTCGATTTTGAGATCCTGCGCACAGATCATTTCGACATCCACTACTATCCAGAAGAAACTGAAGCCGTCCTAGATGCCGCAAGAATGGGCGAGCGTTGGTACGAAAGGTTTGCCAGAACCTTCCAGCACGAATTTGAGCGCACGAAACCAATCATCCTATACGCAGACCATCCTGACTTCCAGCAGACAAATACACTTTCGGGGTTCATAGGAGAGGGCACCGGTGGTGTAACTGAATCGCTCAAGAACCGAGTAATCATGCCACTCGCAGGGTCTTATTGGGATACAGACCATGTCCTTGGTCATGAGTTGGTCCACGCATTCCAGTATAACATCGCGCAATCGAGGCGTGGTGGCGGCTTGCAGGGACTGTCCACCCTGCCTCTTTGGTTGATTGAAGGGATGGCCGAGTACCTCTCAGTGGGACGGGATGATCCACTAACCGCGATGTGGATTCGTGACGCGATTCGACGTGATGATCTGCCGACGATTGATCAAATGACACGTGAATCAAGGTTCTTTCCGTATCGATTTGGTCAGGCCCTGTGGGCTTATATCGGCGGCATGTACGGGGATGACACGGTGATCTCGATATACCGACGCGCCTTACGGGCTGGTTTCGAAGGAGCAATCGAGGACGTGCTAGGGCTGTCAACGGATACACTTTCGGTAAGATGGAAGGAGAAGGTAGGGGAAGAATATTTCCCGATTATGGAAGGCCGCAGTGCTCCTTCAGATCAAGGAAACTTGCTTCTTGCTCCAAGCACAGGCTCGGGGAGCGTCAACATCCAACCCTCGATAAGTCCAGATGGCCACTATGTAGCCTTCCTTTCCGAGAAAGACGTTTTTTCGGTTGACCTCTACATGGCTGATACCAGGACTGGTGAGATCATCAGAAAACTCGCTAGCGCAGAATCGGATCCTCATGTCGAGGCATTACGCTATATCGATTCGTCTGGGACGTGGTCGCCAGATTCCGAACAATTTGCATATGTCGTATCCGCCGGCGGCAATAACCAGATAGCTATAGCGGCAACCCGAAACGGTGTCGTCCAACGTCGGATCGAGTTTGAGGAAAGCATCGGTGCGGTAAGTAATCCTGCCTGGTCACCGGATGGGCGCTACCTAGCATTCTCGGGAGCAGTCGGAGGTGTCACCGATCTTTTTCTTTACGATCTAGAGACTAGTGAGACCATCCAACTCACCCAAGACAAGTACGCCGACCTGCAACCTTCGTGGTCACCCGATGGACGTACCATCGCCTTTACGAGCGATAGAGGTGCGGCCACGAATTTCGAGCTGCTCACATACAACAGTTTCCAACTCGCCATGATCGAGGTAGCGACAGGTGAGGTGAGGACAATCCCCGTATTTGGGAATGTGAAGCATATCAACCCGCAATTCGGAGATAATGGTGAAAGCCTCTACTTCATCTCCGACCAAGATGGCTTTAGTGACGTCTATAAGTTGAGCCTTGAGGACGGTCGCATAAGCAGGGTAACCAACCTAGCAACAGGGGTGAGCGGACATACGTATCTGGCACCCGCAATGAGTGTAGCCCCAGGAAGCAACCTGATCGCATATACAGTTTTTGACGAACTCGAATTCCATGTCTATACGAAGGAATTGGATGAGGAGTTACCTGAGATTTTGGTCGCCGAAAACGCCGAAGACCAACTAGGCCGTAAGCTCCCCCCAACAATGCCAGACCGCTTCAGCCGTATCGCGACATACCTAGCTGATGCAGAGACCGGGCTGCTGCCGTCCGATACATGGCCAACCTCAGCGGTCGAGCAATATGAGTTGAGCAACGAGTCTGGCCTTACACTCGATTTCGTTGGCCAACCCACTATTGGCGTTGGAACTGACAACTTCGGCAACTACGTGGGTGGAGGTGCCTCAGCATATTTCAGTGATATGCTAGGAGACAGAGTCCTCGGAGCTGCTCTCATGGCGCAGGGCACCTTTAAGGACATTGGTGGAGAAGTATTCTATACAGACTTGAGTAATAGGTGGAACTGGGGTGTGGGCGCTGGAAGAATTCCCTATCAAATGGGCTACTACAGTTTCGGATCTGATGATTCTGGGGATTACTACGGGTTAAACCGCTTCCGGATCTTCACTACTTCTGCGAGTGGCCAGCTCGCGTATCCGTTTTCCTCCTCCCAACGCTTCGAAGTCTCCCTGGGCGCTGTCCGCTATAGTTATGACATAGAGCTAGAGAAGTACTACACCAACGCTTTCGGTCAGATTATCGGTTGGGAACGAGAGAGCCTCGACGCTATGACACCTGCCCCACTGACTATGGCACAGGCGTCAGTGGCACTCGTAGGTGACAACGCTATCTTCGGATTTGTGTCACCAGTTCGTGGGGGTCGGTACCGCTTCTCGATTGAGCAAACTCAGGGTACCGCAAGCTTCACAACCGTAATAGCTGATTGGCGACGGTACTTCGCTCCAACCAAGAACCTGACCATCGGAGTCCGGACAATACACTACGGTCGATATGGGCTCTCGCCTGAAGAGAGTACTTCTGACGGCTTTGGTATGCTTCGGCCTTTATTCCTTGGCTACGAAACATTTATCCGTGGCTACGCCTACGAGAGTTTCAGCGCAAGCGAATGTAGTCCCCCGGGTTCGAATTCTGGTGGCTCCTGTATGGCATTTAACCGCCTCCAGGGCCAACAGCTCGCGGTTGCAAACCTTGAGCTCAGAATACCGCTGGTCGGTGTCGAGCAGTACGGTTTAATCAATTTTCAGTTTGTGCCTGTCGAACTCGTGGCATTCGCGGATGCCGGCCTCGCCTGGGACTCGGACAACCCACCGGTACTCGCATTCAGCCGTTCCGGATACGAGCGTGTGCCAGTCTTCTCAACGGGAATTTCCGCGAGGCTTAATGTGCTGGGCTTTCTGATACTCGAAGCGTATTACGCTTATCCTTGGCAGCGCCCCCAAAAGAGCTGGCACTGGGGCTTCAATATAGCGCCGGGCTGGTAAGCTCTTCGAGTCGCCCGCTAGAAGATGGACAGATTGATATACTTCGAAGGGTTCTCTTGAAGATCCGCTAGAAATGCCGTTACGCTCTCGGCCGCGCGAGCGAGGCTGTTGTAGAGTTGGTCATCTTGAACAAGTCGCCCGAGAGTCCCCTCACCCCTCTCGATCCGACTTAGAATCGAACGCAGTGATTCAGCTGCATTGTCTAGATTGTCACCAGTGTTCGTGAGCATGGCCATCGCTGAATCTGCCCTGGCGACAGCACGAGCGAGTTCAGGTCCACTCGTAGCATCCTCCAGCCCCTCCGCTGAGCGATTCAGACTTTCAGTGAGTGATCCGAGTGCCTCGCGCTGCTCGCGAACACCATCCCCAAACTCAGTGAGCAAAACCTCAAGTTCATGGGCACTGCCCTGGACCGCCTCAATCGTCTCGGCGTTGAGAAGGGTCTCAATCTGGGTCATTACATCTCCGGCTTGGCCGGAAAGTTCTCCCGCAGAATCCAGGAGATCTACCACCTGCATATTTGCGCTTTGAACTGTATCCCCAGGCTCGTAATATTCGGTTGCTCCGCTGGGATCAATGAGAAGCGTACGCCCACCAAACAGGCCAGCGCTACCGAGCCTCGCAAGTGAGCCGACTGGGACCTCCCACTCACCCTCAATCTCTGCGGTGATCGTGACCCTCTCACCTCGTATTAGTTCAAAGTCGTGGACACGGCCGATGATAATGCCCTTCATGGAAACTGGGTCACCACCACGGACCCCACCCGCGTCTTCCATCGTAGTCACGAGCATGTACCGCCCTCGGAAGGTCGCAGGATCCGTCATCCAATAGAGGACTGTGACAAAGGACAATAGGCCCAAAATCACGAATAGGCCTAGGCGTGCTTGTCTCCCAGTCGCTCTTCGGGGAACAGCTGCCAGTAGCTCTGCATCAGTGGGAGTATCCCGCCCCAATCCCACGTTCTTCTTAGACTCAGACATAGGTATCAGTAACCATATCTAGAGCAGCCTCCGCTGCCGCACGATCTACGAATGCCTGGACCACCGGGTCCGGGCAAGCCCTAAACTCGAGGGGAGTCCCACAAAACCTAATAATTCCCCCATCCAACATCGCCACTCGATCACAAATATCCAGACCACCCTCCACATCGTGGGTCACAAGTAGTGACGTAACCTCTAGCTCTTTTGAGAGCCTCTTGATGAGTCGCTCGACTGCTGCGGTGTTCACTGGATCAAGCCCGGTGGTAGGTTCATCCCATAACAGAATCTCCGGACGACCAACAATCGCTCGAGCGATCCCAACCCTCTTCTTCATTCCGCCCGAGAGTTCTGAGGGGATCTTCGCGAGCACTTCTGCGGGCTCCAAATTGACAATGTCTAGTGCTTCCCAAACTCGACGAGCTTTTTCCGCGGTTGAAAGTCTTTGCAGGGTATCCTCAGAGAGACCCATTGCCACGTTATCTAGTACTGTGAGCGAGTCAAATAGAGCCGAGTTCTGGAATACGTATCCAACCTTGCTGCGCAGTTTCAACAGGGCAGCTGGATCACTCTCGTAGACCGAAAGGCCATCAACCTCGACATCTCCTCGGTCTGGCACTACTAACCCAATTGTAGTCTTCAGGAGTACGCTTTTCCCGGTGCCTGAAGGCCCAAAAAGCGCAAACATCTCCCCTGTCTCAACCATCATATCCACACCGGAGAGTACCGGTGCATCAAATGATTTATGGATATCTCGATACGTGATCACAGTCTCGACATTCCTACTGTAGCATAAGTGGCGGGAACATGGCATCCAGAATCAGTATCGTCAGGATCATGAACATCACCGCTTGGGTCGTGCTAAGGCCAACACCCTCGGCTCCCCCTCGTGTACGAAGACCCATATGGACCGAGATGAGTGGAATTGCCGCTCCAAAGACGATGGATTTGGAGAGTCCATAGACTAAGTCCCAGTTGTGCCAAAATAGGCGGGCTCCGTAGATAAATGTTTCATAGCCCAATCCGATGTCTAAGTTCGCTGCAATCATTCCAGCTGCAATACCAATCACGTCCGCAAAACCGACCAGGAGCGGCAGCGCGATGACCGCTGCAATGAAGCGTGGAGCGGCAAGAATCGCGACCGGATCCCGGCCCAATGACTCGAAGGCATCAATCTGCTCTGAAACAACCATCGTCCCAAGCTCAGCCGTGATACGTGCACCGATTCTCCCTACCAAAACGATGCCTGTCAGCAAAGGGGCCAACTCAAGGATCACGCTCTGCACGACTAGCGTCCCTAGTACATATTGCGGCGAGGACGAGATCAGTTGGTAGCCACCCTGTTGACTTGTAACAATACCCGCCAAGGACGCTGTCACGAAAACGATGGGCAAACTCTGTACACCCATGATGTAGAGCTGCGTAGTTATGTCACGTCTTGATACTTTGAGCCGAACAATCGCCACGATGATGCGCCATGATAAAAGTCCGAGCTCCCCGGTGTGTTCAGCAGTGACACGCGCGACCCTGCCGACGGCAGCCAGCCATCGAACTATGGGTGCCGGAAGAGGTAGGGTCGCAGGGTATTCGTGCTTCACCGTCTAAGAGACTCCAACGTTATGCCACCTATGTTCTTGGGATTGCGGGGCGTAGCAGTCGGGCAAACCTTCGGTTAAAGATACATCAAAATCAACCTACCATAGTTCAAATCATGGCCTAATTTATGCAATCTGATGGTGTCAGTTGATGTTATAGGGGCCAGAATGGCTTCTTTAACTATCTTGTTTAGGTAGATAAGGGCTATTGGTACCTAACAAATGAACACATACGACGGAGCGCGGGCGTGATGAATCAACTCAAACGCACTGTGACCTTCTTCATTGCAGCGGTAGTGCTTAGTACTCCGCAATCAGTGACGGGACAGGAGCCCGATTATGAAGCTCAGGTAGCTGCACTCGTAGCGCTCCCTTCGGTGTTACGGGCGCTGGAACTCGTGGAGGAACGGGATGCCAGGACCATGGCAGACTTACTCGAACTCACCGAAATACCTGCTCCCCCGTTTAATGAAGACCAGCGAGCTGAACGATTCCTGGAGATGCTGCTCGATCTTGGCGTCGATTCAGCATGGACAGATGCGGAGGGCAATGTACTCGCGCTCAGGCGAGGCACGGGTTCGGACGAGGTTGTTGCTGTCACAGGGCATCTCGATACCGTTTTCCCGGAAGGCACGGACGTCACTGTCCGACAAAGAGGTGACACGCTTTTCGCTCCTGGGATAGGAGATGATACCCGTGGTTTAACTGCGGTCCTCGCACTACTTCGTGTTTTAAACGAGGCTGATTTGCAGACGACTGCGGATGTGCTTTTTATTGGCACTGTCGGTGAGGAAGGCCTCGGAGATCTTCGGGGAATGAAGCATCTCTTCCGTGAAGGCGGCCCGAGAATTGACACATTCATCTCGATTGATGGTACTGGGCACACTGGCATCACCCATCAGGGACTCGGCTCGCATCGATACCGGGTTACTGTCCGAGGACCTGGCGGGCATTCGTGGGGCGCCTTTGGGCTCCCTAACCCAGCGCATGCGCTGGGGCGCGCAATCGACTACTTCGATCTCGCCGCTGACGCGATCACACGGTTTGGACCGCGCACGAGTTACAATGTAGGTAGGATAGGAGGAGGGACTTCTGTTAATTCGATCCCATTCGAGGCCTGGATGGAGGTTGATATGCGTTCGGAGAGTCCAGAAAACCTCCAGGCCATCGACGAGGTGTTCCAACGTTCGGTTCGCCGAGCAGTCGAGGAATCCAATACCCAACGCCGTGATGGAGCAGAACTTTCGCTCGAAATGGAGTTGATCGGTGATCGTCCGTCTGGTGAGATTTCAGAATCCGTGCCATTCGTCCAGCAGGCTATCGCCGTCAGTCGCCATCTCGGAATCGAACCCTCGCTGGGTAGAGGTTCTACTGACTCGAATATTCCCATCTCCCAAGGGATCCCAGCTATAACTATAGGCGGCGGCGGTCAGGGGAGTGGTGCACACTCACCTGGGGAATGGTTCATCAACCGTGATGGAACCTTAGGTATCCAGAGGGCGCTACTGATTCTCCTAGCTCAAGCAGGAACTGGGGTTACAAGTTGAGTCCCGCAGGGCCCCTATAAGGATGCTTGGGATAAAGCCCGGGAGGGCAAACGAAGGCTCAAGCCTCAGGATGTTGCCGACACAGTTCCCTTTGCTGTTACCTCACCCGAATATATGGCAGTGAGCGAGTTACTCGTGCGACCGCTCGATCAAGCGAACTGACTCCCGATCACCCCGACAGACAGATCAGCTCGCCTCAAGCTGAGACATCCGGCACAGATCTCAACCACCTTCTCACTTGAAGGAAACGTGAAAGAAACCTGTCTTCCTATCCAGAAATCACAGTTCAGTTAGCAGCACCGTAATAGATACCGTTGAACAGGAACCCGAAGGTACCATGAGGTTGTGCCCGGAACGTGATCTTGGGCCCGAATATAAAGAGTTTGCCCTCACCGTAGTCCGCCTCTATAGCTCCGACGCCACCCACTAGGTATTGCTCACCCCAAGCCCAGCCACTTCTGAGCGGTTCCTCAGTGTTATACCAACCGATTGTTCGGATCCGCTGCGGATCAGCGCCAGCTGACAGTCTAAACGTTGGGCTATGGCTGAAGAGCACGTTAGCTCTTTCCCCAAATCCGTGTGTGAGCGGGCTCACATGTTCAACTTTCATATCGAGTACCGATCCGGGGGTAAAATATTTTTCACGGCTAAGCGGCACTCCATTTTCAACCAAGTGATTTGAAATCGGAAGCCCAGCATGCGTCGCAAGACTCGTAGAGGTCCCGATCGTGACCGCTGCCCCTCCACCCCGCACATAATCAAGGATTCTTGGCACAGTCTGATCGATGGTCATCTGGCCTATACGACCTCTAAATTCTTCCGGTATTGTGGCAGGATCCGGGCCACCTCCTCGTCCCCCTCGTCCACCACCTACACCTGTAGCAGCTGGGATCGCTCCATCTTCGAACACAAGTACGTCATACTCGTTTAAGTCAGCGCTATCAAAATCGGGGGGATACAGCACGTCGAAATCGAACTCAAAATCCTCGAGAATCATGCGCGTCCATCCGGATGGCATCGAGCCACCATATTGATCCCACAATCCGATTCTTACGGGGCTCAATTCCATTGAACTTCCTGCTGGTGGGCTCGCCACTCCTAAGAAATCCAGTCCTTTCTCTTCAGCAAGCCGTTCGATATTTGATCGATCACTTTCGAGATAGAAAGCACCTGCACTGAAAGTTTGCCCCTCGGCAACTACGTCATCCACGTACCAGCGAGCAGTCCCACCCGCAGCGAGCACTCGGTTGACTGCGATGAACGCATCATTGATGTGGTCGACTAGATACCCGGTTGCGTTCTCCTGGCCCGCAATCACGCCAACAGGTGGTGTCGAAATGATTTCATCAATTACTTCAAAGGGCCCATCAAAGCCCTCCAAGATGCGATCAAAATCAACACCCATCTGCCAGGCCAGCGTCCAACCTGTGTTGTCGTAGGGAGCGGTAGGCGGTGCTCCAGGATATGGTATATCGTTCGGGTGTTCCTGCTTCTCAAACATATCGAGCACATGCGGCCGAAACGCTTGTGCCGTTTTCACGACGTATGAGCCCGCCGGGTAAGACTTGCCATCAACCGTAAAATCAGCCGTCGCTCGATGAACATCTACTCCATTATATAGAAGCGTATTGACGAACTTGGTCGCCGTCAGAAAATCCCGCTGTTCAGAGGAGATGATAAAGCCTCGAGGGTCCCGATCTTCCGGGTTACGTAGAACCCGCTCCCAGTCATCTCTCGTACCGCGCTCGATCGTCTCAGCCGCAGCATCAATTTCAAACGGGTACGTGGTCCATGTGTCGACACTGCCACGTTCGATTGAGTTCATACCCATCCGCCAAATGTTGTACAGCAGATGGTCTGAGTTACGCGACGCGTAATCGAGAACGGCCCAGTTCGCGGTCTGTGAGTATTCGATCGACTGGCGGAAATACCAGGTCCCCGGCTCGACCGGCAAAGGTAGGTCGCCGTGGGGCATCTGGCGGTCAGGGATAAAGGGTATCTCGACTGGCGTGGGGTGACCGATCGTCTCCGTCAGCAGGCCAATCATGTTCTTGAAGTAGGGAGTGGTCCGAAGCCCTCCGTTCCACCACGTCGAGTAGGATGACCCTGACCTCATGGTGGTGCCGCCTTTCCCTTCCAACACGAAGCGTTGATGCATCGCGGATCCGACCTGATCCAGCCCCGTCATGATGAGTGGATCCAGGTAGTGGTTCGGAGGATCACGGAATGGTGGGGCGAACATGACGGTGCCCGCAGGTCCAGTCTGATGATGGTTGTAGACAATCTGAGGGTACCAGACCCGATATACCGAGGTGTTCATGTTCTGCGACTCTGCAAGCGCAGCCATGTAAAAGTCACGGTTATTGTCGTGTCCGGCATACTTGTTATAGAGGACTGGCACTCCTGCCGTAGAACGCTCTAGCTCATCCTCTTGCCTCATGTACCAGTTGGAAACCAGTGATTGACCGTCTGGGTTCGCGTGGGTCGCTAGAAGAATGACGTCATCAAGAATACGGAGTGTCTCCGGATCGTTTTTTTCGTTCATCCGGTACACAAGTTCGGTAAGCTGGTGGGCGCCGAGTACCTCGGTAGCGTGCAGTCCCCCATCAATCCAAACGATCGCCTTGCCTTCTTCGGCTAATTCCAGGGCTTCAGAAGGACTGACTTCCTCAGCCTTCGCCATCCTGCGAGAAATCTCCCGGTAGCGGTCTATGTTGCGGTGGTTGTCTGGAGAGGTGATGATCGCCTGGATATGAGGCCGGCCTTCCTCAGTGAACCCGAGCGTGTCCAAAACCATCCGATCAGATTCATTAGCCAACTTGATCCAATACTCGTGCAACTGCTCATAATTGATTAGTTCGTAGTCGGTTCCTATCTCGAAACCAAATTGCTCTTCAGGGGAGGTGACCTGATTCTGCGTGCAAGCAGTACCTGCGAGAACAATACTCAAGGCGACCATTGAGACTGAGAATGACGTGCGCTCGTTCATGCGGGTTACACCCTTCCTGAGGTTTTTCATGAGTTTTCCTGAACCTGATTCTCTTGCCGGCTTGGGGTAACGTCAACAAATGTGCATGTTGAAGTCTCAGTCTTGCACAGCACCAGGGTAATGATGATGAAGAGATATAGCCGACATTTGCTCGTCTTGAATTTTTTCTTTTTTCTTCCAATCGGTCTTACAAGCCAAGAAAGTGGATTGCGGTTGGTCGCAGAGCCGAATGTGATCTCACTCGAAGTTGGCGGCTCTACATCACTGACCGTAAGAGTGTTTGATGCTTCCGGGGCCTTAGTTGATGTCCCCGTCCGTTACGCAGCGCCCCGGCAGGCTATACGTGTACGGAATGATGTGGTTCAGGCGTTCAGCGCTGGAAACTTTGAGATCGTAGCCACAGCAGTACTTCCAGCGGGTGTTCTTGGAGAGATACCCACACTACGGATACCCGTCAGTATCTCCTGGCCGGGGATCAATACAATCAATCTCAACCCATCCGCACCAATGCTCTTCGTCGGGACAACCCTGACCCATCACCCTATCGCTTTCCATGCAGACGGAACCAGGCGCCAGGCGCCTGTGTTCATATGGACCACCTCTGATCCAACGGTCGCATCAGTCGATGCATACGGAGCAATAACCGGACATTCAGAGGGAACGGTGACTCTAACAGCATCAATCGAAGGAACCTTTAGAGAGACCTCATACACGGTAAGGTCATTCCCAGCTACTGAACTCTTGATTGAAGGAGGAAGTGACGAAGCACGAACAGGAGATGTGCTGCGTTTCTCTGCCACCGGCCTAGGACCAGAAGGAAGGATTGAAGACCTGCCAGTGACGTGGGCATACACTTTTATACCCGATGACTCAATAAAGGCACCCGGTTCCGCAGCAATCATGAATGAGGGCTCGTTCGTGGCCGAAGTTCCTGGGCGCTATACAATCCTCGCGCTATCAGGCTCCCTTGCCAGCCGTAAGACAGTATTGGTACACGGCCGTGAAATCGTTCAACCGATAGAGTTGCAAGGGCAAGGTGCGGTCCGAAGTTCTCACACATCGGACCTCTGGGTATTTGAGGGACTTGATGGAAAGGACTACGCGATTACCGGCACTTGGTCGGCTGCGGGCTGGGCGTACTTCTGGGACGTCACCGACCCAACCAACATGTTCGCAACAGATTCAATCCAAATCGACGCACGAACAGTAAACGACGTGAAAGCTCCACCGAGCGGTCGTTATGCTGCACTCTCCCGCGAGGGAGCTTCTAACCGAAGTAATGGCGTGGTGATCTTGGATATGGCAAACCCAGCTCACCCTATTATCGCTTCAACGTTTGAGACACACGGCGTCACCGGTGGCGTTCACAATATGTTTGCGACCGAAGATTACCTTTTCGCACTTGCCGGAGGAGACAAGTACGTAATCATCGATATCCGCGATCTATATAATCCGATGTATGTGAGTGAGTACAACCACCCGAACAGCCGTGTGCATGATGTCTGGGTGCACGATGGAATTGCGTATTCCTCAGAATGGGAAAATGGTGTCGTTGTCGTTGATGTCGGGAATGGGAAATGGGGGGGCACGATAGAAGATCCCGTATTCGTAACCAATATCCCGTATCCGGTGGGTGCTACCCACGCAGCTTTTCCATATCACCAGGAGTCAACCGGAAAATTCTACTTGTTTCTTGGAGACGAGATGGGTGGTGGTGGAAATGAGCCCTGGGCTGGACGGGGAAGCGACAATCGTCCCTACAACACTGACACTGGTGAAGGAGGTGTGCAGGGGCGCATGAGAGGCTATCTCCACATCATTGATTTCACAGACCCTGAGGACCCGCTCGATGTGGCACGTTACGAGATTCCAGAGTCTGGGACACACAACCTGTGGATCGAAGATGACGTGCTTTACCAAGCACACTACAAGGGTGGTCTGCGCGTGGTAGATATATCTGGTGAGCTAATGGGGAATCTCGCACACCAGGGGCGGGAAATCGCGGTCTATAAGCCTCAGGATCCTGGCGGATTTCTCAGGAACCAGGTAAGCGTTTGGGGCGCCCAACCTCATAAAGGTCATATCTTTTTCTCTGATATGAATTCAGGGCTTTGGGCTGCGAAGTTGTCTCCGAGAAGCAGACCTATCAGCTGAACCAGATTTCCGACCCGCTCGTACTTTGTGGCTAAGTGCTTTGGGGTATCAGTAGTCGACTGGTCTCAGATAGAACTCTCCAATCGCGCTTGATGAAAGCACTGCGACGGTAGGGAGTTCCCGTTTCCAGTGTGTTGCCTGGAGGCGTTTCGACACAAGTTCAACTTCGTCTTCCTTGAACCCACCCCTAACAAGTTCCTCAACACTGTAGCCAGAAACCAAACCGAAAAGGATCGGGTCTGCTGCGTGATACGATACGCCGATCTCGTCTTCATCAGTAACGCCCTTCACGAGATCAGCCGTAGCTGGCTTCTCGATAATCACCTCTGGGATACCCAAGTGTTGAGCGAGAGCCCAAACCTGCGTCTTAAAGAGATCACCCAAGGGATTGATCGGCGGAGAGTCATCAGCATGCCAGGTAAAGTATCCAAGCAACCTCTCACTCTTATTTCCAGTACCGAGAGGAAGTGCGTCAAGCCTTGCCGATTGATCGAAGAGTATTATTGAACGCAACCGAGCCATGAGATTTCCCTTGCGAAGAGGCGATATCCCTGGTTCGTACTCTTTCACGTATAGGTCTATGGGATCCGAAATCTCAATGGTCCGAGCCTGAGCTTGAGTCATATCAAGGACGAGGGCTGCATGTTCAAGACTCTCTTGACTTGATGTTCTGTACGGAAGACGGAACCCATAAACGTTTTCAGGACCTAAAGCTTTACACGCTAAGGCGAGCGATACAGCTGAATCGACTCCGCCACTAACACCCACAACTACTCTTTCGAATCCTCTTCGTCTGAGGACTTCGTCCCGAATGAACTCGATCAGAGTTTTTTCGACTAAATCAAGGTCAAGGTTGAGTTTCTCCTCATGGATTATTCCCAAATCCTTATCCGATACGGGGCCTTCACCTACCAGTCCCTCGCCAACCATCTCTTGAGCTTCATTTTCCAATGGCGCATGTGAGTCCTCAAGAACCGCATGAGGCCGCGTTGACTCAAGGGATCTCTGAAGGTGGGGCAGCATTTGCTCGAGGTCGGCGAGAAGAGGAGAAGCCATCCGTGACCGGTTAATTGATCCCGCATCAAGCGAGGCCAATGTGACGGCTTCCTCTAGAAGAGGACCTCGCGCTAAGAAGCTCCCATCCGGTCCAACTGCGATGGATCCTCCAAAAAACAGCTTACCCCCCTCAGAGCCGACGAGTTGAGCCACAATCACAAAAATCCCGTGCTCAAGTGCAGCCCCCGAGGTGATCTGTTCCCATCGCTCCAAGTTCCGAGAACGGCCACCTGCGGGTGAGAAGTCTCGTGCAAGAGAGGCACTAGGCACTACCAGAAGTTCTGCACCACCAAGGGCTAGAATGGCGGCAGGCAGAGAATGCCACATATCCTCACAAATCAGCATCCCTATCCGACCAAATCTTGTTTCAAAAGCCTGAACGTCCGTACCTGGCTCAACGAAACGTGCTTCATCGAAGACTCCGTACGTTGGTAAGAACATCTTGCGGTGAACATGTCTTGCCTTCCATCTGCCCTCACGAGCTTCTAAGTACACGGCACTGTTGTAGAGCCGGCGGCGCCAGCGTTCGTAAAAGCCAATCACCACGTCTGGGCTTCTGTCGGACGGGGAACCCATTAGTCCGATGAGCTCTTCGGTAGTTACGGCGGACTCAGCGACACCTCCTTCTAGGAAGTACCCACTGAGTGAAGTCTCCGGGAAAACGATAAGATCAGTCGAGCTAGACTGACTTGCGATCGTGCGTTGAATGGCCTCCACGTTTGCTGAAACTTCAGCTTTCGTGGGCTTGAATTGAACAAGTGCCACCCTCAGTGGGGGGCGGACCTCGGAATTGCTCATGGGCCGTGTGGCCATTTTAAGTCGTCCACTCACAGCGCCAACCCTTTCGGGAAGGACAAAGTAAAGGTATCCGTTCCCGTCCGCTTGTTGCAGGGACGGGATACCGAGCCTGGAATATTACTCAGGGAACGCCACTTCTTGTAAGGGTGTTTAAAGATTGTTGAACCCGACATGCTGCCGCAGAGGGCGCACTCAATGATACATCGCATAGCTGTACTGACATTGATCCTGGTTCTGACAAGGACCTCCGCTCAAGCTCAGAACACGCGAATTCCACCGGATTCAAGGACACAGGATAACACCCCACAGCTTGCAATCCTTGATAGTGCAGTATCGGCCATAACCCAAATGCACATGGATCAGTTCAGTGACTCCATACTTTGGGAAGCAGCAATCGATGGGTTGATCAATGCACTTCAGGACCCTTATGCAGAACTCTTTACCCCTGTCGAATCTGAAGCATGGGAGGAAGAGACTACGGGTAATTATTCTGGAATCGGCCTACAGATTACTCAGTTGAATGAGAGGATCACGGTTACAGCGGTCTTCCGTAGTACTCCAGCGAACCAAGTAGGAATTCAAGTCGGTGACGCTATCGTTGGAGTGAACGAGCACGATGCCTCATCATGGACTACTGGAATGGCGGCAGACTCGATCAGAGGCCCTGTCGGCACCGACGTTCTCGTCAAAATCAAGCGGGAGGGTTTTGAAGAGCCAATCGCATTTGATATCGAGAGGGCTCAAGTACACCGTCCCGCAGTCCATTTCGGCACACTAGAGAATGGACTTGGATACGTCGTTCTGGACCGTGTTGCACGTAACGCAGCAAGTGAGATGAACGACGTATTGCTTAATATGGACTCAGCTAAGGGCTTGATCATCGACCTGCGGAGAAATCCCGGGGGGTTCCTCGACGAATCCTTGATGCTGGCAGATCTATTTTTGAAACCTGGTTCTAAGCTTGCCAGCACTGTTCAGAGGGCACCTGGCAACCTCGCAAGTGAGACCACCGCAGATTCCTGGGATGATCGCTGGCCTCAATTGGTTCCGGATCTACCGATTATCGTCCTCGTTGATGAGTTCACGGCCTCGGGAGCGGAGATCTTAGCTGGTGCACTTCAGGATTACGATCGTGGACTAGTCATCGGTGCTCGCACATTCGGTAAGGGCGTTGTTCAAACTGTAATGCCGCTGCCCTTCAACCGGCGCCTGCGTTTCACGACCGGCTCATGGTTGACACCCTTGGGACGCTCCCTCCAGAGAGCCAGAGATGCCCAAGGGCGCCCCGTTGAAGAAGATCTCGACACGCTTCCTCGGGTAACGACTCCTATGGGTCGCACGCTTATCAACGGTGGCGGGATTTTCCCAGACCTTGAAATCGAAAATGATACTTTGAAAACGATGGAACGCGAACTGATCACAAGCGCGAACGAAGCACGTGTTCTTCTGGGACTCCGGCTTGCGGAATTCGGATTCGAAGTCGCAACAACACTTCTCGAAAAGGGCGAGAGACCAAGCCTCCCTGAAGGGCAGTTTGAAAAATTCCTGGCACAGCTTGAAGAAGACGGGCTGCCAGGAGAGTTGCTCTCAGATGAAGACGTGCGCTCATACCTCCACTGGCAGGCCCGTATCAACATCGCTCAACGCATGGACGATGTTGGCTCAGAGGCGGACTTCCGTAAGGAGCGAGATCGGGTCCTGGCGGAAGCGATCCAGCTTCTGATGACTTCGGACGGGCAAACGGGGTTGTTTCAGGAATTGGATGAAAGAGCGTCCGGAGTAGGTAACGAGGGGGCGGAAAGCTAGACCACACCGAGGTCAGTACTAATTAAGTAAGAGACCTAGCCTTTCAGTTAGGTCTCCTGCTTTAGTTAGGCTTCTTTCTGGTCAGACACGTATTGAGTGCTCTAGGCACGAGGATGGTATTTCCCGTGAATCTGACGCAGGTATTCGCGATCTACGTGCGTATAAATCTGAGTACTTGAAATATCCACATGACCGAGTAACTCTTGGACAGCAGCCAAGTCAGCCCCACCCTCCAACAAATGCGTCGCGAAAGTGTGTCGCAACGTATGCGGCGATACGTTTTTGTTTATGTCTGCTCGGCGTCCCGAATCCCTGACCAGTTTCCAGACTGATTCTCGCGTGAGTGGACGCCCTCGAGCGTTAAGGTACACATGTCCTCTACCTTCCGCTTGATCGAGTTTTGGGCGGAGTTCGCTAAGGTATCTTTTTAGAGTTAGCAAGGCTGGTACGCCGACAGGCACAATCCGCTCTTTACCACCTTTTCCGAATACTGTGATGAAAGAATCATCCAAATCCAATCCAGATATCAGTAGGCCCACAAGCTCTGACACGCGGACACCTGAAGCATAGAGCAACTCAAGGATTGACCGGTCACGCCAGTAGAGGGACTTCTGCGGATTCGGAGCATCCAGTAGCCGCTGTGTTTCCTCTTTGGTCAAGAACTCGGGTAACCGATCTCTAATTTTCGGACTTTCCAGACGCTCTGTCGGATCAACTGATAACCAACCTTCTGCGAGTAAGAAACGGAAAAAAGTGCGAACTGCCGACTGTGCCCGCCTTATTGATGATGGTGCGAGCCCAACTTCGTGGAGAGAGAATATCCACGTTCTCAGAACCGTCGGGGTCACATGGCTTGGATCGGTGATACCTTGCTGGGCTAGGAACTCTATGCAGTTCTCCAAGTCATGCTGGTAAGCAGAAAGGGTGCGCTTGGAGAGACCTCGCTCGAAAATCAGATAGTCCTGGAACTGCTCTAGCCTAAAAGCCCTAATGGGTTCCTCAACAGATTTATCAACGTTGAGTTCATTCATCGGGTTCGTCATTCTTAGTTCGCCACCACCAGCGGATCACCACTAGAAGTGCCAGTACTGCAATCGCTGCCAGTACACTGCTGGTCCGGGTTAAAAGTATGCTCAATACTTCAAGATTGTGACCAGTCAAGGCTCCCAACCAAATCAGTGTGCCGTACCAAATAGCGGACGCAGCTGCAAGAGGTACTGCCACAGGTCCAACCCGCTGTTGCGTTATTCCAGCGAAGATCGGGACCACTGCTCGTAGTCCAGGCAGGAACCGAGTCCAAAAAATTGCCCAAGTTCCCCACCGTTCATAAAAACGTGTCATGCGATCCATCTGGTGATCTTTTAGTACTCGTTGTCCCCAGCCCCGCATGAAGAAGGGCCTTCCATGAGTATATCCCAGTCGATACATCACAAGCGCCGATCCTACATTTAGTGACCAGGTGACAGCGAAGACCAATCGAATATCCAAAGGCCCAAACGCTGAGAGAAACCCACCGAGTGCGACAAAGGTGTCAGCCGGAACTGCTGGGATCACATTCTCGACCGCAGCGCCAATTCCCAATCCAACGTAGAGGAAGCCCACAGGGATTTGGTCCATCAAAGACAGAAACTCTGCCACTAGCAACTACCTCCATACGCCCGTAAAGGGTCGGATCAGGGAGCCCCGCTTCCTTCTCCTATACTACCTGAGTCCGGAAAGTTCGAGGACCGATCAATTAATGCTACAGAGTGCACGGCCAAACCTTCACCCGATCCTATCCAACCTAATCCTTCGTTTGACTTTCCCTTAATCGAGACACGGTCTGAGGTAAGCTGCAAAACCTCCCCAAATCGCTTCTTCATCGCGTTTAGATGGGGAGCGATTTTCGGTTTTTCACAGATCACAGTCACATCGATATTGACCACTCTGAAACCCTTGTACTCTAGGATTTGCCTGGTTCGTTCAAGCAAGTCCATCGAATCAGCTCCCTTCCAGGTCTCATCATCCGGCGGAAAGTGACTGCCGATGTTACCCAAGGCAGCTGCACCCAAAATTGCGTCGATCACAGCATGGGTAATCGCGTCTCCATCAGAGTGACCTGACAACCCGGGATGGCCCGGGATATGTACCCCTCCAAGCACGAGCCTGCGACCCTCTTCGAAGCAATGGGAATCGTAGCCAGTTCCAACTCTCATTGAATACCCTCTAGAATTGGCAATGCTAGTCGCCGTGATAAGCCACAACCATCAATCAGTCCCACCCCCGGATCGCGAGACAAACATTGTGTCCTCCGAAACCGAACGAATTGGAGAGCGCAAGTCGAATCGGGCGCTCAATTACCCCGCCATGCGCGTACTCAAGGTCGCACTCTGGATCAGGTGCCTGGAAATTGATGGTCGGAGGAATTTTTCCGGTCCTACAGACTAAGATTGAGACGATCGTTTCAAGCGCACCCGTAGCTCCGAGCATATGGCCAGTCATTGATTTGGTGGATCCGACGACAACCTCATATGCCCGCTCCCCTAGTACTGCTTTGATCGCAGCTGTCTCTATAGCATCAGCCATCGTCGAGGTGCCATGAGCGTTAACGTAGTCGACATCGTCTGGAGTGGCGCCTGCCTTGTCTAGGGCCATCTGCATAGCGTACTGAGCTCCGTAACCGTCAGGCGGCGGTGCGGTGATGTGGTAGGCATCAGCTGAGAGTCCATAGCCAACGAGTTCTGCCATAATCTCTGCACCCCGAGCCTCTGCACATTCAAGCGCCTCCAGCACGAGGGCACCCGCACCCTCCCCCATCACGAAGCCATCCCGCTCTGCCGAGAATGGACGGCTAGCACCTCCAGGATCTTCATTTCTAGTTGACAAGGCCTTCATGGAGGAAAACCCGGCATATGTCATAGGGGTTATTGTTGCTTCACCCCCACCCGCAATCATCATATCCGCATCACCATGCTGGATATGTCGCATGGCATCCCCGATCGCATGCGCCGATGATGCGCACGCTGAAACGGTAGCATAGTTGGGACCCTGAAGATTCCAACGCATGGATATATACCCTGCTGAGATATCCGGGATGAACATGGGTATGAAGAATGGGCTGACTCTTTTAGGACCCTGCTCAATCAGCTTCCTATGTTGCTCTTCAAATGTGGATATCCCTCCGATACCGCTGCCGAAGATGACACCGCACCGAGTTGGTTCTACACCGTCAGGAGGTCCATTCAGTCCTGCAGCCGCGAGTGCCTGTGCAGATGCAGCAACAGAGAACTGTGACACGCGATCATGACGCTTGACCTCCCTCCGCTCAAGGTATTCGAGAGGGTCGAACCCCTTAACTTCACATGCGATACGCGAGGCAAAGTCATCGGTAGCATCGAACAGTGTGACAGGTCCCCCGCCACTTCTGCCTGCTAGCATGCTCGCCCAGCAGGATTCCACATCATTACCTACAGGTGAAACCAAGCCAGCGCCAGTGACTACTACTCGACGCAGGCCCCCTTCTTTCCTATTCCCATTCAGCATCTTACGTAAGTGGTTGTGCGGCCTCAGCTCTCGCTCTGCTTGTTTAGATATCTTACCGCGTCACCCACAGTTCTCATCTTCTCGGCGTCCTCGTCAGGGATGTCCAGCTTGAATTCTTCTTCGAACGCCATGACAAGCTCAACCGTGTCGAGGGAATCAGCGCCAAGATCCTCAACGAACGAAGCATCATCAGTGACTTTCTCTAGCTCTACACCTAGCTCGTTAACGATGATCTCACGCACTCGTGCCTCGATCGACTCGCTCATGTAGCCTCCGTTTATTCGTCTACAGGAAGAAAGGGCCCAATGCCCTATCCCATAACCATACCGCCATCGACCGCTAAAACTTGGCCAGTAATGTAGCAAGCTGCGGGGCTCACGAGAAACAGTGCGACACCTGCGATATCATTAGGCTCTCCCAATCTTGCCAGCGGAATCTGTCTCTGGAGCGCCCCAATCTGATCTTCTGTAAGCGCATCAGTCATGTCGGTACGGATAAATCCGGGAGCAATTGCGTTACAGCGCACCCCGCGTGGTGCCAATTCCCTTGCAACACTCTTGGTAAACCCTATCACCCCTGCCTTGGAAGCAGCGTAGTTGGCTTGACCCGCATTACCCATCAGCCCAACCACTGAGGCAATGTTGAGGATTACTCCGCTCCTCTGCTTGAGCATTCCCCTGCCAACCGCACGGGTCAGATTAAAGGCTCCCTTTAGGTTGACCTCTATAACATCATCGAACTCTTCATCCTTCATACGTAACAAGAGGTTATCTCTGGTAATCCCAGCATTGTTAACGAGAATATCGATGGTCCCCAGATTTTCCTGCACTTGCTTGACTATTCCGGTAACACTCTCTCGGTCTGCGACATTACCCTGGTGCCCTGAGTGACCTTCACCTGGAAGCGAACCAGCAGCCGCTGTGGCACCCTCACCATCCAAGTCCATAATTGCGACGCGGGCCCCTGCGTACGCGAATGCTTCTGAGATCGCGCGGCCGATACCTCTAGAACCTCCTGTAACCAGAGCAATCTTCCCTTTCAGGTCTGGTCCACTTAACACTTCATTCATCGAATGCCTCCACGTCATTGGGCTCACCCACAGTATGACAAGGGATGCCCTTAGCATTTTTGCGATTTAACCCACACAGAACTCCACCTGGACCCAGTTCGATGAAATGCCTGACCCCTGCCTCGAGCATCGTAGTGATAGAATCTCTCCAACGTACTGGTGACGTCAGCTGCTGTACGAGTAGTCTATGAGCTTCCTCGGCAGAATTAACGAGGTCTGCAGTGACATTTGAGACCACTGGAAATTCTGGATCTCGCATTTCAGTGCTATCCAACCGGTCACCGAGCCCCTTAGCAGCCGACTCCATCAGAGGTGAGTGGAAAGCTCCAGACACCTTGAGTTTCAAAGCCCTCTTAGCACCGGCTTCACGAGCCAACATGATACCTTCATCAACTCCTGAAATATCTCCACTTACCACAACCTGACCGCGTGAATTAAAGTTAGCCGGCACACACGTTCCAGTAGTAACACGGGCGCAAACATCAGCTACCACTTTATCGCTAAGACCAAGAATCGCTGCCATGGTCCCTGGTGTTCGAGTACCGGATGCATGCATCAACTCACCCCTTAGGCGCACTATCTTCAAAGCATCAGAGAAGGAGAACGTTCCGGCAGCCACATGAGCACTGAACTCACCAAGCGAGTGACCCGCAGAAAATGTGACTCTACCCAGACGCTCTTCTATCACGCGCAAAACTGCAATTGAATGAGCAAGGATGGCCGGTTGTGCATTCTCTGTAACTGTCAGCGCGTCCTCTGGTCCATCCGCCATCAGTTTTGAAAGTCTGAATCCAAGAACTTCATCTGCCAGTGCAAGTGTTTCGGCAGCAATTGGTTCCGTTTCGGCTAAGGCTTTAGCCATTCCAACATACTGTGACCCCTGTCCAGGGAAGATTAAAGCAATTGACATAGAGATCTGGCTACCAGCGCAGTGCCATGGCTCCCCAAGTCAGCCCAGATCCGAAGGCTACTGTCAGTACGTTTGATCCAGGAGCGATCAATCCCTCTTCGTCAGCTTCATCAAGTGCGACAGGGACCGTTGCAGAACTCATATTTCCATACCTGTTCACGTTGACAAACACCTTTTCCATCGGCAAGCCCGCATATTTTGCCGTGGCCTCGATAATTCTGATATTTGCTTGATGAGGTATAAGTAGCTGTACATCGTCCACCGTGAGACCTGCATTCTGCAGAGCTATGTTACACGAGTCTGCCATGCAACGAACAGCATGCTTGAATACCTCCCGACCCTCCATTCGGATAAGGTGGCTTTTCTCATCAAGAACCTGTTGGCTAAACGGCACAGCAGACCCGCCACCGGGACGATATAAGAGGTCAGCAAGATCTCCATTGGAACCCAAATGGGAGGAGAGAATTCCTCTAGCAGATCCGTTTGCCGGTCGTAGTACCACCGCGCCGGCGCCATCCCCGAATAGCACACTTGTAGAGCGGTCCTCCCAATCTACAATCGAACTCATTTTCTCAGTCGCTATTACTAGAGCCACCTCAGCCCGACCGGCTGCTACGTAGCATTCAGCGACACTCATCGCGTAAATAAATCCGGTACAGGCAGCAATCACGTCAAAAGCAACTGCATTCGAGCACCCGAGCAAAGCCTGCGTGTCACAGGCTGTTGAAGGAAAAAAGCGATCGGGTGTAGCTGTCGATAGAATAATGACATCAACCTCGCCCGGCTCAACCCCAGCCTGCTCCATCGCTTTGCGAGCCGCAGCTGCACCCATGTAGGACGCACCCATATCAGGAGGTGCTATCCGCCGCTCCCGGATACCTGTACGAGTTCGAATCCACTCGTCTGAAGTATCTAAGCGTTCCGCTAGATCATCGTTTGTTAGGATGTCGTCTGGTAGAAACCGACCGGTTCCAGTGATTTCTACCAGCGGACTGGATTTCTTCATGAGACCCCTTCGGGTGCATTACTTATTGATCTAGATAAACGGTTCGCAGTTTGCACCACCATATCAGAACGCACTGCTTGAGCGGCTACTCTGATAGCATTCCTAATGGCCTTTGCTGATGAACCACCATGGCAAATGACCGAAACACCTCCAACACCTAGAAGTGGCGCCCCTCCAGTCTCTGAATAATCCAGAATCCGGAATATACGATCGAAGTCCAGAGAGTTCTCAGTCAAAGCACCTAGTTCCGTTTTTATTAAACTGACGATGAACTGAGCGACTGACTCGTAGAATTTCAATAACACGTTGCCAACAAACCCATCACAAACGACAACATCACAGACACCCTCAATTATATCCCGGCCTTCGAGATTCCCGACAAAATTTAGACTATCTTCACTGTTCAGCACCTCATAGGCTGCCGCACTCAGCTCGTCACCCTTACCCCGTTCCTTCCCAATATTTAGCAGAGCAATCCGAGGTTTAGTGCGCCCCATTATCTCCCGAGCGTATATGTTTCCAAGGTGTGCGAACTGGACCAGATGCTGAGGCTTACAGTCGACGTTAGCTCCCGCATCAACAAGCAGACACTGCTCTTCTGCTGTTGGTAGCAAGGTACCTATTGCGGGACGGTCGACCCCTGGTAGAGGTCTGAGTTTGAAAAGTGATGTGGCCATTACAGCGCCGGTAGAACCAGCACTCACGAACGCATCAGCGTCTCGTTTCCTCTGAAGCTCAAGACCCACTACAATCGAAGAATTGGGCTTCGTACGGATTACTGACGCAGGGGAATCATGCGCCTGAACGCGGTCAGGCGCATGATGGACTGAAATGCGATTGGGCACCACTTCGTGTCTTGCCAACTCTGCGTCGATCACCTCCCGATCGCCGACAAGTATCAGTTCGACATCAGACTCGTGTTCACGCAGAGCTTCAATAGCCCCAGCTACCTCAATTCGGGGGGCGTCATCCGTGCCCATCGCATCAAGGACGATGCGCATGGGGATTACCTAACTCAGTACAGGCGGCAAGATCAAATCCGATCTAGGCCGACTTCGAGAACCGATTCGCCTCTATAATCCCCGCAATTGGGACAAACCCTATGAGGTACCTTTAAATCTCCACATTTCGGGCAGGTGTTAACGCTCACATGCTCTGCCTTGAAGTGTGTTCGGCGCTTCCGTTTACGCTGTTTCGACGTCCGCTTCTTGGGAACGGCCATATGACCTACTCACTTTTCCTTGAGAACCCTCAGTGCCTCCCACCGGGGATCAGTGTGATCCTCAGTACAATTGCACTTCTGCTTGTTTCTGTTAATCCCACAGCGAGAGCAAATACCCTCACAGTCAGACCTACAAATCACATATGGATCTACCGCAAAAACAACCTCTTCACGAACTGCATTGCTCAAATCAATCTCAGTGCCTTGTCCATAAAGGTGAACCCCCTCATCCTCTTCCGCACCCTCTTCGTCAGCGGAAACAAACACCAGTGTGAGTTCGTGTTCCATCGCACTCCCCACTGGCTCAAGGCAACGCTTGCATGCCTGTTTTAGCCTTCCGTTGAGGCAACCCCTAACTACAATCTCTCTGGAACCGGCTAGAGAAGCGGTGAGTTTTACTTCAACCGGACTATCCCATTCAACACCACTCCCCTCCCAAAGGGTGGAAGCAGCCGGTAACCGAGCATCTAATTCAACAGATCCTTCTCGGTGCAGGCGAGCAAGATCAAGCCTGAGCATGGTCACAAAAGCTAGTTCCAGAGCAAAAAATGTCTAGACTGATAACACACCTTACTACTGATGCTTAACCAATACGTTAGCGCTCATTTGGAGAAAAAAAGAAGCCAATTTCAACCTGAGCATTTTCGTCCGAATCAGAAGCATGAATCGCATTTCTTCCCTTAGATTCAGCATAAAGATTCCTTACAGTCCCTTCGGCAGCTTCAGCAGGGTCCGTCGCCCCAATCACTCCCCTCAATTTTTCTACAGCCGCATCTGCTTCAAGCACCATAGGAATTACCGGACCGGATGTCATCAGTTCGACGAGTTCTTCGTAGAACGGCTTCCCTTCATGGACCGAGTAGAAAGCTGCGGCTTTTTCACGATTGAGTACCGCGAGTCTGATTGCCTGGATACTAAATCCACTATTCTCCAAGTGAGCGATGATCTTCCCGGCGTTACCCGAGGCAACCGCATGCGGTTTGATGATCGCCAATGTTTGATTCATGAGTTGTTCTCTTAGTTAGTGCACCTGAACTAGGCGAGCCTGCTCTGTAGCAGGCCAACGATATCAGCCGTCCGTTCGGCAGAAAGTATTCCGTTTTCATTGAACACTTTAATTTTCTCCTTAGCAGTCTCAGCAGTACCTGACGACTCGCTGATAATTGCTCCCGCGTGACCCATTCTGCGACCTGGCGGGGCCGTTAGTCCTGCTATGAAACCGACGACGGGTTTGGACATGTTCTCTTTAACATAGACCGCTGCTTCCTGCTCATCCGTCCCTCCAATCTCACCAATCATGACCACGGCGGTTGTCTCAGAATCTGCCTCAAACTCCTTTAGGCAATCGATGAAATTCGTACCGATGAGAGGATCTCCACCAATTCCAACACACGTCGTTTGACCTAATCCAGCAGTCGTTAACTGGAAAATAGCCTCATAGGTAAGCGTGCCTGATCGTGAGACGACACCGATGGGTCCTTCGGCTACGATCTGACCGGGCAGTATGCCGACCTTCGACTTTCCAGGTGAAATAAGTCCCGGACAATTAGGTCCCAGAACACGTACACCTCGATCTCTTGCGAAGGCGTGAGCCCGTGCCATATCCAGTACGGGTATTCCTTCAGTAATCGCAACAATTAGCTCAACACCCGCTTCCGCGGCCTCCAGTATCGCCCCCGCAGCAAATCGTGGCGGTACGTAAATGACTGAAGTATTCGCACCCGTCTCATGAACAGCCTCATCCATTCCATTGAAGATGGGCACGTTACTCCCATTGGGTCCCTCAAAGGTTTGTGATCCTTTCCCCGGAGTGACACCTGCCACAACCCTGGTTCCGTATGACATCATTTCGCGAGTGTGGAATGAGCCGTCTCGCCCAGTTATCCCCTGGACCAGAACCTTTGTGTCAGAGTCAATGAAGATCGCCACTAGGCAGCCCCTGCTAGCTCTACGGCCTTCTTCACCACCTCATCCATCGATGTGTAGGCGGAGAGACCAGCATCTTCGAGGATCTCTAGAGCACGATCCTCATTTGTACCCGTAAGCCGAATAACGATCGGTAACTCAATATCAATCTTTTCTATTGCTTCGATGATGCCGTTAGCCACGTCGTCACAGCGAGTGATCCCGCCAAAGATGTTAAAGAGAATGACCTTAACATTAGGATCAGATGTGATGATCTCCAGGGCGGCTACAACCTTATCCGGGTTGGAAGAACCACCAATGTCGAGGAAGTTCGCGGGTTTACCCTCGTAGTAGGCCACGAGATCCATCGTAGCCATGGCAAGCCCGGCACCGTTCACACACAAACCGACCTCCCCATCCCCATCAAGCTTCACGTAGGAGAGTCCTGCTTCACGTGCCTTCGTCTCTGAAGGTGGTTCCGAGGAGGTGTCTCTCATCTTTGCTACATCAGGTCGCCTGAAGAGCTCACTATCATCGATGCTCATCTTCGCGTCGATCGCTTTCACTTCTCCCGCAGGCGTAGTGATCAAAGGATTGATCTCAGCCATCTTTGCACCTGAGCTTACAAACGCATCATATAGTTGTGCGATGATCTTCCTAGCCTGATCTGCAAGGTTCGGGTCATCATATAAGAAGCTAGCCAGCCAATAGGCCTGGTGTGGGAGCATACCGTAGCGTGGATCGATACTAAGGTTACGAATCGCTTTTGGATTAGTACGCTTTACTTCCTCGATGTCGATCCCGCCTTCAGGCGAGACCATGAACGTAGCCGCCTGTGCCTCACGATCGATAACAACACCTACGTAGGCCTCTGTATCAATGTCCTCAGCAGGAGTGACCAAAACCTTATCAACTGGAAGACCATTGATATCCATACCGAGAATTTCTGATGCGTAATCCCTCGCCTCTTCGGGGTGTTCTGCCAACTTCACGCCCCCAGCTTTCCCCCTACCACCCGAATGGACCTGAGCCTTGATAACTACTGTCCCACCATATTCCTCAGCTGCTACCTCAGCCTCCTCTGGGGTGCTGACAACCCGACCCGGTGGCACAGGGATACCGACAGACCGGAAGCGTTCCTTCGCCTGATATTCGTGTATATCCATAAGTTATGTGCTTGCTGTGCAAAAGGCGCCGAAGCTACCAAAGGTTAGTAGGCCGATCAAAGCTGGAGCCCTTCTCCTAGAGGTAAATTCAGCGACGGTCTCTATTCAGCTGTTCCAAAAGTAAGCGCAGTTCTTCAAGAGCTTCTCCAAAGCCACTCCAATCTCCCTCCTGAGCACGGGCTTCAGCCCTTTCCAGTAAATCAAGTGCGTCCGTAGACCAAGAGAGATCCCTAGCCGAAGGACTCCTTTCTGCAGGTTGCTCCGCCTCAATGGACAACTGTTCAGGGATCACAAACCCCGCTAGTTCGCTGATCGCCCCAGAGAGTTGTTCAGTCATAACCACTCGTCGACCATCACTTACGACGAAACGCCGTAGTTCCGGGATCGCGTCCGCTTCAGCCGCCAAGAAGACAGGTTCCATATACAATATCCGACTCCCAACGGGTACCACATGAAGATGTCCGGTCCAGACATCACTTCCACCCGTGCGCCATAAGGAGAACTGTTGCGATATCTCAGGATCTTGCTCAACCAGTGCTTCAATTTGCCGAGGGCCGGATATCTGATCTACAACAGGAACATCAAATAGTACTAGGTCCGGAACTCCGTCCTGGTCCGTGCCGGCTCCCAAGATCGCCGTAAGATTCTGTCGGCCGGCAGGCACGAACACCGTCGTCAAGTGAAAACGTGCCTCGTCTTCTCCTGGAAGCTTATAGATTCCGTATTCAGGCTGATATGGTACCGGGTTCGTTCCCTCAGCCAGTTCCTGGGGTGAAGCCCAGACATCCTGCTGGCCGTGGAATATGGGTGCTGTTTCCTGGTGATATCGGAGAAGTACGCGGCCTTGAAGGTTAAGGAACTCCTTAGAATACCGCAGGTGCTTTCGTGCCTCTTCTGGCATCTCAGTAATGGGCCTAAAGAGCCCCGGAAACGCGAGTTGATAAGCATCTAAGATTGGGTCATCAACCGGTATACGATAAAACATCACATCCCCTGTCACTCCATCCACAAGCACCTTTACTGAATTCCGCACGTACGTTAGATCGGAACCGAATGCCCCGAGATACTGCGTTGATGAGAGCGGAAAAGTCCGGCTTCCAATGAAGCCCTCAGTCATCCACATGACCCTTCCATTCGCAATTATAGGATAGGGTTGTTCGGGAATGAGAAGGAAGGGAGCGATCGCCCGAATCCGGTCCGCCACTCGGCGACGGTAGATGAAATTGCTCTCACTGTTCAGTTCTGACGAAAACAACAGGTTCCAATCCCGAAAGCGCCAAGCAAGTAGTCCTTTACGGACACCGGACCCCAATTCAATCCCTTTTGGGAAATCCACTCCTGGTACACCAAGTGTCCCGTCAAGAGCTTGGAACTGATCAGCGCTTGGATTTACAACGGCATAATCCTGGGTTCGTGTACCGAAGAATACTTGTGAGAACTCAAGATCAAGTCCCTCAAGAGGCGAGGCACCGGCGGCGGCGTCAGGGGGAATTCCTGAGATCAGCATAGGGGGTCGGCCCTCAGGAGTACGTGTAGATGCCAAACTTGCTACCGCCCCCATCCCTTCGAGATACCTCTCACGCAAAATGCGGTTTTGCCAATTTGGATCTTGGATCCCGAGCGGTTCAACCTCCCGAACCGCCAACGCAACCGGGACAGGGCCCTCGGGGCCATCATACCGATCAATCGCAACAGTTCGAAAATCGTAGTAAGGGAAACGCGCTTCAAGCTCCCTGTACGTTGTTAATAGAGCATCCGAACTCCAGACCGGCAGTCCAGAAAATTGCTGAGCTGCACTAACCCAATCAATGGCTGAATCGACTTCGTACTCGAACGATTTCCGTTCCAGCTCAGCTAACCCGAACCCATATCGTGTGAATTCAAGATTGAATTCTATATAAGGCGTCTCGCTCTCAAGTTCGTTTGGTTCAACCCGAAATCTCTGAATAAACCCAGGATACACTTGGCCAATCAGAACTACTCCTAGACCGGTCATAACTAACGAGCCGATCAGAAGCGCAATCAGCTTCTTCTTAGCACTCCACAATACCACGACAGCTGCCAAGCTGCAGATAGCTGTGAGGGTCTGAAGAGTGGGTATCCGAGCTTGTGCATCGGTATAACCAAAAATCCCACTGACTCCAGAAGTGCCATTCAAAAGAAGCTCATAGCGCAGGAACCAAAACCGAACACCCATAAGCACCAGGAAGAACGCCAGTAGTATGGCCAAGTGAAGACGAGCACGATCCTCCACGTAAAATTTTTCCCTACTCCACCGAATCCCTCCAGTCGCTGCATATCCCGCAGTAACAATTGAAAGCACAAGGAAATTGAGGATAAGGGCAAACATGAGAAAGCTGAGTAGAACCGGGAGCCAGAAGACGTAGAAACTGACATCATGAGCAAGAATTGGATCTGTCATGCCCCACGGACTCGCATTGCTCAGGAGAAGGGCCTGGAGGCCGAGATTGTTTGGAACCCCAGCACCAAACCACAGAGCAAGAAGAGCTGAGATACCTAGGACACCCATGAGAACATACCTGCGGGGGATCTGCTCTGAGATCTCTAGATTTCCAAAACGACGCTTGATCTGGATCCCTGTTAGCTTCGCTGCCACCACTCTCAGGTTTAGGAATACAAGCCAACCGACTCCAATACCCACACCAATGCGCACGCCCCACTCCCACACGACCCTTTTCCAGAAAACGCTGCTGTAACCCACTTGCGTATGCCACATAATTTCTACGTAGGCGTTCGCACCGAGGCTAGAAAGAGTCGCAAGTGCACCCACTGCGAGGACGAGCACAATAAAAAATGAGCCGCCACGAAGGGCAGAGAGAAGTGAGTTTGTACTAGGAGTAGGCGACATGTTCAGCGTTGGTTGTTCAAGTGAAAGGTACACCAGCCTGCGTGAGCCACTCGGCAATTTCAGTTCGAATCTCTATAAGACGGCTTTCGGATTGAGCTTCAAAGCGAGCCACGATCACTGGTTGTGTATTAGAGGCCCGTAACAGTGCCCAGCCATCCCCAAATAAGATGCGAACCCCATCTACACTGATCACATCATATTTTTCCTTGAAGTAGACTAAAGCTTCGGATACAACGGTCCACTTCTGATCCTCAGTGACATCTATGCGGATCTCCGGTGTCGATCTGTATTCCGGGAAATCCGAGACCATCTCTGATAGTGTGCGTCCAGAACGACTGATGATCTCTATCAGCCGACATGCATCATATAGAGCGTCATCAAAACCGAGATAGTCATCCGCAATCATGATGTGACCAGATAGTTCTCCTGCTAAGAGAGCTCCAGTTTCTCTCATCTTATTTTTGATTAAGGAGTGCCCGGTTTGCCACATGATGGGCTCTCCACCAGCCTTCTCAAATAGCTCTGGAAGCACCTGACTGCACTTAACATCGAAGATGAGCTTTTGACCCGGACCCCTCTTCTTCAGCAAATCAAGACCGAACAAGAGGAGGAGAATATCACCCCTGATGATCTGACCTTGATCATCGATAGCACCGATCCGGTCCGCGTCACCATCGAAAGCTACTCCAAGGTCGTGATTGCCTGATTCAACACTACGAATTAGGTCGATGAGATTATCATCAACTGTCGGATCGGGGTGGTGATTCGGGAAAGTGGGGTCAGATTCACAAAAGAGCGGTGTCACTTCGACCCCAATCGCCTCTAGCAGTCGAACAGCCAGGATTGACCCGGTACCATTCCCACAGTCAACGGCTACCCTCATGGGACGCTCCAAATTAAACCGACCAGCTATATCATCCACATAATGGTCAAGCACCATAATCCGTTCGTACCCACCTGAGCCGCTAGTAAAGTTTGATGCCTGAATGGAACGCAGGAGATCTTGGATAGCATCTCCGTAGAGTGAGCTACCACCATGAGTCATCTTGATCCCGTTCCATTCGGGCGGATTGTGCGAACCCGTAATCTGGACACCTGCGTCCGCACCGAGTGTCACCTCCGACCAGTACAACACTGGAGTAGGAACGGTACCGATATCAAGTACATCAACACCTGCGGAACGTATACCTGCGATTAGCCCTTTGGCTAAGGCCGGTGATGTACTCCGATTATCGTAACCCACTGCAACTGTGGGTGACCGCGAGCTGCTGTCTAGGCGCACACGTGACCCAAAAGCCCGTCCGACCGCCTCGGTGACCTCAGCATCCAAATCCTCTCCGACGATACCTCGGATGTCGTATTGTCGGAAAATATGTGATTTCATTAGGGCCCTTGGCCTATCAGGCCACCCCCAAAAGTTCCGAGACCTTCAATACTCGCCCTCGCGAACTCTAGAACTCCGCTCGGGAGTATGCCGATGTACAGAATGAGGCCTACGCTCACTAGTAACGCGAAGCGCATGGGAAGGGGCACCATAAGGCGGTTATGTTGCCCTTCCGTCTCTGGGTCTTTCATCCACATGACCCAGGCAACGCGCAGATAATACCAGTAGGATACCACGGTGGTGAGCACAAGAATAACCGACAGAGTCCAGAGGTCCGATTCTGCGGCACCCAGCAAGAGATAAATCTTTCCCATGAACCCACCGGTACCTGGGAACCCGGCCAGGGATAGCAGGAAGACCGTGAGAAAAACACCGAGCAGCGGCTGGGACCAGCCAAGGCCCACGTAATCATCAATGTACAGTCGCTCTTCAGAGTGGTGAGAGACACTCATAACGATCGCGAATGCGCCAATGTTCATGAGTGTGTAGACAAGAAGATAGAAGAGCATCCCAGCGGCCGCGGTCTCGTTCGCTGCAGCAATTGCGACAAGCAGATATCCGGCGTGCGCAATGCTTGAATACGCGAGCATGCGCTTGATGTTCGTCTGCACTAAGGCGATGAGGTTCGCTCCGACCATTGTGATTGCTGCAAGCCACCACAAGATCGGATACCAGAGTGCATATATGGAGTGGTCGCCGAAGCCAACCATGAAGACTCTAAGGAATGCGACAAATCCAGCAGCCTTGACCGCCGCTGACATCCAAGCGGTAACCGGGGCTGGAGCGCCCTCGTAAACGTCGGGAGTCCACATATGGAATGGGATGGCGGATACCTTGAATGCAAAACCAATAGTCAACAGAGCAACAGCAGCAGAGAGAAGGCTACGAGAGCCTTCTCCACTCGATATAATTTCCCCTATAACCGCTACATTCGTGCTCCCGGTAGCTCCATAAACCAGCGCAATCCCATAGAGTAAGAATCCGGTAGAAAAAGCCCCCAGAAGGAAGTATTTCAATCCGGCTTCTGCAGATTTTCTGTCTCGCCTATTGAAAGCCGTTAAAGCATACACTGCGATCGACATCACCTCGAGGCCAAGAAAAACTACGATGAGGTCACGCGCACCAGCCATGAACATCATGCCAGCAGTTGCGAAAAGAATCAGGGCGTAGAACTCACCAGCCTGAAGCCGCTGTCTGTACACGTAAGCGAACGAAATCAGAATTCCTAGCACCGCCGCTAGTAAAAAAATCCAGTTGGAGAAAAGTCGGAATCGGTCCACGGCGATCATCGAGTTCACACCAACTTCTGTGACGCCATAGAGCCACGCATTAGCTACAGCCGCCGCAAGAAGGCTTAAGAGTGCCAACCATCCCAGATCGTCAGACCTGCCAGGCTCGAGTTCACCTTCTACTGCCAAATGGGCCTCTCTGTACCTCCCAGTGACGCCCACTACCAGAATGACCATCCCGGAAACACACAAAATGATCTCTGGAAGGAGAGCCCATACATAGTGGAGCTGTCTGCTAAAATCGATGATCATTTTTATTCTTGACCACCGTCGACGACTTGAGGCTCATTCACCTCATCTTCGACTCTAGCTTGATCCTCAAGCGTCGCTTCATCTAACCGCTCAAGAACCACCTGAACGCTGGGTTCCATCCGGTCCAGTAAGGGTGTCGGATTCCATCCTATCCAGATCATGAGCGCGCAAAGAGGTGCGAGGATCGCGAGCTCACGTTTGGATAGATCCTCGATTTCCCTGTTCTCCTGCTTGTCCAGCGGATTAAAGAAGACCCGCTGGACCATCGGGAGCATGTAGTAAGCCGCAAAAATTACCCCAAGTGTAGCTACCAACGTCAAAACTTTATGGGTTTCGAAAGCCCCGAGCAGAGCGAGGAATTCTCCAATGAAACCACTCGTACCCGGTACCCCGATCGATGTAAGAGCAGTGATGACGAATGCTGTCGCAAACCATGGTGCAACCCTAGCGATCCCTCCGAATTCTTGGATCTCCCGGGTGTGGCGGCGCTCATAAAGCATGCCTAGCAACAGAAAGAGCGCGCCAGTACTGATCCCATGCGAGATCATGACGATAAGCCCACCCTGCAGGCCATTTAAATTCAGTGCAAAAACTCCTAAAACAACGAAGCCCATGTGAGCAACTGAAGTATAAGCAACGAGCTTCTTGGCATCGGACTGTACTGCAGCTACGCAGGCTGTGTAGATAATTCCAATCACAGCGAGAACCAGCATTGTAGTAACAACCACCGGGTGTTGAGCAGCAATCGGGAAGAGTGGGAGCAGAAACCGCAGAAAACCGTATGTACCCATCTTGAGCAGTACAGCAGCTAGGATAACAGAACCAGGTGTCGGAGCTTCTACGTGAGCGTCAGGAAGCCATGTGTGAAACGGGAATACCGGAACTTTTACCGAAAATGCAAGAGCGAAGGCACCAAAGAGCCAGAGTTGTTCCGTACCACTCAGAGGTACTTGAAGAAGATTACTGTACGCGAATGTCGGGGCACCTATGAACATTTTCGCGCGATATGCGAGGTAGAGAATTCCCACGAGCATCAGAAGGGATCCTAGTGCCGTGTACAAGAAGAACTTAATCGCGGCATAGATGCGTCGTGCACCACCCCAGATACCGATGATGAAATACATCGGTACGAGCGTGAGTTCAAAGAAGATATAAAACAGGAAGAGGTCTGTAGCCAAGAAAACTCCAACAACACTCGCCTGAAGGATCAGCATCAGAGCGTAGAAGGGCCGTTGTCTATCTTGGATGTAGTTGAAGGATGCGAGGATTGAGATCGAAGCACTGAATGTTGTCAGCATCACCATGAAAAGGCTGATACCGTCTATCCCTAGGGAGTAGCTCACACCCCAGGACTCAATCCAGGGAGTCGCGCTTTCCATCTGCATCCCACCCACTGTGGGATCGAATGCCCACCAAAGCCCAAGGCTGAGGATAAGAACAACGGCTGACCACCAGAATGCCACATGTTTCACGCGTTGCTCATCAGCCCACAGCACAGGTATGATGCCAAGAATTGGCATCCAGATAAGCGTGTGGAGCACCCAGTCGGAGTAGCCGACGAAGTCGAGTAAGGTCGTCATCAAAAGACTGACACACCTAGAATGATGAGTGCTCCAATCGTTAATACAAAAGCATACATGTTTACTGTTCCAGTCTGAAACATGCTCACGACGAAGCCGAGGGCCCGAGCAGCCCAACCGACACCGTTGACTACTCCATCAATGATTTTGGCATCGACCACCTTCCAACAGAAGCGAGAGCTTTTTATCAAAGGTTGGACGATTAGGCGGTCGTAAATTTCATCGACGTACCACTTGTTATACAGGACCTTGGAAAGACCACTAAGCTCGGTATCTTCTGCCGCCACCGTCACGTTCTGCCGTCTCAAAAATTGGAAGGATGCCAGCACCGTCACGAGCGCGAGCGTCGTTGATACCAATGCCCAGGCAACTTCTCCTCCCCCGAATGGTGCCTGTTCTGCGACCTCGCCGAGATTGAGTTCCTGAATATGGTGAGCTTGTTCCGTTATCGGTTCGAGCCAATGGTGGAGCCACTCGCCAGTCAGGGGGCCAAGCCCTATAAAAGTCTCACGAAGTGCTTCTGGCACATTGATCCATCCAGCCACCACCGAGAAGAGCGCTAGGGCTATAAGCGGTATCCACATTACTGGCGGAGCTTCATGCAGGTGCTTCACTTCTTCGACACCCGTACGACTCGCGCCATGAAAAGTCATGACCATCATCCGGGTCATGTAAAACGCAGTTAAGATCGCTGCTACCAGAGCGATAACCCAATATACCTGGTAAAGCATAGGGTACGGTGCCTTAGCGGCTCCCCCAAAAGCCGCAGTCTGCCAAATAATCTCATCCTTCGAGAAAAAACCAGCAAAAGGCCAAATGCCTGAGATCGCAAAAGTGGCAACCCACATGGTGCCCCAGGTGATAGGCATGAAGGCCCTTAACCCTCCCATGTTCCGCATATCCTGTGGGTCTTGATGGTTGTTTGTTCGGTGCAAAGAGCGATGCATCGAATGAATCACTGCACCGGCACCGAGGAATAGGAGAGCCTTGAAGAAGGCATGGGTCATAAGGTGGAAAATTCCTGCAGCGTAGGCCCCAACACCTACACCGACGAACATGTATCCAAGCTGTGATACGGTGGAATAAGCCAGAACTTTCTTGATGTCATTCTGCTTGAGAGCGATCGTGGCCGCGAACAAGGCAGTAAGGACCCCTACCCCAGCAACGGTAGCACTAGCAATCGGTGACAGCGCATAGAGCACGGACGACCGAGCAACGAGATACACACCCGCGGTGACCATCGTGGCGGCATGGATCAGAGCTGAGACGGGTGTTGGTCCCGCCATGGCATCCGGGAGCCACACATAGAGGGGAATTTGTGCGCTCTTGCCAGCGGCACCCAGAAACAAGAAAAGGGTAACGGCCGTCACCAACCTGCTTCCGTATTCCAAGTCGGCCGCCTGGGAGAATAACGGAACGAAGTCCAGGGTACCGAACATTCCGAATAGCAGAAACATCGCAATCAGGAAACCAAAATCCCCTATTCGGTTGACGATAAACGCCTTCTTACCAGCATCCGATTTCTCACGATCGCTAAACCAGAAGCCAATCAACAGATATGAGCAGAGCCCCACACCCTCCCACCCGACGAACATGAGCGGATAGCTCGCACCCATGACTAGTACGAGCATGAAGAAGATGAATAAATTCAGGTAAGAGAAGTACCGAGGGTATCCAGCATCGTCACGCATGTAGCCAACGCTAAATAGGTGTATCAAGAAACCGACACCCGTTACGATCATAGCCATCAAAATGGACAGTTGATCGAGTTGGATTGCTGCCTCAACCGTGAACGCACCAGTTGCTATCCACGTCCAGTACTCAATGACATGTGGATCATGTAGCTCAACGCTGAGCATCCGGGCGAAGTTCACGGATGTGATAAGGAATGCCATAAGCATCACACCGGGGGCCACATAGCTAGGTAGCGTATGCGTCGCGGGTAAATGATCGCCCTCGCCCAGGTCCAGTTCACCACCTAATCGCACCGCACTCGCAGAAGCCTGAGCATGTCTTAGAGCCAGCGCACCATTGATAAGAAAGCCGATCAGTGGAAGTAGAATGATGAGGCCAGGAAAGAACGGCTGAAACTGTGCTGCGGTCTCAACCGTTGCCTGTACGCCAACGCCAAGAGCGTTGTACATCGGGCCTACCACCTCAGGAGTTTGAAATTGTCCACGTTAACCGTTTCATAGTGGCGGAAGACTGAGATGATGATTGCCAGACCAACCGCAGCCTCTGCAGCCGCCACTGTCATCACAAAGAATACGAATACTTGGCCGTCGATCCCCATGAGGCGGGAGAAGGCTATGAACGCTAAATTTACTGCGTTGAGCTGGAGTTCAATGCAGAGAAACATGATGATCGCGTTCCGGCGTACGAGGACACCGAACGTTCCAAGCACAAAGATCATCGCGCTGAGCACAAGTGCTTCAGTAATCACCGGCTACTCTTTTTCGCGAGCACGAGCGCACCGACAATCGCTACAAGAAGCAGGATTCCCGTAATCTCGAAGGGCACCACATATGTGGTGTAAAGCGGCTGAGCAATCACCCCAACAGCACCGTGCTGTGCAAGAGCTGCATCGATCGCTCGACCACCCGCGGTCGGCTCAGTGATTGCATTCTCACCAAACTGTCGTACTAGGACCCCTGCCATTAATCCAATAATCACAAACGATAGTAGGGCGAATGCACCCCCCTTTAGGTCCCGCTGATAGTCGTGGCCGAGGTTGAGAAGCATGATTACAAACAGGAAAAGAACCATGATCGCGCCGGCATAGACGATCACCTGGATTGCTGCCAGAAAGTGCGCTTCGAGCAGGACGAAAATACAGGCCAGGCTTGCCAGGGTGGCCACCATGTAGAGAAGGCTCCCTACGGGACTCTTCGCCCAGACAACACCGAGCGCGCCGCCGAGCGCGACCGCAGCGAAAACATAGAACAGAACCTCGATCATGGCTGGGTTACTCTGAGCTAGGATCGGATGGATCCCAAAGCAGCGTCGTAGGGTGATCCTGCTCCATCAAACGATCCAGGTCATACACGAACCGGCTCCGAGTGTACTCGGCATTCTCAAAGTGCTGTCCTACATGGATTGCTTCGACCGGGCAAACCTCTTGGCACATCCCACAGAAAATGCACCGGAACTCATCGATCTCGTACACAATCGGATAACGATTTCCCTGATCGTCCTCACCACCCACCAGGCGGATACAATTGGCAGGACAGACCGTGGGACACAGGCCACAGGCTACACATTTGGGTCGTCCATCGGCGTGCACTTCCATACGGTGTGTACCACGCCACCGAGGACTCAGGTCGGTCGGCTCTTCCGGGTACTGTTGGGTAACCTTCGATGGGTTCACTAAGTGTCTGAAAGTTAGGGCCATCCCGCTTAGAGCTGCCCTCAAGTACGATGTGTCTTCCGGCTCCGGCCGGTTCATAACCTTTACTGAGATCGCCATACTTACGTGCCTCTAGTCCCCCGCAGTAGCGGGCTGAGAGATGCCTGTAATCGATACTTTTTGCCGACTCTGGCCCGCAGCGCCGATAATCGTTCGCCCGCGATCCAGGAAAAATATGAATCCCGCAGTCGCGACCCCACTGACAGCGGTCAAAGCGAGTCCGTAGGAAAACCCCCAACGAATTCCCACTTCGTCGAGCACGAGAATCGTACCACCTATTAACATCGCATAAGCAAGCGCTGTCGGGAGCATAACTTTCCAGCCTAACGCCATGACCTGGTCATAGCGGAACCGCGGAAGAGTCCACCGGATCCAGATATACAGAAGCATGAAGAACGATGTCTTGATTGCAAAACCACCAAATGTGAGAACTGTTTTCCACCAAGCCGGATTCGCTAGGACTATGACTCCATCCTGAGTAAATCCCCTGATGAGTTGCCCCTCATGCCAGAATGCGTCATCCCAGGTACCGGGAAGGTCCCAACCACCAAGGAAGAGAGTCGCCATAAGCGCAGAGGCCGTCACCATGTGGCCAAACTCGGAAATCATAAAAGCCGAGAACTTCATAGCTGAGTACTCAGTGTGATAACCAGTCACGAGTTCCGACTCAGCCTCTGGCATGTCGAATGGAAGTCGGTTGGTTTCCGCAAACGCTGAGATCACAAAAAGAATGAAGGCGAGTGAAAGTGGGAACGCGAACCACATACCGAGCTGCTGCTGCTGCCAAACCACCTCGGTCAATGTGACATTACCCGACATCATGAGTACGGTGATGAGGGAGAGTCCTAGAGCAACTTCATAACTCACCATTTGCGCCGAAGCCCTCAGTCCTCCGAGAAAAGCATACTTGTTATTAGAGGCCCAGCCACCCAGTACCACGCCGTAAACGGCGAGTGAGCTGAAGGCCAGTACATATAGTATCCCAATCGGAACATCGGCTATGATCATGTCGACAATGCCTGCGGGAGTTGGCAGCGGGGCAGCAATCGGGATCACGGCGAATGTCACGAGAGAAGGAACCAGAACGAACATTGGTGCCAAGACGAAAAAAGCCTTAGAAGCCGTGGCGGGCAGCGTTTCCTCCTTAAGGAGGTTCTTTATTCCATCAGCCACTGGTTGGAGCAAGCCGAATGGCCCGACCCGATTGGGACCTCGGCGGTCCTGAATCCAAGCTGATACCCTTCGTTCCGCGAGAGTGCTATACGCGACTACCAAAACTACGACGCCAAAGATGATCGTGACCTTGAGGGACATGGCAATGAGCGCCCAAGGACCCGAGATCGGCTGGAGAGACTCCATCAGTTCAGCTCTCCGAAAGCACGTAGGTTTCGTTCACAACCGCTCCCCGGATCCCTATATCCTGGTAGGTAAGCCCGGTGAATGCCTCAACCCGGCTCGCAAGACCCGAAAATGCATCAGCCGCACTACGCGGAGCATCCCCATTGTTCAATTCCGCTGCTAGAGCACCCAAAATCAGCCAAGCGGGCCTAGCCATGCCAGACGGCTCTAGCGCAGGGGAAAATCGCTGTACCCGGCGCGCTATATTCGTAAAACTCCCTTCCTGTTCTGCGAAGGTAGTCAACGGAAATACGAAGTGAGCATTCGATGCTGCGGGACTCTGTTGATCACCGAGATACACAAACAACCCAGCATCTCGCCCGAAATCTTCCGCTTGATCTGAGAGTTCATCTCCCATGATGATGACAATACCGTCGTGTGCAGCGATATCCTCGAGACCGCCGGCAGCTTGGTCATCTCCAACACGCGCAAACCCTATTAATTCTGCACCACTCGTGTTCGGTGCAAGATCCTTCCGCCGTGCGAGCGTTGGAAAGCCCTTGAGGACAACCTCTTCTTCTACGCGGACCGAACGATAGACCATATCCCCACCTCCGAGCGCACCCACCAGCTCCGCCAGAGTACCGAGGTCTTCGTTCGACGCGAAGGGTGTAGCTACCGCCTTGACCCGCCCTTCCCCCATAACACCAACATGCTGAAGCAACTGATCTAGGGCATCTCTCCATCTCATTGGCCCAGCAGCCCCGTCTAGAGTGCGGACCAAAGGATCTTCTAATCGGATACCTCGGTTCATCCATTCGTGGTTGTGGCGTCCATAGTCGCACATCCACCAACCGTTCACCTCAAGGTTTTCCCGTGGCTTGATGCGCTGGATCAAGTTGTCTCGGGTATGAAGTTCTATGTTGCAACCCTGTGAACAGCTAGGACAAATTGAGGGGGTGTGTTCAAGATCCCAAGCGCGTGCTTTGTGGAGGAACTCCTTAGACACCAGCGCTCCCACCGGACAAATATCCACGATGTTGCCATGCCAGTGCGTTCCCTCCAAACCTTCCTCGAAGAAGGTATCGATCACGGACCGGTTGCCACGTTCGACCACAGTGAGCCGTTGGTCCTGCTCAACCTCATTCATAAAGCGCACACAACGTGTGCACATAACGCAGCGATCTCCGTAGAAAAGAACGTCTCCCCCAAAGTCGTCCCTCCCGAATACGCGCTTTGGCTCTTCCGAGCGTCCGTGGGCCCTGCCTTCCGCATGGACATAGTCCTGGAGGTCACACTCCCCGGACATATCACAGATCGGGCAATCAAGAGGATGATTCACTAGATAGAACTCGAGCACTCCCTCGCGATTTCGAACTGCTTGCTTTGACTCGGTGTGTACTATCTGGTCTTCCATTACTGCCGTCACGCACGACGGCATAGACGTTGGAACTCCCTCAACCTCCACCAGGCAGAGACGGCACATCGCTGGCGATGACATGCCCGGGTGATAGCAATAGTGTGGTACCTCCTTCCCGATCTTCTTCGCAGCCTCAAGGATCGTGGTACCCCGAGGGACGCTGACCGCCTGGCCATCAATCGTGAGCGTGACAAGTCCTGCCATTAAGCAGCTCCTGCCCGTTCACCACCCCGGATAAGCTCCAGATAGTCGTCCCTGAACTTGTTTATAGACGATTGAACCGGTGCTGCAACGGAGTCCGAGAGCACGCAAATCGTCGTACCGACCATTTGATCTGTCATCTCGATCAGCGTGTCTAAGTCTTCCTCAGTTCCCTTGCCTTCTTCAATTCGGCGGAGAATCCTCGCCGTCCAGGCTGAACCCTCCCGGCACGGCGTGCACTGTCCGCAGGATTCGTGTGCATAGAAGTCAACCATGCGGCGAATCTGTTTCACGATGTCCGCCTTGTGGTCCATAACGATGACCGAAGCACATCCAAGCATCGTCCCTACTTCCTCGCACCCTTCGTAGTCTAGCATGCAGATACTCGAATCCTCAGCGTTGATCAACGGCACGGAAGAGCCACCCGGAATTACAGCCTTAAGTTGGTTTCCGTCCCGTATGCCACCGCAGACGTTCTCTATCAAGTCAATGAGCGGGAAGCCTAGCGGAAGCTCATAATTACCCGGCTTCTGTACATGGCCACTCACGCAGAAAAGCTTGGTCCCAGGAGACTTCGCGGTGCCCCATTGTCGGTACCAATCACCACCGTTCATGACAATGTGCGGCACCGCCGCAAGAGTCTCGACGTTGTTGATTGTCGAAGGCATGCCAAAGACACCCACAGCCGCGGGAAACGGAGGCTTCACGCGGGGCTCTCCGCGGTCACCCTCGAGCGAACTCATCAAGCCGGTCTCTTCTCCGCAGATGTAGGCCCCGGCACCTTGGTGAACAGTGATATCTATCGTCGTCCCTGTACCGAGAATGTCCTCACCAGCATATCCCTTCGCATAGGCGTCTTCGACGGCCCTGGCTAGGATCTGGTTAACCTCGAAAAATTCTCCACGGCTATATATGTAGACGTGCTGGGCACGTATCGCGTAGGCCCCTATCAAGCATCCTTCAATGAGTTGATGGGGATCCCATCGCATTAACTCTCGGTCCTTAAATGTGCCCGGCTCGGATTCATCTGCATTGCAAAGCAAATAGTGAGGTCGAGTCGGTTCCTTCGGCATAAATGACCACTTTATTCCAGTCGGGAATCCTGCCCCACCCCTCCCCCGAAGACCTGACGCCTTGATCTCGTCAGTAACTGCGTCAGGCTCTAAGGCTAGAGCCTTCTCCAGGGCCTTATAGCCCCCACGTTCTACATATGTGTCGATACGACGATGTGCAGGGTCCCCGAAGTACTTACTAATGACTCTGACCTCTAGGTCTGAGACATAGGGATACGCCATCAGGCGCTTTCCTCTACCTGGGCTCTGAGGTGCTCAACGATCTTCGGTACATCAACGGGCGTAACATTCTCGAAGTAACGCGAATTAATCTGCACGCACGTGGGGAACCCGCATGCGGCTAGGCATTCCGTCTCGATAATGGTGAAGTCACCATCCTCAGACGTTGCTCCAAGCTCCGTGTCTGTGTGGCGCAGGAACGCCGCCAACACCTCGTCCGCACCGCACAGGTTACAGGAGATATTCGTACAGACCTGTACGAGATGTCGACCGACGGGGCGCTTGTTATACATCGTGTAGAAAGTCGTGACACCCCGAACGTATGCCGGAGAAAGGTCGAGTAGTTCGGCGACACGGTCCATCGACTCGGGGCTCACGTGCCCTCTGACTTCCTGAACCATTGAAAGCACTGGAAGTAGCGATGCTCGCTTTTTCGGATACCGGGTAAGAATTTTCTTGAGGCGTTCCTGATATTCTCCCTCGAACAGCTCGGCCTCAGGGTTTTTCTCAATCAGCATATAGGGCATCGTCCCCGAAACCGACGAGTGTCCCCCATCTAGGGGGCGCTCCCCAACAAAGTCGTCACCCCTTATTTGCTCCTCTGTAAGATCAAACTCACCGGTATTTCCGGCCCAACCCGGATTCTTGAGAGGCACGTCACTCATCGGTCGATCTCTCCAAGCACGATGTCCAGACTCGCGTTGATCATGATGAGGTCGGAGACGAGGTGCTCCTCTGCAAGCTTCGGGAGCACTGATAGGTTCACGAAAGAAGGTGGGCGGATCCGCCAACGCACGGGCTTTGTTCCACCTTCTTCTGCAACGATATACATACCGAGTTCGCCTTTTGAACCCTCGATTGCCATGTAGCAGTCACCCTCAGGGGCCGGTATCCCCTCGGTGATGAGCTTGAAGTGGTGGATCATACTCTCCATGTCGGACATGCAATCCGTCTTGGAGGGGAGAGAGATGTTCGGATCTTCAACATCAATCGGGCCACCGGGTAGCCGCTCTAGTGCCTGCCGGAGCAAAGAGACACTCTGCCGCATCTCTTCCATCCTACACAGATAGCGGTCATAACAGTCACCGTGTTTCCCGACAGGGATCTCAAAATCATATGTCTCGTAGTCATAGTAGGGTTGGTCTTTGCGGACGTCGTATTCCACACCGCATGCTCGAAGATTCGCACCAGTGAATCCGGAATTGATCGCCTCTTCGGCACTGATCGCCCCCACACCTTGACTGCGCCCAATATGGATCTGGTTCCTGGTCAGTAGGCGATCGATCTCATCGAGCGTGTTAAGAAACGTATCAATGAAGTCCTGCAACCCGTCGGTCCACCCCTCTGGTAGATCAGCCATCATGCCACCGACTCGGGTCGCCGAGGTCGTGATCCGCGCACCGGTAAAAGCTTCGTGAAGCTTGTAGATACGTTCCCGCTCCTGGAACGCGTAAAGGAACGGGGTAAACGCTCCGACATCGATCGCGGTGGTACCAAGCCAAAGCAAGTGACTGAAAATCCGATCCATTTCCATGCAGATCACCCGCACGACCTTACACCTTTCGGTGACCTCTATCTCCATGAGCTTCTCGACCGCCATGACGTACGCGCAGTTGTAGATCAGAGGCGCTAGGTAATCTATGCGGTCAGTCAGCGTGACGATCTGATTCCAGGTGCGGTATTCACCAAGTTTCTCAAAAGAGGAATGCAGGTACCCGATATGCGGGATAACACGCTTTACCGTTTCCCCATCTAGTTCACAAACAAGTCGAAGTACACCGTGTGTTGCTGGGTGCTGCGGCCCAATATTGATCAACATGTTCTCGGTACCGAGGTCAGGCTCTGGCATATCGAAGGGCAAGATCGGGCTGTCCACCACAGAGCCATCAACTCCCATCTCTGGGTTACGACCGACGTTGAATTCCACAGTCCTCTTACTCATCGGAAATCTCGCTACCCACCCCATCCTTCGTCCCGATGATCGGGGCTGCCTGCTGCGGGTCACGTCCAAGGTCCATTTCTTCAGCGATGTATGAGTGTTCCACTGACTGATCGAGTGCTCGACGTGTCTGCTCCGCGCGTGAAAACCGACCCCTCAATGGGAAATCCTTTCTCAGAGGATGTCCTTCCTCATAGTCATGCGGCATTAGAATACGCCGGAGGTCAGGATGTTTACGGAAAGTCACACCAAACAGGTCATAGATTTCTCGTTCGAGCCAGTTGGCGGCACTCCAGAGTTCTACGATTGAATCAATTTCCAGGCCATCGAGCGGGAGTTCACAACGAATTCTCAGCGCACGCTTGTGAACTGTTGAGAATAGCTGATAGACGACATCAATTGGGCGCCCTGCCCCATAATCGACTGCAGTGATATCAGAGATCATATCATACTGGTGGTCCTGATCATCACGAAGCCAGTGCAGAATCTCTAGATTGCGCGCTGAATCAATCCAAACGACGTGCTGTGTACCCGCGGACACCCGATGACCTGATACCGAATCTCCAAATCGCAACAAGAGCGCAACAACCGAGGGATGGCCATCCGGATCATCTATCTTGCCATCTGAACTACCCGTTGATCTTTCTGAGGGGTGCGGACCCTCCTCTACGGCATCAAGGCCCGCCTTCATTTCATCAAGCGTCACGGGATCAGCTCTTCCGGAGGCTCTTCGGTAGCTCCTGATTCTTTGTTCGAGAGTTCCTCTTGCTGAGTCGAGTTACCGAATGGTCCGGTGAGCCCAACTACCTGGGCATCGTTCGCGTGGGGTCGGGCTACCGAACTTGGATCCTCAGCACGGTGTTCGAAGTGCCTGGAAAGTGATTCCTCTCTTATCTTCTCCTGGATCATCATCAGCCCGTAGATCAATCCTTCCGGGCGGGGCGGACAGCCTGGAACATAGACGTCGACTGGAATGATCGTGTCTATGCCTTGGACCATAGAGTAAACATCGAATACCCCCCCAGAACTCGCGCACGCTCCCATTGAGACACACCACTTCGGCTGAGGCATCTGATCCCAAATCCGTCGAAGCACCGGAGCTAGCTTATACGGCACTCTGCCAGCGCAGATCAAAACATCAGCCTGACGCGGACTGAATGACATCCGCTCCATACCGAACCGGGCTAAATCATAATTGGAAGCAGCAGACGCCATCATCTCAATCGCACAGCACGCGGTACCAAATGGCATTGGCCACAAGGAGTTACGTCTACTCCAGTTGATAATCCAGTCGATCTTGCTCGTAAGGAAGGTAGGGCTACCATCGCCGAACATTCCTCCGGTTACAGACGATGTTCCGCCCCCAGGCAGCACGTCCCTTAATCCCATTCAAGCCCTCCCTTCTTCCATTCGTATAGAAGGCCAACCGCAAGAACGATCACAAACAGTGACACCGCAACAAAAGCGCTCCAACCCAATTCACGCATTTGAACAGCCCACGGTATCAGAAAGATCGTCTCTAGATCAAACACGATAAAGCTGATCGCGACCATGTAGAACTTTACACTGAAACGGGCCCTGGTGTCCCCTAAAGGAATCATGCCTGACTCGTAGGGCATGAGCTTTTGGGGCGTCGGCCGAAGCGGGTTCAAGATGTGTGATGTGACCACCATCCCGATCGCATTAACGACGGAAATGCCGAAGAGCAGAAGGAGGGGGAGATAAGCTCCCGACATGACTCAACTTATGTTTGTGAAATTGTTCACTAAGTGTTGAGAAAAGGTATCCGAGACGCCGCTTAAGTGTCAACTGGACACGGCCTGATTTGGTAGTATTTCCACTTGATTTGCACGATCTTCAGGCACTCGTATATCTTGGGCGCCGCGTCCTCGGGGGCGAAGCCCTCCCGGCTCCCTGCCCCGCTGATCTCAAACACCGTGAGTGCTAAGCGTCCAGATGCCAATTAAAAGTGATAAGTGGATACGCAGGATGTGCGAGAATCATGACATGATCCACCCGTTCGAGCCGGGTCAGGTCCGTGACGGGAATATCTCCTACGGTCTCTCCTCCTACGGGTACGACATCCGTGTATCATCGGAATTCAAAGTTTTCACGAACGTCCACAACTCCATTGTAGATCCGAAGAATTTTGACGACCGCTCGTTCGTAGATATCGAGGGGTCCGAGTGTATCATACCACCTAACTCATTCGCGTTGGCACGCACGGAAGAGTACTTCCGGATACCGAGAGACGTGCTGGTCATCTGCGTTGGCAAATCGACTTACGCGCGGTGTGGTCTGATTGTGAATGTTACTCCGCTTGAACCTACGTGGGAGGGATATCTCACACTTGAGATCTCGAACACAACGCCCTTGCCGGCCAAAGTCTACGGAGGAGAAGGTATAGCGCAGCTTCTCTTCTTTGAGGGTGACGAAGAACCAGAAACGGCTTACGCAGATCGGCAGGGGAAATACATGGAACAGACTGGAGTGACCCTGCCTAAGATGTGAGTCGGAGAGCTCTTAGCGTGACCTCAGAATAGATCTGAATCCAGTGCATCAAGATGGAGGCGGAAGATCAATATCGAGCCCGGTGGTATGCTGCCACTTCCGCTATTTCCGTAGCCGAGCTCTGGAGGAATCACAACCCTTCGAGTTCCTCCTACCCGCATACCGGTAACGCCTTCGTCGAATCCGGGGACCACACCCCCACTGCCTAATGTGAAGGAATATGTCCCTGCATCAAATGTTGCAGCATTTGATAATTGGCCGGTATAAGTAACAGTTGCGACATCTCCGGCAGTCGCTGTCTTTCCCGTCCCCAACTCAATCTCTTCTATATAAAGACCCGTGGCAGTTCGGGTCATTGCAGAGAGATCAATACCGAGGGAAGCGGCGAAGTCAGTCTCTTCAATTACCTCGGGGGCAAACGGATCACCACAACTCGCTACTAAGAATCCCAGAAGAAGCGCACATAGCCCGAGGTCGCTGTTGTGAAGCTGATCTCTCACTCTTATAGCTCCTAGTCCAGGCCAATGAGTCGCATTTCGAGGATCAGGGGAGATCCTACCGGGATCTTGCCAATAACAGCCACACCCTACTGGGCAGTGCTGAAGCGAGCAAGCATAAATAGAAGGACTCTTCTTGATTGCTACTGGGGCGGGAGGGTTCGAACCTCCAACCTCCTGGTTAACAGCCAGGCGCTCTGCCAATTGAGCTACACCCCATCTGTTCTGTGTTGTTCTACTGAGCCCGCATACAACATCCATACCAAGAGCAGATGTACTTAGATGGTAATAAAATGGCCGCGATTCTTTAAGGAATCGCGGCCATCTCGCCAGCTGGATATCTTCAGTTACACGAGTATCTCGCGATCCCGGTAGGGATTAGAGTTGGTATTCTGACAGTCCTTTATGTCACTCATACGCCAAGTGTGGTTCGGTGTCGTTAAGTCGTCAATCCCAACCCATCCATCAAGGAGAGATCTCACTTCCTAATCCAGTGATTTAAGCGCTGCAACAGTTGATCGGACATGCTCAGCACTACTCTCAAGTGCCGCACGTTCCTCTCCATCAAGTTCTACCTCAATAACCCGCTCAATTCCATTTTCACCGAGCATGCATGGAACTCCTAAGTAGAGATCCCTCATACCATACTCACCCTGCAACCAAGCAGCACAAGGAAGGATCCTACGCTTGTTCTTCACTATCGCCTCTGCCATCTGTACGGCGGCGGCTGCCGGTGCATAGTATGCACTCCCCGTCTTCAAATGGCTCACGATCTCACCACCGCCCTTCCGAGTCCGCTCGATTAGTGCATCAATACGATCTAGAGAAAGCAATTGTGAGAGAGGTATGCCACTCACTGAGGTATAACTCGCGAGTGGAACCATTGTATCCCCATGGCCACCAAGCACCAGCGCCTGGATATCTTCGATGCTTACATCAAGCTCCAGGGCGATGAATGACCGGTAACGGGCGGTATCAAGCACTCCAGCCATTCCGATAACCCGCTCTCGAGGAAACTGGGTTTCCTCGAGAGCAACCTGTGCCATCACATCTAGTGGATTTGTGACTACGATAACGATTGCATTAGGTGCGACCCGTTTAATCTCTCGGCTAACAGAACCGATAACTCCTGCATTTGTCTTGAGAAGGTCATCTCGGCTCATTCCCGGCTTTCGAGCGATTCCAGCCGTCACGATGAAGACTTCTGAATTCTCTGCTTCCTCGTAGGCATTAGCTCCGATTATTCGCGAATCAAAACCTTCGATCGGAGCACTCTCCCACTGGTCCAGACCCTTCCCTTGAGGTATCCCCTCGACGATATCGAGAAGGATGACTTCTTGTGCTAGTTCTTTTTGAGCCAAAAGCTGAGAGCACGTAGCACCAACATGCCCTGCTCCGACCACAGCGATCTTTTTTGTAGTCACCAGAAAATTATGCTTGAGTAGTCTGATCCCAGGCCGGACGACTAGCCCAGGTTAGGATTGAGAAAGTGGAGTGTAAAAGGCCTGATCGAAGAGGTCTACCCACCAGTCTGAGATAGAGCCACGAGGCCTCCTGACCCTATTTCACTTCCCTGGACCAAGTAATGGCGCTCAGGCTTAATCTGGAGTGTTTCCTCAATAAGCGGACGGAGGTCCCGACCAGCTCGAAGATGATCACGCAAATTCGTCTCGATCTCTCCGAATAGACATGGACGAAGCTGTCCGGCAGCAGTGAGTCGCATACGATTGCAACGATGACAATAGTTATGACTCATCGGAGTGATGACTCCAACGGTCCCAGGTGCATCTGGGAACCGATAGTAGTCCGCAGGTCCGTTCCCAAAAGGCCCATCAACTGGTTCCAATTGATCAATGGCTCTTACCCGAGTTAAGGCTTCCTGACAGGATACGAAACTATTAGCACTCAGATCGAGGTTCGATCCCGTGGGCATCATCTCAATAAAACGCACATGCCATGGCCGCTCTTTAGTGATGCGAGCAAAATCTTCGATCTCGTCATCGTTTCTTCCACGAATCAGGACAACATTGACTTTGATCGGTGCAAAACCCACACGCTCAGCTGCCTCAAGCCCTTCGAAAATCTTTGGGAATGAACCAGGCCGACGTGCAATCTCATCAACCCGATCCTGTTGCAGGGAGTCAAGCGAGATATTCAAGCGTTGAATACCCGCATCTCTGAGGTCTTGTGCCTGATCAGCCAGCAGAACCGCGTTAGTAGAGAGCGAGAGGTCTTCAATTTCTGGGATAGCAGAAATCTTACGGATAAGATCCGGGAGATCCCGCCGGATTAGCGGCTCACCTCCAGTAATTCGAACTCGGCGGAGCCCCATTCCGGCCATCGTCCTTACGATGGTTTCAATCTCTTCATAATTAAGAAGCTCATCCCGCTTCAACCAGGTCAGTCCCTCAAGCGGCATGCAGTAGATGCAGCGGAGATTACATTTATCCGTGACGGACACACGCAAATATTCAACGCGACGGCCGAACTGATCAATCATGCTAGTCCCTCATCAGTTAAGGGGACTACATGTGTTGAGCCCTCTAGGCCAGCGCCCGGTGGAATAGTGCCCTCCACCCATTTTGATACACCGTCCACGTAATGCTCCTTCTTCCAGACCGGTAGCCGTTTCTTGATCTCTTCAATCACAAACCGAGACGCCTCATAAGCTTCTGCCCGATGTGGACTCGAGACAGCAATGCCTACACTAATGTCCCCAATCTTCAACTCACCGAATCTATGCGCCACCGCAATCCGATCAGTGCCTAAGGGGATGGTAGCCTCTAATGCGATCTCCCGAAGAACCTCCGTGGCCATCTCAGCGTACACATCATAACGCATACCTGTGACTTTTCTTCCTTCAGCGTGGTCCCGAACAACACCAATAAAGAGAAGTGCTGCACCATCCTCATCAGATCCAACTTTAGCCAGCAAGGCAGCCGTGTCGATCGGGTCGGAAGACACTTCGGCAAAGATCACTTCTAACCACCCGCCACTGGTGGAATGAAGGCCACTTCATCACCTGCCGTAAGTGGTTCATCTAAGAACGAGTATATCTGGTTAATCGCCACAGCAGGTTTCTCGGGAAGCATATCAAACGGTGCTCCTCGACCTCTGAGTTCATTGACGAGGTCAGCTACTGTTGAACCAGACGGCAAGTCGATCGAGAGCTCGGAGACACCTAGTCTGTCTCGGTACACAGCGAAGAACAGAGTTCGGACGGGGACTGACATAGATAGTAGATAATAGAGGAGTACCGGTCAGAGGAGATTGGAACCCCTTGAACCCCTCGTCAACGCCCCAGAGTTGGCCTTAGATCGTTAAGAATGTTCGCTTCACGATCCCAGAAGGGTTCTTGACCATCCAATTCACAAACCCGGACTACCACCATCGCGACCGCCGCGAAGACGCCTGATCTGCTCCCCGAGTTGCTGCCGCATAGCCTGGAAACGTACTAATTGAGATGGTGAAAGAATCTCAAGAAGTCTCTCCTGCTCCTCTTGAAATAGCTCTAGTTCTTGCTCTCGGAGAACGATTAATTGATCTAAGATCTCGCCCGCTTCCTCATCGTTTTCTCGACCTTCTACAGCTATTGCCTCTACACGGCGCTTTAGTGCCAGCTCGTTCCGCATGAGTTCACCCCGTTTCTCATCGAAATCGCGCGCCTGGTCGCCTATCGCCCTCCACTCGTCTTCGCTCAGGTCAAGTCGCTCTCTAATTCTCTGATCCATGCGCACACGAACCCTCTGCTCAAGCCCGGCTCGTTCAGAAGGCGGAGGTGGTCCTCTCCTGCCACCACCGCGCCGTCCACGCTGCCCCTCAAGGGACGTAACAGTCATGAGCGAGAAAGCGAGCCCAGCCAAGAGCATCAGATTAGTCCTATATGCAAACCTCATGCAGCACCTCCAGACGTACCTACTGTAAGTTCCTCCAAAAGCTGCGTTAACGCCTCATCCGACAGTCCTCCCAACATCGGTGCACCGGCGATAAGTGCGTCATCAGTCAGCCACAGATTCTCACTCTCGATTTCGAATTCAGATTCGGCCAACGGAAGATCGCCAGGCCCAGACCGGTCCAAGATCACATTGAGTCCAATAGCCAATAAAGCTACAGCAGCTGCCGCGGCTCCCCACCACTGGCGATGACCAGTAACCCTGCGACTGTGCACAGATGCGTTAATCTTGTCCGCCAAACCTTCCGGCTCCATCGCACGGCTCGAGAATATGAGATACGCGAGATCGAGTTCATCACGGCACTCATTACAATCCGCAAAGTGAAGGTCGGCCAATTCTTCCTCGCCATCAGCTAGCCTACCTGCTGCGTAGTCAGGAATTAGCTCCCGAATCCATTCACACTTTGTTCTGTTCATTCCATTAAGTCCCTCAGGCGCCGAATACCGTGAAAGTAATTCACTCTGGCAGCGCTTTCACTAGATCCGATCATTTCTCCCACTTCTCTAAAACTCATCCCCTCATCTACCCTGAATGCTATGGCGAGCCTCTGCTTCTCGGGTAACTGCTCCATCATCATCCTTGCTCGGGCAGCTTCTGAAGCAATCACCGCCCTTTCATCTGGCCCTTTCGCTTCGGAGTACACCGGTCCCACCATATCTATGGATATCTCCTTTCGCCGCCCTATTCGCCTTATCACACCTCGTGCTTCGTTAGCTGCTATAGTGAGGATCCACGTCCGAAACGATGCTTCTCCCCGAAATCCTGCTATCGCCCGGAACCCTTTAATAAAAGTATCCTGGGCCACATCCTGAGCAGCGCCTTCGTCACTCAATATCGAGAGCGCTACTCGATATACCGCTGCATGGTGGCGTTTGACCAAGACGTCTAAGGCTGAGTCGTCTCCAGCCTTACCCCGTTCTACGAATTCCTCGTCAGCAGGAACCGCTAAGGACCGTTCATGATCATTCACCGATAATTCCCTCAAGCGCCGAATACCATCAAGGTAATTCACTCTCGCCGCAGCGCCTTCCATAGATCCGATCATTGAAATTCAGATGCACCGGAGACAAGAAACGTTAAAGCTCGCTTTGTGCCCGAACCAAGTTTGAGAGCGGGTCTCTTTAGTCTGCCAGTTCGTCTAGCTGTGCAACACGAGCGCGTAGATGCCTTGAAGGTTTGAACACAGGCACGGAGCGAGACGGGACCTCAACTGGGTCACCGGTACGTGGGTTTCGAGCCATCCGTGTCTTTCTCTTGCGCACCTTGAAGGTGCCAAATCCACGGATCTCAATATTATCTCCCTTGCTGAGCGCCAGCTTCACTGCGTTGAGGAAGCCATCCACAACCATAGCAGAATCCTTCTTTGTGATCCCGGGACCGATCGCGTCGGTCACCTGCTCGACCAGGTCTGCCTTAGTCATGGTCCCTCCGCAGGAACGTCTCTTTAGGGTCATCAGTCCCTGGCTTCTTAGCTAGGGGGCAGAGACTGTAACAAGGCAAAATCGAGGCCGCAAGGTGATGGGAGTTGTTGTGACAGAGTGACTTAACAGCCTCTCCGTTCTTCCATCAGGTTGAGAAAGGTATCGAAAAGATAACGACTGTCGTGGGGGCCTGGAGCAGCCTCCGGGTGATATTGGACTGATAGCACTGGTAAGGTTCGATGTTCTACTCCCTCAACTGTTCCATCGTAGAGATTAACATGGGTGAGCCGAAGACCGGGCGCTCCAGGTATTTCATCTCCTACACCACTCCGGACTGCGAAGCCGTGATTCTGAGAGGTGATCTCGACTGTCTGCTGTTCAAGAAACTTTACTGGGTGATTACCGCCGTGGTGCCCGAACGGAAGCTTGAAGGTGCTCGCCCCAAATGCGCGGCAGATGAGTTGATGACCTAAGCAGATACCAAAAACCGGTATGTCTGCTTTAGCAAGTCCCAGAATCGCAGCCTCTGCCTTCTCTACAGCTGCCGGGTCACCCGGGCCATTCGATACAAATAGTCCGTCCGGAGGATCCGAGAGAATCTCCTCTGCCGGTGTATCAGCAGGGATCACTGTCACGCGGCAACCCCGTTCAGAGAGAAGTTTTGGAGAATGAGCCTTTACACCAAAGTCGTACGCTACCACGTGGAAACGCTCGTCTCCGACTGCGGAAATTTCGTAGGGCTCCGAGGTTGAGACTCCACATGCCAAATCAAGTCCTTCCATATGAGGATGATCTTGGATTCTACCCATCACCTTCTCTGCTGGCATATCGGCTGGCGCTATCGCTCCTCGCATGGCGCCCTGTGACCTTATATGGCGAGTGAGGGCTCGGGTATCCAAATCAGAGATACCTGTTATACCGTGACGACGAAGATATTCATCCAGTCCTTCCTGTGACCTCCATGAAGAGTGGACCCTGGACGCTTCACGGACGATGAAGCCAGCAACTTGAGGCATCGGTGATTCCCGGTCCTCTGCGTTGACTCCATAGTTTCCAATCAGAGGGTAGGTCATCGTCACGAGTTGGCCAGTGTACGACGGGTCAGTAAGAACCTCCTGATACCCACTCATGCAGGTATTGAATACTACCTCACCAAGAGCAAGCGCTTCGGCACCAAGAAGGTTGCCATCAAAGCGACGTCCATCTTCTAGAAGCAGATACGCAGTGCGGATCAGAAAACACTCACTTGTTTGCCTATGTGGTTGTTGTGCCAAAACTAGCGACCACCGATATCGGGTCAACCAAGCGGTCTAGTGCCCTCCCGGGTAGCTTATACCGTAGTTACGTTGAGCAATCGATATAAGTTCGAGAGTGAGCATGAGCCCTGATACGATCTTTATCCACGCTGACGAATCTTGCCTAGGCAATCAGTTTCAAACCCGCGCTAACCCGGGCGGTGCAGCAGGTCTTATGGAGGCCTGGCAAGAAGGGGAGTGGCAGCGTCGGGACTACTGGATCTCCGAGTCAGACACTACGAACAACCGGATGGCTCTGCGTAGTGCAATAGAAGGGTTGCGAGTGCTGAACCGGCAATGCACAGTACACTTCATCTCTGATAGCAGGTACCTCGTCGACGGTATCACGCAATGGTTACCCAGCTGGAAAAAAAATAATTGGAAACGGAAGCGCGGCACGATCCTGAATCTGGAACTATGGAAAGAGCTCGACATTGAACTTCAGGGGCACGATGTACGTCCAAAATGGGTTCGTGGTCATGATGGACACCCCGAGAATGAATATGCAAATCACTTGGCTACCAGAGCAGCAAAGGATCGAACTGAGTCGGGTGGACTTGTCGAATCAGGATTTCAGGAATGGCTCGACGGGCTGCGCGAGAAGGGCATGTACATGGACTACCTCGAATTCGAGGGCCCAAAGGCGCGTTTTGGGAAAGGTTGAACCCAGCGGTTACGAGAGTGCTACTTGGGAGCATCCTCTCCATGCATCACAGTGGCTCCGAAAAGAACTTCCATAAACGCGAAACGGCCCGGACCGTAGCAAGCTACGACCGGGCCGCTTCTTCTTGAGGAATCCGGCTGCCGCTTCACGTCACGACCTCCGCTTTCCTAACTGCGCTGGTGGAATCCTGGCCTTTGCTTGGATCCGCCCTCGTGTGGGCGGCTAGGCCTCTCTCCCTCCAACTCTCGTGTTGTCGCGCGGTCCGCGACCGAGAGCGCCCCAGAGCTCTTCAGGGCTTTCGATGAGGGCCAGCGACCTCCCCCATCTGACTTATCGGTCTTCCAAGTTCCGATTCGCCCGTGTCACCACTGCGCCGTCACGCTCGGCAACTCACCTTTCAGATTCATCATAGGGATGACCAACGCCATCGTCTTTAATGAGCCGCATCTGAAACGCAAGAGTGATTTAGGGACTATGAGAGGAGGACGCAAGGATCGCATCTATAAACAAGTGTATTTTTACCAATGACGTCCTAAGTCACTGTTATATAATCATTTACCTGTGCCGTCAAATGTTTCTTCGAGGTCTATTCGGGTAGACTAGTAAACATATGATTTAGCCGACGTAACTTACTGAGTGACAACGATTTTTGATTTGGAGATTCCTTGTTCTTAGTTCACTGCACACGGCACAGTGAGCGTAGTATGTATGGCTTTTTTTGTTGTGTTAACGACATGAATTTATGAAGAAAACACCTGTTTAAAGCTCTCTACCATGCATTCTTTGACCTCAGCCATACAAACGGGAGCCTGTAGCTCCCGCTCAAGCGAACTGACTCCGCGATCACGGACGCCACACGGAACAATAGTCTCGAAGAAATCAAGTTTAGTTGAAACATTGAGTGCAATACCGTGGGATGTAATCCAACCAGAGGAGACCCGAACCCCGATAGCTCCAAGCTTACCAAGTTCTGTAAAGACACCTGTTCCACTCGGATCTCGATTCGCCTGGACCCCGAATGAACACGCGACTTTAATCAGCACACTCTCAAGGTCCCGTAGATACTGATGTAGGTCTTTTCTATCTGGCTTAAGATCCATAATAGGATAGACGACAAGTTGTCCGGGACCGTGATATGTCACGTCACCTCCCCGCCCAACCTCAAAGAGCGCAATTCCTCTCTTCTCGAGTTCTCCCGCATCAAGTAGCACATGCGCATAATCAGAGCTTGAGCCGAGCGTAATGACGTGCGGATGCTCAAGAAGCAAGATCGTGTCAGGTATAGTCGCTTCTCGCCTCTCGCGGATGAGGTGAGCCTGTAGCTCTAACGCCTCCGAATACTCTATGGTACCTAGCTCGCGAACAGCAAGAGACCTGTGTGGGGAGTTCATGCGTCTTCGGGAAAGCTCTCCAGCATCTCCTTAAGAGCTGAAAGAAATCTGGCAGCATCCGCCCCATCAACTATCCGGTGATCGTAGCCAAGCGAGAAAAGTGATCGCTTGCGGATGGCTACGACGTCCATCTCAGTTTGCTGGTCCGTCACCACGGCCACACGCTTCTCAATAGAACCTATTCCTAGGATCGCTGAGGTTCCCTTAGGAATCACGGGTAAGCCAACCACCGTTCCCAGGACACCCGGATTCGTGATCGTAAACGTGGCTCCCTGAATCTCGTCAGGCATGAGTTTCCGTGCCCTCGCACGTCCCGCTAGATCCACGATCTTGTTCCCAATACCAACGAGACCAAGATGATCCGCATCATGGACTACGGGAACGATGAGGCCCGGATCCAAATCTACTGCCATACCTAGATTCACATTCCCTCTGTAGATGACGTTATTCCCAGATACAACTGAGTTCACCATAGGGAAGTCTCGGAGTACACGTGATACGGCCCACGCTACGAAAGACGTATAGCTCACTCGAGCATTTTGTGCCTCCCACCGACTGCGACTTAAGGTTCGAATCCGATCGATTACTGAAAAATCAATCTCGATAAAAGAATGCACATGAGGAGCTATACGTTTCGCGATCACCATATGCTCTGCAGTGAGCCGCCGCATCTTATCCATGCCTTCAACCTGATCGGCTGGTCGCACCGGATACTCTGGATGTTGTACTTCTTTGTAGAAGGAATCCCACAAACTTGATGGCTCTGATTGAATCGGGACGCCGTCTCTAGCGCGCGCCGCGGAAATTGTGGGGGGGTCTGCCCCCGTGGCACCAGAAGATTCCATAAACGCCACGATGTCCTGCTTGGTGACCCTTCCTGCATGCCCACTGCCTACGATGTTGGTAAGATCAATCCCATGTTCCGCTGCGATCTTGCGCACAACCGGGGTAGAGCGTGTCCGTAACCGCTCTTCCGCACTCTGGCTCACATCTAAGGTCTGAGTCGCTGCCAGAGATGGTGCTACTAAATCTGGCTCTAAAGTTTTGTCCGGTGTTGTATCGACTAACGCTATCCCTTCTGGATCAATCAAAGCTAGAACCGTACCGACCTCGACCGTCTCTCCTTCTTCAACCCCTACCTCGACCAGTATGCCCGCCGAAGGTGCCGGGATCTCCGCATCCACTTTGTCAGTGGAAATCTCCAAGATTGGCTCATCACGCTCGACTGTATCACCGACCTGCTTCAGCCATTTAGAGACAGTCCCTTCGGTGATCGACTCACCCATCTGAGGCATAGGAACTTCTATGCGAGCCACGCTAGGTTACTCCAGTATGGAGGAGATGTACGCGAAACCTCGCGGCATGCTCAGTACGCAGCAAGATATCTCCCAGCCGTGACAATATCCTCAACTTGTGGCAGGAAATAATCTTCCAAAGAGCCAGCATACGGAACAGGGGAATCGATTGCAGTTACTCTGAGAATCGGTGCATCAAGCCACTCAAATGCTCTCTCGTTCAAGCGAATTGCAATCTCACCCGCTATCCCGCCCGTGCGTGTATCCTCGTGCACGATAAGAATCCTTCCAGTGCGCTTCAAACTCTCCACAATCGCGTCTTCATCAAGAGGTAAGAGCGTTCGAAGATCTATGATTTCTACCCCTACACCATCCTCTTTCTCAAGCTTTTTTGCAGCCTCGACAGACTTGTGGACCATTGCTCCATATGTGACGAGGGTAAGATCAGAGCCCTCCCTGACAGTGCGAGCTTTACCAAGTGGTACAACGTAATCTTCGTCCGGCAGTACTTCCCTAAGAGTAGGCGCGCGGTATAGAGCTTTGTGTTCTTCAAAGATGACTGGGTTGTCATCTCGAATCGCCGCTTTTATGAGACCCTTAGCGTCGTAGGCCGTACTCGGATAGACGATTTTGAACCCCGGCGTGTGGAAGAACGCCATCTCCACATTTTGAGAATGGAAAGGTCCTCCCCTGTTACCCCCGCCGACAGGCCCCCTTACCACGATCGGCATAGGGCCAGCACCCCTGTATAGTGAGGTAGCGATATAGTTTGTGAGTACATCATACGCGGGTGAGATGAAGTCCATGAACTGCATCTCTACAACGGGTCGCAAACCCATGTGAGCGGCTCCAGCTGCGGCCCCAGTGAACCCGCCCTCTGCAATGGGTGTGTCTATTACACGTAGATCTCCAAAATAATCAAGAAAACCACGAGTAACCTTGAATGCACCTCCATAGACACCGATATCCTCTCCCATTAAGAAGACGCTATCATCCCGAACCATCTCCTCAAACAACCCCTCACTGACCGCTTCCAGCAGGGTGACGGGCTCCCCACGTGCTGTCTTCTTGAGGTGCTTGGGAGCAGGATGGTTCATGTATTTAGCTCACTGCTATCTCTTCTATAAGGCCCATCCGTCCGTGTCCACGGGTGCTGGGTTATAGTATCTGTGTAAACACCTTTCGCGGCCTCCCGGCCATCCGGAACCGGTTCGCCGGTCGCCTGCTCTGCCGCCAACCTGCTCTCCTCTTCTGCGCGTATGCTGATCTTGTGGAGGACTGCTTCTCCTACCCAACCTTCTTCTAAGATCCTGAGCTCGAACAAATCAATGGGATCACGATCCACCCACATGGCAAGTTCGTCCGGATCGACGTAATCCTGAGGATCATGCTGTGCATAACCAAGGCGTCTGTAATACCTCAGTTCTACCATCTGAGTACCTTTTCCTGCCCTTGCGCGCTTCGCTGCCCTGCTCACGGCTTCATATACCGCTATGACATCAGTCCCATCCACAGATTCTGAACCGATCCCATACCCAGCTGCTTTCTCAGTAAAACTCCGGACTCGAGTATTCTTATGTGTGGCTGTTGAAAACGCCCACTGATTAGCCTCAACCATCAGAATCAATGGACAACGCTGAACCGCGGAAAAATTGAGACCTTCATGCCAGGCACCCGTTGACGATACATCATCGCCGCAGAAGACCATGCCGACTCGGGACTCATCTCTAACCTTAAAAGACAGTGTAATTCCAGCCATGACCTCTAACATGGTTCCAAGTGGTGAAACCGGACCAATGATTCCCTTTTGAAAATCAACCCAATGGATGTTGGCCTCTTTGCCCTCCGTTGGACCGGTCACCCGCCCCATGTACTGACGAAAGAAGTCGACTAATTCCCCGCCGAATAGAAACAAGGCTCCGGCAGCTCGTACCGTCGGCGCAAGAAAGTCACCCGTCCCGTCTGTTTGACGATTGAGTGCAAAGGCAGCACCGGCGGCACCAGCTTCCTGTCCGAATGACCGGTAAATTTCTCCGGTCACATGGCCCTGCTTTTGTAACATCTCTAGCCGTTCTTCAGCTGCTCTCGTGAGTACGAGCGAATGGTACAGTCCAAGGAGCTGAGTCTGATCAAGTCCAGCTATTAGAGAATCAGACATCGGCCGCACAGATAGCACAGCAGACCCCACTAGGGAGGCCGTTAGCGCCTCCGAATACCACTGAGGGTTCCTTAGTTACCCGAATTACCCGGGTCTTCAGTCGTACCTGCCGTAGCACCTTCTGCGGGCTCCTCGCCGAGACCCGGAACCACTGAGACAGGAGCGGGCGCCGCGGAAGGAGCCTCGACCTGGATCACGGACTCGGGTTGTCTGGCACGTGAGGACATCACCGATAGTACAAGCGCTAGGACCAAGAATATAGTGCCCGAGATCCATGTAGCTCTGGTCAAAACCGTGGTCGCTTGTCGCCCTCCTAAGATCCCTTCAGTCATCGCAGCGCCACCACCAACCGCGGCTAGGCCGCCACCTTTTCCAGACTGAAGAAGGATTACGACTGACATAAATATGCCGTCGACTACTAAGACAGCCAGCAAGAATGTATACATCTTCCTTGTATTCCCTTATTCCCCACCGGAGTGACACGCTAAACGTCGGAGAGCACCCGAGGGGTGTCAACGGCAGCTTCAGCCAGCCGCGCGGGTAATCTCGCCAAACGATTGAGGGTTGACGCTGGCACCACCAATAAGGACTCCATCTACATCCTGCGCTGCGAGGAGTTCTGTTGCGTTGCTTGGTTGGACTGAGCCTCCATAAAGAATCTCCGTCCGAGCTGCAGTCGTCGCACCGATGGCCTGCTCCAGTCGATTCCGAAGCGTCCCGTGGGCTCCTGCCGCATCCATGGGCGTTGCTGTCTTTCCTGTACCAATCGCCCAAACTGGCTCATATGCGATTAGAAAACGGGTTTCAGGATCAGGGATCGAGGTTAAGGCCAAATCAAGTTGATTCAAGATCACCTCATTGACTCGGCCCGCTTCGCGCTCTTTAAGTGTCTCCCCAACACAAATCACTGGTACGAGATCCTGCCGAAGAACGGCGGCAACCTTGAGTGCAACTTGTTCATCCGTCTCACCGAACAATTGCCTCCTTTCAGAGTGTCCCACAAGAGCGTAGCTGGCACCTGCATTAGCTGCCATCGCGGCAGAAATCTCACCGGTGAACGCTCCCCGATCCTCCCAATGAACATTCTGGATACCAAGCTGGACTCTTGGATCTCTCTCCTCACACTTATAAGCAGCTAAAAGAGAGACCGCTGGAGGAAAAATCAGGATCTCGTTATTAGCCATCATTTCATTAATTTCAAAAGCACTGAAAAAGGCACGAGCCTCTTCCGGAGCCATGTGCATTTTCCAGTTTCCTGCGATGACCGCCACGTCTACTCCTTATCACTCAAGGAATGAACACCGGGTAGCGTCTTTCCTGCCAAGAAAGCCAACGAGGCACCACCCCCACTCGAGACATGAGTGAGCCGGGAAGTTACCCCTGCAAGGTCAGCTGCCATCGCAGAATCCCCACCCCCTACTACAACCAAAGCCCCCCTATCACAGACATTCGCCACGGAATGGGCGAGATCTATAGTTCCGACACCGAATGGTGGGGTCTCAAAAGCTCCCATAGGTCCGTTCCACAAGATTGTATGGGCACTATCAATCACGTTCCCAAAAGTAGTAGCCGTTTCTGGCCCAATATCTAATACCATGTCATCGTGCCTAACCGCCGTAGATACTACAACTCGATGGGGCGCACCCTCCCGGAGTTCCTTAGCTACTATACAGTCTACAGGCAAAAGCAACTTGTCTCCGCTCTTCTGGAGAAGGTCTCGCGCAACTGGAACACGGTCATCTTCGACAAGTGATGCTCCAGTGGATAACCCCATGGCCTGGAAAAAAGTGTTTGCCATCGCACCACCGATAAGTAATCGATCCACACGCTGAAGTAAGGAAGAGATTACATCGATCTTTCCAGATATCTTTGCACCACCAAGGATTCCCACAAACGGATGCCTGGGCTCGCCCATCGCTCTTCCAAGAAAGTGAAGCTCTCGGGCCATTAGCAACCCTGCCACCGCCTCTCCACCCTTTCCTCTCATGGCATCCGCTAACCCTGCCGTCGAAGCGTGAGCCCGGTGTGCAGCTCCAAAAGCGTCATTCACGAATAGATCCCCAAGTTCCGCCCAAGATTCGGCTAGATCCGAGGCGTTATCTATCTCGCCAGAGAGAAATCGTGTGTTTTCTAGCATCACAAGATCAGCGGATAGAGGTTGTCCTCTTCCTATCGGGTCGGCTACGAACTCGACGTCCGATGACAGAAGCTCGGCAAGACGTTCAGCAACAGGCTCTAGCGAGTACGCACGACTTGGACGCGCATTCGGACGTCCTAAGTGAGAAAGTAGGATGACACGGGCACCGGCCTCGCGGAGGAAACTTAGTGTTGGAAGTGACGCGAGAAGGCGATGATCATCCGCAATCTCGCCATCTTGCATAGGGACATTAAGATCAGCTCGTACGAGAATCGTCCGACCTGAAAGCTGCCCGTGATCGAAATCCTCAAGCCTCTTCTTGTCGCACATGGACTCCCTTAGTCCCTCGTTGAGGCAGGGAGTCGCTCTCCCACAAAACTCACAAGGTCAATGACACGATTTGAGTAACCCCACTCGTTGTCATACCAAGCCAGAACCTTGACCATGCGACCATCCATAACTGCAGTTGAAAGTGAGTCAACTACTGAACTGTGTGGGTTCCCGGTGTAGTCGATGGACACAAGTGGTTCATCTGATACGCTCAAGATCCCCTTGAGCGACCCAGAAGCAGCTTCTCGGAAAGCTGCATTAATTTCCTCTTCAGTCGTGTTTTGATCGACTTCAGCAACAAGATCAACGAGCGACACATCTGCAGTTGGAACCCGGATCGACATTCCGTCGATGTGTCCTGCAACCTCAGGAAGCACTAGACCTGTCGCTTTTGCTGCTCCCGTGGTCGTTGGGATCATCGAGAGTGCAGCCGCACGAGCTCTTCTGAGGTCCTTATGCGGAAGATCAAGGATGCTTTGATCATTTGTATACGCGTGAATCGTAGTCATCAATCCGTGTCGAAATCCGACCGTCTCCGCCAGAATCTTCACCACTGGTGCCAGACAGTTTGTCGTGCAACTCGCGTTAGATATCACATCGTGTTCATCGGGATCGTATTTATCCTGATTGACCCCGAGCACTACCGTAAGATCTTCATTCTTACCAGGGGCGGAGATAATCACCTTACGAGCACCAGCTGCAAGATGCTTCGCGGCCCCCTTCCGATCACGAAACATCCCCGTCGACTCAATTACGATATCAATTTCCAGTTCTGACCAAGGCAGTGCACTGGGGTCCCTTTCACTTAGAACCCGGATATTGTCTCCATCCAAAACCAACCCATCATCCGAAACCTTAACGTCCCCCATATAAGTCCCGTGAACCGAATCATATTTCATGAGATGGGCGAGCGTTTTAGCATCTGTCAGATCGTTCACAGCAACAAAGTCTATGTCGCTACGGCCAGCCTGCTTGGCACTACGTAAAATGTTACGTCCGATCCGTCCGAATCCGTTAATGGCAACGCGGATTGGCATGGTGTGTAAGCTCCTGATTTTAAAAATGGAAATTGACCAGAGCAGGAAGATAACCCCTGCGTTAATTGAAAGGGGCACTGAAGAACACATCGGTCTAGATCACGATATTGGCTAGACCGAGACCACAAAATTCAATCGACCAAACTCTTCTCCATCGCTGCCCGCATAGCTTCAACTGGGGCGGGTATCTCCCACCATCTTTCGAATGACGCAGCCCCTTGCCGAACTAGCATCTCAGCCCCGTCAGTGGCCCGAATATCCATCGCCTCTGCTGCTCGAACAAAAGGTGTGACATGCCTTCCATATACAAGATCCATCGCTGCCCCAACACAACCCAAACGCTCTAAATCCACTGGTGAGGCATCATTTTCCTCAAGTCCGAGACAAGTAGCATTAATAACCAGGTCGAAATCTTCTCCTTCAATTTCCTCCAGGACTGGGATGACCCGTGTCCTCTCTCCTCCAATACGTCGTGACATCGACCGAGCCCGCTCGGGGGTACGATTGAAAATCACGATCTCATCAGCCCCTTCGTCAATCAGACCTAATAGAGAGGCTCTCGCAGCTCCACCACCACCTAAGAGGAGAACTCTGATTCCAGAGGGCACGCTGCCGATGAAGAAGCTCAATGCACTTCTAAAGCCATCTACATCAGTGTTATCCCCATGGATTCGGCCCCTTTCATCTCCCCAAAAAGTGTTGCAGGCGCCCGTTTGTACGACTGCTTCGCTCGCAATCTCGACGATCGCTGCAGCCTTCTCCTTATGAGGGAGCGTAATGTTGCCCCCACCTCCAGAACGAGCGATGCTAACCATGAAACCCTCAAGGTCCTCTTCTTTGCATTGCAGAGCGACATAGACCCCATCCACTCCCGCGGCTTCAAATGCCCTATTCTGAATTTCGGGCGACCTAGAGTGTAGGACGGGGTCACCGAGGAGCGTTAGTAACCGGGTCTTCGCCGTGAAATTCATTTACAGCCTGAAGGGCCAATTCTCTGCAGAACCTTGTTGACCAAGTCTTTAATCAAATCAAATGTCTCCAAGTATTCCTGTTCTGTTCCTCCAACCGGATCAGGCACTGACTCCGATATTCCTCCACCTTCCCGTGCATCCGCAAACGAAGTAATTAATGAGGAGATTTCACCAGCGCCAAGCTCGGTGACACTCATGAAGTGGGCGGCAGACATCACTAGGATCAAGTCTGCCCAAATCGTAACCTCTTTAGTTAAGAACGTGGCACGATGTCTCGTGAGGTCGAGGCTATGCGCTTCCGCAGCCCTTAATGCCCCACTTGAAGCACCAGCGCCATCAAATGCTGCAATACCGGCTGAGCGCACTTCAACACTATTCCAGCCCCGCTGTTCTATTTCATTCTGAGCGATAACCTCAGCCATTGGACTCCGACACGTGTTACCAGTGCATACAAATAGCAGCCGGAAGGGTTGCTCGACCTTAGATCGTTTTTCCATGTAGCTCCGGTATGACCTCACCCAGGTTCGAAATCTGAACCCTGCCTTCTCGTAAAACTTCCGGTGGCTTCACTGTGCAGTCCACAATTGTAGATGGCTCAGAAATCGGCAGCGTACCCGTATCAATTAACATGATGCTGCTTCCATTGAGACGACTAATCACTTTGACGACCTGGGAAGCCGATCTCGCAGGTAGTTCACCGGGATAATTCACACTTGTGGAAGTGAGGGGGGCACCCAATTTCTTCAATATGCGCTGAACAATTGGACTAGAGCTCACACGCACTGCAACCTTGTCACTCTCGCTGCGGATTCCGGGCGGGAAGATACTTCGGGGATCGCGGAGTACCAAGGTTAATGCTCCTGGCCAAAAGGCCGACCCGAGCAGGCGCGCCTCATCATTCCAAGCCAACCCAGCAACCTCTTCGGCTGTGGGAGTAAGTACGATCAGTGGCTTTTCCCGCGATCTATGCTTGAGTGCCTGAACACGAGCGACCCCCTTTGTGGTCGGCAGAGACCCAAAGCCATACACCGTCTCTGTGGGGTACGCGATTACACCTTCTCCCTGGACATGCGCAACCGCTAGATCAAGATCCACCTCGGAATCACTGAGCAAATCGATGTTTAAGAATTTGTCAGACATCACCACACTGTAGACGTAGGATTGCTTGGGCAATCATGAGGTCTGCAGGCCGAGTCACCTTGATGTTTGTACCCCCATCATCGACCATTTGCAGACGAGCGCCGAAAGACTCGAGCAGCACAGCATCGTCTGTTCCAACTTCTCCACTCTCGTACGCTTGGCGAAGGAGATCGGCAGGAAAAACTTGAGGTGTATGCGCATGCCAAAGAACGTTTCGGTCTGCTGTTTCCAATACCTGAAACTCTTCGTCAACACGCTTGATCGTGTCGGTAACAGGACATCCAGCCACTGCACACACACCAGTGTTTGCAAGATCAATACATTCTCCGACTATAACACTCGTCACCAGCGGGCGGACGGCATCGTGGATGGCGATCACGTCTATGCTCGTAGGGAGTAAATTCACGGCATTCCTGACCGACTCAGTCCGGTTGACTCCTCCTTTAACTAATTTGATACGGTCATCCAGCCTTCTGATTGAGTCAGTTATTTCGTCGACATCCTGGGGGGCAAGAGACACCACAATTGAGACAACACGATCGTCTCTAAGAAATGGACGCAACGCATGTACCAAAAGAGGTTCGCCATCAAGTTCTAAGAATGGCTTACGAGCGCCCCCCATTCGGGTTCCTGATCCCGCCGCAGGCACCACGACACCCACATGGGGCGATGCTTTCCCAGGCTCCTGGGGTGCACTCACTGACTAGCGGACGATGTCTCAGACTCAGGATCCGGCCGCACTCCCGGTGAGGTTCTGGATACCGAATCGAACCTTGTATAAGTCTTTTGGAAGTAGAGTTCTACTAGACCCGTTGGACCATTTCTCTGTTTACCAATGATCAACTCTGTCTTCCCTCGCAGCTCGTCTCGCTTTTCCGGGGGGGCATAGTATTCAGGGCGGTACAAGAACATCACTGTATCAGCGTCCTGTTCGATAGAACCTGAATCTCTAAGATCCGAAAGCATCGGCCGCTTGTCGGTTCGCGCTTCAGGTCCGCGAGAAAGCTGGGACAGAGCCACAACTGGGACATTAAGTTCCCGAGCAAGTGCCTTTAAGCCTCTTGAGATTTGACTTACTTCCTGAACACGACTTTCGGAGCGTTGCGTACCACTCATTAGCTGCATGTAATCGATGACGAGTAGCCCTAAATCCTTGTCATCCGCACGAAGTTCCGATTGCAGGCGACGGGCTTTGGCCCGGATCTCCAGCACGTTGGCACCCGGTTGATCATCAATCCACAGAGGAGCTGTGTTAAGATACCCAGCTGCTTTTGCAAGACGCTCATGCTCCGATTGAGATAGACGCCCAAGCCGAAGTTTCTGCGCATCAACACGACCTTCTGAACACAGCATCCGCTGCACAAGCTGTTGAGCGGACATCTCTAGAGAGAAGACAGCTACCGGAATATTGTGCGAAATCGCTGCATTGGCTGCGACATTGAGCACCCACGATGTTTTTCCCATCGAGGGGCGGGCAGCAACAATACATAGGTCACCTTTTTGAAGCCCTGCTGTCATCCTATCAAGGTCAGGGAAACCCGTCGTCAGACCAGTGATTCCAGACTCAGATTCTTGTAGTCTTTCGATGTGTTCGAATGTAGGCCAGAGAATCTCCTTGATCCATACAAATCCCTCACGCTTGTGCGTCTCAGCGACCTGGAAGATACGGGCTTCAGCTTTATCCAGGATTTCATCGACGTCTCGTTCACCTTGATCATAGACGTCTCGAATAATCTGAGAAGATTGTTCGATCAGACGACGAAGTAGGGCCTTCTCCCGCACAATCTGTGCGTGGTACACAAGATTTGCGGCCGTCGGGACTGCACTCACAAGTGCAGACAGATAGTCAAAACCTCCAGCCTCGTCGATCTCTCCTGTTTTTTTCAGCTCTTCTGCCACCGTAATGACATCTAACGCTTTATCGCGTTCAAATAGCCTCAGCATTACGCGATAGAGCCGCCGGTTAGCTTCACGATAGAACATTGAGTCGTCGAGGTGCTCTACAGCTCTTGTCACCGCCTCGCTGTCAATCAGCATGCCTCCCAGCACCGCTGTCTCAGCTTCCAGTGAGAATGGAGGGCTACGTTCCGGAGAGGACTCAGGAAAATTGAGTGAGGCTTCCATCATGTCTTACCTGAAATGCGAGCATTCATACGAGCAGCTCAGCCACTGTTCAGTACTTGGCGAAGAAGTTGCAAGTCTTCCCACAATGCAAACGTCCACTTCGGGTTCCGGAGCAAGGCCGCAGGATGATAAGTCACAATCAAAGGAACACCCTGATAGCTATGCACTTCTCCCCGGATACGACCAAGTGCAGTCTTCTCTTGACCAGTCAAAAGTCGACCCGCAAAGGATCCAACGGCAAGCAGAGCTTTAGGTTGAATTAGCTGTATTTGCCTCGTCAGGAAAGGTGAGCACGATTTGATCTCGTTAGGCCTGGGATCTCGATTACCTGGGGGACGGCATTTAAGCACATTGCAAATGTACGTGTTCCTCTCCCGTGAGAGGTCAACCGTCGCAAGTAACAAATCGAGAAACTTTCCTGCTGCACCGACAAATGGGATACCGGTATCATCTTCATTCGCGCCTGGCGCCTCACCGACAACCATCACAGACGCATCTTCAACACCGTCTGAGAACACTACACTCTTTCGACTCTCAGCAAGGCCGCACCGAGTACAAGCCAACGCGTGATTACGGAGGTCCTTGTACGATTTGGGCAACTCGGGACTGGGCAGGATCGGCTGCTCCGATTGCACAGCTGTATCCTGGCGACTAACAGAACTCGAGGAATCTGAAGATGGGGGCTGTTCACGGAAAGTGGACACTATCCGGAGAGCTTCCTCACGCGTCAAATGAGGGAGGAAAAAATCTTGGTCATTGATTTCTTTCCGCTGCTGAAGCAGCCGAGCAGCCTCCTCAGTTTGAGATCGCCTGGTTGTCATAGGTCGCCGGCCAACCGGTCGCAGATACGATCAATGATCACCTCTGCGACGCTCGGCTTGAGCATCAATGGAAGTTCTTCCGGATCCCTTTCTGGTGAGAGAATGGTCACGCGATTTGTCGGCACGTCAAAGCCAGACTCCTCGTCAGTTGCATCATTTGCGACCAATAGATCAAACGATTTTGCTATCAGCTTCTGCTCAGCGTTCTTGATCAAGTCACTGGTCTCAAGTGCGAAGCCTACCGCTACACTGCCGGGTTTGCGTCTAGAGACGGTATCTCCTGCCACGTCAGGGTTTCCCGTGAAAGAAACCGCAAAACCTCCTTCTGTATCTGCCCGTTTGAGTTTTTCGTCGTCTGGGTTATCCGGTCGGAAGTCGGCAACGGCCGCAGCAAAAACGGAAACGTCCATCTCAGGAAGAGCATGATTGACTGCATCATGCATCTCGAGCGCAGTCTCAACTGAAATCAAGTGGACGCCGACCGGAGGCTCCATCCAAGACGGTCCTGAAACCAAACAAACTTCAGCACCGCGCCTCCATGCTGCCTGTGCGATAGCATAACCCATACGTCCGGAAGAGCGATTCCCGATATAGCGCACTGGGTCGACAGGTTCCCTGGTAGGCCCAGCGGTGACAAGGACCTGCTTTCCAGTGAGTGGGCTAGTCCCAGCAAGCGCCTTACCCAAGTGCTCCACAACCTGCCAAGGCTCAATCATTCGACCGGGCCCATCCGCCTCACCCGCGGCTAGCGCGCCTTCCGTTGGGCCAGCAATGGTGTACCCAAGCTTTGATTTCAGATGATCGAGATTTGCCTGGACCTGAGCATGAGCGAACATCTGTGAATTCATCGCAGGGCAGATTACCACAGGCGCCTGGGTAGCCAATAGCGTGGTACAGATTAGATCATCGGCCCTACCCTGTGCTGCCCTTGAGAGGAAGTCAGCCGTAGCGGGAGCGACACAAAGAGCATCTGTCTCTTGGCCGAGTCGAACATGTAGTGCCGCGCCCTCAGCCGAAAACAGATCCGTCAGAGCTGGGCGACCTGTTACCCCCTCAAAGCTAAGTGGTGGTGCGAAGTATTGAGCTGACTCTGTCAAAACAACATCTACCTTAGCACCCAACTGTGTCAGGTCACGGGCAACCTGAATTGATTTGTACGCTGCGATGCTCCCAGTTACACCCAGAACGATGCGACTGTCCTTCCATGGACGCTGGCTGGTCATCGCGGTTTCCTTCATTTCCATCGGGCCTACGCAGAGAGATATGGGTTCGGGAAATCTTACAATCGGTTAACCCCGTTCGTCTTCCTCTCGCTTCCTATGTTTCACAAGACGGAACTCGATTTGCCCAGAGGTCAGAGCCTCGAGTGCTCTCGTTGTAAGTTTCTTCTCCTCACCCAACGGCATTGCCTCACTCGGGAGGGTGTTGAGCTCTCGGGAATACTTCGCCGCCACGAGGACTCCCAGGTACTTGCTCTCAGTGCCTACAGCAACCTCATCCGGTGTAAAAACCCTCATTGATCCACTCCTTTAAATAACCTTCTGGTAATCTCTTTCGAGGATGCTGGTGATACCTGCTCGGCAGACCTCTATACTCTCTATTGCTTCTGAATTCAAGCCAACGGTTTCTTTCCCTTCAATAATATCTCTGATCTCTTGCACACAGTCACTAAGATGTTCGTTGATGATGATATAGTCGAAATCTAGAGCTACTTCCAGTTCCTCAAGGGCAGAGCGAAGACGGAGTCCTAATACCTCTGATTCCTCTGTACCCCGAATCCTCAAACGCTCTAGCAGTACGTCGACAGAAGGTGGCAAGACGAAGATAAGCTTTGCATCTGGAATCGCATCCCTGATTTGTAGCGCGCCCTGCACATCAATATCAAGCACGACATGCTGGCCTAGATCAGCTGCATCATTCAAGGCTTTCTTCGGGGTACCATACCTGCCACCATGAACGTAAGCCCATTCGGCTAGGTCACCCGATTCAATCATCTGATCAAACCTGTCTCCGTCCACAAAAAGATAGTCGAGACCGTGCTGCTCACCTTGTCGTGGAGTCCTAGTAGTAATCGATAAAGAAAAGACACAGTTGTCTGATTCTTCAATCAAACGGTGGGCGAGAGTCGTCTTTCCAGTACCGCTGGGAGCTGATAGAACAATGGGATCTGCGCGTTTCATTCGACGTTTTCTACTTGTTCTCGAATACGCTCGACGTCTTCTTTGAGAGCGACTGCCATATGCGAGATCTTCAGGTCGTTGGCCTTGGATCCAATGGTGTTCGCTTCCCGATGCATCTCCTGAACGAGGAAGCTGAGTCGCTTTCCCACCGGCTCAGATCCGTCAGCTTCGATAGCTTCAAGGAAGAGTTCAACATGAGATCGAAACCGCACAATTTCCTCATTAATATCCCATTTTTCCGTCAGATAGGCGATTTCCCTAGCAAGTCGATCTTCGTCAATTCGGGCATCATCAGTTAATTCCTTTATCGCCTTTCTAAGTCGATCACGTTCTATTACAAGCCTGATGGGAGCTCTCTCTTCCGCGCGGTTCAAAGCTTCATTTATTGAAGCGAGAGAACTTTCAATATCGGAACGAAGCCGCTCACCCTCAGCCTCTCTCATCTGACAGACTTCCTTAGCTACCTGGGCTGACAACTCCCGAATCCAATCAGCTTCAATGACTTCCATATGGTTAGTCTCTGGTGACCGAAACAGTTCGCCAAAGCGAGCCATCATCCCCAAATCCACATCTCCTGGAAGCTCGAGTTCACTCCTGAGCACTTCCAGTGCTTCGCGCACTTCCTTCGCACGCCCTATATCGACACGAGCACTAGATTCTTCTCCGCCGGAGACCGATTCCACAGTCAACACGGCCCTGACATGACCTCGCAGGATGCTCTGTTTTATAACCGCGACGATGTCTCGCTCGAATTTTTCAAGCCGGGCGGGAGTCTTGACGCTAGCATTAAAAAAACGGTGGTTCACGGTTTTTACTTCTAACCGCAGGCGACCCACCGGTGAGTCGCGTTCTGATTCTCCGTACCCCGTCATGCTCCGGATCATGGTCACCCTCCAGAGAGCGGAGAAAGATAATGCGACTGACAGAACCCACGTAGGGTAGGAGTTGGAAGCGAACCGTTAGTCATTATGACGTGAATCACCTTCAGTTCCAGAGCGACCATCGGATGCCATAGACGCTCCTCAGCGCAGGGAGCACACGGCCAGGGAACATTTGCAGGTTGCGGTTGATCGTGATGTTTTCCCAGGCGACGAATATTCTTACAGTCACTACCCGAACCTGGATCCGCCCATACCAGTTTTCATAGACAGGAACAGTCTCGAGAGAATGATCCTCCGCTTCGCTACCCCTCTTTAATACGTGAACCGTCATCGGACCATGACCACGCACGCCGAGCGTCCCCCAAAGCTCCAGGTTACCCGATTCTAGGAAGCTTCGTCGGTATACTAAGGCGGCTTTGTAAATTCTTTTCGGTAGATAGGGAGCATCCTTTTGCCACTGCTGTACCGACCCCTCTAAGCGCAACCCCGCTAGAACAGCTGGTAAACTGCCCCAGGCCTCCCACCCCTCACTGATCGCACCGCTTAGCAAGGGCGATCCGCGGTCTGGCTCAATCCCTAACGGGATCAAGGAATCAGACTCAACTCTAAGTTTTGCTGCAGAAATGGTCGCGTCTCTCCAAGAGAATCTGGCACCAAAACGGGTAGCGGTCCTGTCCGTGATACCAAAGGGGTCAGGTCGGTCTGCGGGGGTCACTAGAGCTTCTTCAGCTGCTGCCGAGTTAGATTCCGGGACACCATCCATGATCGGCAGAGTGCGAGAACCATGTGCACCCGATTCCCAAGATCCAAAGAAAGAAAAGCCAAGATATGGCCGCGTCCACACGCGTACCTGCTGACTCACAGCCGTGGTCTCAGACCATGAGGATCGAGCCATACTCCCAGCCAGTCCCCCCAAGTTCTCGAGGTCTAGCCCCGCTTGGAAATCAAAACGACCGTTAGGTAGATCTCCGCCGAAAAGTCGGTATTCTGCCCGGCCCCAAAGTCCACGGCGTCCATAACCAAATCGCAGACCGTGCTGAGCTCTGCTACCACCCTCAAGCACATAGGGATCGCGAGTATCCTCAACACCGTGACTTGAATTCCCAGTATATGCTTCCGCGGTAAGATTATCTGCGAGACGCACCCGAAAACGGGCAGCCCAATCAGTTCGCGTCACCGAGGATGCGAAGTCGGTAACCGCTGTCTTAGTACCCATCCGCCTGAAGTCAACTGCGAGACCTGCGTCATCTCCTCGATGAATTTGATAACGAATCCAACTGCCTACTCGATTACCACTCTCTTTTCTCCCGGGACCTTGCGTGTCGACACGCTCTAGAGCCAGTCCAAGACTACCCCCCAATGCAGTTGGATCCGCGTACAAGCCTCTGAACAGGTTGGTTTCCAACTCTCCCGTTCCGGCTTCAATGAGTGAATACGGGCGACCATCATCGAACTCGTGAGACCACATCTCGATCAACAGTTCTCCCAGGGAACGTTCTAGCCGCACGCGCTCGATACCCCCGAGCCCGACTCTAGCTAAGTCAGTTACGCCTCCATCAACCGGAAAGAGTTCAAAACCATCACGTAAGATCCGCACCCCTCCACCACCAGATCCGAAAGCACTTATCGCTGCTGGTGTGCCATAATCACCACCCAATAGAACGATCACCCCGGGTACTTCAGCGACAAGTTCCGCTAGCGTGTTCGCTGAGCTAGCCATGATCGCCGAGCGATCCCATGACCAGACACCCGTCTCCCATCCATCAGGAACTCTGCCTTCGAAACGCGGAAGGTTGTAATAAATCGTATCTGCAGACGCACTATCAGAAACCAGGACAGCTTCCAAACTGTCTACTGAGAGACTGTCTGTTATGACTTGCAATGTATCCGGGGGATCCTGAGCCCAAGCTTCTCTTGCTCCGAAACTGGTGATGTACACCAGAGCAAAGACTCCCAAATGAGCAAGCGCCCCGACCCGTGACCGGGACCGGGGCGCCGAATCTTTACCGAAGGATTTCGTCACCCCGCACGACTCCGGACCCAGTGGATTAACATCCGGGTTGGAAATCCATACGCCCCCTTACGTTGATACGGAAGTTTCCCATCCCCGTACGCTGTACCTGCGATATCAAGATGTGCCCAGGGCGCGTCACCAACGAATTCAGAAAGGAACATAGCGGCAGTTATTGATCCTGCAGGTCGACCTCCAACATTGCGTAGGTCCGCGGTCTCGCTATCCAGTTGTTCACGGTAACCATCCCACAACGGGAGTGGCCAACAACGCTCACCTGACGACTTTCCTGCACTAACCAACTCATCGATGAGATCCTCTTGGTTGCCAAGGACTGCGGCAGCCTGATGCCCTAACGCAATCACAACCGCACCAGTAAGTGTTGCACAGTCCACCATCGCAGCAGGATCTAGTCGGGCGCCGTAATAGAGTGCATCCGCCAAAATCAAACGGCCCTCCGCATCGGTATTAATCACCTCAACGGTCTTTCCAGCTAGCGTATCAATGACGTCGCCAGGCTTGAGAGCATTGCCAGAGGGTAGGTTCTCCGAAGATGGGACAATGCCTACAACATTTACCGGCACCTCCAGTTCAGCGATCGCCTTCATAGCACCCATAACCGCCGCGCCCCCTGACATGTCAAACTTCATGTCCTCCATACCCTTAGGGGGCTTAAGGGAGATTCCACCTGCATCGAATGTGAGTCCCTTGCCGACAAGTACCAACGGAGGCTCACCATCGTCACCCCCATTGTGCTTCATTACGATGAGGCGCGCTTCTTCTTGAGATCCACGAGAAACAGCGAGGATGGCATGCATACCCTCATCGAGCATTCGCCTTTCATCGAACACCGTAATATCAAGACCGACCTGAGCAGCCATTCTTTCTGCTTCCTCTGCAAGGTGGGCCGGCGTCGCAATGTTCCCGGGGCGGGACTGGAGGGCACGAGCAAAGTTCGCAGCGTCTGCAATCTTGGCACCCGTCTCAACTGCTCTTGAAAGCCCAGCAGCATTGTTCAGCCCTAGAATATCTACAGTAGTTACGTCAGAGGTTCCGGTAGATATATGAGTCTTTAGTTCACGGAATTTCCATCCCGCGAGGACAGCACCTTCGGCAGCCGCCTGAGCTATCGACGTGGCATCGATATTCGAAAACGCGTCGAGTGAGATCGATAGTGATTCCAGTCTCATCCGTTCTGCAACCCGAACAGCAAGACCCGCAGTCCTTCGCACAGATTCTGAATCCAATTTGTCAGGCTGGCCCAGGCCGAGTAGAAGCAGCCGTTTGAGCCCGGTATTCTCTGGTCCATAAAGAACCAACTCTTCCCGTGACTTTCCTCTAAAGTCTCCGGAAGAGAGTACTCTCAGGATTGCACCGCCGAGTGCTCTATCGATGATTTCTAGCCAACCGGCCGGAGTCTCTGTACCCTCGAAGACTCCAACCGCTAGCATCGGTGTTTCATGCTTCAACGTTTCTACATCGATGTAACGAACCACCATGCCGTCGTGTCTCCAGACCTGTGAACTACGTGGTGGCGTCACGCGCCAGTCTCCTACATGTGCTGGATAATCGCCTCTCCAAACTGTGAGGTCGACACCTTAGTCGCACCTTCCATCTGCCGTTCGAGATCGTATGTCACGGTCTTCGCTTCTACCGCGCCCTCAAGGCCTTTGTTCACGAGATCAGCCGCTTCGTTCCATTCCATGTGTTCAAGCATCATCACTGCGGAGAGAATCAACGAACCTGGATTCACCTTATCCTGACCTGCGTACTTGGGAGCAGTCCCATGGGTTGCTTCGAACACCGCGATCTCATCACCCACGTTCGCACCGGGCGCCATTCCTAACCCACCTACCTGTGCTGCACAGGCATCTGAAATATAGTCGCCGTTTAAATTCGGAGTTGTCAGCACATCGTACTCGTCTGGACGCAGTAATACTTGTTGAAACATCGCATCAGCAATCCGGTCTTTAACCAAGATCTTGCCTTCTGTACTGGCGCCACTCCAAGTCTCCGCCTCGGCAACGGTTTGGTCGGGGAACTGCTCCTCAGCAACTTCATAACCCCAATCACGGAAAGCTCCTTCCGTGAACTTCATGATATTGCCCTTATGGACAAGCGTTACTGAAGAACGGTTTCGCTCAATCGCGTAACGAATAGACGCTGCAACGTGTCGCTTCGTACCAAAAGGGCTTATCGGCTTAATCCCAATCCCACTGAGTTGGCGGATGTCCGCACCCATCTCCTCGATAAGAAAGCTTCGAATCTTGTCCGCCTCGCTGGTGCCCGAGGCCCATTCGAGCCCCGCGTAGACGTCCTCTGTGTTCTCTCGGAAGATCACTACATCGAGTTTTTCGGGCTCCTTCATAGGTGAAGGCACACCCCTGATCCAACGCACAGGCCTGATGCAAGAATAAAGATCCAATACTTGACGGATTGTGACGTTGAGAGATCGAATCCCTCCCCCGACTGGTGTCGTAAGTGGTCCCTTAATGCTGACCTTGAATTCGCTGAGCGCGTCAAATGTCTCCTGGGGTAGCCACTCACCCGCCTTAGCATTCGCTTTCTCCCCCGCGTATACCTCCATCCAAGCAATCTGCCGCTCGCCACCGTAAGCTTTCCTAACAGCTGCTTCGATGACGGACCGAGTAGCAGCCCAAATATCAGGGCCAATTCCGTCACCTTCAATGAAGGGAACAATCGGCCGGTGAGGAACCTGTATTTGTCCATCCTCAACGGTGATCCTGTCTCCGTCGGGAACTATTGCGTGAAGGTAGTCAGACAAGGAACAATCGCCTTTTAGAGGGTTTGTCGAAGCTAGGAAACCGTCGTACTAGGGGTGGGTAGAAGCGCGCCGGGCGCGCAGAAGTTACCGGAACTATAACGAGAGGAGCAAGATGTTCGGTGAAGGGTTATTCGGCTTTTTCCAAGCCCTCTGCGGTCTCAGTTATCAGGTGGTCCACAACAGCTTTAAGGTCCCCAGTTTCCTCAAATACGGCGAGTTGTCGATCTGCGCTCGACCCCTCTTTGAGGATAGTAAGAGCATACTCTATCTGCTCTCGGCTACCGAGTTCATCTATCACGTCATCGAGAAACCAATAAATCAACTCACCAATGACGTCCTGTGCCGGACGACCGCGCTCCTGCCCTAAATCGAGCAGGTTGCCCTGTACGCCATAGCGAACTGCAAGCCACTTGTTTTCCTCGATTAGTGACATCGGATAGACACGGAATGTCATGTTGTCCCGACGCAATTTCCACAACTTTGCAATAATCGCTTGGAAGATCGCAGCGAGACACACAGCTTCGTCAACTTTGGTGCAGATATCACAAACACGGAACTCAAGTGTCGGATAGAGATGATGGGGTCGTATATCCCACCAAATCTTTGACGCATCCGGGATACAGTCTGCGTTGACCAGCGTATGCAAGATTTGGTCGTAGCTCGCGTAGGTATTGAATGCTGGAGGAATCCCTGTGCGCGGGAAGTTCCTAAATGCAACACTGCGATAAGATTTGAGACCCGTTTTACGGCCCATCCAAAAAGGTGAGCTTGTCGACAAGGCTAGGACGTGCGGTAAGAAGTAGCGCGCGACTTTCATGGCATCAATCAGGAACTCTTGGTCTTCGATTCCGACATGGACATGCATGCCAAAAATGAGGTTTCGCTTAGCAAGTTCCTGCAAATTCTCAGCTACATCCATATAGCGCTCGAGTGGCGTGATTTCTTGCTTCATCCAAGACGAAAACGGATGCGTGCCTGCAGCAAGGATTTTGAGATCTTCCTTAGCAGCAAGGTCGATGACCGCAGTCCTAAGCCGTACAACCTCTTCACGGATCTCAGTAGGTGTATGACAAATGCTGCTTCCCACTTCGAGCACGGATTGATGCAATTCTGGCTTAACATCTTCGACCGTGATCCGGCCATCCTTCAGGATTTGTGTGATATAGGAGCGCAACTCGCCGGTTTCTGGGGCGACAACTTGGTACTCCTCCTCAATCCCAAGCGTAAGAGATGGTGCTTTCATGAGTTATCAGTTGATAGAATGAAATCAGATTTGATCATATCTAGGTATGTGTCTACGGTCACTCCCACACGCTGGCATTGCAAGGGAAAAACCCACTTGCACCCACTAACTATCCAGCCTAGCTTTGATACCTATTTCGGTTTTTATTCGGTTAACGGTTAAGTCCCCGGTACCGGCGTAAGTGGGTGGGTGATGTGGTGTGGTGCAGCGTCGGGAGCCGGGGACCTTTGTCTCTGTTTTATTCCGTTTGTTTCAAACTGCTATGTCAAAACTCTATCCAAGTGGTCATGGCATATCTCAGGAGGCTCTCATTCACGAGTGGGATCCAGTTGAGAACAAACAACCCCGGGGATGGGCTCCAATCTCATCCAACATCGGATGGGCCTGCGGCCCTGATTCAGACCCAACTTTGTACTCCACATCCGGACATATCTCGGCGGGTAGCCGTCAGGCACTCTGCCTTTGGCTTCCTACCTTCGAACTCCGCCTCGAACTCCTTCGCTCTCCTAAACTTGATACCACGTCAGTTGCACTTCTTTCTCTGGGTGAGAGCATCCGCAGCAAGATTTGGCAGGTATCTGAGCGTGCCTACGTAACTGGTGTCCGGCCCGGCCAATCCATATCCCAAGCAGTTTCTCTCTGCCCTTCCCTAACGCTGCTCGAACCCGACCCAACACACTACAATGCCGCGGTTGAATCCATGCTCGACCTGCTCTCCGAATTGACTCCTATCGTCGAGCCTGCTGGTCGTGGGCGAGTCTTCTTAGGAATGGACGGTCTCAATCGCCTTCTCGGTTCTCCATCTAATCAGGTAAACCTCGCCCTATGTTCACTCTTCCGGATCTTCCCTCCTCCTCTTGTAGCAGCGACCCGCGCAGGTATGGCTCCCGGAAAGTTCGGTGCATGGGTCGCTTCAGCATCTGCACGATCAGGTGAGCCTGTGATCGTGAAGGAAATGGAGCTTGGATCTTTTCTTGCCCGCTGCCCTGTGAATACGCTCCCCGTCAATCCATTGATCATCCAGCGCCTGGAGCGACTCGGAGTTGAAAGCCTGGGAGATCTCAGACGCCTTCCTGAACCCTCGCTGATTTCCCAATTCGGCGAAGAGGGACGGAAAGCACTCATGTGGGCCACTGGCAGGCGCATTGATCCCGTACGACCATGGCATCATCACAAACCAATTCGTGTATCTCTGGAATTCACCAACCCAGTAGGGCTCACCGAGACACTCTATACAGCATTGGATCGATTAATTGAACTCGCCCTCTCCCGTCCGGCCCGCCGAGATCGAAGTGTTGTGAGCGTCCGAGTAGGTGCTCATTTCGAAGGTGGGGGGTCATGGTTTGTGGAAGCAGTGCTCAGGAAGCCCACTACTCAGAGAGAGAGGATCGCCTATCCGCTTCGCATGAAGATGGCGATCTCACCACCACCTAAAGCCGTTGTGATGCTCTTTATCGAATTCACACAGTTTGGGGTATCAAGCACACAAACCGCACTCTTCGACCGAAAAAAAGACGGTGGACGCACCCTAGCAGGCCGAAGTCTGACTCAGGAAGAAGTTCCAGACTCACTGCGAGATGCTATCAAAGAACTCAAGCTTCGTCTGGGATGTTCCCCACTTTACCGCGTGGTCGAAGTTGATCCGTGGTCAAGAATACCTGAACGACGTCACGCATTGCTCAACTTTGATCCGTGAACGACACACCACATCTGCGACCTCTCGGTCAACCACACGTTGTGACCGTACGCACAGACGAGTTCGGAGAACCCGAGTTCGTAAGCCTTCCGGGTAAACCCACACGCCACGTCGAAATTATCCGTGAGCACTGGCGCATCGATGAAGGGTGGTGGCGGCAACCGATGTCTCGCGAGTACCGTACAGTCATACTCGACGGCGGCGGAAGCATCACCCTATATCACGATCTCCTCAAAGGACTCTGGTATGTCCAGCGAGCCTGAACCTCTAATTACCCGTATTCAGCCGCTCCGACCTCGAGGACTCAAGGTGCTCATCCACACCGACTGTGATGAGCCATTTGAGGTCACCTTGGAAGCTCTCGAACGGAATCGACTCGGAGTCGGAGACTCTCTCACTAAAGACCGCCGTCATCATCTCCTCAATGACGATGCGGATATGCGTGTGCGTGAAGCTGCACTCAATCTCCTGTCCTACCGAATGCGAACCCGCAGTGAACTCAAACGTCGGCTTAGACAAAAAGACTTTCGGCCAGTCCGTATTGACTTGTGCTTAGACCAACTCGAAGCCAAAGGCTTACTCAACGACGAAGCAACCGCCGCGGCTTTTATCCGTGATCGCCTACGACACCGCCCCCGAGGAAAAGCTCGTCTCTCCTCGGAGTTGCGGTCGAAAGGTCTCGATGCAGATATCGCATATCGAGTCATCAATGATGTCTTCGAGGATGAGGGGACTGATGACTTATCACTCGCACGACAAGTAGCCGAAGGATGGCTGAGGCGACAGAACCGAGATGTGGTAAAAGCACTCGCAGACACTAATCGCTCCCAGAGCCGCGAGAAGGTCCACAGAAGACTTTACGGCTATCTGACCCGAAGAGGATTCCGCGGTGATGCCCTGAGGGCTGCAATTGAAGAAACAATCGAGGCAGCTCGAAACTAACACCCTCTACCGTGATCCATTCTTTAAATGGGCATCATTCTTACCAATACAGCTATTAGATTGAGACATACTTAGAAATCCAGGGATCACCCTATGCATGGTATACGTCGATATTGGACAGTCCGGACCCTAGTAACCCAGCTGTTAAACACATCCTTACTGGTATTACTCTCCTCTCCTCTTCAAGCACAGACAGCCCGTGAGATCATCGACCGTGTCGATCGACTTCTTCGAGGTGAATCAAGCCGGGGGCGGATCACGATGGAGATCACGACAGAGCACTGGTCTCGCTCTCTGGACATGGAAGTCTGGTCACTGGGTGTTGAGCACTCCTTAGTTCGCGTGCAGTCCCCTGCCCGTGAAGCAGGCACTGCTACCCTCAAGGCCGGCCAAGAGGTGTGGAACTATCTGCCCCGGGTCGACAGGACAATCAAAGTCCCGCCTTCACTCATGATGGGCTCTTGGATGGGGTCTCACTTCACGAATGACGACCTCGTGAAGGAAAGTCGGATCGTGGATGACTACGATTTTGAAATATCGTTCGAAGGCGAACGAGAGGGCGTTGAAGTCTGGGAGTTTCAACTCACTCCACGCCCTGAGGCGCCTGTTGTCTGGGGACGCATCGATGAGCAAGTCCGCAAGGCTGATCTGATGCCAACCTGGGTCCGCTACTACGATGAGGATGGTGGCTTAGTTCGAACGATGACCTTCTCGGGTTATAGAACTATGGGGGACAGGCTCGTTCCTGCATCGATGCTGGTGATTCCTGCAGACAAACCGGAGGAACACACTGTGCTCACGTACCATGAACTTGATTTCGGCATCAGCCTCGACGAAAGCTTCTTCAGCCTCCGAAACCTAAGAGCGCGACGCTAACGGATGGCCCATGACCGACTATGGTGGCGGGTGGCGTGGAGAAATCTTTGGAGGAACCGCCTCCGCACACTGATTACGGCTTCTGGGCTAGCATTCGGATATCTCGGAGCGGTACTGGTTGTGGGAGTAAGCGACGGCATGTTGGTGGAGCTCATTGAAAACGGTACTCGCCTCATGCTGGGAGAGGTACAAGTCCACTCCGAGGACTATCTGCCGGAACGCAACATGCACCACACAATCGGTGGATATGAGGGAACTGATCTGGAGAGTTTCATCAGCCGGATCACCTCACAAGAGGACGTCTCCGCCGCCGCACCCCGTGTCTACGGTGGTGGCCTCCTTTCTTCTGGTGAGGAAACCCAGGCAGCACTCCTCATGGGGGTCGATCCTGACCGCGAGCCCCGTGTCACTACACTTCTCTCTAGGCTCGTGAGTGGTAGGACTCTAGTTGCTGGAGCAAATGAAATCCTGATTGGATCTGAGATGGCCGAACAGCTCGGTGCAGTCCTCGGAGACGAGATCGTCGTGGTCGCACCCTCCTCAGACGGTTCACTGGGAAACGACCTCTTCACCTTGGTGGGAATACTTGATACCGGGATACCAGCGATTGATCAAAACTATGCTCTGCTCGCCTTACCTGACCTCCAATTCCTGATGGCGATGGGCCCAACCCGCATCCATGAGGTCGTGATAACCGTCGGCAATGCGAAGGACAGCCCTCGCATTGCAGGAGCTCTTCGCGAGTTCCTTTCAGACAGTGAGTTACCGGTTCAAGTCAGCTCATGGACAGATCTGCGTCCTGAACTTGCGGAAATGGTTAGTCTCATGGACGCCTCTCACTTCATCATTGTCATTGTCATCTTTGGGATGGCGGCCTTCGGTGTCGCGAATACCATGCTGATTGGAACGTTTGAGCGCCGCCGTGAATTCGCTGTCATTCGTGCACTCGGGACTGCACCAATCGGTATCGGACGGACAGTTGTGTACGAGGGAATCGTTCTCGGCGTAATTTCACTGATCGCGGGAGCTTTGATTACTTGGCCAATACTCGTGTGGTGGCACAACTCGCCCATAGACCTAACCACGGTCATCAGTGGCTTCAGCGTCGCTGGTGCTCAGTGGAGACCCGTCCTACGGGTGGAGTACTCCGTGCAAGCACCGATCGTAGCCGCTCTTGGGTTATTCCTGACCTCGATCCTGGCGGCAATGTACCCGGCCTGGAAGGCAACCCGAGTTCCGCCTGCAGATGCGCTTGCTGACTGATGAGACTCACGGTTCTTCTTAAGCTGGCAATGCGCAGTGTAGGACGAAATACGCGCAGGAGCGCATTGACTTCATTGGCAATGGTACTCGGCCTGGCACTCCTGGTGTTTTCCCGAAGCTTGGCCGAGGGGGCGTACGATAAGATGATCGATTCGGGTGTCCGGATGGGAAGCGGGCATATTGCGATCCAAGCACCCGAGTACCTAGAGACTGGAAAACTCGAGCACCGTCTTGAAGCAGGAGTGGTAAGGCTCGCATCGGAGGTGGCAAACGATGTCCTAAGAGAATCACTGCTCTCGTGGGCTCCTCGCCTCTCAGTCAATGGCCTTGCAAGCTCCACCGCGGCAGCGGTTCCGGTTCGAATCGAGGGGGTAGATCCCGAACTAGAGCGAGCCTTTTCAGACATCGAAGACAAGCTGCAGGACGGCCGTTACCTGGAAGCAGGAGACCGTCTGCATGCATACATAGGAACTGAACTGGCTCAGCGTCTCGACGTGCAGGTCGGAAACCGCTTCGTCCTCACCGCGCAGACTTCTACAGGAGATGTAGAGGGTCAACTTGTCCGCGTGGCAGGCATCTTTCAGACGGGGATTCCCGAGGTCGATCAATCGCTAATCCATATACCGATTGATACAGCACGTGAATGGCTGCACACCCCCGGGGCAACTTCGACCCTAGCATTCCTACTCAACGAATCCGAGCTGACAGACATTGGAGTCGAAACTCTACAGCAGGAACTGAAGAATGAGTCGCAAATCCGGGTTCTTGGATGGCGTGAGTCGTCCCCAGAGTTAGCGGCAGCGATCCGGCTCGACTCAACTGGCAACTACATCTTTCATTCGATCCTTCTTGCCATTATCGCACTCGCGATACTCAACGCAGTCATGATCTCAGTATTGGGTCGTCGTCGTGAATTTGGTGTTCTACAAGCGATGGGACTTACAGGTGTAGAAACTGGATTTGTTGTTTTCTTAGAAGGACTTTTCCTCACGGTTGTAAGTGGCGTAGCCGGTATTTCTGCTGGCCTGCTTTTCACCTGGGGATTGTTCAGGGATGGACTCGACTTCAGCATCTTCATGGAAGACGGCCTAGAGTTCGGCGGTCAAATCATGGAACCCATTATCATCCCACACTTTAGTGTGGAGCAGTTACTTATCAGCACCTTTGTAGTTGTGACCATCGGGATGATCTCGTCCCTTTACCCAGCCTTGCGTGCATCCAAGTTGGACGTCGCTGAGGCTATGAAATTCGAGCAATGATGAAGACTGCGGTCCGCACAACAAACCTTTGGAAAATCTACCCGCAAGAGCCGGATCCTGTCGAAGCAGTGCGAGGTATCTCCATAGAGATAGAGACTGGTGATTTCGTTGCGATGGCGGGGCCCTCGGGATCTGGTAAGACGACCATGCTCAACATGATCGGAGGGCTTACCCGACCGAGCCGGGGTCAGGTCTGGATAGGTGACCGAGAAATCACCGAAATGAGTGATAAAGATCTAGCACAGTTACGACTCGAACGAATCGGCTTTGTCTTCCAGTCATATAACCTGTTACCCGTGCTTACTGCACTCGAGAATGCAGAATTCACGCTCCTCCTGAGTGGTATTCCCAAGGATGAACGTCGTAAGAAAGTACTGGAACTCTTTAATAAGATTGGCCTGAGCGGACTGGAGCATCGTAAGCCTGGAAAACTCTCCGGAGGACAGCAGCAACGCGTAGCTGTAGCCCGTGCAGTAGTGGCAAATCCTGCCCTCATCCTCGCCGACGAGCCAACTGCGAATCTCGATTCTAAGGCAAGCACAGAGCTACTCGACGTTATGGAGCGACTCAACCAAGACCACGGCACGACGTTCCTATTCTCAACCCATGATCCTCGGGTCATGGAAAGGTCGAGACGCCTGATCACACTGGTTGACGGGCAAGTCGAATCGGACGAACGCCGTAATCACTTGTCCGTTTCTCCGTGAGGATAGCAGCCGCTCTTTTACTCTTAGTGACCACTCTTCCTAGTGTCGCTAAAGGTCAATGGGAAGTCTCAGCATATGTCCTCGGTGTTGGAGCATACCAGGGGACTTCTGCTTTAGGCGCATCCGGAAGCACAACGCTAGCACGCACACGACTTATGCCAGTGCTCACTTCAGGCGGCCTCACCCTTGATATCGCCTACGAGCACGTATTATCGCAGACACCGAGCTCAACAGGATTCTCCATTACCGCACCTGGAGGATCGGCTGCACGAACAGGTGATTGGCTAGGCCTGGATTGGGACCTTCACTCTGGGTCCAACACTAAATGGCGCCACCGTCTCGACCGGATAAGCCTGGGCTTTTCTGGCGGTCCATTAGAAGTCACAATCGGCCGCCAAGCAGTCTCATGGGCTACCACCTTGATTTTGACACCGGCAGACCCGTTCGCACCATTCAATCCTTCAGACCCATTTCTCGAATATCGGGGGGGGATTGATGCTTTACGAGTCAGGGTGTTCACCGGACCTTTCTCTGAAATCGAGGCAGTTGTCCGCCCTACGGAAACCGCGTTTGGTACAACAGTCACTGCACTCGGCCGCGTGCAAACATCTAAAGGTGGTTGGGCGTTCGGAACTTGGGCCGGTATTCTCCATGATCAGCCAGCCGGCGCGCTATTCACAACGGGTGCGTTAGAGGCCACCGCAATTAGAGCAGAGCTAGCAATTCGAGAACATCGAAATGCTGAAATGACGATGCGGGGTGCAATTGGACTCGATCGATTCTTCACCCCCGGAGGGAAGGACCTCTACTTCGCGCTCGAATTACAGTATGACGGATTCGGAGCCCAAAATACATCGAAATTACTTGAGACGATGAACTCTAAACCATTTATACAAGGTGATATGCAGACCATAGGTCAATGGACTGTTGCAAGCCAGCTGTCATACCAAATTCACCCACTCGTGGGCGTAAGTGGACTCGCGCTCGTAAATGCACGTGACAGAAGCGTGTTGGTCTCGCCGGGCTTGAACTGGTCTGCGACTAGTTCCCTAACGGTGACCGCCGCAGCGTTCAGAGGTCTGGGAGCAGAACTAGCATTACCCGGAACGCTGGGATTGGGATCTGAGTACGGTTTCATCCCAGCCATAGGTTATGTCTCTGCATCCTGGTTCTTTTAAATCGCTAGGCAAACTAACTGATTAGCAAGTGAAAGATTCAGGACCCTAACAAACTGTTGAGAGAGAACTCACACTTTCAAATATCCTGTCTTCCAATTAATGCTTGCCCGGAGGATGAGACCCAGCGATCCTCCCGTGCTTTATAGGTACAGGTAATCTTTACCACTTAGGGAAGTGAAAATTGGGCCAATGGTAATTGCCTCCTCACCCAAAGAACTCTTTGCTAATCGTGTGAACCGAATTGGCACTGAGGCAGCGTTCGCCCTTGGAGGGCGAATATCTGAGGTGGAATCGGGCGGCGACCAGGTAATCAGATGCAACCTTGGTCAACCAGATTTTCCCCTGGCCCATCACATCACAGCAGCTGTAAAGAAGGCTCTAGACATGGGGCTAACCACGTACTGCGACCCCCAAGGGATTCCTGAGCTACGTTCGTCCGTCGCCAAATCAATGGGCGAGAAGCACGGACTCGATGTTGATCCAGAGCGAGTCGTCATCTACCCAGGAGGGCGCCCTCCGATAGGCTTCGCTCATATGACATACAGTGAAGCAGGTGAAGAGGTCATCTATCCTTCACCTGGCTACCCGCTCTTCGAGTCGTTTATTCCTTACTTCAGATGCAATCCAACGCCTGTCGTCCTTGAGGAATCGGATGACTTCGCATTGAAACGAGATAACCTCGAGCCCCTGTTGAGTGCTCGAACGGGATTGATCTTCTTGAACTTCCCATCAAATCCAACTGGTGGTGTCGCGACGAGGGAACAACTTAATGAACTCGCTGAACTCATAATCGAGAAAACAAGTCCAAATCTGCGGGTCTACTCTGACGAATCCTACGAGGCAATCACATTTGATGGTGACAAGCACACCTCAATCGCATCGATGCCAGGAATGGAGGCACGCACGATCATCGCGTCGGGCTGCTCAAAAACCTATGCTTGGACAGGTGGCCGGGTCGGTTGGGCGGTATATCCAACTGTAGAAGAGGCCTTGGCCCATCGGCAACTCGCCATCAACTATTTCGCGTCAATCCCTCCCTATAACCAATGGGGGGCTATCGAAGCCCTGGAATCGCCTGAGAGCGCAAACTCTATCCAAATAATGGTCGAGGCCTTTCAACGCCGACGCGACTTGGTTGTGACAGGCCTGAACGAGATCAGCGGAATCACATGTCAGAATCCGAAGGGGGCTTTTTACGCCTTTCCAAACATCGAAGGTGCACTCCAAAACATGGGTGGGATTAAGGCGTTCGATGAATTGCCCGCGGACATCCGTACTGACTCGAGTCCAGCTACTCTCTTCCAGCTATTCCTGCTGTACAAATACAAAGTTGCGACAATGGACCGACGTTCTTTCGGCACGCTCGGTAGCGAAGGCCAGCACTTCTTACGTATATCGACAGCGAATGCGGATGAGGAATTAGCTGAAGCCATCAGTCGTATTGGTGCCGCATCAAGGGACGCCGACGGTTTTCGGGCCTTTCTGGATTCCGGTGCGCGGCTGACCTTGTAGGAATGACAGATCATAAGTTGGATAGTAGACATTTCGTAATCTGTTGACTGACAACCAACCTGGAAGAAGATGAGCGAAGAAGTCTTGAACGATCTCAGCGTCACGAATGTGACTACAATCGAATCTGAGCGGATGCCTTCCGCACACGCTGTGGAGGTACCTGACTACGATAGAGAATACTTCGATGATGTAGCATTCATGACCTCGATGCTCCTGGTTCTTCTCGGTAACTACAGAGGATCAGGCCACTTCGGAGGACCCCTCGCCTACACACCGTTTAACGTTGCCGTACATCTCGGTGGGCCTGAACTCGGTGGGCTTTCATATGACATTCGAGAGCCCAAGCACCCCTTTGCTGATCGATTCATGCTCGCCGGTGGGCATTGTATACCCACGTGCTACGCGCTTTGGATGATTCTCTACGAGGCAATGGCTCGCAGGTATGCCACAACTGGAGACGACAGGTACGCTTGTGACCCCGAAGTTGCTGTACTCTCAGTCGATGCCTTGGGATTTCGGCGAAGCAAGGGTGCGATGGCCAAGATTCTCGACGAAAACGGTCTCGCCGACCATCCATTATTCGCTCAGGCAAAGTTGCGTGGAATACGGCCTCTCATGGGGCATGCCGAAAGCACGGACGTAACCAACGACGTGAACGGGGGTCCATCAGGTATCGGTATCGCCACAGCAGCTGGTAAAGCCATGTTCTGGGACTTCATCGGTGCGCCTTCCAACCTCAAGGTCATTGCTCTAGAAGGTGAGTTCGCGATGACCGAAGGACACGCCCAGGAACTCAAAACTGCCGCGGTCGCACAGCAGGTCGGCAAGCGCCTGCGAATTTTTCTGAGCTACAATAACGCGGGTATCGATGACTCCCTCATAGGAGGAGTAGTCAAGTCAGAATTCAAGGGCTACGACATTGCACAGCAGTGGAGTTCCTACGGCTGGAATGTTCTGGATATCCAGAATGGCAACGACTTCGGCGACATCTTCGCCGGTCTCAAGCTGATGGAGGATTGGCCAGAAGATGATCGGCGACCGATGGTACTTATCGGTAACACGGTGAAGGGATGGTGGCCGGGAGCCGAGAACGGGGAATTAGCCGGCATCGGAGACCAAATCGTTGGCTTCCCCAGTCATCCTTACGGCTTTGGAATCAACTCCCCTTATTTCATAGCATTGGCTGAGTCCTTCGAGAGACGTTATGGCGTAGAGTTCGAAGGTATAAGAGATGGTGTACCGGGATCAGAAGCTGACAAGCTCGTCCAATTCAAAACCAACGTCGATATCCTCCTTTCCATCATGGATGAGAAGTCGGGATTAGGTGAATGGATCTCTGACCGACTCCTTTCCATCGCGGGGAATTTGGACCGCGAGACACCTGTTAACATCAACGACGCTGAAGATCCTTTTCTAGACGAGAGGCTCACTCCTGCTGGGTTACCAACTGAGCCGGTGGAATTCACAGTGACTGATCCGCACTCAGGCGATGCCACGTCAGGAACAATCAATCTCTTCCTGCCACCAGGGGAAAAGAAAGGAACGAGGAGGGCAATAAGCGAAATCGGTCAGTGGCTTAACTACGTTACGGGAGGACGCTTCCTTACGGTGGCCGCAGATCTTTCTGGCTCAATCAACGTAGAGAAATCACACTTCTTCGGGCACTATGATCCTGTGCACAATCCAGGAGGAACTCGCCTTAAAGCGCCCATTCAAGAAGCTGTAAATGCCTCCACAATCATTGGCTTAGTCAACCAGTCTGCTTCCACTGACCCATCAGTTCACTCCGGGCTGTGGGGCCTTTCAGGGACCTACGGTGCGTTCACACCACTCATGTACACACCTGCTCGAGTATTCAGCCAACAAAACCAGGACAGCCCCTTCCGGCTGGGCGTGCTAACAATTCTGGCGGGACATTCCGGACCGGAAACCGCAGCAGATGCGCGTACCCACTTCGGTATATTTGCTCCTCAGGTTTGGACACTCTTCCCACGTGGACAGGTGATCAACCTCTACTTTTGGGACTACAACGACGTCGCTGCGGGTTATTTTGCTGCCGTCGCAAAAGCAGCTCGTACTCCGGAAGTTGGGATTATTACGATTCACGTTGCTCGGCCAGATATTCTAGTTGCGGACAGAAATAGATTCGCAGATACAGACCTCAAGGCCGCCGCCAAAGGAATCTATCTTATTCGTGACTACAATCCTGATCTGCCAGCCATGGGAACCGTCTGGGTTCAGGGTGCCAGCTCGACAGTGAATCTGGTTAGCATACTCGACAAGCTGGCTAGTGAAGGCATCAATGTCCGTGTTGCAGCAGTCATCAGTCCCGAGTTGTTTGCCGACCAATCTGAGCAGTACCAGCAGTACATTTACCCAGATGCTGCCCGTTATGACAGCATGGTTATCAGTACCATGACTAAGCGCGTGCCGCCCCTACCTGACCTGGGTCCACTAACCGAAGAGTATTCCCTCTATGCAGATCAGAACGATCGTTGGCTAAGTGGAGGCACAGAGGACGATGTGATCGCAGAGGCAAATCTCGACCCAACTTCTATCTATCAAGCCGTCGAGCACTTCGCTCGGGAGCGAGAAACCCGGCTTGAGCATCAGCGCCGAGCACTGTCAGAGCTTTAACGTCGTAATAGTGGAAGAATGAAAGGAATGGACGACAGCGGTTTCATTCGCTTGAGATTGGACCGACGCACATTCCTTAAGCACGCGAGTTCGGCGGGTCTGGCAGGGTTGGCTCTCCCGCTGGCTAGTTGCATCGGGGATGGGACTTCGAAATTGGAAGAAGTATCGGATGGCACCATACCGGGATCTGCGATGGGGCGCAGAATCAACCGACCGATACTTATCCCTTGGTCAGACAACACTGTCAGGATTCTCAATACAACATCAGCCCTGCCGCTGGCGTACGTGTCTCTGGGGCTTCGTCGGGTCTACGTAGAAAATCTGCTCCGCGACCGAGTTATTGGTTTATTGAATGCGCACGTGTCCGTAAGTACAGGACTTTGGAGGATCCCTCTCCCCGGAGACCGACCCGAACAGCCGCTCGTCCCCGGTGACACTTCACGGGAGTTCGAAGTAGCTGCGATCTGGGATTGGGATCCGAAAGCCGACCCAACAGAAAGAGATTTCCGTATCATGGCTGGTGCCGGAGTCAGGACCGATATTCATTTCAGCTGTCAACCGATATCGGGCAAGGAAGAGTGGTATAGCGCTGGACCATGGTCTATCGATCAATGTGACCCGTCGCTAGACGGCGCTTGCCGAGAAGATTTTCAGCAGATCGGGGAGGGAATCCGATATACGGATCGGAATTGTAGCGCTCCAGGTGAAACAGTCCGCTTTCTGACTTGGGTTGGGTCTGCGGAGAATCACCTATAGACCTGGTCACAGCACCGTGACCAGAGTGAGTACGTCCCCAAATCGAAATATCGAGCTAGCTCAGCTTCTTGGTCTGCTACCCATCTCCTGGAGCGAGGGTCTGGTATCCCCTTGCGCCACGTTCCAACTGGTCTGGTGAACGAGTCGGACAATGCGCGTCATCTTTTCATATTCGATTCGGTCCGGGGTATCCCCGGCACGGTGATAATCGGGGTGTAGTCCGGTATGAAACCAAACCGCCGGGACACCATTCTGAAGAAATGGCCAGTGATCTGAGCGGCGCAACAAATTCGATTCATTATTATCGTAGCGCATCTTGAGCTCAAGCCCGAACGTGTTCGCCGCTTCGATCTGACCCGCTAAGTCAGGCGTTCGGCTGTAACCGAGAATATTGGTCGCATTCGAATTAGACTCGGCACTCTGAACTTCAAGTCCTCTGAAACGACCGGCACCATCTTCGGGGACTTCCTGGTGACGTCCAATCATATCAAGATTGAGCTTCGCCACTGTGCTCTGCAGAGGAAAGAGCGGCCTTAGCGTATAGTACCATGCACCTAGTAGTCCACGCTCTTCTGCATCCCAGATAGCAAAGATCACGGACCGCCGAGGGCGCTCACCAGCTTCTATAGCTCTAGCATAAGCGCCCGCAACACCCATGACACCGACTGTCCCTGAACCATCATCGTCTGCCCCCGGGAATACAATCTCACCATCAGTGCCATCATGGTCGTGGTGGGCACCAATAATGACTACTTCATCGCGGAGATCCGGATCGGAACCTTCAACCATAGCTAGAACATTCCGACCCGTGATGGTATGACGCTCGACGTTAACCGTTAGGCTGGCTTCTGCCCCTGGTAATGCAATGACACCAAGCCCTTCTCCAGCTTCTTCAGAAGCCATGGAAAGTTCTTCGAGCGTACTCCCGGAACCGCTGACAAGTACCTCCGCAAGCTCGACTGAAATCTGAGCCGCAGGAATCGTGATATCTTCGACCCACGCCCCAAGAAGAAGACGTTCGACCCGGCGCGGCTCTTCAGGCCAATTACTAGCATGTGCCTGTTGCCAATCCCCGATTTCCGGACGGTTATGTACATCTCGCACGAACAGAATACCAATCGCCCCACGCTCCTGGGCAGAAAGTGCTTTTCGCCAGGTGCGGGATGCTTCTGCAGTGACTATCCCGTCGAATGGACTCGATGGATCAGTGACACCCGGCTCTCGTTCAAGCACGAGCACAAATTTGCCCCGGACGTCTTCATCCTGATAATCGTCATAACCTAGGCGGGACTCAACAATGCCGAAGCCGGCAAAAGCTACCAGACCAGCAGCACTAGTTGATGCACTAAAATTAATTGGCGTCCACCCATCACCGGGTTGACGTGCCCCCCCAGATCCAGTGACGCGCAGGAGGTTCGGAGCGTCGAGGCTGAACCAAGCCAAATCGAAATCCTGATAGTAAGACCCATCATCTCCAGCGGGTTCAAGACCAAGTGTTCCAAATCGATCAGCGATCCACTCTGAGGCAGTAGCAATTTCGGGGGATCCAACAAGACGTCCCCGCATCTCAGGTGAAGCCAAGTAATAGAGATCATCCGATAGGTTCGATTCAGTGATCGAATCGTTAAAAGGTGCGCCCGTATCCGCACACCCAGTAAGCAAAACCGCAACTGCAACCTTACAGAACGAGGAACGTACTCGGCTCATACCGCCTCCACCGTTGGAACGAGAACGGCTAAGAATGAGGGTTCGAAGGCGTTAGCACCACTTTCGACCAACCCTCTTCCCTCGCCGCAAAGCTCCGGTAAGCCTCGACACCTTGCGAAAGCGGAAGTCGGTGGCTGATCAGCTCACTGATCAAAGCCATATCACGCTCAGCGATCCTTAGGGCAGCTGGCATGTAATGGCGTGCTGAACATCGCCCTCCGGCATAGCGAAGATTCCGGTCATAGATCTCCCCAGGTGAGAGTGCAAGATGGGCTTCGGTATGGACACCAAGCGCTGCTAACGATCCACCAAATCTAAGTAGCTCGGCAGCTGTACGAGTCGCTTCGGGTGAGCCAACCGCTTCGATCGCGCAGTCAGCACCCCGCCCTTCTGAACAAGCCATTACAACTTCAAATGCCTTTTCCGTTTTGAAGTTCACTGGGATTGCTCCAAATCGTCTTGCGAGTTTGAGTCGGGAAACAACTGAATCGACAGCCACGACCTGACGAGATCCCTTCTCTCGAGCTGCTCGGATACTGAGCAGCCCAACGGGGCCACATCCAACGACGACTACCAAGTCTCCTGTTTGTACCCCAGCTAACTCTGCTCCGAAAGCCGCCGTAGACAAGATATCCCCTGCCAGAAGAGCCACTCCTTCATCAAGACCATCTGGAACAACAACAAGTGTTGAATCTGCCATGGGTACCCTGACGAATTCCGCCTGTGTACCGTGCAGTCCCACGCCATTTTCGATCCAGCCGAAAAGCTGGCCGGTTTCACAACGGGCGGTTAACCCCGATCGACAGAAGAAACAGCTACCGCAATTCGTTGTGAACGGCGCAACTCCGATATCACCTATAGAGAATCTTCGAACATCCGAACCTATTTCTACGACCTCACCCAGTAGCTCGTGGCCCATCACTGTTCCAACATCCAACCCTTGCTCGCGACCGAAGTAAGGATGGAGATCAGAGCCACATATTCCGGCTGCCGTGACACGAATAATCGCGTCCGTTGAATCAAGGAGTCCTGGGTCGGGAATATCCTCGTAAGCAAGAGACTGGATGCCCTGAAATGTGATCGCCTTCATTGGGCGCGAAGATGTGGAAATTACTGAAGTTGCAACAGGTGTGAGGCCATAGAAATCCAGAAATCGGACATCAATCCGAATGGTTAAATAGCATTTGGCGAAAGTCACTAGATGTATCACTCGCTGAAATCCAGCGAGAGCTTATGATTCATTAGCATTGAGTTTCAGAAATGAAAGGCAGACGGAAATGCGAGATCCTGAGTGGTACGACCTCTTTCACAAGCGGGGTACCAGGCGCGATTTCTTGCGAGTCGGTAGAGCCGCCGCTGGACTCTTGGCCTTGGCTTCCGTTCCGGGTTGTAGAGCTGATGTTCGGCTCCGGTCCATAGGTTCGTATCCCTTCAAGTTAGGAGTTGCATCCGGTGATCCTGAGCCAGAACTGGTCGTCCTTTGGACACGTCTGGATCCGGAGGCCCTAGAAACCGTCGGTGCACATGAAAAGCCAGTAGCCATCGATTACGAACTCGCCCGAGACAACAATTTTAAGGAGATTGTTCGAACTGGCTCCGCAATCGCTTCACCTGAATTTGGACACTCAATCAGCGCTGAAGTTGGTGGACTAGATCCGGGGCATGAGTACTTCTACCGAATGATCGTCGGTGGTGAAGTCAGCCCTGTAGGACGTACTAAGACAGCACCGGCTCCCGAAAACACCCCGGACCGTATCAGGTTTGCGTTCGCTTCCTGCCAGGATTATGAGGCTGGATATTTCACTGCTCTGCAGCACCTCGCCCAGGAGGACCTCGACTTTATCATCCACCTCGGCGACTACATCTATGAGTATGCAGAGCATGAACGGGATACAGTCAGACATCACACCGGCCCAGAGATCCAGACGCTGCAGGAGTACCGTAACCGACACACACAATACCGCTCAGATCCAGATTTACAGGCAGCCCATGCGGCTGCGTCATGGATCGTGACCCTGGACGATCACGAAGTTGACAACAACTGGGCTGATGAGTCGCCGGAAGATGACCAATCTCCAGAGCAATTCCTTCTTCGCAGAACCGCAGCTTTCCAGGCATATTTCGAGTTCATGCCCCTGCGCCAAGCTTCAATGCCCAGTGGCCCGAACATCCAACTCTACCGCAGACTCCGATTCGGGAACCTCATGGAGATGAGTATCCTCGATACCCGACAGTACCGGAGCAACCAGCCGTGTCTTGGCGGGATTAGTCCGAGCTGCGCAACTCATATCTCACCCGATCAATCCATTCTCGGCAGGAGTCAACGGGAGTGGTTGTTCGAAGGGTTAACGAGGTCTGAGGCACGCTGGAATGTTCTCGCTCAGCAGGTCATGGTTGCCAGAATCCGTGGCAGTGATGCCGAAAGCCAAGAAACATGGTCGATGGACAAGTGGGACGGATATCCTCTAGAACGCAGTGCCATGATCAACCGCATGGCAGATGCTGAAACCCCGAACCCGGTCGTCCTGACAGGGGACATTCACTCAAACTGGGTAACCGACCTTAAGCGGGATTTTGACGATCCCTCATCGGAGACGGTTGCTACCGAATTCGTGTGCACCTCTCTCAGTTCAGGCGGAGATGGGCAGGATATGACTGCTGGCGGCGAGAGACTTCTCCGCAGAAATCCACATTTAAAATTCTATAACGGACAACGTGGTTACGTTATCGCTAATGTCACACCCGATCTCTGGACCTCAGAGTTCAAGGTGGTTCCAGTTGTAACCGAGGCTGACGGTTCCCTTGAAACGCGTGCCAAATTTGTGATCGAGGACGGACACCCAGGGGCGGAGGAGGCTTAGCCAGCTACCCTACTAGCTCAAGCACCACAAGAGCCATTACCTGAGCAGATGTGACAATATCATCAACTGAGCAAGACTCATCAGGTTGATGCGCTTCCTCCAGTGGACCCGGTCCATAAGCCACGCAGTGGTCTACGCCAGCAAGGCGAGACACATGCTTCTGGTCGTACGTCCCAGGACTGGCAACAAGCTCAGCTTCACTTCCTTGCACTTTTCTGATGGCTTTAGAAAGTGCTGAGATAAGCGGTGAGTCTTGGGGAGCCTGAGTCGGAAGCACAGACATGCGTTCTTCGATCCTGAAAGCGCATCCCTCATCCTCTTGCTCCAATGCAGCCACGACTTGCGCTACTTCACGCCTAACCTCGTCAAGAGACTCCTCTGGGATGAAGCGTCGATCGAAAGTCACCACGCAACGATCTGCCACACAAGGCGATTGTTGATCCTCAGATACCTGGCCACCCCAGACTGCATTCACATTGATCGAGGGATGACGTGCTTCTTCTGGGACTACCGGCATCACTGAAATCCGACTTGCCAGCTCCGGCTCAAGTTTTGTCCTAATCTCATGCAGAAGAACACCGATATCGCTGATTGCACTCCGACCTAAGTGCGGCATACTCCCGTGTGCTACCCGACCTTCAGCGATGACATCAAACCAATAGACACCCCTATGACCGACACAGATTCGGTCTGGTCCGAACGGTTCCGGTATCACAACGTAGTCGGTGCGTTCAGCAGCCAGATAACCCGCCTTACATAAGTGTGCGACCCCTGCGTAGCCGCCGCTCTCTTCATCGACAGTGCCACTGAGCTCCACAGAACCTGATAGCGAAACACCAGATCTCCGTATTGCTTCTACAGCAAAGGCTGCAGCCGCAATACCTGATTTCATGTCAGAAGCTCCTCTTCCGTAGATCCGACCATCCCGAACTTCTCCTCCGAAAGGGTCAAGTTTCCATCCATCACCTGGGGGCACGACATCAAAGTGACCGTTGAGGTGGATACACGGTCGGGAAGCCATCCCCTCGAGCCGGCCGATCACATTCACCCTGGGGTGTTCCGTAGTGTGCTCAGGTCGGTTCTGAGCTTCCACAAATTCCACATCCATACCCGATCCACTCAATCGCTCACCGATTAGTTCAGCACAATCGCGATAGCACTCGCCCGGAGGATTGACGGTGGGAATCCGGATCAAAGAGGTGGTGAATGTGAGGAGCTCATCACGGCCAGCTTCGACCTCGGTAAGCACGCGGTCGGTAGCCTCGGAATTAGTCATAGCTGGGCAAGCTATGGAACTAGATGTTTAGCGAAAGCCTAGTACTCCTTGCCTCCACACTTACAGCACCGAACATTTCCCCAGTCTATGTAGAGTCGGTACACCGTAGGATACCAGTGAACCGGTTCGACCTCAAAAGGAGCAACAACGTGAAAAAGGTGACTGCAGCGTTAGTGGCGCTGACTCTCGTAAGCACTATTCCGGTATTCGCTCAAGATGGCAGGATGAATTTCTTCATCACGAGTGCCGGGCCTGGTGACGGAGCGAATCTCGGCGGTCTAGAGGGCGCAGATCAGCAATGTACAGATCTCGCCTACACAGCGGGGTTGGGCGATGACCTATTATGGCGAGCCTACCTCAGCACAATCGCGAGCAATGGCATGTCTGCCGTTAACGCCCGTGATCGTATCGGTGGCGGACCTTGGTACAACTACGCGGGAGCAATGATCGCGCGTGATGCAACTCATCTTCACTCCGAAGATGTGAACCTTACCAAGGAGACGCAGTTGAACGAGAGGGGTAGCATTGTAAATGGCCGGGGTGATTCCCCGAACATGCATGATATCCTCACCGGATCGAATCTCGATGGTACGTCTTACGCAGGTGGTGAGGGCTACACTAATTGCGATAACTGGACCAGCAGCGGAGAAGGCAGCACACGTGTTGGTCATCATGACCGTCAGGGTGGAGGTGAGAACCCCAACTCATGGAACTCTGCCCACAACTCCAGAGGCTGTAGCCAGGAAAATCTTCAGGCTACCGGAGGAAATGGATTCTATTACTGCTTCGGCTCGCCAGATGAACAATTGGGTGTGGAGCCAAAGCTACCTAGGGAGTAGCAAGTCCTGATTATGCGAAAGCTTTGGATCGGGGCCCTCCTTTTGGGGGCCCCGATCTCACATGAGCTAGTGATAGCTCAAGAGAATCCGGCAATAGACCCTTGGGGACTAACAGCGGTTAGCGGACTTGAGCTCGGGCACCACACGCTTAGCGAACGAGCAACAGGATGTACCGTCATTATCGCCAGAGACGGTGCGACTGGGGGAGTTGATGTGCGCGGAAGTGCCCCGGGGACCAGGGAATTGGCACTACTTGATCCAGTTAACAGCGTTGAGCAGGTAAACGCGGTCGTTCTCTCAGGCGGAAGTGCATTTGGGCTGGACGTGGGCTCAGGTGTCATGCGCTATCTAGACGAAGAGGATATCGGTTACCGCATTGGACAAAAGGTTGTGCCAATCGTTGTAGGGGCAATCCTGTACGACCTGGGACTGGAGGGAGACAGAAAGATCCGTCCCGGACCCGAGTGCGGCTACATCGCTGCTGAAACGGCGTCGATTAGGCCTCCAGAAGAGGGGTCGGTCGGAGCAGGCGCAGGCGCTACAGTCGGGAAGATGGGTGGAGGGAGACCCATGAAGGGCGGCTTTGGCACAGCGTCGATCACGCTTGATAATGGCCTCGTGGTCGCGGCTGGCGTCGCGGTGAACGCGGTAGGTGATATCATCGATCCAGCAACGGGTGAAGTGGTGGCTGGGATGCTCAACCCGGATGGTGCGGGATTCCTGGATGCACGCAAAGTGCTCCGAGGTGAAGGTAGTAGCCAAGACTTCGAGTTTGGGATCGAGAGCGGTGCAAATACTACAATTGGGCTAGTGGCGACGAACGCAAGACTCACAAAAGCTCAGACGACGAAAATTGCCCAGATGGCACAAGACGGACTTGCTCGGACAATCTACCCAGCCCACACGATGGGGGATGGCGACACAGTCTTTGCTCTAGCGACTGGGACACTCGAAGGGCAAGAGAACGTGACCCTGATCGGAGCATTAGCAGCTGATGTAATGGCTGAGGCGATTCTTCGAGCAGTAAGGTTAGCTGAAGGCTTACCAGGGATTCCGAGTGTCTCGGATCTGGGTAGGTAGTAGCAGACCACTGGCCCATGCGACCCGAAATTAGAAAATCCAGACCCAGTTGAGCTTGGACATGGAACAGAGCGTCGCACTCCAACTTGGAATCCTTATAGGCTATTCCGTCGCTCTCATTTTCTTCGGTCTTTGGGTCTCGAGGCGTGTCCGGGGGAGTGAGAGTTTCTTCGTTGCCGATCGAAGCCTTGGGGCCGGGCTGATTTTTTCGACGTTTCTTGCAGCCAACATTGGAGCAGGGTCGATCATTGGAGCGGCGGGTCTTGGTTATTCAAACGGCATCTCAGCATGGTGGTGGGTCGGATCAGCTGGTATCGGATCACTATTGCTTGCCACCTGGCTTGGGCCCCGCATTTGGCGGATTGCTTCCGCTCATGGGCTCTACACGGCTGGCGACTATTTAGAGTACCGATATGGCAGCTCGGTACGTGCAACAATCGCAGTCCTATTGTGGGTGCTCACGCTAGTAATCTTAGCTGCACAGCTCATCGCGATGTCGCAAATCCTTGAATGGGTGCTCGGAGCACCTCGATGGGCAGGAGCTCTTATTGGTGGCGTTGTGATGACCGCCTACTTCAGCGCCGGTGGACTGTTGACCTCCGCCTGGGTGAATATGGTTCAACTCGTTGTACTGTTGCTCGGTTTCGCAATCGGCGTCCCGCTCGCCCTGTCGATTGCAGGTGGGTGGGAGGCCGTCGTCGCAGCAGCACCCACACCAGAATACTTGGATTTTTGGGCGGGATCTGGATCCGGTATCATCTTAGTCGCTCTGATCGTCCCAGCCTTCATCATCTCCCCTGGCCTGCTCCAGAAAGCATATGGTGCTTCGAGTGAGCGAGTGCTACGAATTGGGATTGGGGTGCAGGGACTCGTCCTCCTTGTATTCGCACTGGCGCCACCACTTCTCGGCATGATTGCTCGGGTGTACATCCCTGATTTGGAACAGGTAGAATTCGCTGTACCCACAGTGCTAACGCTCGGCTTACCGACAGTTTTTGGTGCACTGGGTCTCGCGGCGGTCTTCTCGGCTGAAGTCAGTAGCGCTGATGCGATCCTCTTTATGCTCTCCACATCACTGTCAAAAGACCTCTATAAGCGTTATGTAGCTCCCGAAGCGACGGACGGTCAGGTTCTAAGGGTTGCCCGCTACGCGGCTATCACCGGCGGTATTCTGGGCATCTTATTGGCGATTATAATCCCGACCGTGATCGATTCTCTTAGGGTATTCTACTCGGTGCTGAGCGTCAGTCTGTTCGTGCCAATCGCCTTCGGTCTACATACGCGGCAAGCGGGGGTACCGGAAGCTCTCTCGGCAATCGGGGTGGGAATCGCTGTGCTTTTCACTGTTCGACTCTCGCACCTTAGTGAAGTATCCGTTTTACTCGACCCCACACTGATGGGGATCATGGCATCAGCAGTTGCTTTTTTCTTAGTCTTCTTGGCCCGCCAAACACGCATTCAATAAAAGATTACGTTCTAAGCTTAAGGAGCAGCTTGATGGTTTCGATGTTCAGTCTTGAAGGGAAGAACGCTGCTGTGGTGGGTGGTGCCTCAGGAATTGGCGAGGCAGTTGCAACCGCGCTGGCCGAACACGGTGCATCCGTACTTTGTCTGGATGTTGATATCGCAGGAGCGTTAGACACAGCCGCGACAATTACCGAGATGGGTGGTGAAGCAGATGCCGGCCAACTCAATATCTTAGACGGGGAAGCCGTTACTGCCGCTTTTGAGTCCTTCAATGTTAAGAAAGGCTCTCTCGACATCGTTGTCTGCACACCTGGTATAAATGTCCGCAAACCTATTCTGGAGTACACGGATGAGGACATTGACCGGGTGCTGGGTGTGAACCTCAAAGGGAACGCGCATGTGATCCAGGCTGCTGGACGGATCATGATATCCCAAGGATCAGGCTCAATCATTCTCTTTTCTTCGATTCGTTCAGTAGTCGTCGAGCCTGGCCAAAGCTTGTATGCAGCCACTAAGGCCGGGATTGTGCAGATGGTTAGGGCCGCAGCTGCGGAACTAGGTCCTTCGGGAGTGCGCGTTAATGCGATTGCACCGGGTGTGATTGATACACCGCTCACAGCACCGATTAAGGATAACCCGGCATGGTACTCGGCTTATGCTGAACGCAACATCTTCAAGCGCTGGGGGGGAGCACGAGAGATGGCCGGACCCACGGTATTTCTAGCGTCTGAAGCGGCAAGTTATGTGACTGGAACGGTCCTGTTTGCAGATGGCGGATGGACTGCAATTGATGGACGTTTCACACCTCCGGGTATGTAGATTTAATCCAATATCATTGGCGCTACTCACGAAGTTGCGACCCGATTTAATCGCTGGTTTCTCTCTACTTAAGCTGGCGTATACTTAACTAAAATAGTGGACACACGAGTCTCTCATTTGCTATTACATTACTAGTGCTATCCTGAAATAAATCACCTGACCCAATATCTAGAATGCCGATTGCCACACCTGATCAGTTCAAGCAGATGCTCGATTCAGCTCAGAATTCTAACTACGCATATCCGGCCATCAATTGTACATCTATCCTGACACTAAATGCTGCGATGAAGGGCTTCGCGGAGTCAAAATCCGACGGGATCATCCAGTTTTCGACAGGAGCAGGACAGTTCGCATCCGGGCTTGCCAATAAGGACGCAGCGTATGGATGCATCGTGCTCGCAGAAGCCGCTCACATCCTTGCCCAGCAGTATGATGTGCTGATCGCTATGAACACTGACCACTGTCCACCTAATAATGCAGAAAATTTCCTTAAACCGCTGATACGGGCCACAGCAGAGCGACGGGGCAGAGGTGAGACAAACCTGTTCCAGAACCATATGCTCGACGCCTCAAACCTATCATTGAATGACAATATGGCCCTGTCCCAAGAATACCTGCATATGTGTGCCGAGCAGGAGATCGTTCTTGAGGTAGAAGCTGGTGTCGTCGGAGGTGAAGAAGATGGTGCACATGGAACTGAAAATACCCCTGAGGAGAAGCTATATACTACGTCCGCAGATATGCTCTCTGTGTATGAAGCACTGCATAAAATCGGCCGCTTCACATTTGCGGCAACTTTCGGGAATGTGCACGGTCACTACAAACCTGGGGCTGTGAAGCTACGTCCGAAGATCCTCAAACAGGGACAGGATGCCGTAACCGAGAAGTACGGCTCGGAAGCAGAGATGGACCTTGTCTTCCATGGAGGCAGTGGAAGCTTACTTGAAGAGATCCGTGAGACACTGGCTTACGGAGTCGTCAAAATGAACGTTGATACCGACACCCAGTACGCGTTCACTCGACCGATTGTGGACCACGTCATGACAAACTATGAGGGCGTGCTCAAGGTAGATGGAGAAATCGGTAACAAGAAGATCTATGATCCACGATCGTACCTGAAGAAAGCCGAAGAGGGAATGTCGGAAAGAGTATCGATCGCATGTAGCGACCTTCTCAGTGAAGGCAAGACACTCTTTGGCCAGGTGTAATGAATATCTCTCTAATATGCCCTGATGGCCTCCCCTGAAGAGTTGGCTCTATTCAGGAAATAGTCGCCTCCAACCGATATTCCGTTGTGATATCTATCGCAGGTGACAGCGTCTTATAAACCGGGCATCTATCAGCGTGCATCTCATGCACACGTTGGACAGTATCCCCGTGCTCCTCTTCTGCCTCTAGCTGATATGTGACGTGAATCCGGCGAATGACAAGTATCCCATCCTCTGTCTCAACTTCTCCTCTAACCCGGGCGGTTAGTGTGCCGTCACTGGCCTTGATCCCGCGCGCTTCCAGCGCGCCTCCGAAGGTTCCTAATAGTCAACCACCAGTTGAGGCGATCACATAGTCCAGCGTGGTGGTGATTTCACGTTCGGGCTCCACGCCGTAGTGCTCTTGGATTGCACCATGAACACCAAACTCGACTGGCCCTTCATGAGCCGGAAGCCAGGCGTGGCGGTGTGGGCCTTTGATACGCACAATCTCAATAGCAGAGGTATATACAACGTCAGACATGGATGTACTCCCTTAAGGTCGAGCGCATCGTACATCTCTGTCGGGTACCCAGGCAACAGCAGGCACAAAACCCTATTTCAGGTCTTAAGGTTCATTCGTAAATCACCCTGACCTATTTGCAGAGCAATATATTCGGTTTATCTTCGGTTTCTGCGCTTCGGGATCAAGTGAGGTGAGCCCACAAACGTGGGGACAAAGTGATTTAAAGCACTCGGTGATGTGCCGGGTGGGTATGTACGGAGGTCAAGGACCCGGTGATGAACCCTTACATCGAGTTGCACTGTCATTCTGGCTTTTCTTTCTTGGATGGTGCGTCCCACCCGGAGGAGTTGGTCATGCGTGCCGTTGAGCTTGGCTACCCAGCCTTGGCTCTGACTGACCATAATGGCCTTTATGGTTCAATGGAGTTTGCGCAAACAGCGCGCCTGTCCGGTCTCCAACCGATTACTGGTGCCGAAGTCACCCTCCGTGAGTGCTTTCCGAATGTGGAGGAGCCCAAAGATGGCCACCATGTCACTCTCCTGGCCGAATCCCCTTCCGGTTACTCCAACCTGTGTCGGCTTCTGACCGAAGCACACATGGGCTCGGAACGGGGTGACGCTCGACTTCCACTATCCTCTCTACTGGAGCTTTCCGAAGGATTGATCCTACTCACTGGATGTCGAAAAAGTCCGATCGCAGCAGCACTCGAATCTTCCGTAGCTGAAGCAGAAACGTTGACAAAGCAATTCGTGCAATCCTTTGGTCCCGGAAATGTCTTTGCTGAATTGCAGGACAACTGTGTCAAGGGAGATACGTCCCGTAACAAAGCACTTGCCCGCCTCGCGGGCCGTCTGGGGCTCGGAGTTGTCGCAACAGGAAACGTCCACTATCACAGGCCAGAACGGCATCAGCTCCAAGATATACTGGTCTCGATCAAGAACAGGACTACACTTGAAGGCGCTCACAGAGCACGCCGGGCAAACCGTCTCTTCCATCTTCCGGAACCCTGGGAGATGCAGCACCGTTTTGAAAATCGTCCAGAAGCGCTTACGAACACGCTTTTGATCGCCGAACGTTGTGCCGCCTTTGACCTGACCGAAGACCTTGGGTACGAGTTTCCCAACTTTGAAGGATCAGATCATAACGATGCTCTTAAAACACTCGCTGCAATTTGTAAGTCCAAGATCTCCACGCTGTATGAACCTGGAGGCACTGAGATAGAAGAGGCTGAGGAACGCCTACATACCGAACTCGCGCTCGTAGATCTGCACGGACTCGCAGGATTTTTTCTCGTCTACCGTGATATCATGTCACTGGCTAATGAGGTTGCACGGGAAGTTCGTGGAGATACCCCTCGAGCCCGGTCTGGCCTACCCCCAGGCCGAGGCCGAGGCTCTTCAGTATCGTCAATTATCTGCTATTTGATCGGACTCTCTCACATCGACCCGGTAAAGAACGACCTCTTCCTAGGACGCTTCCTTAACAAGGCACTCCGAAACGTCCCTGACATTGACCTAGATTTTCCAAGAGACATCCGAGAGAAACTGATTCTTCGTGTCTACGAAAAGTACGGATATAACCATGCGGGGCTCGTTTGTACTTTTCCGACATACCGGCTTCGTTCGGCAGTCCGCGAAATTGGGAAAGCACTCGATCTCCCTATTGGTGAACTCGAAAAGCTATCCAAGCTTGCTGAGCACCGCTCAGCCTCCATGCTTGCTGAGGAGATCAGTGCTCTGCCTGAATTTAAAGCACGCGCAGATGCTCATCTCTGGAGACTGCTTGGTGAACTCGCTGAAAACATCTCTGGACTTCCACGCCATATTTCTCAGCACGTGGGTGGGATGATCATCTCAAGCCGTCCGCTCATCGAGATTGTCCCTCTTGAGCCCGCTGCCTGGGAAGGTCGGGTCCTCTGCCAGTGGGATAAGGATTCGTGTGAAGACGCAGGCTTCATCAAGATCGACTTCCTCGCGCTCGGCATGCTCTCTCTGGTTGAGGACAGCATTAATTTGATCGCTCAACGTCACGACAAAGCCCCGGACCTATCACGTATCGATTTCGAAGAAAAAGCGATCTATGATCGCATCTGCTCAGGTGACACTGTCGGCCTGTTCCAGGTTGAGAGTCGTGCCCAAATCCAGATGCTTCGACGTACTTGTCCAAGAAACCTCGCTGAACTTGCTATTCAGGTAGCAATCGTACGACCCGGACCTATCGTGGGTGGTGCGGTAAACCCGTATGTGAAGAGGCGCGAGATAATTCGAGAAAATCCCAACTATGAGATCCCCTACCCCCATCCCCTCCTGGAAGAAGCACTCAGTGAAACACTCGGTGTGGTAATCTTCCAGGACCAGGTTCTCAAAATTTGTCAGGCACTTGCAAATTTTTCGGATGGTCAAGCAGAGGAACTGAGACGTGCGATGAGCCGGAAACGCTCCAAAGAAGCTCTCATGGCCCACTGGGAAAACTTCCGGAAAGGCGCATTAACCAATGGAGTCGGTGAGGCAACAGCACGTGAAGTATTCGCACAAGTGACAGCTTTCTCCGAATTCGGATTCCCAAAATCCCATGCTACTGCTTTCGGCCTGCTAGCGTACCAATCGGCATGGCTGCGCCATCACTACCCGACCGAATTCTATGTTGCACTCTTCAATAACCAGCCGATGGGCTTCTATTCACTCGACGCCCTCGGCCGGGATGCACGCCGCAATGGGATTCAAACACTGCTCCCGCACATAAACAAAAGCGATATGGTGTGTACCGCCGAGGGAACTGACTTACGTATAGGACTCGGATTTGTACGAAACTGGGGGGTTGAAATCGCCGAGCATATCGTCAAGGAACGCAGGCGTAACGGCCCTTACATTTCTCTCACTGATTTCTTACGCAGAACACCGTCCGGGCTCCAACGGCCCGCGATCGAGAACCTTATCTGGGTGGGTGGCTTTAACGAATTTGGTCTCACCCGGCGCGAACTCCTTTGGCAGGCAGGGCTATGGCTCGGACCTGACACGAACAACAGCTGTAAACGCAGTCGTGATAATCACGCACAGACCGAACTCGCCTTGGGCAATCCGTATGAGAACCTCTCTTTCCCAGACATTGGACAAACTGAACAGATGATCGCTGAGTACCAAATGCTCCACTTCTCAACTGAACTCCACCCGCTATCGCTGCTCAAAAATGTCCTGCCGAAAGACACCCTGACCTCTGACCGGCTTCCACTTCTCAGACAAGGGAGCACGGTGCGTGTTGCAGGGCTTGTCACAACACGTCAACGACCGGGTACTGCTAGGGGGTACGTCTTTGTGTTGATGGAAGATGAACACGGGCCAATCAATGTCATCGTGAGGCCTGATGTCTATAAACGAGACCGAAACGCCGTTCGCATGGAAACATTTCTGGCCGTAAGTGGCCGACTACAAAAAGATGGCACTACGATTAATGTGATCGCTAACGATGTCCGAGCACTCCGTGTCCCCGGCGCACCTATACACCAGCAGGAACTGCAGAAAAGCTCTTCGCCCGACAGCGTGGAGTACCCAACTAAACTGAAGCGAACCAGCACGGGTCCTTTCCGATATCTGACAGCCCTACGGCAGAGCCCGCCGGGCATCAAGAGTTTTACTTAAGCCGCAACTCTTAAAACAGCATATCCATCATATGATGGATGCTAAAAAAGCTAGCCACGCGGCCAGAAATTATTAGTACGGTCTACATCCGGAGCGTATCCGTCAGGGTCAACCTCAACCCGTACTACAGACCCAGCTTCGCGCGGAATTTCGATCTCATACTGAGTATTGCCGGCAAGCCAGTGCTCCACAGGAATAAATTCTTCTAATTCTTCACCACCTGATGTCCTTATACGCACTGAAGCTGGGAATAGAGCAAACCCCCGATCCTCAATAACAACAGTCCCCCCTCCTCCTGTGCGTGGCTGGACCAACCCAACCGCGTGGTCCAGCTTCCACGTATCGAAGTAGAACGACGTCCAGAACCAATCGAGATCCCGTTCTGCAAAGCGTTCGAATGTGGAAAAAAAGTCCCACGGGGTAGGGTGTTTAAATGCCCACTCCGAAATAAAAGCTCGGTATGCGGCTTCCCACGTATCCTCCCCCATCAATTCTCTTAATGCCACCATTAGTGTAGCTGGCTTAGGGTATGAAGCAGTTCCGTAACCTGGACCCGGCTCATACCAGTCACCATGTCTCATCATGCTTTGCTCAAGTCCCTCTTGGGCTGCATACAAGTAGCCTCTGGCTTCTACCCGATGATGGTCGACACCAGGCCAAAATTCTATGAGGCTCTCGTTCGCTAGGAAGGTGGTCGTGCCCTCATCCATCCACGCGTGTCGTTTCTCATTTGACCCAACGATCATCGGAATCCACATATGAGCGAGCTCATGTGACGTGACGCTGAACAGAGCTTGTGCTCCCCCGCCCTCATAAGGACCAATAAGCGTCAGCATCGGAAATTCCATCCCACCGTTTATGATGTCCGCACCCTCAACTGATGTCATATGCGGCCAAGGATAGCTGTAACCCGTGTAGGCTGAATGATGCTCAATCGACTGCTTTGCGTATTGCCACTGCTGCGTCCACAGCGGGGCCCTGTTCGGTCGCCAAAAGGAGTGGATTAGCACACGGTCATCCTCACCATCCTCATCCCGGTCAGGAACCAGTGCTGAAGTTGCATCCCAGCGCTGTATGTTAGATGTCGTCCACGTGAAATCTCGGACACTATCGGCCTTAAATCGATAGGTCAGCATTCCATCCTCGGGATACGCCGTGACGATCTCCGCATCTCTTTCAGCCTGCCCCGCAATCATCACCAGTTCGTCTGAGACGGCAGCTTCCTCAAGACGGTCAAGCGTCAAAGCCGAGAAGACCTCTTCAGAGTTCTCTAGTGAACCGGTAGCCATCACTGTCCAGCCAGCGGGTACCGTCAGGGCAACCGTATAATCTGCGAATCCGTCATAGAATTCTGCATTCCCGAGATAGGGCTCTGCATCCCAAAGTCTGAGGTCGTCAAAAACAGCCATCTTCGGGAACCAGTACGCGACAAAATACATCTCATGATCTGAGTGACCCATTCGGCCTGAGCCGTTCTGAGGAAGGGTTACCTCCCAGCCAATCTCAAGTTCGAGTGTGTCTCCTTCCTCAACTGGTAAGCTGGGCCGGAGTTCAAGCAGTGTCCCATCGACTCTATAGCTGGGACCTTCTTCTAAATCTCCCTCATTCAACTCTTCTCCATCCGCAAATACGCTGGTCAGAGTTACACCACCGGTGATCTCCTCGGAATTCGAGCGAGGTGAACCCTCCTTATGAAGGTTCTGCAACAGATACAAGAAAACGCTAGGCAACGTCGCAGGCGCATTGTTTGCATAAAGAATCCGAGCTGTACCCTCTAGATGCCCTGTCTCGGGGTCTAGCGACGCATCTAGATCGTATGAGGCCGATTGCTTCCAGTATGAATGGCCCGGGCTCCCATCCTCACTTCTCCAACCCCGAGCGAGTGCTCTCTCATAGAATGGCGGAAGAACTACTGGTGCCGGAATTGGCCTCAATGAAGAATTATCCTGCTGTACTACCATAGCAGCTGCGGAAGGTATCGCGATGAGTACCACCAACGTGTTAACCCCTAGGACACGAGTACCGAACGCGAGTACCTGGCCCATCAAATCACGTGCCTCCATCTGGTTAAGGTCAGTCTCCATTCAAGGATTTCGCTTTAAATAGAAAGCTACACCTTCCCAATCTATCGACGCGGAGAACATTTCGAAGTAGCGGACTGCCCTCTCTGGACCCATGTATTTTGCCAGTTCTTCACGCACCTCGTTTCCAAATCGATGCGCGTCTTCCTCGTCACCATTCGTGAGACCTATTCGCACTCTAGCTTCAAGATCATTAAGGCGATCCTGAAGCTCGGTGCAGCGTCTATCAACGTCTTCATAAATACCAAAGTGAGTCACCGCAAATCTTTCTGAGCCTAATTGACGGATTTGTGAAAGCGTGTCAGCCCAGGCACGCAGATCCACCGAAGGTGGTGGTGTCGGAGGATGAGTTGGGCCACCTGACAGAATAATCCCCATCGAGTCCCCTGAAAAAAGCGTACCATCCCGCTCATCTAGATAAGCAACATGGTGGTCGATGTGACCAGGGGTCGGCAAAGGACGGAGTGCCCTCCAGGGGCCATCCTGACCTGGATACCAGATTCTTATTCGCTCACTCGCGACAGGTCTCATCCCCCCCCATAGGCGATCATGTGCATCTCCGAATGTTCTCCGAGTGCTGGCTACCAAACGCTCGGGATCGACCAAATGCGGTGCTCCATCTTCATGGACATGCACTGTCGCATGCGGAAAGATTTTGCAGAGATCTCCGGTAGCCCCGGCGTGATCCAGATGAATATGGGTCAGTAGTACATGCCGAAGGTCTTTACTACCAATCCCATGACCGGCGAGTTCTGATGTGAGCTTTTCAAGTGTGGTCGTCGGACCTGGATCAACGATGGCAGGCTCTTCTCCATCGATCAGATAGCATGCAATCGCACCCTCAAGCCCCAAATGGAGGAGGTCTATACAGACCGGTGTACTCACTGCCTTTTGCTCACCCACGCTCCCCGATGGGTATGTAGTCACGAACATCTGACCCTACATAGATCTGACGTGGTCGAGCAATCCGTTGTTCCGGGTCTCTGAGAAGCTCCTCCCACTGCGATAGCCATCCAACAGCTCTTGGGATCGCGAAAAGGACCGGGAACATTTCCACGGGGAAACCCATTGCTTGGTAGATCATACCAGAGTAAAAATCGACGTTTGGATACAGATTTCGCTTGACGAAGTAATCCTCATTTAGCGCGATTCTTTCTAGCTCTAACGCGATGTCTAACAGTGGGTTACGCTCTGTCACCTCAAAAACCTCATCAGCTGTACGCTTGATGATACTGGCACGAGGGTCGTACGCCTTATAAACCCGGTGACCGAAGCCCATAAGCCGTTCTTTTTTCGTCTTTACGCCCTCAATGAACCCGGGGACATTGTCCACCGTACCTATACGCTCGAGCATCCTGAGCACGGCTTCGTTAGCACCACCGTGCAGAGGGCCATAGAGGGCCGCCATCGCCCCCGCGAGCGCCGAATATGGGTCTGTGCCGGAGGAGCCAATGGCACGCATCGTTGTGGTTGAACAGTTCTGCTCATGATCCGCATGAAGGATGAATAAAACGTCGAGGGCTCGCTCCAGTACGGGATTCGGCTTCTCATAGTCTTTGGCTTCAATACGAAACAGCATGTTCAGGAAGTTCGACGTGTACGAGAGTTCATTTTCAGGATACACGTAAGGAAACCCGCGAAGACGTCGATAAGCATATGCGGCTATCGTCGGCATCTTTGCTACCAGCCGCACGATCTGCTGCCAGCGTACCGCAGGATCTCTAACATCTTTTGCTTCCGGATAAAACGTGGAAAGCGCACTGACAGCACTAACCATCATCCCCATTGTGTGGGCATCGTAACGGAAGCCCTCTAGCAAATCCTTGAGGTTTTCATGCACGTAAGTGTGAGTCGTAACGTCAGACACGAACTCTGCGAGCTCAGTTTCAGTTGGCAACTCTCCCTTAAGTAGCAGGTATGCGACTTCCAAATGGGAACTCTGCTCCGCAAGCTGTTCGATCGGGTACCCACGGTAACGGAGGATCCCTTTACCCCCGTCGATATACGTCACTGTGCTAAAGGTTGATGCGGTATTAGTGAACGCAGGGTCGTATGCCATCATCCCGAAGTCACTATCCTCGACCTTGATCTTTCTCAGATCCATGGCCCGAATAACGTCACCTTCCAGGATATCGACCTCGTAGTCTCGCCCTGTCCGGTTATCGCGGATCGAAAGAGTGTTCTTCGGCTCAGTTACATTATCGCCCATCGTTTCTCCAGCGAAGCTGCCGCCTTTAGTTACATCTCTATCTCAGGGTCAAGCAGCCCAGTTGCCTCAATAGCCCTTTATTATATAGACGTGTAGAGGACCTCCCAAGGGGATGAGGGACAACACGATCCAGCTATCACGGATTACACCCTGCCAGCGCGTACTCCAGCCAACACGGTTTTTG